>Ga0196972_1000648_pt1 | contig 14871 bp, 19 predicted proteins | sample S1v_2013CmetaG_FD_148618 | JGI IMG/M metagenome (GOLD analysis project Ga0196972, IMG submission 148618) | Soil microbial communities from Anza Borrego desert, Southern California, United States - S1+v_20-13C | ecosystem: Environmental > Terrestrial > Soil > Desert | place: USA: California...
CCTGGCGGACGAGCACCAGCGCGATTTCGTGAAGGCCTGCCTCGTCAAGGCGCGCAACAAGCCGAAGTATTCGCTCTGACCGCGTCCCCATCTCTCCACGTCCCCGCGGGCGGCGTCGTACAATACCCGTTCTTCGCGTCGTGTGCGCACACTCTTGGGGGAAAACGCATGGCTGCTCTCGACCTGACCGGCAAACGCGTGCTCGTCACGCAGTCGTCCACTTTCATGGGCCCCGCGCTGTGCGAGGCGTTCCGCGAACTCGGCGCCGAGGTGATCGGCGACGAACGCGCGCTGGACGATCCCGCCGTGCCGCAACACATGATCGATGCCGCCGGGCAGGTGGATGTGCTGCTGCTGAACATGGGCATTCCCGCGCCGACCACGCGTGCGGAAGCGGTGACGGATGCGGAATGGCGCGAGGCCTTCGCGCACATGGTCGATCCTCTGCCGCGTTTTGCGCGGGCGGTGCTGCCGCAGATGATGCAGCGCCGCGCCGGCAAGATCCTGCTGATCGGCAGCGCCTCCGCGCTGCGCGGCATCAAGCGGACCTCGACCTATTGCGCGGCACGCGGCGCACAAGTGTCGTACATCCAGGCGCTCGGCGTCGAAGCGGCGCAGCACAATGTACAGGTCAATGCGATCGCGCAGAACTTCGTGGAAAATCCGACCTATTTCCCGCCCGAGGTACAGGCCAACCCGGCCTTCCAGGAGCGGCTCAAGCGCGAAGTGCCGTTGGGCCGCCTGGTGTCGCAGCGCGAGGACGCGATGTTCGCGGCCTACCTGTGCAGCGACGCGGCCAACTGCTTCGTGGGACAGGTGTTCCCGGTATGCGGCGGCTGGGTCGCCCGATAAAAGGAAAAAGATGACAACTGAAAACCGCCTGGTCGATATCGAACTGAAGATCGCCGCCCAGGAAGACCTGGTGGACACCCTGAACAGGATGGTCTACCAGCAGCAGAAAAAGATCGATGAACTGGAAGCCCTGTGCACCGCCCTTGCGCGCCAGCTCAGGGAAGTCCGCGAATCCATGTCCGAACGCGGCCCGGCGAACGAAAAGCCGCCGCACTACTGATTGCACATCATGATGAACGAGGAAAAAGGCGACGCCCTCCGCGCCAAGCTCAACGGAGAGACGGCGCGCATGCCGTGGAAGGCACTGGATCGTTTTTTCGCGTCGGGCGCGGTGATTGCCGTGAGCAGTGACCTCGATCTCGTCGAGGTTGCCTATTGCGTGGCAAGCGACGACAAGGATGCGGTCGCGAAGTGGATGGCCGAGAACCGCATTGCCCGCGTGAGCGATGCGCAGGCCAGCGCGTGGCTGGAAGCGGATGTTGCGCTGTGGACGGTGGTGGTCAAACCCTGGATCCTGGTGCAGCAAGACAAGACGCACTAACCGCATCGGCACCATGGCGAAGAAAGCCGCGCGCGAAAAAAATCTCCGGGCCCTTGTTGCCATCGTGGTCGCCGTGCTCGGCACCGGCTTCGGCGCCGCCTGGCTCTACATGCAGCACAAGGAAAAGCAGAGCCGCGAAATCGCTTACATGCGGCTGTCTCCCGTTGCCATCAGCCGCGACGGGCATTCGATGTCGGCCACTTTCGCCGTCCGCACCAGCCTGGCCGATGCCGACTGGGCAGCGAAGAACCGCTCCACCCTGGAGCAGGTGATGAAAAGCGCGCTGCTGGAGGCCGACCCGGTCGCCGCGCGTGCGCCCGGCGGACTGCAGGCCATGCAGGAGAAGGTGCGCGAGACGGCCAACGCGCGGCTGCAGTCCGACCGCATCCAGCAAGTGCTGGTGACCGATTTCCTCGTTTCCGAAGGCGATTACTGATTACGTCCGCAGGCGGTTGTGGATGGCGGTCGCCGCCACCGCGGCCTGCCCCATTGCAACCGTGATCTGGTTCAGTCCGGCCACGATGTCGCCCGCGGCGTAGAGTCCCTCGACGGAAGTCTGCTGGTGTCCGTCGACGAGCAGGCAGCCTTCATCGGTGCAGTGCGCACCGAGCAGCTGCGCCAGGCCCGAGTTGACCATCGTCCCGAGCGCCGAGTACACCACGTCGAAACGTTCCTGCGTGCCGTCATGCAGATGGATGCGGATGCCGTCCTCGCCATACGCAAGCCGCGCAACCGGCTCGTGCACGACGCGCAGTCCCGCGCGGTCGATCCGCAAGCGCTCGTCGCTGTCCGGTTCGATGCGGCCGGCGACGGAGAACAGCGTGATCTCCGGCGTGTAGTGGCGAACGAACAGCGCCTCGCCAAGACCGGCCTTGCCGCGCCCGACCACGGCGACCTTGCGTCCGCTCGCTTCGAAGCCGTCGCAGATCGGACAGTAGCGCAGGAAGCCGGCCGCCACTGCCTGCTTTGTCTCGGGAAATTCCGGCTCGACGTCGACCACGCCCGTAGCAAGGATGACCGTTTGTGCAGTCCACTGCATGCCGGACGCATGCACAATGAACCCGCCATCCGGCTGGCGCTCCAGCGCTTCGACCGTGCCGGGCGTGACGGGCACGCCGTACTCCGCGACTTGCGCGCGCAGCCGTGCCAGCAGATCCTTGCCATGGATGCCTCCGGCATAACCGGGATAGTTGTGCGAGGTCGGCACCAGCAGCAGGCGGCTGGTGCCGCCGTCGAAAATGGCAAACCGGCGCCGGAAGCGTGCGAGGTAGGTGGCCGCGGTCAGGCCGGCGGCGCCGGCGCCGATGACCACGGTGTCGAGCGGGACGGATGACTTCGTCATCGACCTTTATCGAGGCTGTTGCGGGCGTCCGGGATGGCGCGAGCGCGGTGGCGGCATGTCGGCATCGTCGAGGTCCATGTCTTCGCCTGTGAGTACCTGGTCGATGCGGTCAACGTCGATATCCGCGCCCATCTCGACATCCGTATCCGTGCCCACCGTACCGCGCTCGCCGGTGCCCACGGTGTCGGTGTCGGCGTCATTGCCCGTTTCGCCGGTATTCGAATCCGCGCTCATGCCGCGCCAGCCGCTGCTGCGCGGGTCTTCATGCGTGCCCTTGTCCAGGCCGATGTCGGGTTCCTCGATCTGGTGCGCGCCACCTTGCACGTCGCTACCGGTATCCGAAATGTCGCTTGGGCCGAGTGCGGCCGCGCCGTGTCCCTTGCCGAGCTGGCGGTCCGGTTCGGGGGTGTTGTCGGGGTCCAAAGTGCTACTGGCCATGATATTGCTCCTGTGATTCCGTGGAAGAGCAGGGGGTGCAATATCCGTGCCGCCGCGGACGCGAAGAAAGCGCGCCGTCATCCCGGCGAAAGTCGGGATCCAGTGTCTCTTGCGCGCTGTGTCTAACGCCACTGGATTCCTGCTTTCGCAGGAATGACAGCCTCTATTTGCGGACGCACGCGAACGGCCCTGCCGCAGGTGCCGGGCCGGAATGTGTAAATTCGTCTGACGCGTGGAAAAACTTGCGTGTCAGGCAGCCACGCCGATGAGTTGAATCGCGGCATCGGTTCCGGTCGCGGTGACAGCGGCGGCGATCGCCATGCCCTTGCCGATCGAATCTTCGGCCGTGTTGTAGTTCAGTCCGTTGTCCACCGCAAAGTAGTTCGCCACGCTCACCTTGTTGTCGAGCAGGTCCGCCACCCAGCCCCAGGTCGCATGGCCCTTGAAGCTGTGCGCGGAGTCGAGCATGGTGCTGATCAGCGTGCCGCGCGTGGCGCGGGCGGCAGCGATCTCCCCGGCCCAGTAGTTCACGTCCTCGTCCGGCGGCGCGTTTGCTTCGGAACGGCCAAGGACATTCTTGTAGATGACGCGCACGAAATCCGCGTTGCCCATGTCCGAGCTGTAACCGGTCAGCGATGCGTACTGCACCGCCGCGGCATAAAACGATTCACCGATCTGCGTGACCGTTTGCCCGTCCTTGAGCTGCCCGGCCCAGTAACTGAGGCCGTCGGCGTCGGGAATGCGGTTGAAGTAGGCGATGTAGAGTTCCACGATCGACTTCAATTCGGTGGCGCCGAGCTCGCGCGCGGCTGCGCCTGCCTGCAGGTTCACCGTCATGTCCGCAAACTGCACGCGCTCGACATTGGTCAGCGACACCGTGCTTCCGGACTTGTTCACGCTGACCTGGCTGCCCGACGAGGACAGCCGCCATGCGCTCCAGTTGCCCCCCAGGACAACCGTGTCCGTGCCGCCGCCGCCGTCGATGGTGTCGGCACCGCCGCCGCTCGTGATGCGGTTCGACGCGGCATTGCCGGTGATGGTGTCGGCGCCCGGCGTGGCAATGAGGTTCTCGATCACCGTGCCGTACATGATGGACAGGTTGGCGACAGCGGCCTGGCCGCTTGGCCCCTTGCCCACCGAGCTGAATCCGCCTTCGCGCAGGTCGACCATCGCGCCGCTAGTGGCGCCGGACAGATCGATCGTGTCCTGCGTGCCGGCGCTGTCCTGGATCAGGTACAGGTCACGGCCGGATATATCCGAATAGCTGTAGGTATTGGCATCGCCGTTGTTCACGCTCCTGGACCCGTACAGGTACTGCAGCGCGAGCATGTCGTACTTGCCGTACCAGGTGCGCTGCTGTCCTTCCGAGTAACCCGCGTCGCTGTACGACATCACGGTGTAATGCTGGTTGTCCTCGGCCTGGCCGAGATAGGTCGCATCGGAATCCGGGTCCATCTCCTCGCCGGCATTGTAGTTGCCGGGATGTTTCAGGCCGAGCGCATGGCCGATTTCATGCAGCAGGGTGGCATAGCTGTAGCTGCCCGGTACCTGCTCGTTGCTGTAGTCCAGGCTGATCCATACGTCGCCCGCGATGTCGCTGTTCTCCGGGTCGGGCAGGAATGCGTAGCCCGACGATTCTTGCTGCACGTTGTTGCCGAAGCGGATCTGGCCATAATGCGTTTCCGAGTCCGCCACTTCCCGGAAGCTGATGTTCAGCATGGTCGACAGTTGCGCGAAGATGCCGCGTGCTGCCGCCTTCTGTGCAGCAGTGAAGGGCTGGAAGCCGGTCGCGCCGTCGCTGTCCGTGCCGCCGTACGAAGGCGCGGCCGTCATGAAGCTGAAGGTGACCTCGACCGCAGAGCCGAGCGGCCCGCTCGCGTTCCAGCGGCTGCTGGCGGACTCGAGCAAGGCATCGATGCGGTAGTCGCCGGAAATCGCCTTGCCGAGGGAGGGATTGGCAGGCGCGTCGGTATTGCTGGAGTTGGCCACAGCGGCACAGAGCGGGCAGGCGCAGGGGGTGCGGGTCATGGGGCGGACGTTGTGAAAGTGGAAATAGGGTTATATCAAAATTGTTTGCAGTCAACAATTTTCTAAATGTTTCAGTGTTGCCTGAAAGCACAAAATCCGGAACTTCCGCGCTGGCCGTCTTGTCAGTCGGGTAACGAAAGCCGCAGCATCCCGGGAATCACGGGCTTTCTCCATGGCGTGCCGGCCTGGTCCCCTTGTCCTTGCCGCGCACGCTGCCGAGTCCCACTTTCTTTAGGAGTTGATGATGGCAACAATGCACAAGATTCTTTTCGGTTCCGCACTCGTCGCGCTGACTGGCCTCGCCCAGGCACAAAGCAGCACTTCCTCCACCATGACCACCGGCCCTGCCGCCGGCATTGCCGCCCCGGTACCGGTCGACAGCAGCTCGGGTGCCTCGGGCAGCACTGCTACCGGCACGTCCGCTTCCGGCGCCGGCTCGACGGTCACCACTACGACGCCGGCAGCCACGCCCGCACCTTCAGGGGCGGCCACGTCCACGGCCACCAGCACCCCGTCCGCCAGCACTTCGCCTGACCCGTACGTGCAGCGCCGCGAAACGCGCAAGCAGGCCAAGGCCGAGTACAAGGACAAGAAAAAGGCTGCGAAGCAGGAATACAAGGAAGAGAAGCGCGAAGCCAATGCCGCGCTGAAGGCGGCACGCAGTGCCGAGGGCACGGGGTCGTCCGGCCGCTGACCTTCCTCCGCGCCGCCGCCGGGCGGCGCAGCCCGCGTGACCTCGCGCTGCGGCAGCGGCTTCCCGCCAGTACAATGAAGCCCTCCGTTGTCCGACGTCACGCACCGTGTCCGCCCCCATCCGCAAAGTCATCCACTGCGATTGCGATTGTTTCTACGCCGCCGTCGAGATGCGTGACGACCCTTCGCTGCGCGGCAAGCCGCTCGCCGTGGGCGGCCGGCCGGATCAGCGCGGCGTGGTGGCGACCTGCAATTACGAGGCGCGCAAGTTCGGTATCCGCTCGGCGATGGCAACGTCGCAAGCCCTGCAGCGCTGCCCAGACCTGATCGTCATGCCGCCGGCGATGGACAAGTACCGCGCCGCCTCGAAGCAAATCCTCGCGATCTACCGCGATTACACCGACCTCGTCGAACCGCTCTCGCTGGACGAGGCCTACCTCGACGTCACCGACTCTCCGCATTTCCGCAACAGTGCCACGCTCATCGCGCAGGAAATCCGGCAGCGCATTTTCGACACGGTCGGCATCACCGCTTCCGCCGGCGTCGCGCCCAACAAATTCCTCGCCAAGATTGCCAGCGACTGGAACAAGCCGAACGGCCAGTTCGTGATCCGCCCGCACGAAGTCGACGACTTCGTCGCCGCACTCCCGGTCGACAAGCTGTTCGGCGTCGGCAAGGTCACCGCGATGAAGCTGAAGAAGCTGGGCGCTTTCACCTGCGCCGACCTGCGCGACTGGACCATTCCGCAGCTGCAGCACCATTTCGGCAAGTTCGGCGGCAGCCTCTACGGCCTGTGCCGCGGTATCGACCGCCGGCAGGTGAATGCCAGCCACGAGCGCAAATCGGTGAGCGTCGAGGAAACCTACGTCACCGACCTGCCCGGCCTCGATGCCTGCCTGCGCGAACTGGAACCGCTGATCGCACTGCTGCGCCAGCGCGTGCAACGCGCACAGGCCGAGCGCAACATCCACAAGCTGTTCGTGAAGATGCGCTTCGCCGACTTCCGCCGCACCACCGCCGAATGCGTGAGCAACCTGATCGACGAAGCGGCATGCCGCAAGCTGCTGGAAACCGCCTGGCAGCGCGGCAACCGCCCGGTGCGCCTGCTCGGCGTCGGCGTTCGCCTGGAAGAGGATGAGGATTTCCACCAGCTCGGCCTGTTTAGCGAGGAAACAACAGACGCTCCGGAGACCCGCGGGTAAAATGGCGCCTCCGTTTTTATCAGGCGCGCACCATGTGGTTCAAGAATCTCCAGATCTATCGTCTCACCGCTCCGTGGACCCTGTCCTCCGAACAGCTCGAAGCCGCCCTGGCGCCGCAAACCTTCGCGCCTTGCTCCAGCCTCGACCTGCAGACCCAGGGATGGGTATCGCCGCGCGATAACGGCATGCTGGTACACACCGTCAACCGCCAGATGCTGCTGCAGCTCGGCACCGAGAAAAAGCTGCTGCCCTCGACCGTGATCACCCAGGTCACCAAGGCGCGCGCCGTCGAACTCGAAGAGCAGCAAGGCTTCAAGCCCGGCCGCAAGCAGATGAAGGAACTCAAGGAACAGGTCACCGACGAGCTGCTGCCGCGCGCCTTCAGCATCCAGCGCAGCACGCGCGTGTGGATCGATCCCGTCAACGGCTGGCTGGTGATCGACGCCGCCGGCGCCGCCAAGGCGGACGAAGTGTTCAAGCTGCTGCTCAAGTCGCTGGAAAGCCTGCCCTTCGCGGTGCTGCGTACCGAACGCTCGCCGCTGTCGGCCATGACCGACTGGCTGGCCGCCGACGAAGCGCCGGCCGGCTTCAGCATCGACCAGGACACCGAACTGCGATCCGCCGGCGAAGGCAAGGCCACTGTACGCTACGTGCGCCACACGCTGGACCCGGACGATGTGCGGCGTCACATCGCCAGCGGCAAGCAGTGCACGCGCCTGGCGCTGACCTGGGCCGACCGCGTTTCCTTCGTGCTGACCGAAACCCTGGCCGTCAAGCGCGTGGCGCCACTGGATGTGCTGAAGGAAAACGCCGATGCGAGCACGCAGAACGAGGATGAACGTTTCGATACCGACTTCGCGCTGATGACCGGCGAATTGGCGAAGATGATTGCCGAGCTGGTGGAAGCGCTGGGCGGGGAAGAGCAGCAGAAGAAGGCTGCCTGATAGATCACAGCCCGGCGCAAGCCGGGCAGGCGAAAAAAAAGACGAACCCGAAGGTTCGTCTTTTTCATTTGGCGGAGCGGACGGGACTCGAACCCGCGACCCCCGGCGTGACAGGCCGGTATTCTAACCGACTGAACTACCGCTCCAGGAAAACTGCACGACGTTTGTCACCACGTCTGAAGGGCCTGAAGTCTACAGGAAATTATTCGTCCTGGCTACACCTCCGCAAAAAAATCCGCAGCCGCTTGGCTACAATGGGGTTTCGTCAATCCGTCATCAGCCCATGAACGCGCTCCCCCTGTTCCCCCCGATCGAACCCTACCGCACCGGCATGCTGGCGGTGGACGAGATCCACACGCTGTACTGGGAAGAATGCGGCAATCCGCAAGGCCAGCCCGTGCTGTTCCTGCACGGCGGGCCCGGCGGCGGTCTGTCGCCGCGCCACCGTTGCTTCTTCGACCCCGCCCATTACCGCATCGTGCTGTTCGACCAGCGCGGCGCCGGCAAGTCCACGCCGCTGGGCGAATACCGCAACAACACCACGCCGCTGCTCATCGGCGACATCGAACGCCTGCGCACCATGCTGGGCATCGACAAGTGGCTGGTGTTCGGCGGTTCCTGGGGCTCGACGCTGGCACTCGCTTACGGACAGGCGCATCCGGAGCGTTGCACCGGCTTCGTGTTGCGCGGCATCTTCCTGTGCACGCCCGAGGAGATCGACTGGTTCATGAACGGCATCCGCTGGTTCTTTCCGGAAGTGCATGACGAGTTCGTCGCGGACATCCCGGTGCAGGAACGCGGCAACCTGTTGCAGGCGTACGCGCGACGCCTGTTCTCCGCCGATCCCGACGTATACATTCCCGCCGCGCGCCGCTGGAGCCGTTATGAAGGACGCTGCCTGTTCCTGCGCCCCGATCCTGATGCCATTGCCGATTTCAGTTCCGACAAGGTCAGCATCGGCGTCGGCCGCCTCGAAGCGCATTATTTCCTGCACAAGGGATTTTTCAGCGAGGACCAGCTCATCCGCAACATCGGCCGCATCCGCCACCTGCCCGCTGTGATTGTGCAGGGGCGCTATGACGTGGTGTGTCCGCCGCTGGCTGCATTCCGTCTGCATGCAGCGTGGCCGGAGGCCAGTTTCCAGGTGATCGACGACGCCGGGCACTCCGGCTACGAGCCCGGAATTGCCGCAGCCCTTGTCTCGGCGACGGAGAAGTTCAAGACGGAAGCTTGTCGATAGAGGAACGTAGGGTGGGTAGAGCGAAGCGAAACCCCCATGAACAGCACCGGCTAATGCACGCCGCGGCGCTCGATTTCCGTCACCACCGCTTCCACCGTCCGCTTCAGGTTGGCTTCCATGATGGCGCGGCCGAACAGCGGCGGAACGAAGAACTTCGGTTCCAGCACGCCGCTGAAGGTGACGCGCGTTCCCGCCGCGCCGTCGTGCCCGACCGGCTCCATGTCCCAGTGCGTGTCGTAGCGCCACATGTCGCCCTCGAGCAGTGCGACATCGATCGTCGCAGGCGGCGACTCCTCGATCTGCAACACCAGGCGTATCGTCTGCGACATGAACAGGAAACCGGCACTGCTCTTCTGCTCGATGCGCACCACGTTCCCGTTGCGCGACAACACCCGCACCGATACAAGATCCGGGACGAATTCCGGCAGGCGCGCATAGTCGGTCAGCACCTTCCAGGCCTGCTCGGGCGGTGCGTGGACGAAGCCGATCGCGGTCACCTCGAACAAGGGTTCGCCGTTGCGGACCACGCGATTGGCATTGGCTTGGACCGGGTCATGGCGGAAACTTTCGTGCGCGTGCATGGCGGGCATCCAAAGGAGCAGAAGTAGCAGGAACACCAGATGCTGCATAGGTGCAGCTTAGGAGGCAGGGTTCGATTTGCAAGCACTGGTGGCGGGAATTTGTAACGTCTCGTAAGATTGCTTTGGAGCACGCGAATCGCCGGATTATGTTGAATCCAGCCATGTTCACCAAGCAACGCCGCCACCTGCCATGAAGACCAGAATCTCTCTCTTGCTTTTCGCCGGCGTGCTTGCCGGCTGCTCCTCGGGCCCCGCCCGAACCCCGGACGCACCGGCACCGGAAACACACGTGCGCGGCAACAAGAGAGTGGATGTGCCCGAAACGCAAGCATCAGGCGCGAGCACGGTGGACGGCTACAAGCGCGACCTCGCACTGCGCATTTCCCAACGCAATGCCGACAAGGTCTATCCGGGAAGACCGCAGGCGTTGTTGCGCTCGGTCGTCGTGCTGCGCTACGCGGTCGATGCGAGCGGCAACCTTGTGCGCAGCGAAATCATGCGCTCCAACCGCGATAGGGAAACCGAATCGACCGCGCTGGCCACCCTGCGCAACTCCTCCCCCTTTCCCCGGCCGGCTACCCATCTCCTCAAACGCGGCCAGCTCGAAGTGTCGGAGACCTGGCTCTTCAACAATGACGGCCGCTTCCAGCTGCGCACCATCGCGCAGCCGCAGATGGACCACTGACCCGGGCGTCCTTGCCCGGGAATACCTTTCGCATTGCTTCCCTGGCTGGTACGGATAATGTATCAGCCAGTGACCGGCGGATTGTGAAAGGGTACCGGCGATGGACGACGTGAACGAGCGTTTGCGGGCTGCGGCGATGCGGTCCGATGACGACGCAACGCGGGACTGCCTGCAGCAGGGAGCGCGTATCGACAAGGCAAACCAGAGCGGCTGGACGGCGCTGCATCTTGCATGCAGCAGTGCAACGGCGAGCACGGCCCGCCTTCTGATCGAGAGCGGCAGCGACCTGCGGGCCAGGGATGCCGGCGGAATGACCGCGCTGCACATCGCCGCCGTCAGCGCGCGGCCGGACATCGTCCAGGTACTACTCTGTGCGGGCAGCATGCCGGACGACATGGACGACTGCGGCGTGACGCCATTGTTCCTGGCAGCAGGAAGCGGAAGCCTGGAAACGGTCCGCCTGCTTCTTGGAGCAGGTGCGCGTGTAGATATTACCGATGATATGGGCTACACCGTCCTTCACTGGGCGGCGGGCAACAAGCATCCCGACATCGTGCGGCTTCTGCTGCAGGCCGCAGCCCCCTTGCATTCGAGGGACGACGAAGGGATGACGGCATTGCACGTGGCGGTCACTGCGTGCAATACGGAGGCGGTTCGGCTGCTTCTCGCCGCAGGCGCCGACGTTCTCGCCGAGAACGAGGCCGGAGAAACACCCTTGGAAATCGCCCGCGCGCAGCGCAACGTCGAAGTGCTCAGGTTGTTGTCGAAAGCCGCATTGTCCGTACAAGGCCCGGCGGGCGGCAGGATCATGACTACGCCTTTTGTCTGGCACCGCGTGGCGGACCGGCTGCTCGGTGCCGGCCTGGCATCGTTCTTGCGCGCGTAAGCCGCATTCTTTGGCTTACGCAATCCTTCAGACATGTACAAGAATCCGAGCCCCGTTTCGGTGGGCATCATCCCGTCATGCACGCCAGGACAGATCATCCTAGTCGAGCGCAGCGACGGCGGTCTCGCACTGCCCGGCGGATATATAGACGAACTGGAAGATGCGGGCACCGCAGTCAACCGGGAAGTGTTCGAAGAAGTCGGGCTGGAACTCGATGTCCGGCAGTGGCAGCTATTTTCCAGTGCGATCACCCCCGACAACAAGCTGCTGCTCTTTTCCTACTACCCGCATCCGGTGGCCGTTCCCATCGCCTTCGTCCCGAACGATGAAGTGGTGCGCGTCCTTTCCGCCGCGTGGAATACGCCCTTGAAGTTCTCGTTGCATAGAGCGGCGGCGCAAAAGTGGTACGCGCTTTCCGCGTCGCTCCCCTTGAGCCCGCCTGCGCGCGCCGCGTAAGGCATTCAATGCAGGGCCGCGGGCCGGTTGCGCCGTTCCGCGGTCTTCGCGCACATTACTGCGGACGTGCGCCCTGCCGGGATGATTGCGCCTGTGCGTGGACGAGGTTCGCCTCGAACGCCTGCATCTGCAAGCCGATGGGCGTCATGTCCATGCCGGCCTGTTCCAGCTTGGGAAAGAATTGGCCTTCTTCTTCCTGGATATGATGCATCGTCATGTCGATCAGCTGGCGGAGCATCTGCTCCGACTGCGGATCATCCAGCTACTGTCTGTTGAGACATGGGCATTCAAAAGGTCCATTCGAACCGGTGCGTGCTTTCGCCTTATTTCATTGCAGAGCAGCGATGAAGAGCGCGGCTTCGGCGCACGAATGCGCACATCCTGCAAACGCTGTGTAGGTATCACGGTGCCTGTTTGCCGATGAGCTCCGGCAAGAACTCAATGCCCGTTTGAGGAAAGGCAGCGTCGCGTAACGATGCGGATGCGCAGCGCAGCATTGTCTGCGGCAAGTCAATCCGCACATCCGGAGCACCGCTAAGATCCGGGGTGTGCGGGGGTAGCTCAACGGTAGAGCGCAACCCGTCCAAGGTTGAGATCATGAGTTCAAGTCTCAGCCCCCGCTCCACTTCCACTCCACCGGCAACAATCGCGACCTGCAAAGGGGCCGCGCCAGCGGCAATGACATAAGAAGGCTTCCATGCCGTTACACATTCTTACATTGTCAAAAATTCTTTAAATTCAGTCACTTGAAAAATTCCCAATGCGTTTCGCCGCGCTGCGCCGTGAAAGCTGCTGAACAAGCGCGCAAGCGTTGCATCCAATCTGCTGCATCGGTGATGCCTTTTCCCCAATTCTAAAAAAGGAGTTACTCATGACGTTGAAGACCACTCTCCGCTCCCTGTCGCTGATCGTGGTGGCGTCCGTATCGTCCATCGCTCTGGCACAGTCAGGTAGCAGCAGCAGCGCAACAGACCCGTCCACCGTCAAGTCGCAGAGCGCGACAGGCGCGACTGGCGCAGGTACCGGCAGCGACGCCGGCATGCAAGGCGGCAGCGGTACCTCCAGCTCCGTCCCGTCCAGCACGCCGCAGCCGGGTTCGTCCGCATCGGGCTCATCGGGCAGCTCGGGCTCCTCCGGCTCCAGCGGCAGTTCGGGTTCGGGCGCATCGGGTACATCGGGCAGCAGCGACACTTCCTCCGGCGCATCGGGCTCTTCCGGCTCCACGACTGGCTCGACCGGCACCACCTCGGGTTCTTCCACTTCACCGAGCGCCACCGGCAGCTCTGGTAGCGGCGGCGCAGCCGGTGCAAGCTCCGGCACATCCTCCGCCGGCGCCACCGACGCCACGACTGACAAGCCGAAGGCCAAGAAAAAGGCCAAGAAGGCCAAGAAGGCAAAATCTGAAACTTCCGGAACGTCTGCTTCGCCCAGCGCGGCGGGCGGCTCCAGCGGCTCCAGCGGATCCAGTGGCGGTGCATCCACCGGCGCTTCAGGTACCGGCGGCGGCTCCAATGGCGGCGGCTCCGGCGGCGGTTCGGGTGGCGGTTCCGGCGGCAGCGGCAAGTAAGCTGCGGCGCGACAGCAACGCCCATAAAAAAAGCGGTCCATCGGGCCGCTTTTTTGTTGCCGGTGCGACGCGCTCAGTCGTGCTTGTGCTTGCCCTTGCCACCCTTGCCGCCGTGGTGGTCATACTCGGACGACTTCACGAAATACACCGGCTGGCTGCAGGCGTTGTACTTGTGGCAGTGCTTGGACCAATTCTTTGCGTGGCCCGGCGGGACATGCATGTACACCGGCTGCGCCACCACCGGGCGGGCAGGGCGCGCGATGATCACCGGCTGGGCGTAGACCACCGGCGGCGGCGCGTTGCCGATATCCACGCGACCGTACACGCCAGGGGCGACTTCGCCGCCGACGCTGACACTGACGCTGGTGGCATGCGCGCCGGCGGCAGCGGACGCCAGCAGAAGGATGGCGATGTTGACGAAAGTGCGACGCATGATGGGCTCCTGTTCGAAATGCCCCGGCGGACCGGGTACCACGCGATGATACCGGATGACAAGCTGCTCGCCTGGAAGAAACTGTAAGCATTCGTTGCATGGATGCAGGTCCGCGTTTGTCGCCGGGCCCCGAATCTGCTTAAATGCTTGCAACCCTCCTCGGAATTCACTCCATGCATCCTGTCTCGTCCCAAATGCCCGCCAATGCGCTCAAGCGCCCGCCGAAACTTTACCGCTATGCTCCGCGCGCCGAGCTGGAACGCTCGCTGCAGTTCGGCGAATTCCGCCTGGAGCCGCCGAACGCTCCCGTCCGCGGGCAAGGCTTTCTCACGCTGAGCCTCGCCAGCGCCTGGGACACCTCCCTGTTCGCCGGCCTAGGCAATACGGATTGCTGCCTCGTGATCCACGACGCCGAACAATTCGGCGAACGCATCCATCGTGCTGCGCAACGTCTCCTGCCGAGCTGGGCCGGCATCGACGCCGCCATTTCCTACGGCACGCCCAGTCCGCTCGGCGAGGTCTTTACGCGCGCCAGGCAGCAGGCAAGCGACAAGGAATGGCTGTTCGCGTGGCGCCCGACGCAGCAAACGCTGGTCAACAAGGCCGTCACCATCACCATCGGCAGCATCGAAAGCATCGCTGAACTGCGGCACAAATCCTGATCCACGCGCCGCCGTTGCCTGACATGGCGGCACGGCCCTCCGGTTGCTACACTGGCACAACGCAACCCGGCAAGGGAGGGCGCACGGTGAAGACACTCCGGTTTCTGCAAGGACACAAAGGACACCAGGGCGAGGGCCGCATGTGAAACTGCGCGCCTCCATCGTGCTGGCCGTCATCGTCGGCCTCTTGATCCCGCTCACGGTCAGCAGCGTGCTCACCCTCAGCCAGCGGCAGGACGCGCTGACGCGGCAACTGCAGGCCGACCACGAGCGCCTCGCCGACATCCTCGCGCTGGGCATGCAGGAACCGCTGTGGAACCT
>Ga0196972_1000649_pt1 | contig 14804 bp, 12 predicted proteins | sample S1v_2013CmetaG_FD_148618 | JGI IMG/M metagenome (GOLD analysis project Ga0196972, IMG submission 148618) | Soil microbial communities from Anza Borrego desert, Southern California, United States - S1+v_20-13C | ecosystem: Environmental > Terrestrial > Soil > Desert | place: USA: California...
TGCCGCGTTTATCACCGACGTCGGCGGTGCTACCTCACACACGGCTATTCTGGCCCGTAGCCTCAATATTCCGTCGATTGTCGCCCTTCAGCGCGCGCGCGGGCTGATCCGCGACGGGGAGCTGGTCATCGTCGACGGCAATCAGGGCGTGGTTATCACCAACCCCGACAAGGCCACGCTTTCTGAATACAGACTGCGGCAAGAACAGTGGGAACTGGAACAGCAGAAGCTCAAGCGGCTCAAGCTGACCAAGGCCATGACCCTGGACGGCACTTCCATAGAGCTGCATGCCAATATCGAGGTACCGGAAGACGTGACCCATGCTAAAGCGGCCGGCGCGACTGGGGTCGGCCTCTACCGTACCGAATTCCTGTTCATGAACCGACGCGACATGCCGGACGAGGAAGAGCAGTTTGCGGCTTACCGCAAGGTAGCCGAGGCCATGAAAAACATGCCCGTCATCATACGCACGCTGGATTTGGGCGCGGACAAGCAGATGAATCCCGAAGATGCCAGTGCGCGCAATTGCCCCAACCCAGCCCTAGGTTTACGCGCCATCCGCCTGTGCCTTTCCGAACCGCATATATTCCATACGCAGCTGCGAGCCATTCTGCGCGCTTCGCATTACGGGCATATCAAAATCCTGGTGCCCATGCTGTCTACACTGTCCGAGCTGCGCCAGACACTGCTGCTGATAGAGCGTGCCAAACTGAGTCTGCGCAATCAGAACCTGCCGTTCAACGAAAAAATCCAGGTTGGGGGCATGATAGAAGTGCCCGCTGCCGCATTGAGCGCCGAAGCTTTTGCCAAACAACTGGATTTCCTTTCGATCGGCACCAATGACCTGATTCAATATACGCTGGCCATCGATCGCACCGATGACGCGGTGTCCCATCTCTACAACCCGCTGCACCCTGCCGTGCTGCAACTGATTGAATGGACCATACGTTCCTGCAAAAAACTGGGTAAACCGGTCTCAGTGTGCGGTGAAATGGCGGGGGATGCGCGGCTCACACGCTTATTGCTGGGCTTCGGCCTGCGGCAGTTTTCAATGCACCCGGCGCACGTGCTGGCAGTAAAACGCCAGGTCCTGCAAAGTAATTTGCCCAAACTGGCGACAGGCGCGCGTAAAATCCTCAGTAGTCATGACATCGACAAAATTGAACCTTTGCTACAAAAACTAAATCTTTAACCAAGGGAGCAATACCATGAGCGACATCAGTGCCAACGAGAAAAACATTGTAGTGCTTACACACTTAGCCGGCATTCTGTTCAGTTTCCTACCAGCGCTGATCGTATGGCTACTGAAAAAGGACGACAGTGCTTACATAGGAGAGCAGGCGCGCGAAGCGCTCAATTTTCAGATTACACTGCTGATCGCTTATGTCATCAGTTACATACTGATTTTTATCCTGATTGGCTTTTTACTGATGTTCGTGGTGTGGGTGGCAAACATCGTACTTAGCATCATCGCCGCCGTCGCAGCCAGCAAGGGCGAGAATTACCGTTATCCATTTGCTTTACGCTTGATTAATTAAGGACCTGTTTTAGTGAACCAACCGCATTTGCCCAGCACCTTAGCCGATAACCCTTTGCTGGATTTTTCCGGCTTGCCCAAGTTTGATCGGGTGCAAGCCGCGCATGTCACGCCCGCTATAGATTATCTGCTGGATAACGGGCGCCGCTTGGTGGAAAGCCTCAGCACTAGCGCCGAGACGCCAACCTGGGAAAACTTTGCCCGTCCGCTGGAAGATATGGAAGAACAGATATCCCGCGCATGGTCCCAGGTCTCGCACATGAATGCGGTAGTGAATGGCGCGGAATTACGCGAGGCTTATAACGCCAATCTGCCTAAGCTTACGGCGTTTTACGCCGACTTATCGCAGAATGAGCAGCTCTATGCCAAATTTCGCGCAATTCGCGCCAGTGCAGAGTACGACAGGCTTAACACCGCCCAGCGCAAGATTCTGGACAACGAGCTGCGCGATTTCCGCCTGGGCGGCGCGGAACTGCCGGAAGCCCAGAAAGCACGCTTTAAGGAAATCCAGGAAGAGCTTTCCAAGCTGTCAGCCAAATTTGAGGAAAATCTGCTCGATACCACCAATGATTATGCCCTCATCGTCGAAAACGCCGATGAGCTAACCGGCATTCCGGCTGACGCACTGCAGGCAGCGCAGGAAGCGGCCCAGGAAACGGCGCAGCAAGACAACAAGCCCGGCTGGAAATTTACACTGCATTTTCCTTCCTACATGCCGGTGCTGCAATACGCCGAGAACCGCCAGCTGCGCGAAAAACTTTATCGCGCCTATGCCACACGCGCTTCTGAATTCGGCAAACCCGATTGGGACAATACCCCGCTGATCACCAGCATCCTGAAGCTGCGCCAAGAGGCGGCCCAGTTGCTGGGCTACCGTAATTACGCCGAAATGTCGCTGGCCACCAAAATGGCCGAAAGCCCGCAGCAGGTTACCGATTTTCTCAATGCGCTGGCCAAGCGCGCTAAGCCGTTTGCCGAGCGCGACATGCAGGAGCTGACTGCCTATGCCGACAGCAAGCTGGGCCTGCATGACCTGCAGGCCTGGGACGTGGCGTATGTGTCCGAAAAGCTGCGCGAAGAGAAATATGCCTTCTCGGATCAGGAAGTGAAGCAGTATTTTCCAGAGGCCAAGGTACTGCAAGGCTTGTTCAAGGTCACCGAAACCATATTCGGCGTGCAAGTCCGGAAATCGCAGGCGCCGGTGTGGCACAACGACGCCAGCTTCTATGAGATCACCGATCGCAACGGCAAGCTGGTCGGCCAGTTCTACCTGGATCTCTACGCGCGCAATAACAAGCGCGGCGGCGCCTGGATGGATGAAGCGATTACGCGTCGCAAGAAATCTATTAAAGATAGCTCCGACGCTGACGCGGCCACGGGCATCGAAACTCCGGTCGCCTTCCTCACGTGCAACTTTTCGGCTCCCGTCGGCGGAAAACCTGCGCTGTTCACGCACGACGAAGTCATCACCATGTTCCATGAATTCGGCCATGGCCTGCATCACATGTTGACCCAGGTCGATGAATACGGCGTTTCCGGCATCAAGGGCGTGGAATGGGACGCGGTCGAGCTGCCCAGTCAGTTCATGGAAAACTTCTGCTGGGAATGGGATGTGGTGCGCCACATGACCGAGCACGTCGATACGGGCGCCCAGCTGCCGCGCGAACTGTTCGACAAGATGGTGGCCGCCAAGAATTTCCAGGCCGGCATGCAGACTGTGCGCCAGATTGAATTCTCGCTGTTTGATATGCGTTTGCACGGCGAATTCGACCCTGCCGGCGAAATCACGCCGCTGGACCTGATCGAACAGGTCCGGGATGAAGTTGCCGTAGTGCGTCCACCCAAGTGGAACCGCTTCCCCAACAATTTCTCACACATCTTCGCTGGCGGCTATGCAGCTGGTTATTACAGCTACAAGTGGGCCGAAGTGCTATCTGCGGATGCCTACAGCCTATTCGAGGAAAACGGCGTGCTATCCGAGGAAACCGGTCGCCGCTTCTGGAGCGAGATACTGGCCCAGGGCGGCTCCCGTCCGGCGCTTGAATCCTTTATCGCCTTCCGCGGCCGTGAGCCGACTATAGATGCGCTGCTGCGCCACAATGGCATGATTACCTGAACGCCATGCGCATTCTAATAATAATTCTACTGGGGGGATTGGCAGCAACGGCTTATGCGGAGATCTACAAGTGGGTCGATGCTGATGGTCGTGTGCATTACAGCGACTTGCCGCAGCCCTATGCACAAAATGCGCGGCAAACAAAAACCAAAGCCAACATTATTGAGACTGAGACCCAGCCTTTTGCTACTAAAGTTGCGGCTCAGAAAAACCCAATCATGTTTTTTTCCTTTGATGATTGCGGCAGCGCCTGCAATCAGGCTCAAGCTTTTCTCGAAAAACGCGGTGTACCTTACAAATTAAAAAACAGCGAGGCGGATAGAGCTGAACTGAAGAAACTCACCGGTGATATGCAAGTCCCTGTGTTGGTTGTCGGTAAGCAAACACCGCGCGTAGGTTACGAAGAAACTACTTGGAGCCGCATGCTTGATACAGCAGGGTATCCAAAAAGCAATTCGCTGGGAGGTAAGTCCTCCGTTCAACAACCGTTAATAAGTGTTCCTCCAGCCAAATCTAAGCTGCCTTCTGCACTGCTCCCCCTTTAAGGTAATCTAAATATTGAAATTCGCTACCTGGAACGTTAATTCGCTCAATGTTCGGCTGCCGCATGTCTTGGACTGGCTCCGCGATAATCAGCCTGATGTGCTGTGCCTGCAGGAAACCAAGCAGGAAGACAGCAAATTTCCCTATGCCGCCCTGCTCGAAGCAGGCTATCAAGCTATCCATAGCGGCCAGAAAACCTATAACGGCGTAGCGATTTTAAGCCGCCATATGCTGAGCGAAACGCTATTGGGCATTCCGGCCTTTGCTGATGAGCAGAAACGGGTTATATCCGCTAGTCTCGGGGATGTACGAGTGGTCTGTGCCTATTTTCCCAATGGTCAGAGCGTGGGTTCAGACAAGTATCTCTACAAGCTGCGCTGGCTTGAGGCTTTGACTGCTTGGCTGGAGCAGGAACTAAAGAAGCATCCTAAGCTGGTTCTATTGGGGGACTACAACATTGCGCCGGAAGACCGTGATGTGCACGACCCGCAAGCCTGGGTAGGCCAGGTGCTCGTCAGCGAGCCGGAACGCGCTGCGTTCCAGAAAATCATCGGCTTGGGGCTTTATGACTCATTCCGCTTGTTCGAGCAGGCCGAAGCCAGCTTCAGCTGGTGGGATTACCGCATGGCCGGCTTCCGACGCAACCTCGGGCTGCGCATTGACCATATTCTGGTAAGTTCGGCGTTGGTCCAAGGCTGCCAGTCCTGCAGTATTGACGTCGCGCCCCGCCGGCTGGAGCGGCCTTCAGATCACACGGTGGTCGTGCTCGGCCTGGAATGCAAGGATTTAGCAAGAACTGCTATTTAGTTTTGATGCCCAGTTGCTTGAGCTTGCGATAGAGGTGAGTACGTTCAAGTTGGACCTTTTCCGCCACCTTGCTGATATTGCCGCCGACCTGAGCCATGTGGTGATCGAAATACAAGCGTTCGAATTCATCGCGCGCTTCGCGTAAAGGCTGGTCCAGGTTAATACTGCCTATCGCCAGGGCAGCACCGTCCAGCCTCTGTGGCGCTGGAGCGGAAAGGGCCGAGTCAATCGACTCGAACTGCCCCAATACCCGGTTAACATCCTCCAGGGTAATTTTTTCACCCAGGCTGGTTTGCATGAGATTGCGAATTACGCTGTCCAGCTGCGCCAGATTGCCGGGCCATGATGCATTGCGCAAAGCATTTAGCGCCGCAATATCAAATTCCCGATAAGCTGCAGCAGCAGTTTCCACAAGCAGGGTGACCATGGCACGCGCCAGATCGGGAATGTCTTCCCTGTGATCTTCGAGCGTCGGCACGCTAAGCGTAGTAGCGGCCAGCGTCTGCAGCAGGCCCGCATCAAACTGGTTCTCTGCCACCATCTGCGGCAGTGCATGCGCGGTACTGCAAATGACGCGCACACCATATTTCTCCGCCTTGCTCAGCAGCAAAAGCAGGCCTTTCTGTTCAGTGCGGCTCAGTTCGGCCACCTCCGGTATAAATAGCAGACCGTCGCGCAGATGTTCCAGCATTTCCAATGGTGCGACCGTCAATTTTTCGTACTGGTTCAACTCCAGCCAGGGCGTATTGTGCACATGTAGAAAGCGTGCACAGAGTTCGGTGCCGCTGCCGCGGGCGCCGATGAGCAGCAGGTGGGTTTTAAGCAGCGAGACCTGTTCAAGACGCTGCCGCAATTCGGAGACGACGGCGCTTTTACCGAGATTGGCCAGGCTCATGTGCGACTTGGGCAATTGCTCACCGTGCTTGAGCGCGGCGTTGACGGTTTTGAGCAGCTTCTGCAGCGCAATAGGCTTCTCGAGGAAATCGAAGGCGCCGATCCGAGTCGCCTCAACTGCGGTGTCAATCGTGCCGTGGCCCGACATCATTACCACCGGCATGGTTAACAGGCCGCCATTACCCCATTCCTTGAGCAGGCTGATGCCGTCGCAATCGGGCATCCAGATATCGAGCAATACCAGGTCAGGGCGCTCCTGCTGGCGCCATTCACGTGCTTCCGCAGCATTTTCCGCCAATCTGACATGAAAGCCTTCATCCTGCAGGATATCCCTGAGCAACTCCCGAATGCCGATTTCATCATCTACGACCAGCACTTGCCTTGCTGTCATTGCTTGCGCTCCATCCTTTTCATCGCGACCGGCAGCGTGACCGTGACACAGGCACCGCCATGCTTGGCATTTTCGATTTTGATACTGCCTTTATGCTCTTCCACAATTTTTTTGACGATAGCCAGGCCTAGACCGGTGCCATGCCGCTTAGTCGTCGTATAGGGTTCAAATGCATGCGACAGGATATCCAACGAGAATCCTTCACCATTGTCTTCTACGGTCAATTTTACCTCAGCCCCCTTGCTTGTGCTGCTCACTATTATTTTGGGGTCAGGTCTGGCATTGAGCGCATCCTGGGCATTCTGCAGCAGGTTATGCAGCACCTGCCGCAGCATGGTGACATCGCCAATAATGGCCGGCAGAGTGGAATCCAGTACTGCTGTAATCTGCATGCCCATGGGCTCATACAAAGCCAGTACGTCATGAATCAGGCGGTTGAGATCGAGTTCAGCCAGGTTCAATGCCGGCGACCGTGCATATTCGCTGAACTCGTTGACCATGGTCTTCATGGCGCCGACTTGGCTCACTATCGTATTGGTAGCGCGCCGCAGCATTTCGGCATCGGCTTCGGCCAGTTTGGAGGCCAATTTGTGCTCTAGCCGTTCGGCCGATAATTGGATAGGCGTCAACGGATTCTTGATTTCATGGGCCAGGCGGCGTGCCACCTCGCCCCACGCGGCATCGCGCTGTGCCTGCACCATGGCCGTAATGTCGTCGAACACGACGACGAAACCGCTTTCGGCGGTATCTGGCAGTCGTGTCCCGCGTATCAGCAGGATCTGCCTGCCCTGCGCGCCCACAATTTCCATCTGTTCTTGCCAGTCCCCTTCTTTCCATTCACCTTCCATGCGCTCGTCCGAGCCCTCGGGATGAAAATGCGCCAATACCGCGCGGACAAAACTTTTCAAAGCCGGCTTTTCTTGGCTCAAGGTTGCAAACGGCTGGTTAGCGAAATTTTCCAGCTGCACACCCAGAATCTGGGAAGCAGCCCGGTTAAATGTGCGCAGCTGCGCGCGATCATTCAAGGCTAGTACGCCGGAAGAAAGGTGCGCCAGTATGGTTTCGAGATAACCGCGGGCCGCCTCCACCCGAGCCCGGTTTCGTTCTGCCGCCTGGGTAGCCTCGCCCAGTTGGCGAGTCATACTGTTAAACGACTGAACCAGGATGCCAAGTTCGTCCTTGCCATGGGCCGGCAGCATGGTGTTGTAGTCGCCGCGCGCAATCGCCCGCGTGCCTTCGGCGAGTATGCTTAGCGGCGCGGACAGGCGTCGGCTCAATACAAAGGCAATGGCCACCGCAGATAGCATGGCCAGCATCAGTACCAGGGTCAGGGTTAGGGCAAACACTTCTTTCAGCGAGTTGCGGCTGAAGGAAAGCTCCTGATAGTCCTGATACACATCTTGCACCGACTCAGCAGTGTTGGATAAGGTTTTAGGCACGGGCTGCAGTAGCTGCAGAATGCGGGTTTCGCCAGCTAGGTCAGGCATGGTCACGGGTGCCAATACGCGAAGGTAAAGGCCCTTGCCCGGAATCGGCTCTATGGTGCCATAGACATGTTGCCGGGCTTGGCGCAATTGCGGCACGCTGGGCAAATCAGGCAAAAAGCTCGAGGGATCGCTACTGGAAAAGGCCAGGATGCGGCCTTGCAGGGTCAAGAGCACAGCCTCCTGCAATCCACTTTTCTCACGCAAGTCGTTGAGCGTGATGAGATGAGCATTGGCAGGCTGAAACGCCAGGCCCAGCGCCATGTTTTCAGCTTTATCCTCAACATCGGCCAGCATGATGTCAAGCGCGCTTTGCCCCAGCCGCAAGCCGCCTTCCAGCGCCGCTTCTACCTTGACGTTGAACCAGGATTCGATCGAGCGCGTCAGAAAATTAACCGATACCCCATAAACCATCATGCCAGGGATGATCGCCATGAGGGCAAACGCTCCAAGCAGCCTGAGTGTCAGGCGGCTGCCCATGACGCGTTTGCGCATTTGCTGATACAGGCGCCACAGCTGGATGCCGATCAGCACAATCAGCACAACCGCCAACGCGATATTGAGGACCAGCAATACCGTATAGTTCTGCCCGCTAGCAGCCGTGTTGGCGCTCGCATGCGAAAGCAGGTAAAGCAGTACCGCCCCGATGGCAGCACAGATGAAAACGATGTATTTCATTTAGGCAGACTTAAGGCGATAACGCAGGTACCCAGCGGAAAGGTTCCGAAACCAGTTTCCAGTCTTCTGACCCCAGCGCCTCTACCTGCAAGGGCTTGGGCAATTTGGATTGGTCCAGCCGTATACGCAGCGCCGCTTGGTAAGCTTCGCCCTTTTTTAGCAGCGATTTATCCAGCACAGGCCATCCATGCAGATGTATAAGTTCCTCTTTGGCTTCGTGCAGGCTGGCAAAAGACTGCTGATGGTTATTACGGTTCAGCAGATACTGGCGGGAAAGCGCATGGTAGCTCAGCGTGATGCGATTGGTGGTTGTGATAATTTCATCATCGAACCAATAGCGGCGTGGTGACACCAGCTGGAACTCCACGAGAAAGGTAAGCGACACGCCTTTGTTGAGCGCCTCTTCTACTTCACTGCTGAATGCCAGGTCAAAATCGGCATTAAGCAGGTAGTTTTCATCGCGCGATACCAATTCGGCACTTTTAACATACGCGCCGTTGCTGGCAGCCCAGGCAGCAGTTGCAACACAGAAGGTAAGAATAGAAAGATAAAGTTTGAATATGGACAGTATGGGGTAGTTAATTTTTTTGCAGCAGTGCATAAAAAAACCCGTCATGTTCTATAGTTGGTTGTAGTTGTCCATGATGAGAATGGGCATTTTGCAGAGGCGGCAACGGCAATTGCTCGGCATCCTTCTGCGCCTCCAAAAACCTCTCGACCTGACACTGATTTTCCTCATGAAAAATCGAACAGGTCGCATAAAGCAATTTACCACCCTTTGCCAAGAGCTGCCACAGGGCGGGTAATATGGCTGCCTGCTGTGCTGCGAATGAAGCAATGTCGGCTTCGCGGCGCAGCCATTTGATGTCGACATGGCGCCGCACTATGCCAGAGGCGGTGCAAGGCACATCGGCCAGGATACGGTCAAAGGCCAAGCCGTCCCACCATTGATCAGGCTTTGCTGCATCGCCCTGGATCAAACTGGCTTGCAGCCCCAGTCTTTGCAGATTGCTTTGCGTCCGCTGCAGCCGCAATTGGTCACTGTCGAGCGCCACCAGCTCTACATCCGCCAGCTCCAGAATATGACCAGTCTTACCGCCGGGCGCGCAACAAGCGTCCAGCACGCGCAAACCGGCTTTTACATCCAGCAGTGGTGCTGCAAACTGTGCGCCGTAATCCTGAACCGAGACTTTGCCTTCACGAAAGCCGGGGATTTGGTCTACCGGCACAGGTTGCGCCAGCATGACTGCCTGCCCGCCGAGGACCTTTCCCTGGATGCCTAGTTCTGTGAGCATGCGGCAGTAATCCTCAGCTGAACCGTAACGGCGGTTGACGCGCAAAGTCATAGGCGGGTGGCGATTGCCGGCCTCGAGTATGGATTGCCAGGCCTGCGGGTACTGCTGCTTGATCTGGACTATCCACCAAGCCGGGTAAGAAAAAGCCGCAACCTCATCCTTGCTCACTGCTGCGATCAGCTGCTCGCGACGGCGCAGGAAATTGCGCAGCACCGCATTGACCAGGCCCTTGGCCCAGGGCTTTTTATACTTGCCGGCAGCCTGCACCGCCTGATCGACTATCGTATGTGCGGCGGCCTTGTCGTGATTGAGCTGATACAGCGCTACCAGCAGCAGCGTATGGATACGCTCATCCTGCAAGGGCTTTTCCAGCAGCTGCTTCAGCAGCGCCTGCAAGTGTCCGTAGAAACGCAGCGTGCCATAGCTTAAATCCTGAACGCCGGCACGCTGCTGCTGAGTGATATTGGGATTAGTGCGATAGACGTGATCCAACGCTACCGTAAGATTGCGGCCGGCTAAAACAGCGCCGACCGCCTCCGCGGCTAATTGCTGGCTGACGCGCAACTAGTACTGCCGCGCCATCGCCATCAGAAGCGCGACGCGCTCTTCAGTTTGCGGATGGGTACTGAAAAGTCCTTTGATGCCTCCGGCAGACAATGGATTAATGATCATCATTTGTGCAGTTTCGGGATGCTGCTCGACAGTATCCATCGGAATCTGGTGCGCGTAGTTATGAATTTTCTGCAGCGCCGAAGCCAATGAAGTGGGATCTCCGCTGATTTCTGCTCCACCACGGTCGGCCTCGAATTCACGTGAGCGCGAGATTGCCATCTGGATCAGCATGGCCGCAATCGGTGCCATGATCATGATCAGGATAGCGACTACAGGGTGCACATTGCGGTCACGCTCGCCGCCTGAGAACAGCATGCCGAACTGGGCGATCGAGGAAATTGCGCCCGCCATGGTGGCCGAAATGGTCGAAATCAAGGTATCCCTATGCTTGACGTGAGCCAGCTCATGGGCCATGACGCCGCGCAGTTCGCGCTCAGACAACAGCCGCATAATGCCTGTGGTGGCAGCTACTGCGGCATGCTCAGGATTGCGGCCCGTGGCAAAAGCATTGGGCTGGGCTTCATCGATGACATATACCTTAGGCATAGGCAATTGCGCCCTTTGGGCGAGTTCGCGCACCATGCGGTAAAACTGCGGCGCCGAGCTTTCATCCACCTCCTGCGCGTTGTACATTTTAAGTACGGCCTTGTCGGAGAACCAGTAGGCATAAACATTCATGGCAGCAGCAATAGCCAATGCAATCAGCATGCCATTTGAACCGCCGAGCATGGCACCGATTGTACCGAACAGTACGACGATGCCGGCCATCAGAATAGTAGTTTTGAACCAGTTACCTAACATAATTTCCTCGCGTCGATAATTCTGAATAAATTTCCAGTCAGCTATTAGATGGCGCTGCAGCCTAAAAATTCAAGCCGGCACAAATAACTTAAGTCAGGCGCTCGCCAGACTGCAGCGGGTGCCCTTGCAGGAAATCGCGCGCCAGCATGCGTTTGCCGCCGGGCATTTGCAGCTCTTCAATTTTCAGCAGTCCATCACCACAACCGACGACAATGCCGTCCATGAGGCCATCTACCACGGCCCCTGCCTCGGCTTTGCCGGGAAGCGCCGAGGCCATCCAGATGCGGCAGGTTTCGCCCTGCATCTGGGCATGGGCAACCGGGAAGGGATTGAATGCGCGTACCTGCCTTGATATTTCTACCGCGGTGTGGCTCCAGTCGATTTTGGCCTCGGATTTTTCCAGCTTGTGCGCATAAGTCACAAGCGACTCATCCTGCGGCGCAGCTGCCAACTTACCTTGGACTGCGAGCTGGCTCATGGCCTGTACCATGAGCTCGGCGCCCAGCTGGGCAAGCGTATCGTGCAAGGTCTGCGCCGTATCGCGCTCGGTAATTGGGATTGCTCCCTTTTCGATCATGGCGCCAGCATCGAGCGCGGGCACAACTTCCATGATGGTCACGCCGGTTTCTTTATCGCCGGCGAGCAAAGCGCGCTGGATCGGCGCAGCACCCCGCCAGCGCGGCAGCAGCGAAGCATGGATGTTGTAACAGCCATAGCGCGGCATTTGCAGTACCGCCGTCGGAATGATAAGGCCGTAGGCCGCCACGATCATGGCATCGGCATTCTGTTCGGCGATCACCGCCTGGACTGACGGGTCTTTCAAGGTATCAGGCTGGAAGATTTTGATATTGCGGCCTTCGGCCAGCACCTTGACCGGGCTGGGCTTGAGCTTCATGCCGCGACCGGCGGGCCGATCAGGTTGAGTAAGCACTAACGATATTTCATGGCCCGCATCAATCAATGCTGCCAGCGCAGGCACAGCAAATTCCGGCGTGCCGGCAAAAATAATTTTCATGAAGCGGAACTGGTCGGATTAAGCGCGTTCACGCTGGCGCTTTTTTAATTTGTTTTTGATGCGCGTCTGTTTCAAAGGCGAGAGATATTCTACAAACACCTTGCCCAACAGGTGGTCCATCTCGTGCTGAATACACACGGCTAGCAGCCCGTCCGCCTCCAGCGTAAAAGGCTTGCCTTCGCGATCTAGCGCCTCAACCGTGATTTTTTCGGCGCGCGTCACGGTTTCATAGACACCGGGTACCGAAAGACAGCCTTCTTCGTAATCCTGGGAACCGCAGCTGGCCAAGATTTTGGGGTTGATAAACACTCGCAGCCCGCGCTTGTCCTCGCTGATGTCCATGACAATCACTTGCTGATGCACATCCACCTGCGTTGCGGCGAGACCAATGCCGGGCGCCGCATACATAGTCTCAGCCATATCATCGATCAGACGTCTGATGGTAGGGTCCACCTCTTTCACGGGCTTAGCCACTGTGTATAAGCGCGGATCAGGGTAGTTAAGAATATCTAATATAGCCATAAAAGCTTGATTGTTGAATGAATTACATGCAGAATTTAATGCAACTTCGCGGATAACAACTCTGCGCCATAAGACCGAGGTCAAACATGTTTAGATACATTATAACGCCGCTACTACTTTGTTGTCTGGCTTTACCCGCAGCGGCGGACGATGTTCAACTACAAGCAAATCACCCCGACCGTTATGTCGTAGTAAAAGGCGATACCCTTTGGGGAATCTCCGCCAAATTCCTTAAAGACCCATGGCAATGGCCAAAAGTTTGGCGCATGAACCGCGAGCAGATAAAAAATCCTCACCGGATTTATCCCGGCGACGTAGTCGTACTCGACATGAGCAGCGGTTCGCCAGAACTGCGCCTGTTGCATGAAACCGTCACCCTGCAGCCTGGCATACGTGAAGAGAAGCTTGAAGCAGAAGCGATTCCCACCATCGCCCCCAATATCATAGAGCCTTTTCTTAGCCAGCCTTTGGTCATTGAGCCAAACCAGCTCAATGATGCGCCGACCATTCTGGCAGGGCCGGACAATCGTGTCGCGCTAAGTCCCGGTGTCAAAATTTATGTGAACAAGATCGAAGAAGGCGACGGCTTGCTATGGCACATCTACCGTCCAGGCAAGGGGCTGGTCGACCCTGACACCCAGGAATTGCTGGGAATCGAAGCATTGTATTTGGGCGATGCGCGCGTTACCAAATACGGCGAACCGGCCAGCGCGGAAATCCTGCGCGCCAAGCAAGAGATTTTTTCTCCGGATAAGCTGGTAGCGGCAGAGGAAACCCTGCAGACCAGCTATGTACCGCGCGCCCCGGATACAGATGTACAAGGTCGCATTATGTCCATCTACGGCGGCGTTGCCGAAGCTGGCCGCAGCGCCATCGTAGCCATCAACAAAGGCAGCATTGACGGGCTGGAGCAAGGCCATGTACTCGCCATCAACCGCTATGGTCGCTATATCAACGGCCCTCAAACCAAAAGGCTGAAAAAATTCAGCTACGCTGAGGAAAAGTCCAAGAAAATTGACCCCACGCTGATCAAGTTGCCGGATGAGCGTATCGGCCTGCTGATGGTGTTCCGCACTTTCGACCGCGTATCGTATGCCTTGATCATGCAGGCGTCCGAGCCGGTCAACGTCTTGGACATCGTACAGACTCCTTAAGCTCCATAGCATGGACTCCACCTCCGGCGAGCTCAACTCCGACGCAGCGCTGTGGATAGGCCTGCACCAGATCCAGGGCTTGGGCGGACAAGGCCTGTGCCAACTGCTGCGGGCCTTTGGCGATCCGGCCAATATCTACAACTCCTCCTATAGTCAGCTTAGCGCCATCGTTTCCCCGCAAGTAGCGCACGCCATCACCGCTGGGCCGGATGAAACTCTTTTCACTCCGACCGTGGAGTGGCTGCAGCTGCCGAATAACCACTTGGTTACGTTAGCCGACGCGGATTATCCGCGCGCATTGCTTGAAATTGCCGATCCGCCGCCTCTACTCTTCGCCAAAGGCCGTCTGCAGCTGCTCAATACCCCGAGTATCGCTGTCGTCGGCAGCCGCAACGCCAGTCCGCAAGGAGAAAAGAACGCGGAAGAATTTTCACAAGCCTTGAGTCATCACGGCTTTTGCATTGTCAGCGGCATGGCTTTAGGCATAGACGGCGCTGCCCATCGCGGCGCGTTGAAAGCGAGCGGCGGTACTATAGCCGTGGTCGGCACCGGCCTTGACATCGTATATCCTGCCAGGCACCGAGACTTGGCCCATCAGCTAGCAGAACAAGGTCTCATTATTTCCGAGTTTGCACTGGGCACGCCCTCGCGTGCGCAAAACTTTCCGCGACGCAACCGCATTATTAGCGGCCTCGGCTTGGGCTGCCTGGTGGTAGAAGCCAATGTGCAAAGCGGCTCCCTCATTACCGCACGGCTTGCCGGAGAACAGGGTCGCGAAGTATTCGCCATCCCGGGCTCGATACACTCGCCGCTTTCAAAAGGCTGCCACCAGCTGATCAAACAAGGAGCCAAACTGGTCGACAACATTGAGGACATCGTCAACGAACTCGGCGGCAACATAAGAATAAATAGCCCGGCTGCAAAAATATCACCTGCTCCAGAACCCAATCCACTA
>Ga0196972_1000650_pt1 | contig 14767 bp, 12 predicted proteins | sample S1v_2013CmetaG_FD_148618 | JGI IMG/M metagenome (GOLD analysis project Ga0196972, IMG submission 148618) | Soil microbial communities from Anza Borrego desert, Southern California, United States - S1+v_20-13C | ecosystem: Environmental > Terrestrial > Soil > Desert | place: USA: California...
GCCTGCTGTAGTAGGCACCTGACGCATAAAAACAACTGGCACACCTCTTGCTGAGATATAGCACGCCTTACTATCAGTAGGCCACTTATCAATTACACAAGGGGTTTCAAATGATTAAGAAAGCTCAACAGGGTTTCACCCTGATCGAACTGATGATCGTGGTTGCGATTATCGGTATTCTGGCAGCAGTTGCTATTCCTGCGTATCAGGATTACACCATCAAGGCTAAGGTACAAGAAGCGGTGAGCCTCACAAGTCCAGCCAGAACTGCAGTAGGTATCTGGTGCAGTGAAAATGGTGATTTTACTGGTATTGCCGGTAATACCAGCCTCGGATTGAGCGCCACTGCAACCGACATCAGCGGCACTTATACAGAGCAAGTTACGGTGACTGCAGCCACAGGGGTCATCACGGCCACGATGCGCAACGCAGCTCCAGCTCCTGCACCTATCCGCGGTGAAACTATCACATGGACCCCAACTTGCAGTGCCAACTCTGGCACCACTTGGGCAATCGATGGCACCATCGACGATAAGTTCAAGCCAAAGGCGTAATCCCGCCAAGCAATCAGAAAGGAGGCCCTTGCCTCCTTTCTTTTTTATAAGTTGCATCATATGGTCAAGCAATTTTTAGCGATCATGGCCCTTCTCGCAGTAACTGCCTTGTGTTACTCCACGGGGATATCAAACTATTTTCTCTTGGATGATGGCGTAAACATCACCAAAAATCCCGCCATACATATAACCGACCTAAAAACCTCATCATTAGAGCTAGCAGCAATATCGGGTAATGCGGGCTTAGGCAACCGCCCGATCAGTATGCTTACGTTCGCCTTGAACCACTATATAAGTGGTTTAAATGCCAAGCACTTTAAGCTAGTTAATCTCTCAATCCACCTCCTGAATGGATTGCTGGTTTTTGTTTTTTTCAAGCTGCTACTTACGCTCTCCCAAAAAAATAATGGCGGTTTAAAGCTACCAGAGAAAGCTATTTTTCTCGTGGCACTCTTCGTAACTGCATTGTGGTTGCTCCATCCCTTAAACCTGACGTCCGTACTTTATGTCGTTCAGCGCATGACCAGTTTGTCGGCTTTTTTTGTTCTCCTGGGGTTAACGCTGTATGTCTTTGGACGAAAGAAACTGTTAGAAGATAAAGCCTTACAGGGCTTGATTTTGATTAGCTCTTCAATTCTCCTAGCCACACCTCTTGCTGTGTTAAGCAAAGAAAACGGAGTACTTTTACCAATCTATATCTTGCTTATTGAAGTCACACTGTTGCGTTGGCAAACAGCTTCGGATCAACACTACAAGATATTAAAGCTGGGTATCAGTCTCTCAGTATTCATACCCACACTGTTGGGATTGCTTTATCTCGTAAATAACCCATCAATAGTTACGGCTGGCTATCTTTTCCGGGATTTCACCATGGTCGAGCGTCTAATGACGGAGGCCCGCGTACTATGGCTATACATTTATCAGATAATGTTGCCCAATATCTCTATGTTGGGGCTTTACCACGATGACATCGTGATATCAAAATCCCTGTTCAATCCGGCCTCTACCGCCATCTCAGTTTTTGGCCTTCTCGCCATGGCAGGAGCAGCATTCAAATGGAGGCACAAGCACCCTGTCATAGCTTTCGGCATCGGATTTTTCCTCATCGGCCATTCGCTTGAGTCCAGTATTTTCCCCTTGGAAATAGCTTATGAGCACAGGAACTACCTGCCGGCACTGGGTATCCTGTTCATTATTTCCTACTATGTGGTGGCATTTGATACTCCGACCATCAGCTTACGTAAACGCCTGAGCTTCCTGTCGTTCTTGGTTCTACTGATGCTGGGCGTTACATCATTAAGGGCTTATGAATGGAAAGACCCTTTCAAGATGCGATTGTTGGAAGTCCAGAGACATCCTCTATCAGCTCGTGCCCATGCCAGTATTGCTGGCGTTTACGACAATATGCCAGGAGAATCTGGTGCCGAGTATGCCGATTTCTATTTCAAAGCTGCTGAACACTATCAACAAGCCGCAAATCTCTCGGATAATGACACCACAGGTTTATTTGGCCTGGTCATCATCAATGCCAGACGAGACCTGCCTATTGAAGAAACGCAGATAGCACTTCTGGAAAATAAACTCAGAACCGTCCCGTTCTCCCCACCTAATGTTAACGCCCTGATTGGCACAGAACGTTGTTATATGTCAGGCAAATGCTTCATCCAACCAGAGATTATGAATAGGCTGTTCGTTGCCGCTCTGGCCAACCCTACATTACAAGGCGGCAATAGAAGTATGGTTCTAATGTCATTCAGCAAGGTAGTCTTCCAAGAAGATAAACAGCACGCGATCGAACTAGTTGAAGAGGCTATCAAACTAGCCCCTCATATCATGGGAAATAGGCTAGCATTTGTCGATTTATTAATAGCTTCTGGAGAACTGAATCGTGCTGCTATCGAGTTGAAACGAACAAAAACGCTCTCAGATTCGGAACCTTACGAAAACACTATCAATGCATTAGAGTCGATGATAGATAACCAAATCAAAAAACCTCGTGAATAACTTAAGTATTATTATCCCGGCACGGAATGAGGCTGCGAATCTTCACAAGCTACTGCCTGAGCTGGAGTCTTTATCAAAAAAAAATCAAGTCATCATAGTCAACGATGGCTCAACGGATGGCACCGTTGGAGCATGCAAAAATTTCTCCGTTGAAGTAGTCAGCCATCCGTACCCTAAAGGCAACGGAGCAGCCATTAAGACGGGCGCTCGAGCAGCCAGGGGAGATGTACTAGTGTTCATGGATGCCGATGGGCAGCACAAACCTGAAGATATCTCAGTACTGCTGGAGAAGTTTAACCAAGGCTATGATATGGTGGTTGGCGCGCGTCAGTCTGGATCGCACGCAGGAGCCCATCGCGCCGCCGCTAATGATGTATTCAGCCGCTTCGCCACCTGGATGGTGCAGCAACCGGTGGAGGATTTGACGTCCGGATTCCGGGTAGTGGACGCACAAAAATTCCAGAAATTTCTCTATTTGCTTCCCAATGGATTTTCCTATCCCACCACCATTACCATGAGTTTTTTCAGGGCAGGCTTCAATGTTGGCTACGTACCGATTCAGACCTTGCAACGGGCGAATGGCAAAAGCCACATCCGTCCAATTCGCGACGGTGTCAGATTTCTGCTGATTATCATCAAAATCGGCACGCTTTATTCTCCGCAAAAACTTTTCATTCCTATCAGCGGCGGATTTTTTCTCAGCGGCCTTTTGTATTACCTATACACGTTTCTCACCACGGATCGCTTCACAAACATGAGCGCGCTGCTTTTCATATCTGCAATTTTAACTTTCCTGGTAGGAATTGTTTCCGAGCAGATTTCCGCGCTGCATTACAAGGGTATAGACGACGCACGTCGTAACGACTGACATGCGCGTGTTGATGGTCAGCACTTCCTACCCCGCGGATGAACTTGACTGGCGTGGAAGATTTATTGCAGACATGGCTGTTTCCATCGCGAAGAAGGTCGATCAGCTTTTACTTTGGGCTCCGCCTGGCAAACTACCGTTCCACGTGACTAGAGCAACTTCCAAGGAAGACAATGCGTGGCTTGAAGCTTTACAAACTCAAGGCGGAATTGCACACCTTATGCGCACTCGACCGCTCAAAGGCGCTGCCATGGCTGCTGCCCTTCTCGGACGTCTGTCCCACTTCTACAGACACACGGAAGCGGATATCCAGCATATCAACTGGCTTCAGAACGCCTTACCAATCCGATCGAATGATACCCCTGCGCTAATTACCGTATTAGGCAGCGACTACCAGATGCTTGAAATCCCCGGCATGGTATTTCTTATGAGGAGAGCGTTGAAGCAGCGTCCTGCCATTATTGCCCCCAATGCATCCTGGATGGCACCAACTCTTACCCAACATTTCGGCGATCTCGCGGAGATACGACCCATTCCGTTCGGTGTGGATGCCCGGTGGTTTACCATTCGTCGAAAACCATCTTCAACTATCAAATGGATAGCGATTACGCGGTTAACCCGCGGCAAGCTTGGTGACTTACTATCCTGGGGAGGAAGTCTTTTTGATAAGGGTCGAGAGTTGCACGTCTTCGGTCCAATGCAGGAAGACATTACTCTCCCAAATTGGGTGATATGGCATGGCCCAACTCACCCCGATGCGCTTGCAAGTGAGTGGTTTCCTCAGGCAACCGGTCTTATCACTTTGAGTCGCCATAGCGAAGGCCGCCCACAGGTCCTACTCGAAGCGATGGCAGCGGGGATGCCCGTTATCGCTTCCAATCTACCCGCACATCGCGATGTCATAACGCATCAGCAGAATGGGTATATTGTGGAATCTCCTCTAGCCTTCGCTGAAGCATTACGAAACGCAGAAAAGAGCGAAACCAATCAGCCAATCGGTTCCAATGCGCGCTCCTTCATCCGCGAGCATATCGGTGACTGGGACCAATGTGCAGATCGTTATGTTGCAGCCTATCGAGATTTGATAGCAAAAAAATCATGACGCCTAGTCTGCTTCTGCTTGGTGGAAATGGGTTTATCGGACAAGCCTTGGCTAATAAATACGCAATGCTAGGCTATACCGTGCACAGCGTTTCCCGCCGCAACATTGGTGTGCGCATGCCTGGCATCCATACTTATGCGGCATCGCTGGACGATACGGTTTTGCTCGATCGCCTAATTCCGCAGTGCGAACTAATCATACACACTGCAAGCACTTGTACCCCTGGTTCATCCGCTACCCTCCCGAGCAAGGAGGGAGTAGAAAACCTGTTACCGTTGCTAAAGCTTATCGAGGCATTGTCCAGTCATCCGCCCAAGCAGCTCATCTTTCTGTCATCCGGGGGGACTGTATATGGAAATCCCGAAGGTGCGCATGTTAATGAGGATGCACCGTGCATACCCATTTCCTTTCATGGGGCAGCTAAATCAGCGGCTGAGCTTTTCCTGGGAGCATTTGCGAACTCGGGGCGCCCTATTACGATTGTGCGACCTTCAAATGTTTATGGCCCGGGGCAGCAAGGTCCCGGAGGCTTTGGCCTGATCAGGACCATTCTGCAAAATATAAAATCCAATGCACCGCTGGAAATCTGGGGGAGCGGAGATGCCCTGCGGGATTATTTATTTATTGATGATCTGGTGGAAGCCATACTGCAGATCCAGCACCAAGGTTGCACAGGCATTTTCAACGTAGGCACCGGCATAGGTCATAGCGTGCTCGAAGTCATTGCGCGCGCAGAATCCATTACAGAACGCAAGTTATCCCTCATCCAGAAGCCAGAGAGAACTTCAGACGTACGAGGCATCATGCTCGACTGCAGCAAGCTCAACAAGGCTACCGGTTGGAAACCCTCAATCGACCTGGAATCCGGCATACGACAGACTTGGCAGTGGATGTCCCAGCAATGAAACCGGTGGTATCGGTTTGCATCGCAAATTACAACGGCATTTCGATATTGCAAGAGTGTCTTGACTCCGTACTGGCTCAGCAGGGAAATATCCCGGTTGAAATAATCGTGCACGACGATGCTTCCACAGACGAATCTGTCGGATTCTTACAAACCCATTATCCGGATGTCACTCTCATCCAAAGCGAGACGAATGTCGGCTTTTGTATTGCCAATAACCGCATGGCAGCCATGGCCAAAGGCGAATATCTATTGCTGCTGAATAATGATGCTGCGTTGTTTCCTGATGCAATTGCGTCACTTCTAACGAAAGCCAAAGAAATTGCCATACCGGCCATTCTAGGGCTTCCACAATATGATGCAGATAGTGGTGAATTGATAGACATAGGTAGCCTGCTTGACCCTTTTTTAAACCCGATTCCAAACCTTGATTCTCTTCGTTCTGAAGTTGGGATGGTAATGGGCGCCTGTTTCTGGATACCTAAAAACTTATGGTTTGAGTTGGGTGGATTTCCCGAATGGTTTGGCTCTATTGGGGAGGATTTGTATTTATGCAGTATTGCGCGACTAAGAGGCTATCCAGTTGAAGTCACGACCCCGTCCGGTTATCGGCATTACGTAGGGCAGAGCTTTGGTGGCGGAAAAATCTCCAACCAGCGATTACAAACCACTTATCAACGCAGAGCACTATCAGAAAAGAATAAGACGTTCGTCATGATGCTTTGCTATCCACCCTTGTTGCTTATTTTGGTGCCCATGCATTTTCTGTTACTTATGATAGAAGGTCTGACTCTCTCATTATTGAAAATGGATTGGACACCTATGACCAGAATTTACTTCCCTGTTTTCAAAGCATGTTGGAAAAATCGAAAGATGCTGAAGCTGGAGCGTGAGAAAATATTCTCTGGCTATTCTGTCAGCCTATGTGCATTCCTTGACCCTTTCGTATGGCGACTTCATAAACTTAGGCTGCTACTCAGACATAAAATACCCACCATTACCTAATCAATAGATCAATAGCAACGCTACCCCAGTTTCTTGCGTAAGCTGTATATCGCCCTGATCTCACCTCTCGTGCAACAACTGGTAATCTTTGCAGTCGTGTCTCTGGCATGGCCAAGCGTGCATTAAGATGAGCTATTTTATCCCGTAACTTTTCTCGGATAGGTACTAGGACTCCTAATACATCCAGCCTTTCATTGAGAATCAATAGCTTATTTATTTCCTTGTTATACCACGCATGTCGATTTAACCTTCTGGCTGCCTTTATCTCATCCCATAAGCTCTTTTTTCTGCCGCCAATGACATTCCCACGATGCTGGCGATAACTTATCAAGCTTTTATCAATTGGAAGAATCCCATCTGTTGCACTTGCAATCAGTGCTATCCATTCATCATGCGACCATTCAGCGGGAATAGGTAAAACAGCTTTACGTAAGCTACTACGAAAAGCCAACGTGGCCCCGGTGACAATTCGATGCTTGAGCAAAACCGGGAATGCTTCGCCATTTAGCATGCGTTTTTGTTCATGCATGTCAAAACACACTCTCTCCCACATTGTGTAACCCAAAGGAGCCAGATCTTCTGTCACCACTACAGCGTCAGAGAATACTGCTGCACGATCAGAAACTTCCAAAGCCTGTGATATACGACTCAGCTTACAGGGCATCCATAGATCATCCTGATCTGCCAGCGCAATAATTTCACCAGAACATGATTTAACGGCCTGTTCGAAATTTTTCGTAACCCCCAACTTGCTTTGGTTTCGCATTATTGCTATTGGGAAAGGGCTATACCGCGCAAAATCTTCGACAATATCTACCGTTGCATCCGTAGATCGGTCGTCACATACCACAAGCTCGTTAGGGAGCATGGTCTGCGTAGCGATGCTATATAGAAACTCGGCAACAAACTCAGCTCCGTTGTAAGTACAAAGCGCTACCGATATTTTGGAGTTCACCGGGGATCCAAGGAAGTCCAGAGCTTCCCTATCCCGAGACCATTACGATTAATTAGGGGCCATGGAGTTTTCAAAGAGAGATTGGGATTGTAAGCAGGGTCCGCCTCAAGCCAGCTCTGCCACCGTGACTCCATGTATGAGGTTTCGCGCATGAATCTAGCAATTTTTTCGGGAGTATCATCAATTCCTCGAGTAGCAGACTCATGGTGATACAACTCTGCGTAAGGCGTCCATAAAACCCTGTAGCCTGCTTCAATGATGCGCAAGCACAAATCCACATCGTTATAAGCGACAGGTAGATCCGCTTCGTTCATGCCGCCCACTTGTTCAAATACGTCACGTCTAATCAACATACATGCTCCAGTGACGGCAGAGAGATTTTGAATCAAGCCTGCACGGCCTACGTATCCCCTCACTCCCCTCTGGCTCCGGTTATACCAATGTCCAGCTATACCCCCTAGACCCAGAATAATCCCAGCATGCTGAATCGTGTCATTTGCATAGTAAAGCATACCGCCAACCACGCCGATTTCAGGCCTCATCGCGTGACCACACATTTCTTGCAGCCAGTCCGATGATATGACTTCGGTATCATTATTCAGCAGACAGAGTATTTCTCCTGACGCATACCCAGCGGCGTGATTGGTTATAGCTGCAAAATTGAAAGGTGCATCATACGAAAGCACATTTACATTCGACCGCAGAGCAAGCTCCCCAAGATAGCTAATCGTTTCGGGATCGTCTGACTGGTTATCCACCACCAGGATTTCGTAGTCCGGATATTCGGTTTTCGAATGGATACTTTCTATACATTGCTTAAGCAATGCTAGACCATTTCTGGTTGGGATGATGATTGTCACTTTAGGTAGCGGATTTTCCAGCCGATAGCGGACACGTATAAACCCACCCCACGCCAATATAGCTTCTGCTTTGAGGTTGTTTCTTTCAATATACTTGTCGATAGTTTTAAGAGCCGCCTCCTTGATATAGGCCTTAGCTTCAATGCTAACTGAGGTTGAATCGGCAACCTGGCGCCAGTGATACAGAATATAAGGCAGATGGCAGATGCTCTGAGGTTTGATCTTTTCTGAGACACGTAATGCTAGGTCCCAATCCTGACAGCCCTCGACACCTAATTGGAACCCTCCTACTTGCCGAACAACTGATGTCCGATATACACCAAGATGGCTCACGAAGTTCTGGCTCAGCAATAAGTCGGGATTCCAATCCGGCTTGAAATGAGGATAAGTACGGTGCCCGTTGATATCGATCTTGTCTTCGTCGCTATAGATAAGATTCAAATGGGGCGACTTCTCTAAGGCCGCCACTACCATGTATAAAGCGTGTTCTGCCAGCTCATCATCGTGATCCAGCAATGCTATAAACTCACCAGAAGCCATTGCCAAGGCAGTATTGCTTGCAGCCGAAATATGTCCATTCAAAGGTCTAAAAGTAACTTTGATTCGTGCATCCTCTGCTACCGCTTTTTCTATGAATTCACGCACATGCGGCAGCGTCGACGCATCGTCAGCAATACATAATTCCCAATGTGAATAAATTTGATCACGAACAGATTGTATGGATCGCCTGAGCCACTCTTCGGGCGTGTTATAGACAGGCATCAATACTGAAATAAGAGGCTGATATTGCAGCCGAGTAATATGCTCTGTAATAAGAGTACGATCTGTATCGGATAAGGTATCGAATTTTCGAATCCATTTGCGATAACTCATTCCTACATACAGATTTTCTACTAGGGATCGCTTCAATCCTGCGACACCCTCTCTTTTTAATAGAGCGAATGCTTTCTGAATCAACTCGTATAAACGACGCTCACGGATGAGCATTACAAGCCCATAAAAATTATTCCGGAGGCTACTCAGCATTTCGGAACGAGGCACTTATCTTTTTTATGTGTTTCGGCAAATTGGCAATCAATCTCAATGGTTTAGTTACTTTCCATGAAACTGCATGTTTCATACGTTTTATTTCATTATCTGCATGCACCAATTCGCGGCGCATGGCTTCTTCATTATTAGTGTAGGTCTTACATAGAATCGATACAGTGCTTTCTAAGACGAGCGCGAAGTCCTGGCTCTCAATACTCACTTGTTGCTGAAGTTTGTTTTCAAGAGTAACAGCGGTGGCAAAATCCTGATGAGATATGGAATAGCGATTAGCGGCAAGAATGCTGCTTATTAAATCCCGCACACTCCTATCGTTTATCTTTGAAGACGGTGCAGAGCTGGCCAATGCTATGACAAGTCCTCTGACAGCGACCCAGAAAAATGGGACGGCCTCGTGGATTGACCATTCATCATCTATGTAAGCAAATTTTGAACCGGGCTCACACATCACAATATTTGTTGGAATAGCATCCAGCATATCGCCTGGAAGACTTAGTACACCATTTTTGTCTATTTCAGCCTGAGCCTTTAGATCGTCTAGCCAAGGTTTAGCCCAATGAGCGATATCCTCAACCCCCCCGCCACGCTGCAAAATACGCTGCAATTCCACTACGTATAATCTGCCCTCCATATATGCAGCTTCAATGGTTGGCTCATGTTTGACGAATAGCTCCGCATCACTAGAAGAATGGCTGTGGAATTGAGGGCGTTTGCAAACCGTAATACGCCTGTTCTCTCCAAGTTTGAACAAGGTTTCAGTATTGTATTCATGTTTACGTCCCAATGAATAAACGCACGCAATCCAGGGCAGAGTCCCGAGCTTGTCCTCGGACTCTGCAGCAATTACCAAGAATGAATTGGCGAGATGTGGGAGCAACTGATTGTCCGCGATTGCCTGCCATGCAAGATTCTCGTTGAAATGAGGAAACCCTTGCTCCTCACCCTGATGTCTTACGCGATGTAGAAGATCGGCATATTTGAATGACTGATGATTAAGCGCTTCATTGGCAAGAATGACGCTAGGATGTTTATAGTCAGGAAATGGATAGGAGAAATGGATTCCGTCAAATCCCGCATGCTTTAGTTTCTCCTTTAGTTTCTTTTTACCAAAGGTGATCGGTGTCTTCTCCTCATAGAGCCCATGAATGCCGAAATAAGGTATACCAAGATGATCCTCCTTACATCCATTGAAATACTTGAGACCCAGCTGATTTTCTATCGCAAGAATCAATATCCCATTTTCATTCAAAAATGATCTTGCGATCTGCAGGCATTTCAAAACCGGATCCTCTGCGTCTATGAATACCTGCGAATATTCAAGGACACCAATGAGGGTCACGACATCAAATCTTTCCTCTAGATCCAGGTGAGCGATGTTGTCACAAACAATTTGAACATTTGCAAGATCTCGACAACGCTCTGCTGCAATGGAAGCCCTGCGTAAGCTGCCTTCTACGCTTACTACCTTCGCTCCAATTTCTCCGAGATATCGTGTTATGGCCCCACAGCCAGCTCCTAGCTCCAGGATGCGCTGACGTTTTTTCACATTGCAAAACCGCAGCAAATTATGACGAGTTGCACTTAGATGGTATTCGCTAGGCCAGTCTTTAATGGCGGGTACCAATTCAGGCGAGGTAGATGAAACGTCTTTGGCATTTTCTAAAACATGAGCAAGATAGTTTTCTGACTCATCACCATCGTTATATGAGATCGATGCCGTACCAGGCCTTATCCATACCTTGTGAACCTGATCGAATGAATATTTTTCCATTAGAGTGAACTCAGGATTCGGAAAGCAGGGTTAGCCACCGGCTCAGCTCCAGCAGAATGTGGTGCTATATTCAGCTTGATAACATCATAGCGGCGATCATGAGGTACAACCCTTCCTCCTATCGAGCTCACTATACCGACAGAAACGAAGTATTCTCCACTATCCAAAAAAGGCCGAAAGCTAAACGATACAAACACTTCGTCTCCTTGTTTTTTAGGTGGCTCGTTGGCAAGAAGCAGTTCCTGAGAATTGGTTGTGAAAATAATCGCCCCATCCCTAGACTTGAGAGTCAATCCGTATATCGGTGAATGTACATTGCCATAAAAAATGACATGCAGACGTATCTCAGTGAAAATTCCAGGGAGTAGTGAGACGGGATCCACACGCTCATCCTGGATTATCTTGCAATCCACAATGACTGCTGCGCCATCCCCCCAACGAGTTTCCTTAGGATTATAGAAACTGTATTGCTCCAAACTACTTCTAGCCCGGTCCACTTCAGCTTGGGGATTCAAAGACCCCAGATAAAAATTCAATGTATCTGCGGAGTTTCCTTCGAGAGTCAATCTTCCTTTTTCCAGCAACACGGCTCGGTCACAAAAATGCGCAACTTGTTCCATTGCGTGGGTGACCAATAAAACAGAACCGCCATTGTGACGAATCTCTGAAATTTTCTTAAGACATCTTCCTTGAAAAGCCAAATCACCGACTGCCAAGGCTTCATCTACAAGCAGAATATCTGGGTCCGAATGAATGGCCACCGCAAAAGCCAGCCGAACGAACATGCCGCTTGAATAAGTCCTGACCGGCTGGTCAATAAACTCCCCTATATCGGCGAAGGCAATGATGTCTCCCACCTTGGCATCCATCTCCGCCTTGCTGAAGCCCATGATGGCGCCTTGGAAGTAAATGTTTTCGCGGCCGGTGAATTCCGGATTAAAGCCTGACCCGAGCTCCAGCAAGGCTGAAATTCGGCCATTGACGGTAACCGAGCCGCTGGTGGGTTTGAGGATGCCGCAAATCAGCTGTAGCAAGGTGCTTTTGCCAGAACCATTACGTCCAATGATGCCGACCGTTTCGCCTTTCCTGACTTCAAATGATAGGTCTTTTAGTGCAGTGAACTCTCTGTGAAACTTCATGCGGCCAAAGGTCAGCGCCTGTTTGATACGGTCACCAGGATGGTCAAACAGCCGGTAGGTTTTGGTGAGGTTTTTAATCGAAATCGCGATATCAGAGGACATCCGCAAACTCCTCGCGGCTGTGGCGGAAAAACGCCTGCCCCAGCACAAATACCGCAATGGAAAGAACAAATGCAAATACCCAGGGCAGCCAAGGTATGCCAATTCCCAGAACTGCAGCCCGGCATGCTTCGATCACGGCTCCTATGGGGTTATACATATATACGGGCTGTAACCATTGCGGCAACGCACTCACCGGGTAGAAAACGGGCGAGAGGAACAATAGCATTTGCACGAACACAGGCACGATCTGCGTCATGTCCTTGATAAACACACCCCATGCCGCAAAGAACCACGCAAGCCCAAGAGAAAAAAACAGCAGCGGCAACAGTAGGACGGGATATAGCAGGATGGAAACATGTAACGACTTCATGACCAGGAGAACTATTACCAAGATAAGCAGATTGAAGCCGACATGAACCAGTGAAGCACCCAGCGGCACGACGGGCAGAATCTCGACCGGGAAAATGATCTTCTTCACATAACTCGGGTAACTACGCACAGCTGTCGGCGAGCGCGAAACCGTCTCAGCGAACAGGTTGAATGCGATCAACCCGCTGTACAGCAGCATCCAGAAAGGAATCCCGCTATCTGTCTGCGGCCATCGCGCCTGGAAAATCTGGCCAAAAACGAAAGCAAAAATAGCCAGCATCAGCAGCGGGCTCAGGAAAATCCATGCCACGCCAAACATGGCCCCGCGATAACGCAGCAATACATCGCGTTTGACCAGCTGAGCCAGCAGCATTCGCCGCTGCAGCAATTCGGCGAGAATACGCAAGGGGTTCAAAATCATTGCGGTCGTGCTTTGATGCCACCTTCCAGCACCTGCACCTGAAATCCGTGCTGCGCAAGAATGAATGCCGCCGCGGAACTGCGCCGGCCGGTCTGGCAATAAACGATGTATTGTTTGTTCATGTCCAGCGTTGCCATCTGATTACGGATTTCGTTGAGCGGCACATTGATTGCGCCGCGAATGTGGTCGAACTTGTATTCAGACGGGAAACGTACATCTGCCCACACAGCACCCGCACGCACCTGCTGCTGTGCAGCAGCCAGTGATATCCGGCTGATGAGAGGCGCCTTGAGCAGTTCGATGAAATCGGTCTTGTTCAGCTGCAGCAACCTACCGTCGGTTTTCATGGTGACCGTGGCATTACGCTTGTTATCGGAAACCAGGGCTTCCTCTCCAAAAGCGTCGCCGGCCTGCAGCTCGGCCAGGATGGCAGGCATGCCCTCTGCATCCGACATGCGGCTCACTGCGGCCGTGCCCTCTTCTATCAGATAGTAGTAGTCGCCCTCGGCACCTTGGGTAATGATGGTCTGCCCCGCCTTGACCGAAATTTCGCTCATGCGGCGAAACATCTCCTCGATATTGGCGGATGGTAACCGACTGAACACACCACTCTGCAGCTTGCTGGCGCTAAAGACGCTGGTCTTGCTCATCCATGCACCCGTCGCCGGCTTGTTTTCTTTAGTTGCAAGAGGCTTCGGCACCGAGCCAAAACCCGACAACTGATCCCAGGTCATCATGATGTCCAGCAGATCGAGATCGATGCGCACGATTTCGATCTCGGTCAGGGCGATGGCATCCTGTACCGCCATGCGAGCATTATCAATGGGATGACGTGCAGCCAGCCCATCGCTGCGCAGAATTTTCTTGCTGCCGTCGGCAAACCGTAAGCCCAGGTCACCCTTCAGCAGATACATGGCCTGCGCGTTCTTGACCACATTCATGCGGAAGGGATCGATATTCTTGCTGACTTTTTCGATAAAACATAGGCCGGCAAGCTCCTTGAGTCGGCCGGGGGAGAGCGTGGAAATCGGCTCCAGGCGAGAGAGAATGGATAAGTCTATTGATGCCATGTTTACAGCTCGAATATCTGCAAGGGCTGAAGTGCTTTCACCTGATGCCAGGTCACTAGATCGCCGATTTCCTGCATGATGACTTCGCCCTCACCGGGCTTCAGATGCGTGATGTATATCTCCGCCGTCTGCATCATCTTGCCGAGCTCCGCCTTGAGCATTGAGGGACACAAGTGCTTGGAGACTTTGGCCAGCTCGATTTCCGCATTGCTGAATGCGGTCTCAATAACCAGATATTTGAGATTTTCCATGCGGTTGACCCGCTGCCAAAATGCCTCGCACACCGTAGTGTCGCCGCTGAATACCAGGCTGGCCCTGCCGCTATCCAGCCTGTAGCCGACTGCAGGCACTACATGATTTGCAGGCAAGGCAGTGATGTTCCTGCCGGCGAGCTCCACCGTCATGTCAAGCTTGATTTCCTTGTATTCCAGGAATGGCTGCGCTGCATCGGGGATCACGTTGAAATCGGGCCAGACTTTCCAGTTGAATATATGTTCGCGCAGGATTTTGAGCGTATCCGCAATGGCATAAACGGTTACCGGATGCGGGCGCATGCCCATTACGGTATCCAGCAGGAATGGCAGGCAGGCAATATG
>Ga0196972_1000651_pt1 | contig 14764 bp, 11 predicted proteins | sample S1v_2013CmetaG_FD_148618 | JGI IMG/M metagenome (GOLD analysis project Ga0196972, IMG submission 148618) | Soil microbial communities from Anza Borrego desert, Southern California, United States - S1+v_20-13C | ecosystem: Environmental > Terrestrial > Soil > Desert | place: USA: California...
CGCCCATGCCCGTCAGCATGACGCCAAGCACGTTCTTGCCGAACGCGCCGCGCACGCTTTCCGCGAGCACATCGACGGACGGCTTATAAAGGCTTTCACCCTGATCCGGCGTCACCTTGAGTTCCGAGGCCGTGACGCGCGTCTGCATGCCGCCGGGCGAGATGTAGACGGTGCCTTTGGCGAGCGCCATGCCGTCCTCGACCTCAACGACCTTCGGCTTGCAGGTGTCGTTCAGCCGCTGCGCCAGCGCCTTCGTGAAGTTGGGCGGCATATGCTGGGCGACGACGACCGGCACCGACAGATTGTCGGGAAGCTGAGACAACACGGCCTGCAGAGCCTGCGGACCGCCGGTGCTCGAGCCGATGATGCAGATCTTGGCGTTGACGCGTGCGCCGCCCGCTGCCCGTGAGGGTGCTGTCGGGCGAACGACGACGGTCGGGCGCGGAGCCGAGATGCGCGACCTTTGCGTCTTGGCTTCGACGGCCGCCAGCAGCTTTTCGTGAATGCGGTCGACGCCGCGGGATTTCGGGATGAAGTCGACGGCGCCGAGTGCCAGCGCCTCGAGCGTGATGGCTGCGCCCTGCTCGGTCCTGGCGCTCAGCATGATCACGGAGGCCGTGCTCTGGCGCACGATCTCCTTCAACGCATCGATGCCGTTCATGTTCGGCATGTCGATGTCGAGCGTCACAACGTCCGGTGACAGCGCAAGCGTCTTCTCGATCGCGTCGCGACCGTCGACGGCCGTGCCGACGACTTTGAACCTGGGATCGGATTCTATTTTTGGCGGCAGCACACCCCGCATGAACGGGGAGTCGTCCACGACAAGAACACGAATGAGAGGTGCGGACATCCGCCTACTTCCTCGCCGGTGGTCGGGCCGAGACCCCGAGCGTGTTGTTGTGGCTCGGACGCCTTTGTCGGCGCCGAAATTCTTCTTAGAAACACATAGTTAACACCGAGAAGTTTCGATTCCGTTACGCCCGCAGCTCAAAGGTCCGGCAAAATGTAGGGCTCGTGTGGGAAGGGAGGATGACCGCCCATTAATACTATCGCAAGCAATCTACGCGCATACTTCAGGGACATCGGCAGAGCAGTGTGCGCGATCCAAGAGCGGACGGGATCCTGCGGGCACGAGATGGGTTAAAGGGGATAAGGGTTATGAGCGTGAATAACATGCCTGTACTCGTCGTCGACGATTACAGCACCATGGTGCGGATTATCAAAAAACTTTTGAAGCAGATCGGCTTTGAGAACGTTGATGATGCCGCAAGCGGCGAGGCCGCGCTCCAGAAGATCAAGCAGAAGCAGTATGGCCTGATCATCTCCGACTGGAACATGGAGCCCATGACGGGCTACGAGCTGCTGAAAGTCGTCCGCGCCGATCCGGAAATGGGCAAGACGCCCTTTATCCTCGTGACTGCCGAGTCCAAGCAGGACAACATCAACGCCGCTAAGAGCGCAGGCGTCAGCGGCTACATCATCAAGCCGTTCAACGAGAAGGTCCTCAAGGAGAAGATCGATCTCGCACTGGCCACGCCGGTCGCCGCTTAATCTGCGGCACGCGTATTGAATTTAAAGGCCCCGGAGCGCTGCTCCCGGGGCCTTTTTCATTGCCTTCGATGCTGCCGTGCAGGCTTCACATATAGCCGCGCTGCATCAAGTCTTTGGTGTGAAGCACATCGACCACCGTCTCGCCGTCCACCACGACGACGTTGGCAATGCGGCGCTCCTTCATCAGCGACACAGCGGTGCTCATCAGATCCTCGACGCTAACTGTATATGGTCGCGTCGTCATGATCGCCTGAGCCGTCTTGCCGAACATATCGGGAGAGAACGCGCGTCTGAGATCGCCCTCTGTAATGAGGCCGAGCAACCGGTTCGTCCCTTCTTCCGTCACTACGACGCAGCCGCGCTGGCCTTCGGCGAGCTTGATGACCACATGCCCGAGCAACTCGTGTGGTCCGACGGCCGGTACCGTATCCTTGAATTCATCCGTATAACGGCGCACCGACGAGAGCAGTAGGCCAAGCCGTCCCCCGGGATGAAGCTTTCCGAAATCGGCATCGAGAAACGAGCGCTGTTCCATCAACAGCACGGCGAGCACGTGCCCGGCGGCCAAGGTAATGATCGCCGATGACGTAGGTGCCAGATTGTTTGGGCAGACTTCGTTCACTTTCGGCAGCCGCAGGCAGATATCCGATTGCTGTCCTAGGCGGCTTTGCTCGTTGGCCGTCATACAGATGACCTTCGTGCCGTTTGCGGCGCAGAATTCGAGCACCGGGAACAGTTCTTTCGTCATCCCCGAGTTCGAAATGGCGAGCACCACGTCCTGTCCGGTGATCATGCCGAGATCGCCGTGGGACGCTTCCGCCGCATGAAGGAAGAATGAGGGCGTGCCCGTGGAAGCGAAGGTCGCTGCGAGCTTGGCTCCGATATGCCCGGACTTTCCGACGCCGGTGACGATCAAGCGTCCCGGGCACGTCTGGATGAGGCCGACCGCCGCGATCAGTTTGTCGTCGAAGCTGCCGCGCAGGAGCGCCATCGCCTCGATTTCCTGATCGACGATAGAGCGGGCTCTCTCGAGCGCCAACGATACGTGTTCTTGTCGCATCTAGAATGCCCTTGCCGCAGGTCAGTTATATGGGGAGACACGAAGGTACTGATCATCGCCCCCGGGCGCTGTCAAGGCGCGGCGGCCCCCGCTACACACCGTAATAGCTGCGATACCAGGCGACAAATTTTCCGATTCCGTCTTCGAGCGGGGTCGCCGGCTGGTAGCCGACATCCTCGACGAGATCGCGGACATCCGCAGAGGTCTCCGGTACGTCTCCCGGCTGCATCGGCAGCATTTTTTTGTTGGCTTCTCGCCCAAGCGCCCGCTCGAGCATGCCGATCATCGACAACAGATCGACCGGTTCGGAATTGCCGATATTGTAGAGCCGGTAAGGCGCCCGGCTCGTGCCGGGATCGGGAGCATCTCCGGACCAGGCCGGATTGCCCGTTGCCGCCTGCGTCGCGACGCGCACGACACCCTCCGTCACGTCGTCGATAAAGGTGAAGTCGCGCCGCATGGCCCCGTTGTTGTAGACCTCGATTGGTTCGCCGGCGAGGATCGCCTGGGTAAACTTGAACAGCGCCATGTCCGGCCGGCCCCACGGGCCATAGACGGTGAAGAAGCGCAGGCCGGTCGTCGGCAGCCGGTAAAGATGGCTGTAGCAGTGCGCCATCAGCTCGTTGGCTTTTTTCGTCGCGGCGTAGAGGCTCACCGGATGGTCGACATTGTGATGGATCGAGAACGGCATCAGCGTATTCGCGCCGTAGACGGAGCTCGAAGACGCGTACACGAGATGCTCGACCGCGTTGTGCCGGCAGCCCTCGAGGATGTTGCCGAAGGCCACGAGATTGGAATCGATATAGGTCTCCGGCCTTTCGAGCGAGTAGCGCACGCCCGCCTGTGCCGCCAGATGCAGCACGATGCGCGGCTTTACCTCGGCGAAAAGGCGTGCCGTTCCTGCTCGGTCGGCGAGATCGAGCCGATGAAAAGCGAACCCGGGCCGACTTTCCAGGAGCTTGAGCCGCGCCGCCTTGAGCGACGGATCGTAGTAGTCGTTGAGATTGTCGACACCGACAACCGGAAGGCCTCGATCAAGCAACGCGCCGGCGACGTGAAAGCCGATGAAACCTGCCGCTCCCGTGACGAGGATCGAGCGATCGCTTGGCACCAAGCCCTTGCCTTCCTTGCTGCAGTGAGCTGCCCGGCTGCGCCTTTGCGCCGCGCGCTATGTGTTCTATAGGTGCCACACTACTAGTGACGTCGTCCATGAACTGCAACGAGTACTCGCTTCGCCGCACTTGGAACGCTAGAAGATCAGAGAAAAGAGTAATGCATAACGCGGTGATATTTTGAGCAATTTTTTGAAGGTCGGCGCTCTGGATTTCTACGTTGTTGCCTAGAAAGACAACTTCGTCCAATGTCGCCCGGAATTTTATACCCTTGCCAGACGCTTCGGTAGCTATTGAACCCCGAGGTGGACGAGCTGGTAAGTTCGATGAAACACACGAAATCGGCAAGAAAACCTGGAATGGCAAGCAAGACTGCTCTGATCACCGGTACGACCGGTCAGGATGGCGCCTACCTCGCACGTCTCCTTCTCGAGAAGGGGTACACTGTGCACGGGTTGAAGCGCAGGTCATCCTCGTTCAACACGACGAGAATTGACGATCTCTATGTCGACCCACATGAGCACAAGACCCGCTTCTTCCTTCATTACGGCGATCTGACGGACGCTACGAATCTCATCCGGCTGATCCAGGAGACACAGCCCGACGAGATCTACAATCTCGCTGCGCAAAGTCATGTGCAGGTCAGCTTCGAGACGCCGGAGTATACCGGCAACGCTGACGCGCTCGGCACCTTGCGTATGCTGGAAGCGATCAGAATTCTCGGACTTCAGTCGAAAGTCCGCTTCTATCAGGCGTCCACCTCGGAGCTGTACGGCAAGGTCCAGGAGACGCCGCAAAGCGAGACCACTCCGTTCTATCCGCGCTCGCCCTATGCCGTGGCGAAACTCTACGCCTACTGGATTACCGTGAACTACCGCGAGGCCTACGGCATCCACGGCTCGAATGGCATCTTGTTCAACCACGAGAGCCCGATGCGCGGTGAGACCTTCGTCACGCGCAAGGTCACGCGCGCGGTGGCCGGTATCGATAAGGGGCTGCAGACGTGCCTCTATCTCGGCAACCTCGATGCCAAGCGCGACTGGGGACATGCCAGGGACTATGTCGAGGGCATGTGGCGCATCGTTCAGCAGGAAACGCCGGACGACTATGTTCTGGCAACCGGCGAAACCCATTCCGTGCGTGAATTTGTGGAGCTTGCGTTCGCAGAGATCGGGCGCAAGATTGAATGGCGCGGCACCGGCGTCGATGAAGTCGGGCACGACATCAAAAGCGGGGACGCCCTGGTGCGGATCGATCCGCGCTATTTCCGCCCCACCGAAGTGGACCTGCTGCTCGGCGATCCCACCAAGGCGCGCGAACGCCTCGGCTGGACGCACACGACGACGTTCCGTCAGCTCGTTGCGGAGATGGTGGCAGCGGACCTGGAGCTCGTCGAGCGCGAGAGATGGCGCAACGATCGGTCGGCCTTGTAAGCGGCACAATCAATAGGGATCGGCCAAGAATGTCCGGAAAGACCAGCGCAACATATGATCTTGCTGGAAAGCGCGTGTATGTCGCTGGACACGCAGGCATGGTCGGCTCCGCCGTCGTGCGCCGTCTCGCAAGCGAGGGATGCGAGGTCCTGACCGCGCCACGTAGCCGGCTCGATCTCGGTGATCAGGGTGCCGTGCGTCGCTGGATGGCCAACGAGAAGCCGGATGCTGTCGTTCTTGCCGCCGCGAAGGTCGGTGGCATTCTCGCCAACGACACCTATCCCGCAGACTTCCTCTACGACAATCTTGTCATCGAGACGAACGTCATCGATGCCGCCTTTCGCCAAGGCGTCGGCAAGCTGCTCTTCCTCGGATCGTCGTGCATCTATCCCAAGATGGCACCACAGCCCATCACCGAGGACGCCTTGCTGACAGGGCCGCTCGAGCCGACCAACGAATGGTACGCCATCGCCAAGATCGCCGGTCTCAAGATGTGCGCCGCGTACCGCCGCCAGCACGGCGTCGACTACATCTCGGCGATGCCGACGAATCTCTACGGCCCCGGCGACAACTACGATCTCAACAGCAGCCACGTCATCCCGGCTCTGATCCGTAAGGCGCACGAAGCGAAGCTCAAGGGCGCGCCGTCCATGACCATTTGGGGCTCGGGAAGCCCGCGTCGCGAGTTCCTGCATGTCGATGATGCCGCCGACGCGATGGTGCATCTGCTGAAGACTTACTCGGGCGAGATCCACGTCAATGTAGGGTCCGGCACCGACGTGACGATCCTCGATCTGGTGCAGATGATTTGCGACGTGGTGGGCTTTAAAGGACGGATCGAGACCGATCCGACAAAGCCGGATGGAACGCCGCGCAAGCTCATGGATGTGAGCCGCCTGACAGCGGCGGGCTGGCAGCCGCACTATGACCTGCGGTCAGGACTTGAAAATACGTACGCGTGGTTCCTGGAGCACGTCGAGAAGGGCGACACGCGAGGCATGGCGCGGGCCGCATCGGCCTAGCTGCCTACCTAGATCCACCCGCCGTCGACGACGAATGACTGGTGCGTGCACATCTGGGAATCGTCGGCCGCAAGAAAGAGCGCCATGCGCGCGACGTCGTCCGGCATGACCCGTCCCGGCAGGCATTGCATCGCGGCGATCTCACGTTCCGCTTCCTCGTCGACCCAGTGCGTGAGCTGCCGCTCCGTCATAGTCCAGCCGGGAAGCAGCGCGTTGACCCGAATGCGCTTCGGCCCAAGCTGACGCGCGAGCGAGCGAACGAGGCCATGGACGCCCGCCTTGGCGGTCGTGTAGCCGACCATGCCGGTCGTGTTGTTGAGCCAGGCGATGGAGCCCAGACAGATAATGGATCCGCCACCGGCCGCGGCGATGAACGGATAGGCAGCCTGCGCGGCGAAGAATTGATGCTTGAGGTTCACCGAGAGGCAGGCATCCCAGCCTTCGGGTGTCAGTTCGTCGAGTGTGTGCCGCGTGTCGTTGGCCGCGTTGGCAATCAGCACCCCGAGCCCGCCCATTGCCTTTTCAGCCGCCGCGACGGCAGCCTTGAGCGCCGCAGCATCTGAGACATCACACGGAAAGAACGCGACCTCTGCATCCGGCGAGGACTTGCGGAGTATGTCCAAGAGCGCGCGGCCGGAGGTTTCATCCCGGTCGATGAACGCGACTTTGGCGCCTTGTGCGCTGAAGGCCTCGACCATGGCGCGGCCGATTCCGCTCGCGCCTCCGGTGATCAGAACGCAGCGCCCTCGCAGGCTCGGGTATGTCGCAAACTCTGACAACTAGGCGACCCTGTTCGGCGTGAAGTTGATCGTTTCTAGTCCGAGGGCGTGAAAGAGGATGTCCGTCGTCATCTGATTGACGCGGGCCACCGCTTCCAAAGTGTTCGATCCGTTGTGCGTCGAGAACACGCACGATTTGAAGCCGCGCAGCGGGCTCTCCTTGGGAAGCGGCTCGACCTCGAACACGTCGAGGCCGGCACCGGCGATCTTTCCGCTAGCAAGTGCAGCGCAAAGCGCAGCCTCGTCGATCAGCGGTCCGCGGGAGACGTTGACGATGTAAGCGCCGGTCTTCATGCGCGCGAAGGCGTCGGCATTGAGCAGATGCCGGTTCGCCGGTGTCAAATCGCAGGCGATGAGAATGACGTCGCTTGAAGCAAATAGCTCATCGAGGCCGACCTGAGTGACGGGCTGGCTCGAAAGCACATCGGCCGGGAGAGGACGCACGTCGTAGCCGGAAACGTCCATGCCGAAGGCCACGGCGCGGCGCGCGATGCCGAGCCCGATCGAGCCCAATCCGATGATGCCGGCCTTCATGCCGACGAGCGAGCGGCCGGGAACCTTCAGCCAGCCGCCGCCCATGATGGATTGGTGCATCAGGTGCGTCTCGCGGACGACGTTGAGCAGCAGGCTCATGGCGAGATCGGCGACCTCGTTTGAGAACGTGCCAGGCGTGTTGAAGACCGGGATGCCGAGTTCCTTCGCCTTCGGCTTGTCGATGCCGTCGGTGCCGATGCCCCATTTGATCACGGCCTTGAGCGCGCTCGCCTTGCCGGCTTCGAGCACGCTCGCATCGATCTGGTCGTCGCCGGCAATGACCGCATCCATGCCGATTATGGCCGACCGCATGGCTGCTGCGTCGAGCTGCTGACCATCGATCTTAGGCAGCACCGGCTCCACGCCGAGCGCATCGTAGCGCGGCCGGAAGTCGTCGAACCGTCTCTGCAGATGCAAACAGGTGATGAGTGCCTTTGGCATCCGAGGATCAACTCCCGCGCGTCTGCTTGAAGATCAAGTCCGCGATGCGGAAGTCGATCTCTTCATCGATGTCCTGCGCTTCCAGCCGCTCGATCTCGAACAGGAACGGCCTGTTGCCGATGCGGTTGTGCCGCTCCTTCAGCGTGCGCCCCTCGAAGATATAGAAGCAGGAATTCTCTTCGTAGAACGGCGGCAGGTCCTGCGTGCGGAGCAGGATGTTTGGATTGTGATTGATGGCACGCGCGAGGCTGTCCCAGAACCGCGTCTGCACGCGCGTGACCGAGAACAGCGAGTCGTAGATCGGATACTGCGAGAAGAACGTATCGATCGCGCGCTGCAACGTCTCTTTCGTCAGTAGCGGGTTCGTCGAGTGGGTCTGCAGATAGAATTCGGACTCCACCTGCGTCGTGTCGTGCAGCAGCACGTCGTTCATCGGTGTCATTCCGCCGAGCAGATGCTGCGGACGGTCGAGCACGATGACGTCGGGAAAGCGCTCCGCGCACTGCTCCTTGATCGTGGGGCTGTCGGTGTCGATGACGATCTTGTCGATCTGCGGACAGGACGCCATCACGTCGACCATGTGGTGAAACAGCGGGCGGCCATCGCCGAACGGCCGATAGTTCTTGCCCGGTACGCGCTCCGAACTGTGCCGCATGGGCATGAGCGCAACCAGTCGATACTTCTTAGTCATCTATCTCCTCGGGTCATTCGCACGACGGCCGATGACGTCGTGCCTTCAAGCTTGATTGGCATGTCAGAAAAAAGCGCGCCCGGCACAGGATCGGATTGCGCCTTTGCCTTCAGCGTCTCGTAGTCGATCCGGTGCTTGTCCTCGGTCAGATGGCCCAGCCGATCCGTGTCCTTCCCCGAGGGATAGTAAAAGCGCGCGCGCAGCTCCGCCGAAACGTCCGGCGGGTCGTTGAAGCCGCGAAACGTTCCGAGGAGCTGATTGTAACGGAACTTCACGATCGAGCCTGCGACCTCGAGGAGCTTGCCCTGGCGAAGCGCCGCCGCCGCATCCGATGCGATGTTGCGCGCCAAGAGCCCGACCAAATCCACGCGCGAAAACTTTGCGTGGTCGTCGATGGCGCGCATCGCGATGGCCTCACGACGATAGCGGTTCTGGACCTGATCCCATGTCTCGTCATGGACGTGGACGATCTCGGCTTCCGCCACATAGGCCAGCCAGCCGCCGCGGGCTTGCGCGGCCTTTGCCCACGCGAGATCCTCGAGGCCCGTCAGCGCCTCGTCGTAGGGCAACGTCTCCCAGACGGTCTTGCGGACGGCGCAGTTCGCGTTGTTGCAGAAGTAGGTCTTCTGCGGGCACACGGAATGGCGGGGAAACCAGCGCGCGAAGATCTGATGCTCGGAGAATTTGTTGACGTGGTCGCCGCGCTGGCGTCCATAGGAGAGCACGACGCGCGGATCGCGGAACGGAGCCACGAGCGTCGCCAGCCACGTATCGTAGACCGGAAAAACGTGGGCGCTGGGGAACACGCAGATGTCGCCGGTTGCCGCCTCGCAACCCCGGTTGAGCGCGCGTCCGAACGTGAACTCGTGGCGGTCGATCTCGACGATCTTGCAGCCGTAACGCCGCGCGATCTTTACGGTGTCGTCCGTCGAGCCTGAATCGACGAGAACGATCTCATCGGCCTTGACGGTCTGAGCCGCGAGGCCGAGTAGCAATTTCTCTATGTGTTGGTCTTCATTGCGCGCACGGATGACGACGGAAATCTTCACGTGGTCCCCCCTCAGCTCGCGTTCCGCCCCTCAGTTCCGCCGACTAGGCCGCAAAGACGGTTTGGGGTCAAGGGCCGTGCGAACGCTGACCAGTGCAAATCGATGTTAGATTGTCAGCGCCGATTTCTCGTGCGCGTTTCAGAAAATTAGACTGGCCATATGCAAAAGAAGCTGATTTGCGGGCCCAAATGCCAGGTGCGGCATTCTGGCAACCCAAGTGCGCTGCGGCCTAAATCGCACCCCACATTCCGCTTCTGTCCCTCGCAATTGTTGGAAAACGCCTATTAGCGAACGTGCACAGGATTAAGACAGCGCTGAAAAGGCCAAGCCCTCGCTACTCACCCTGTCCGCGCCATCCATTCATGCGGAAGCTGCACATAGCCCCAGTAGCGGGGAGAGTTGGGCAGGACCCGGAGTGACGAGTTTGCAATGCGCACCAGAAATTCGGGTCCGTCTAAGATTGTGAGAACGGAGTGAAAGGTCCCCGGGTTGAACCCGGCACTCGGAATTTTGAGTTCGACTACTGTTCTGGCGCCGGCCGTGGCTTCAATCTTCTGAGGCCAAGTCTCTGTCGAGAAGCCAGCGAGCAGAATGCCGGATTCGCTGTAGACAGGAACGCCGACGATGAGCTGGCGCGGCTCATGATGCATCGTGAGCGCGACGCGGAAATAGAGGTCTTGGCCCGATTGAATCTGATCGACGCCCCGCCCCTCGCCGTCGTACCAGCCGAACTCTTCCACCTCGACGGCGTCCTTGTTGTGGATTGAGGAGCCCCCCAGAACGGAAGACGAGGGGTCGACGGGCGTCTTGGGTTGGTCAATCTGATTGTAATACTTGATGGCATCGTCTGGCGCACCGCGAAACGCGACACGGCCCCTGTCCAGAACCATCGCCTCGTTGCAGAATTGGCGGACATCGCCCATAGAGTGCGAGACGAAGACAAATGCTGTTTGCTCGCGCACCTTTCGAATGCGCGCGAGGCATTTTTGCCGGAACTTGAAATCGCCGACTGCTAGAATCTCGTCGACGAGCAGCACATCGGGCTCGCTTGCCATCATGATGGCGAAGCCCAGGCGCATCTGCATGCCGGAGCTGTAAGTCCCCACGGGGGCATCGATCGTGTCGCCGAGCTCCGTAAAATCGATGATCTCGGCGAGCGCAGCATTCATTTCTTCGGAGCTGCGTCCCGCCAGCGCTCCACGCAACAGGATATTCTGACGCCCGGAAGCCGATAGCTCGAACCCCGCAGTCAGATCGATCAGCGTCGCAACCTTGCCCTTCAGTTGAATTTCTCCAGCGTCCGGCAAGAGTTGGCCGGCCAGGAGCCGCAGAAGAGTGGTCTTCCCCGATCCATTGAGACCGATGATGCCGAGGGCTTCGCCCCTTCGAACCGAAAGATCGATGTTGTGAAGTGCCCAAAAATCAGTCTTGGACTGAGCGGGTTGCTCGACGCTATCCCAAGGGATCAAAACTCGTCTGAGAGTAGCACCAAGGCGAACGCGATTGTCCGTCAGATTGCGCGCGTAGCGCTTCGACACGCCCTTGGTTTCGACAAGAGGCTCCGAGGCCATGAGCATCAGAGAATTCCCCGCACCCGAATCTCCATCACGTAGAAAACACGGCAGCCGTACAGGAACACGAGGAGAGCAGCGACAGAGTAGAAGAGGGTCGGCACTGGCGCATCGATCGTTCCCTTGAGAGTAAGATCCCGGATGGCCTCAATAAAAACGTAAAACGGGTTCCAGGCGAGCACGGAATGCAGCGGAAGTCCGGCGATGGGAAAAATCACGCCGCTGATAAAAATGCCGTAAGCCAGCAAGATCCCCGCGACACGCCCGACGTCAGGGTTCACGACGTTGATCATAGACAGAACGAGCCCCAGACCAAAGAAGAACAGCATCGCGAGCAAAAGAACGACGATGGCAAGAGGTGTCGTCAGGGCAGGCACGGTCCCGGTAATGGCGAACACGACCATGACAAGCCCAAGTCTCACGAGGGTGTCGAAAACCAGCTCGCCGAACCCCGAAAATACCGTTGCGCTCAAAGGAAGTGCCGTTTTGGTGACCATGGAATTCCGTGTTTCCACGGTCCGCATGGGCTGAGATACGCAGCCCGATAAAAAAAACCAGAGTGTAACTCCGAGCCCAATGCTGGCAGCCCCGGAAACGCCCGGAAACTGCGGGACAATGCGAGCATGACCGAGGAGCGTATAAATCAGCACTGGCACAAGCGGCATCAGAAACTTCCAAAAAATGCCGAAGTTTGTGCCAGCATAGGCCTTGCGAAAGTCACTCAAGAACCAGATCCAGATGTGGGATCTGTATTTTCGGAACTCGCGACCGAGGTTAGCTGCGCTCGTGAGAAGCCCATCTTCGAGACGGGCTGTTGGCCGGAGCGTGGTCACCGCCATTTCAGGGACGAGGTTACGCTTCGCTGAACGACCGTTCATGTGCGGCTCCGCCCCTTCGTTCGCTCCATAAAGGACGGGATATCCACCCCTCGGACTACTCAGCACAGCCTAAGATATTGCTGACCCTGAATGAGCATTCTAGATGTCCAGCGGGGCCGTACCCTAAGAGGGCTAAACTTGTGCTTCAAGAAGAAAATTCTGTCGACCAACACATTCGGCTGCGTCTTATCGGCATCTGAGGTTGAGGACGCCGGAGCTTGCTGCGTAGTGTGAACTCGCCTATGAGATGGGCGAGAAATCTGTCGAGGGGAGCAGGTTGAAGGATGGATGGAGCGCGTGATTTGGGGGACAGCGGAGTGATCGCTGACAACCGTGACGAGCAACTTGAGGCGCTCTATAAATCACTCGTCCGGCCGCTCCCGACCTCGTCACCGATCTTTCTGCCCACCGAGAAAATTCCGCTGGAAGAAAAAGTGCGTGGCATGCGCCACGTCACCCGCATCTACGCTAAAGATCTTGATAGCACGTACCGGCCACGGTTGCGCGCACTCCGTGATGCCTGTTCCGCAAGACAGCGTTGCTTCGTCATCGGAAACGGACCAAGCCTCAACCGGACGGACCTGACGAAACTCGCGGGCGAAGTGACGTTTGCCGTCAACGGCTTCTTCCTCAAGGCTCCGGAGCTCGGGTGGACTCCGACGTTCTACGTCGTGGAAGACCATCTCGTCGCCGAGGACCGCAAGGCGCAGATCGATGCGTTCAAAGGGCCGATCAAGTTGTTCCCGGCCTATCTGGGCTACTGCTTCGATGCCTCGCCCGACACGATCTTCTACAATCATTTGCCCCGGAAGAGCTATCCGAGAGGGTTCGACTTCTCCACGGATGCCGCGAAAGCAACCTACACCGGCTGCACGGTGACATTCAGCTGTCTGCAGCTCGCATATTATTTGGGTTTCAAAGAAATCTATTTGATTGGCGTGGATGCCGATTACGCTCTCCCAAAGGACGTCGAGAAGCAGGCGGCTTACGGCGTCGGCGTGCTCGATATGAAATCGGACGATCCGAACCATTTTGATCCGAACTATTTCGGAAAAGGCTATCGCTGGCATGATCCGCAAGTCGAAAAGATGGTCGACGCCTATCAGGAAGCGCGGAAGGTTGCCGAAGCGAACAATTGCCAGATTCTGAACGCGACCGTCGGCGGCAAGCTCGAGGTGTTCAAGCGCGTCTCGTACGACTCGCTGTTCCCTGCGACCTCGAAGCCTTCCGAAACTGCGACGCCAGACGCTAGCGTCGTAGGTGAATTCAAGAGCCTGGCCGAGCCGGACTTTCCGCGTCTCCTCGTCATCGATCACACTTTGAGCGGGAACGGGACCGCGACAGGTGAAGTCAAGCGCGCTCTATTCAGAAATTGGCCGGCCGACAAGCTGCTGCAGTTTCATAGCCCTAAGCCCCGGGCGGTCGGTGTAGATGGGCTTAAGGCTCCTCGCGGTTTCGACCCGGACAATCTGTCGATCGATGATGCGATGACGGTGGCAAACGGGTTCGCACCCCAAGCCATTCTCTACCGGCCGGTCCCCAATCAGGCTGCAATTCACGACGCTGCTCTCGCTATCATTGATCGGCTCGACGTGCCCCTCATCATCTGGATGATGGACGATTGGCCTGCGTTCCAGGAATTGGAAAAGTCCAGTGCCTTTCCCGCGCTGGACCGCGATCTGCGGCGTCTTCTCAAGCAGGCGAAGCTTCGCCTCAGCATTTGCGACAGCATGTCGGATGCATTTAGCCGTCGCTATGGAGTGCCGTTTAAGGCTTATGCCAACGGTATCGATCCCGACGACTGGAATTTTCCCAGGCAGATGGAGGCAAAGCGCAAACATCTTCTCGTCCGGTACGCCGGATCCCTAGCGGAGAATATGACGCTTGAGAGCGTCATCCGCATCGCTGCCGCGGTGGAGGAATTGAACGCGGAAGGAGTGCTGATCAATTTCGAGATCAAGACATCTCCTTATTGGTCCCAACTCACGGCGTCGCGTTTTAAGAAGTTCAAGCACACATCCATCACCGATGCTTTTCTTTCTGAAACCGAGTACCGGCAGTGGCTTGCCGCAGGTGACGTCAACATCATCGCCTACAACTTCGACGCGCGTTCTTTGGCCTATGTAAAATATTCTCTTGCGAATAAGCTGCCCGAATGCCTGGCTTCCGGGGCTGCACTTCTTGTCCATGGCCCTAAAGGATTGCCGACAGTCGACCTCGTGGCGGAACGTGAGTGTGGATCTGTCGTGAGTTCCAGCGACCTGGGGCAACTAAAAAGCGCACTGCGCGGTTTGGTGTCGAAGCCGGAGCGAGATAGGTTGTCGGCGCGCGCGCGCGCGGCGGCGACAGCAGATCATGACATACGCAAGTTGAGGGAGAGCCTGCGCGTGGACATCACGGATGTTGCTGCTCCTAATCCCAATTCGTCTGAGAGCGCGCATGCGCTGACCGCTGCATACCCTCCCGCAGCAAACGTGCGCGTCGATGAAACTGAGGTCGTGTCCACCCTATTTCCGAGCGGGGACGGACGGGATCGCGTGATGATCGACGTTGGGGCTCATGTCGGATCGAGCGCGAAATATTTCGCAGCCAAGGGGTGGACGGTTCATTGCTTCGAGCCGGACCCGGTCAATCGCGGGGCTT
>Ga0196972_1000653_pt1 | contig 14700 bp, 16 predicted proteins | sample S1v_2013CmetaG_FD_148618 | JGI IMG/M metagenome (GOLD analysis project Ga0196972, IMG submission 148618) | Soil microbial communities from Anza Borrego desert, Southern California, United States - S1+v_20-13C | ecosystem: Environmental > Terrestrial > Soil > Desert | place: USA: California...
CGTCATCGCCCATGTCCCAGTAGCAGCAGGCCTGCACGCCATGTACCAGGGCGCGGTAATGCAGCACCGGCAGGTCGAAGCCGCCGCCGTTCCATGACACCAGGTTGGGCTTGTATTTATCAATGCCATCGAAGAATCGCTTGATGATCTGCGCTTCTGATTCCTCCGGACCGCCCAGCGTCCAAACCCTGAAGCTGTCGCCTTCGCGCAATGCACAGGAAATCGCCACCACGCGATGCTGATGTAGCGGCAGAAATTCGTTGCCGTGGGATTGCCGGCGCTGGTGAAATGCGATGTTGGCGACATCTTCGGCCGAGGTTTCGCCGGGGAGTCCGAGCAGGGTTTTGAGGCCGTTCGTGTCCGGGATGGTTTCGATGTCGAAAACGAGAGTGGGGATCATTTATTTGAGTTTTTATGTTTGCCGGAGCTTACTCAACCCCGGCTATTATCATTTCTTCACCCACGCCCCGCTGGCATCCTGCACCCACCAACCTGCCTTGGCCTTGCTGATCCAGCGCTCGGCAAACGTGCTGCGGATTTCGTTTTCCCATTCCGGATGCCCGTTGGCGACAGCGATTTCCTTGTAGAGCGCATTGCGGTCCTTGTTCTGCGCGGCAACCAGCGAATTGAGTTTCTGGCGATCTGAAAGTGGTACAAGCTTGGCATCGCGCACGCCGACCATACCGTCACGGGTCAACCCAATCGCGCCGCTCTCATAAAAGGGCTTGAGCTGCTGGTGTTGACTCTTCATGCTGGCCTTGATAGCCGTGATAGCTGGCGTATTGATTTCGATATCGGCCTGACCGAAAGCGAGCGGTGCGGCCAGTAAAGCCGCAAGCAGCAGGTAAACACTGATGAGATGTTTTTTCATGATCGGCTCCTTATTCCTCGGTTGGCGCAGTTTTCTCTTGCGCAGGCTGTTGTTCCTGCTGGAGCTGCCAGACATCGTCAATGATCTTGTCCGCGGCTTTTTCGGCGGCGGCTTCGGGGAAATAGATGTTGATGGTGACACAGGCCGGGAGCAAGACGGCTGCCGGCAGCAGCCAGATCAGTTTGTTCATTCGATGTCCTTCTTTCTCTTTGTTCACAGATATTACCTGACAATCGCCTTGGTATTGCCTGATGTCACGCGCTTGATGCGATCGAGCAATTCGTTCCAACTGACCCTGCGATTGTAGCCCAGCGCGGTAATGGCCGGGATGCCACTGCCTTTAACGATGACATACCCCTGCGGCGTTGACTCCGCACCACCCATTTCGCAAACATCGCCGCGCAGCTTGCAGGAGAGGCCAATGTCGCTGTAATTGAATTCATCAAAGAAACGCAGGAAACTGCGTTGGATGGCAGCTGTGGCACCCGCCCCGCCCAGCGAGGAGATATTTTCCACCGCACGCTGGGAAATCTTCTTGGGATAACGGCCGGGGCTGTCGCGCACTTCGGCATCGAAATGCACCGGCTGCCAGTTCACAAGCTGCAAATCCTTGACGTCGCCATCGAGCTTGCCTTCGATATTCCCGAAGGAAAAGGTGCGCGTGAGTGCGCCCAGGTCGAGATTGCGCAATTGCAGGTCCGCTGTCAGCCGCGGGCCTATGCCCAGCGGGTCGCGCATGCTGAGATTGGTCACCGTAATGTCGCCGTCGAATACGCTGAAACGCAACGCGCCGTCCGTGGTGAGATAACCATTCGAATAGGTGACCATGGGAATCGTGGCGTTGGCCTTACCTTCCATGCGAGGCCAGCCCAGCGCATGGCTCAGCTCGCTCATGGAGAATGGCTCGAGATTTGCGCGCAGATGCCAGTGCCATTGACGGTTGACCCAGGCAGCCGACACGTCGGAAACGACCAGCGCACCATCGAGAATGGGCAATTTGAGTTGCGGCGCCGTCAGCGAATAGCGATCGGTCTGCGCAGCAAGATTCGTCTTTCCGAGCGGAATCTTGAGCAGGTGCCCGCCTTCATAGGAGAGCCGCAGATCATGCGCATCTTCATACGACCACGGAATGGCGGCATTCACTTTATAGAGCGCAAAACGGCCATTACTGTCTTCCACATCCACATCCTGCAGCGCGAGTTGGAAGGCCTTGAACTCGCCATCCTGCATGTCGAGCCGCAAGCTGCCGCGGCCTGCCATTTCCAGATTGCTATAGACGGTTTTCTCCAGCAAGGGCTTGAGCACCAACGGATAGAGCGCACCCAGATCGAGGCTTGAGGTCTGCACCGTGAGGTCTTCGAATCTCTTCGCGTCACGCAGCCATAACCCGCTCATCGTGGCCTGCCCCACATCCTTGAGCGACAGGCTGGCCTTGTTGATGGAGATAGCTCTGTCGCCAAAGCTGCCGTTTGCCTGGAACTGGTGGCCTCCGTTGGCGAAATAGAACGGCTGCCAGAAAACTTCGCCGCTGGCCCAGTGGATATCCGCCTGCCATTGCCAATCGGTAGGCTGCTTTACATCACGCGATAATTTCAGACCGACCTTGCCCGTGACCTTTTCGCCGGCATGCAAGCCGGCCTCATCATTGAAGCTGGCATTCTTCAGCGAGATGTCGGCATCCAGCCGCTGCTGCCCCTTGACCTCATTCGAGATGAATACCAGATCGAATGGCGTACTGAGTAATTTGCTTGCAAGTTTGCCGTTATCGCAGTGCCACTCACCGCCCTTGGGGCTGGAAAGGGAACTGCAGCTGAGCGCGAGATTGGACCACTGCTTGTCTCCTGCTGGCTTGATCTGGCCCTTGAGCGCGACGGGTGTGGGTGCAGATTTAGATGCGCCCAGAGCATAATCCAAAGCGACATTGCGCGCTTCGCCGGCATCACTCTCCACATGGCCAATCTCCATGCTGATGCTGCTGATGGCATACGCGGGAGAAATAGAGCTCAGAGCCAGCAGCAGGAATTTAGCGAGAAATTTCATGCAAGCAAGATAACGCATCCTGCGGCTGGCTTCCAGCTCGCGAGAGTCAATTGATAGCGACGCTCATGCCGCCATCTGCCATGACCACCGAGCCAACGATGAAGCTCGCCGGCTCGGATGCCAGGAATGCTGCAATCTCGGCAATTTCTTCCGGCTGGGCAGCCCTGCCGATGGGTGCTTTCTTGCCATGCTCGACGAGGAAACCGCGGCCATCTTCCATGAAATGATTGAGCAGATTGGTCACCGTATCGCCCACACCGATAGCGTTCACGCGGATGCCATGTTCGATAGCTTCCAGCGCCTGTGTGCGTGTGAGCTGGGCAAGCGCGCCCTTGGAGGCGGTGTAGGCGGCAATGCCAGGAAAGGCGAAATAGGCAGCGTGGGATGCGATATTCACAATGGCGCCGGATTTGCGCTTCATCATTTCCTTGCTGCTTCACGCGAAAAGAGGAAGGCACCCGCGACATTGGTTTGCATCTGCCAGTCCCAGTCCTCTTTTGTCATTCGACGATGGGTTTGTAGAGAATGCGGCCGGCATTATTGACCAGTACGTCCAGTTTGCCGAATCGGGTTAACGCCAGCTCGACCGCTTTGTCCGCCGAGCCTTCTGCGGTGACATCCGCTACCAGCGGCACAATGTTCTCGTTCTGCAGCAAATTCACCTCATCATTGGCATCCACCGCCACTACCTACGCGCCGCGTGCTGCAAACAACTCGGTGATAGCGAGCCCGATACCGCTGGCTGCACCCGTCACGATGGCTACCTTGCCTTCAACTTCGTTGACGCCTGGAACAGTGCTCATTCATTTCTCCTGTCCAATTAGAAAATGAACGGCAATGCTTGAGAATTACGGAGTTTGGCACGAACTATGAAGCGGCATTACCGTTGAGCTTCTATCTTTCGCATAAACTGCAGCTCACTCTGTGCGGTAATCAGCCAAGTCAATGCTGAAAGAACTCAGGCCGGGAATATCCCAGTAGATAGATAGCGGTCTCCCCTATCGCAGACGATAGAAACGATCACCGCCTTCTCTATTTCCTTGGCCAACTGGAGCGCCACATGCAGCGCACCACCAGAAGATACACCTGAGAAAATACCTTCCTGCGTTGCGAGGCGAAGCGTGGTTTTCTCGGCATTGGCCTGGCTGACATAGCGGATTTCATCCACGCGTTTGCCGTCGTAGATGGTCGGCAGATATTCCTCAGGCCACTTGCGGATGCCGGCGATCTGCGAGCCTTCTTCCGGCTGCACGCCGATGATTCGGATATTGTGATTCTGTTCTTTGAGATAACGCGACACGCCCATGATGGTGCCGGTGGTGCCCATGCTGGAGACGAAGTGCGTAATCTTTCCTTCCGTATCGCGCCAGATTTCGGGACCAGTGGTTTCGTAATGAGCCAATGGGTTATCCGGATTACCGAATTGGTCGAGCACCTTGCCTTCGCCTTCGGCTTCCATCTTCTTCGCTACATCACGCGCCAGCTCCATGCCGCCATCACGCGGCACCAGCACCAGTTCGGCGCCATAGGCTTTCATGGACTGACGGCGTTCCACGCTCTGATTTTCCGGCATGACGAGCACCATCTTATAACCGCGCATGGCAGCCGTCATGGCCAATGCAATGCCGGTATTGCCCGAAGTTGCTTCAATCAAGGTATCGCCAGGCTTGATGTCGCCGCGCGCTTCGGCATGCTTGATCATGGAAAGCGCAGGCCTATCCTTCACCGAGCCAGCCGGGTTATTACCTTCGAGTTTGACTAAAACTGTATTGCTGGTTTTGCCGGGTAACCTTTGCAACTTAACGAGTGGGGTGTTCCCTACAAAATCCTCTAATGTCTTGTACATTATTTTTTCTTGATGAATACCAATGCGATTGAAAATGCCGCAAGCCCGATGAAGGCGATCAGTGACAATTGCGGAATGGTGAGCCCAAGGAAGGTCCAGTCGATGGCTGAGCATTCGCCGGTGCCCTTGAACACCCAGGTCAGGAATTCGCTGAACGGCAGCGTTTCGTAGATATAGTCGAATCCCGCACCGCACTCGGAAAACACCTTGTCCGGGTTGGCCTGAATCCAGGTATGGCGCGCTGCGATGCCGGCACCCACAACCGCCGCGATGAACTGCAACACGCCATAGATTCTACGACCGGCGGCTGCAGGATTATGAAAAGCAGCCATCAGGAACAACACACCCAGCATCAGGAAGGCAATACGCTGGAAGATGCACAGTGGGCAAGGCTCGAGGTTATAGGCTTTCTGCAGGTACAACGCCAAGGCGACCAGCCCGAAACTGACGAGAAAACCAAGGATGTAACTTGTTCTACCGGCGAAGAGTTTCAGCATGTGTTTTCCCCTGGGCTTATAATTCGGTGCGTTATTGTATCGGATAAACGGGCCATGGCCGAAAACCTGCCTCCGGCGCTGGACACACGTGTTCTGACCGTCAGTGAGTTCAATCGTTTGGCGCGGGATGTGCTGGAACGCAGCTTCCCCCTGTTCTGGATCAGTGGCGAGATTTCCAACTTCACGCGCGCCGCTTCCGGCCACTGGTATTTCTCGCTCAAGGATGCGGGCGCGCAGATCCGCTGCGTGATGTTCCGCGGCCGCAACAGTTACCTTGGCTGGATTCCGAAGGAAGGCGACAAGGTCGAAGCTCGCGTGGTCGTCACCCTGTACGAAGCGCGAGGTGAATTCCAGCTCACAGTTGAATTCCTGCAGCGCGCAGGGCTTGGCGCCTTGTTCGAAGCCTATGAACGACTCAAGGCCAAACTCGAAACGGAAGGCCTGTTCGACTCTCGCCGCAAAAAACCACTACCCAAGCATCCTCGTCAGATCGGCATTGTCACTTCACCTGACGCGGCAGCCTTGCGTGACGTATTGACGACGCTCAGGCGGCGCATGCCCAACATCCCGGTTGTGCTCTACCCGACGCCGGTACAGGGCAAGGGCGCTGCGGGATGCATCGTCTCTGCCATAAACAAGGCCAATGCCCGCGCCGAATGCGATGTGCTCATCATTTGTCGTGGCGGCGGCAGTATCGAAGATCTATGGTCATTCAACGAGGAAATCGTCGCTCGGGCCGTTGCCGCATCAAATATCCCGACCATTTGCGGCGTCGGGCATGAAACCGATTTCACCATCGCCGAATTCGCGGCCGACCAGCGCGCGGCGACACCTACAGCCGCCGCGGAGCTGGCTACGCCTGACCGCGCCGCTTTGTTGCGCCAGCTGCAGCATCTGCAGCAATGCCTGATGCGCTACATGAGCCAGGCACTCAACCAGCGCATGCAGCATCTGGATTACCTCTCCCGCCGGCTGCTGTCGCCTACCCAGCAGGCCGAGCACAAGACGGCACATCTCGTGCAATTGCGTTGCAGGCTGGAAGCGGCTTCCAATCGCATGCTGCAGCATCACAAGCATCAGCTCATGCGCCTGGAGCAGAACCTTCACCACCTGAATCCGCAGGCGGTGCTGACACGCGGTTATGCCCTGGTGCAGACTGAAACCGGCGAACTGGTGTTCTCTGAAAGTCAGCTGACCATCGGCCAGAACGTCCGATTGTCGCTAGCTGAAGGTTCAGCCGATGCCGAAATCACGAAGAAAGGCAGCTGAGCTTGTGTAGGCTGGCGGGCGGTAGGCGCTTTCAATAGCTGCTAGAATGCCGCACTTGCTGACCCGGTTTAAGCTTCCGAATGGATTCCAACACTAGCAAGACCCGCATTTACACCCTGGCCCTCGCCGCCCTGGGCGTAGTCTTTGGTGACATCGGCACCAGCCCTCTCTACACCATGCGGGAAATCTTTGCGGGTGATCACCACCCTCTCCTGCTGACCCAGGACAATGTCTTCGGCATCCTGTCGCTAATCTTCTGGTCGCTCATCATGATTGTGAGCGTCAAATACCTGGCCTTCATCTTGCGCGCGGACAACCGCGGTGAAGGCGGCATCATGGCATTGCTGGCGCTGGCTGGCCGCGTTGTTGGCGCCGACCCCCGGAAACAGTTCGCACTCATGATGGTAGGCATCGTCGGCGCCTGCCTGTTCTTCGCCGATGGCATGATCACGCCAGCGATTTCGGTGATGTCAGCGGTGGAAGGTCTGGAAGTCGCCGCACCGGCTCTGCATTCCTTTGTCACGCCTATTACCCTGGTCATCATCTTTATCCTGTTCTGGATGCAGAACAAAGGTACTGCAGTGATTGGAGCCTTCTTCGGGCCGGTGATGATAGTCTGGTTCAGCACCCTGGCAATCCTCGGCATCATCAACATCGTGCAGGCGCCCGAAGTACTCGGGGCGCTCAACCCCATCTACGCCTACCGCTTTTTCGAAGCCAACTCACTGATCGCCTTCATTGCCTTGGGCACCGTGGTACTGGCAGTCACTGGTACTGAAGCGATTTATGCGGACATGGGCCATTTCGGCCGCAGGCCCATCTGCATGGCATGGTTCTCGTTTGTGCTGCCGGCATTGGTACTGAATTACTTCGGACAGGGTGCACTGATTCTGAGCGATGCCAGCGCAGTCAAGAATCCGTTCTACCTGATGGCACCTGAATGGCTGCTTTACCCCATGATCGGGTTGGCGACTGTCGCTACTGTCATCGCTTCGCAAGCGGTGATTTCCGGCACTTTCTCCGTCACCCGCCAGGCCTTGCAGCTGGGTTTCCTGCCGCGCATGCAGATCGAGCACACTTCCGAGCGGGAAAAAGGCCAGATCTATATGCCACGCGTCAACTGGGGCCTCATGCTGGCCGTGATGGCGCTGGTCATCGGCTTCGGCTCATCGGGCAATCTTGCCGCGGCCTACGGCATCGCCGTCACCGGCGACATGGTGATCGCCACCCTGTTGGCCGCGGTGGTATTCCGCAAGGTCTGGGGCTGGAGCCTGCTGAGCACAGGCATTCTGGTTTCGCTGTTCCTAATTGTTGACCTGGCGTTCTTCAGCGCCAATCTGCTCAAGATCATGGACGGCGGCTGGTTCCCCATTCTGATCGGCATCCTGATCTTTACCGTCATGACCACTTGGCGTCGTGGTCGCGCCTTGCTGCTGGACAAGCTACGGCAGAACGCCATGGCACTTGAGCCATTCGTGGAAGCCATTGCGGCGCATCCTCCGACCCGGGTACCAGGCAACGCCATCTTTCTGACGCAGAATCCGGAAGGGGTCCCGCATTCGCTGCTGCACAACCTCAAGCACAACAAGGTGCTACATGAGAACGTGGTGTTGTTAACAGTCAAGATTGAGGATATTCCCCATACTGAAGAAGACGATCGCATCATCGTCGAGAATTTGTCGCATGGTTTCTATCGCGTGCTGGTGCACTACGGCTTCAAGGATGAGCCTGACGTGCCTGCCGAGCTCGAGAGATGCAGAGGCAAGGGATTGGACCTGGAAGACATGAGCACCTCGTATTTCATCGGCAAGGAATCACTGATTGCGACCCGCGACTCCTCCGATATGGCCTACTGGCGCGAGAAGCTGTTCGTCGGCATGTTCCGCAACGCGGACAGCATCACCAACCATTTCAACCTGCCGCCCAACCGCGTCGTGGAGCTTGGTGCCCAGGTCACGCTGTAACATGCGGCTCTGTCATCGTCGCAGTAAATCAAACCGTTAAACAACCGTTAATGAATGGATGGATAACATGAACAAATTCACACGAATTATTGCCGTGCTTACCGTTCTGCTGATAGGCGCCTGTACCACCGTGCAGACCACGCAGTCGGGCGCTGTGGGCGTCGAGCGCAAGCAACGCATGCTGCTGTCCGACAAGCAGGTGGAAAACATGTCCGCCCAGATGTATGCGCAGACCCTGCAGGAAGCCGATGCCAAGGATGTGCTCAACCCGAACTCCGCGCAAACCCAGCGCATACGCGGCATCGCCAATCGCCTGATTGCCCAGGTGGGAATCTTTCGCCCTGATGCCAAGAACTGGAAGTGGGAAGTCAATGTGCTGCAGAACGATGCCGTCAACGCTTATGCCATGGCCGGCGGCAAGATCATGGTCTACACCGGCCTGATCGAGAAAATCAAGGCGACAGACGCCGAGCTGGCTGCGGTCATCGGCCATGAAATTGCGCATGCCCTGCGCGAACATACACGTGAACAGATGTCGGAAGCCTATGCCACGCAGATCGGCCTGCTGGGTGTTGCCGCGGCCATCGGCATTGCCACAGGCGACGCCAATAACGCCAATACCACACTGGGCCTGGGCAGCTCGGTTGCTGCCGTGGCGCTGACATTGCCGCACAGCCGCCGTGCCGAGACCGAAGCGGACCAGATCGGGCTGGAGCTCATGGCACGTGCAGGTTATGACCCGAACGCCGCAGTGTCGCTGTGGGAGAAGATGAGCAAGGCTGGCGGCAACAAGCCGCCCGAATTCCTCAGTACCCACCCGGCAGACACCACGCGTATTGCCGAAATCAAGCGCCTGATTCCCAAGGTTATGTCGCTGTATCAGGCTTCTACCAAGCGCTAGATTCAACCCAAGGTCGGGCTGTTGCCCGGCCTTGAAATCTCCTACAAATCAAGGACTGACTTAATAGTCGTATCCAAGTAAAATTACGGCTTTTCAAATGTCAGGGAATCACAATGCAGGAGCTGCAATCCATTATTGAGGCGGCGTTCGAAAATCGCGCCAACATCAATCCCGCGAATGCGGACAAGAACGTCAAGGACGCCGTTTTCACTACGCTGGAAGAGCTCAATGCGGGCCGCCTGCGCGTAGCCAGCCGCAAGCCTGGTACGCAGGAATGGGAAACCCATCAGTGGATCAAGAAGGCCGTGCTGCTCTCCTTCCGCCTCGAAGACAATGTCGTGCTGGATGGCGGCTGCACCAAGTATTTCGACAAGGTTCCACCAAAGTTCGCTGACTATACGGAAGAAGACTTCAAGGCGGGTGGCTTCCGCGTGGTGCCCAACGCCATAGTGCGCCGCGGCTCCTTCATCGGCAAGAACGTGGTGCTGATGCCCTCTTACGTCAATATCGGCGCTTTCGTGGATGAAGGCACCATGGTGGATACCTGGGCCACTGTCGGCTCCTGCGCACAGATCGGCAAGAACGTCCATCTGTCAGGCGGCGTCGGCATCGGCGGCGTGCTGGAGCCAGTACAGGCAGGCCCCACCATCATTGGTGACAATTGTTTCATCGGCGCGCGCTCCGAAGTAGTTGAGGGTGTGGTGGTCGAAGACAATTGCGTGATTTCCATGGGCGTCTATATCGGCCAGTCCACCAAGATCTACGACCGCGAAACCGGTGAAATTCATTTCGGCCGCGTCCCTGCCGGCTCCGTGGTGGTTTCCGGCAACCTGCCGTCCAAGGATGGCGCTTACAGCCTCTATTGCGCAGTCATCGTCAAAAAGGTGGATGCCAAGACGCTGGGCAAGGTAGGCATCAATGAGCTGTTGCGCGGAGTTTAAACCACCTTTTGTCGAAATACTGACAGCCCCGTCAACTCTCTAGACAACACCCGCTCATGCGGGTGTTTTTATTTGTCTGGCAGCAGGTGAACAACACTGCCACTGGCCCACCGATAGACGGCAAATCCGGCCGCGATCCCCGCATTTTACGGGGTTCCACTCTCTTACTGCATTCCCTCCTTCCACAGCTTGCATAACAGGCATGGAAGTTGCGGAAGAGAGTGCATGAGTGGAATTTTTCATCAGAGCTGCAGAAGCGAGCTTCCATGACCGGCACCTACGACTATCGTCTGGTGCTGGCATCGTTACTGGTCGGTTTCGTCACTGCCATGGCAGCTTTCGCGCTGGCCGGACGCATTTACCGCAGCCAGCCCAAGGCTGCCGAATTGTGGCTGCTCGGCGGCTCCGCTGCCATCGGCTCCGGCCTCTGGGCCAGCCAGTTCATCAGCATGATGTCCTTCAGGCTGCCCATACCTGTCGGCTACGCTTTCGACTATACCTTCCTGTCATGGCTGACAGTCGTCGCGGTCTCCTGGCTCGCGCTCAAAATCGCTATCCAGCCGGTGCTCAACAAGAAGATGATTGTTGCCGGCGGGCTGCTGATTGGCATCGGCATCAGCGGCATGAATTACATCGGCATGTACGCCATGAACATGTCCCCGGTGATTACCTATGCCATGCCGTTGGTCGCAGTTTCTGTTGTGCTCGCCGTGGCTGCTTCCACAGTCATCCTCACCATCCTGTTCTGGCTGCGTACGCAGCGATTCTGGCAGGCGCTGGCATCCAAGATCATGACGGCTGCGGTCACCGCAGCAACGATTACCGGCACCCACTATGCCGCCATGTCGGCCGCAACTTTCGCGCCCGATGCGATATCCCAGGCTGCCGATGCTCCCCATCCCGGCCTCATGGCGCTGGCCATCGGCCTGGGTGCGGTGATCCTGATCTTCGCCACCCGGCTCGAAAGCCGCCTACCCAAAACCGGACTGTCACTGGAAGATGCCAACAACGAGCTGAGCCGCATGGCCATGCTGGATACGCTGACCCACCTGCCCAACCGCCGCCTGTTCCAGCAACATCTGGAAGTCGCCATCGGCAGGTCGCAGCGCGTGGGCACTTCGCTGGCCGTGGCCTTTATTGACCTCGACGGCTTCAAGCCCATCAATGACGCACTGGGCCACCATATCGGCGATGAAGTGCTGCTCGCCGTGGCCAAGCGCCTCAACGCCGCAGTGCGCAGCTGCGACATCGTCGCGCGTATTGGCGGCGACGAATTCGTTGCCTTGCTGGAAGACATCAAATCCGATCAGGACATCGTGCCTATCGTCGAACGCATCGTGCATTCGCTGCGCGACGTATTCTTCATCGACCATCACGAAGTCAGCATTTCGGCGTCGGTCGGCATCGCTGTCTACCCGCGCGATGGCGACATGAAGCGGCTGCTGGTATGCGCCGATGCGGCCATGTACCGTGCCAAGAGCGACGGCAAGAACCAGTTCCGCTTCTTCGATTCGGATATCGAACTGGCTTCCGACCGCCTTCTGGAAATGCAGCGCGATCTGCGGCTTGCGCTTTCCAGGAACGAATTCAAGCTGCACTTTCAACCCAAGCTGGATGGCAAGACACAGGCGTTGATTGGCGTTGAGGCATTGCTGCGCTGGGAACACCCGGTCAAGGGCACGATCGCCCCATCGGTATTCCTGCCGGCGGCTGAGCGCTTCGGCCTCATCAACCAGATCGGCGACTGGGTCATCGAGGAAGCCTGCAGCATCCAGCATCGTCTGCGCAGCCAGGGCATCAAGCTCAACATTTCGATCAACCTGTCGGCCCAGCAATTCCGTAACGCCAACCTGGTAAGCAGCATCCTCGAACAGCTGAAACGCTTCGATACTCCGCCTTCGACCTTCACATTCGAAATCACGGAATCGAGTGCGCTGCACAACCCGGACCAGTTCGATGCGCTCCTGCTGGCCTTCGAAGCTGCCGGCATCCCGATGTCCATGGATGATTTCGGCACCGGCCGCTCCAGCCTGGCGGCATTGCAGAACATGAGGGTCAATGAGCTCAAGCTCGATCACGAATTCATCAAGGACATTCACAACAACCGTCAGGCGCGGGCCATCGTAGATGCCGTCATACGGCTTGCGCATGCGCTGGAACTGGTTGTTGTGGCAGAGGGCGTAGAGACGGAAGAACAGCGAAAGATACTGGTCGAGCTGGGTTGCGACCAGTTGCAGGGTTTCCTGTTCTCCCGGCCTGTACCAGAGGAGAAGCTGGCGGGGCTCATCAGCCAGTTAGGAGCAATAAAAAATAAAGAGGAACAAGGAGTACTGAATGAATAACCAACAACAGTCACGTCATACCATTCTGGTCGTGGATGACGATCCAGACATTCTCAAGCTCATGACCATGCGGCTCCGCGCTGCGGGCTACGATGTCATCGCCGTCAGCAATGGCGAGGCGGCGCTTGCCCACATAGCGCTCAACAGTCCGGATCTGGTGATTTCCGACCTGCGCATGCCCGGCATGGACGGGCTCACGCTATTCAGTGCCATTCGCAGGAGCAAGCCGCTGTTGCCGGTCATTATCGTCACCGCGCATGGCTCACAGGCTGAAGCGCTCAATGCTATCCAGCACGGCGTGTTCGATTTCCTGAGCAAGCCTTTCGATAACAAATATCTGCTGCAGCAGATCGAATCCGCGTTGCGCAGGTTCCCAAAACCGGTGTTCGACCAGATGCCTGCGCGGCAACTGGTTCACGGTTAAGCAGTAAACTCCTCTCCTGCGCCGGGCCACTCCCCCGGCGCAGCTTTTCGCACAGGCGGCGAGCCTGCGTTAGAATTACGCTTTAAATCCATTCCCCGCATTCATGAAGCTCTACGGCATTCCCAATTGCAATACCGTCAAGAAAGCGCGGACCTGGCTGGCCGAGCATCAGGCCGATGTTGAATTTCACGATTTCCGGAAAGACGGCGTCGATGAAGCGCTGCTGAACAGCTGGCTCACGCAGATGCCCTGGGAAAAGCTCGTCAACCGCAGCGGCATGACCTGGCGCAACCTGGATGATTCGGCCAAAACTGCGGTGCAGGACAACGATTCTGCTCTGAAGCTGATGCTCAAGAAACCATCCGTGATCAAGCGCCCGGTGCTGGTGGAGAATGGAAAGATACTTGCCCTGGGCTTCGATGAAGCTGCCTATCATAAACTCTTGAAGTGAGCTGACATGAGCAAAACCCTTGAACTCGCCAAAGCCCTGATTGCCCGCCGCTCGCTGACGCCAGATGATGCCGGCTGCCAGGAAATCATGACTGAGCGCCTGCAGGCCCTGGGGTTCAGGATCGAAAACATGCGCTTCGGTAATGTAGACAATTTCTATGCGCGACGCGGCACCAGCGGGCCATTGCTGGTATTTGCCGGCCATACGGATGTCGTGCCCACGGGCCCGGTGGAAAAGTGGAATACCCCGCCCTTCGAGCCCACGATCAAGGACGGCATGCTCTACGGCCGCGGCGCGGCCGACATGAAGACCTCGTGCGCCGCCTTCATTACGGCCATCGAGGACTTCATCTCCGCCCATCCTGATCACACCGGCTCCATCGGGCTGCTGATTACATCAGATGAAGAAGGCGTGGCCATCGACGGCACGGTCAAGGTCGTCGAAGCGCTGCAGGCCAGAGGCGAAACCTTTGACTACTGCATCGTCGGTGAACCCACCTCGAACAAGGTGGTTGGCGACATGATCAAGAACGGTCGCCGTGGTTCGCTTTCCGGCAAGCTTATCGTCAAGGGTGTGCAAGGCCATATCGCCTACCCGCACCTGGTCAAGAACCCCATTCATATGGTGGCACCCGCCATCAAGGACTTGGTCGAGACAACCTGGGATAACGGCAACCAATACTTCCCGCCGACATCCTGGCAGATCTCCAACATGAACGGCGGCACCGGCGCGACCAACGTTGTTCCGGGCGAAGTTGAAATCCTGTTCAATTTCCGTTTCTGCCCCGAGGTCGATGGGCAAGGCAGTACAGAGCAGAACCTCAAGCAGCGCGTGCATGCCATCCTCGACAGCCACAACCTCAACTATGACCTGGAATGGGAATACTCGCCACCCTACGTGACACCACCGGCTGAGCTGGTCGAAGCGATCTCTAAAGCCATCCAGCAGGCTTATGGCGTAACACCTGAGCTCTCGACTACCGGCGGCACCTCGGACGGGCGCTTCATCGCCAATATCTGCCCGCAGGTGATTGAGTTCGGACCCTTGAATGCCACCATCCACAAGCTCAACGAATGCGTAGGCGTGGCGGATATCGAGCCGCTCAAGGATACGTACCGCATTACCTTGGAAAAGTTACTACTGAAGCAGTAAAT
>Ga0196972_1000654_pt1 | contig 14664 bp, 12 predicted proteins | sample S1v_2013CmetaG_FD_148618 | JGI IMG/M metagenome (GOLD analysis project Ga0196972, IMG submission 148618) | Soil microbial communities from Anza Borrego desert, Southern California, United States - S1+v_20-13C | ecosystem: Environmental > Terrestrial > Soil > Desert | place: USA: California...
AAGCTCTTCCGCATAGGCAGCCGCATTGCGTTCCATCTCGACACGACGCTCATGCAGCGCATGCCAGACGCGGTATTGCCGTGCAACATCCGAAGACAGTATCTGTAAACCGGCATAGCTATCCAGCACTTGGCGCTGGTAGGTCTGCTTGAGCAGGGAATGGTGCGCATGCTGGCTATAGATGTCGATAAGAAAATCGCCAGCCTCGCGCAGCTGCTGCACAGTGGCCTGCGTGCCGTTGATGAAGGCGCGTGAACGACCATCGGCATAGATGACACGCCGCAGCAGCAATTGTTGATCCTCAGCCGCAAACTCGTGCAGCTCAAGCCAGGCTTGTAATTCGGGAAGGGTCGCGACACTAAAGCTGGCAGAGATTTCTGCCTTCTCACAGTTTGCCCGTGTTACCCCGCCCTCGCCACGCGCGCCCAGAGCGAGTGACAGCGCATCAATGAGAATGGATTTGCCGGCACCGGTTTCGCCAGTGAGCACGGTAAACCCAGGCCCAAACTCCAGGTCGAGCTTATTAACAATGACGAAATCGCGAATAGACAAGGACTGCAGCATTAGCGAGCATTGACTCCCGCATGGGAAACAGAACGAGAAAACCTGGATGCCAGGAAGTTTGCGAGCAAAGAACGCAGACGGGATTCGCAGTTGCTCATCTCAACCCCAGCGCAGCTTGTCACGCAGCATTCCGTAATGGCTATGCCCTTCAGGGTGCAGCAGTGAAACAGTATTTTCCGCACGCTGCACGACCACGGTATCCCCCTTTTGCAACGCAACCTGCACCTGGCCGTCGAAATGCACGCGCGCATCTTCGGCATGGATCAATGTGATCTCCACATTGCTGGAACCGTTGACGGCGATAGGCCGGTTGCTCAGCGTGTGCGGGCAGATGGGTACCATGGCCATCGCATCCAATGTCGGATGCAATATCGGCCCGCCCGCGGACAATGAATAGGCTGTTGTACCCGTGGGGGTTGCGAGAATGAGGCCGTCCGAGCGCTGGCGGTATACGAACTGGCCGTCAATATAGACTTCCAGCTCGATGAGCCGCACCCCACCGCTTTTATTGACCACCACATCATTGAGCGCTCGCCCGCTATCGATGATCTCCCCGTAACGGCGGATACCGGCCGACAGCAGCATGCGCTGTTCCAACGTGTACTTGCCCCTGAGAATTTTTTCCAGGCAGGACAACATAGAATCAGAACTGAGATCGGTCAGAAAACCGAAACGGCCACGGTTGATGCCGACCAGCGGGATGTTGTAATCCACCAGCGAGCGTGCCACCGACAGCATGGTGCCGTCCCCGCCCACCACTACGGCAAGATCCGCACTCTTGCCAATGGCGGGCATATCCGCTGTGGAGTAGCCCCGGATGTCGGATTGCTGCGCAGTAGTCTCTTCCACCAGAACGCCGACCTGTTGGTTCGTCAGGAATTCCGCCAGCATCAGGATCTGCTCGCGGATTTCCGGGTTCATGTATTTGCCGATGACGGCAATGGTCTTGAATGCGCTCTCCATGGCTTGGCATTAAATCATAGAAGAGCCATGCCATAGAAGGGTTACACTGCAACATGGGATGCAGGCGCTGCAGAGTCCAGATTTTGCGCAGCCCCTACAGAATACGTGTTGCGCTTGCACTGCAGGTACCGGATAATTTTTCGAGGCTGGTAAAACCTACTGGTAACTAATCAATCTATAAACACATGCTCGACAAACGCGCCCAAATTCTCCTCAAAACCCTGGTCGAACACTACATCAGCGAAGGGCAGCCGGTGGGTTCGCGCACGCTTTCCAAAAGCTCGGGCCTGGACCTGAGCCCGGCCACCATCCGCAATGTCATGGCTGATCTGGAGGAAATGGGCTACATCGCAAGTCCGCACACCTCGGCTGGACGCGTGCCGACGCAGCGCGGCTACCGTTTTTTTGTGGATACGCTGCTCACGGTCAAGCCTCTGGAGTCGCAGGAAATCCAGCGGCTCGAATACGAGCTTTCCTCGCCCGACCCACAGGAACTTCGCGCCTCGGCCGCCGAGCTGCTATCCACTCTCACGCGCTTTGCCGGCCTGGTCATGATCCCCAAGCGCAAAAGCATCGCCTTCCGCCATCTTGAATTTCTGCCGCTAAGCGAAAAACGCATCCTGCTGATCATCGTGACCTCGGACGGCAACGTGCAGAACCGCATCATCGTCGCTGACCGGCCTTACACGCAGTCCGAACTCACGCAGGCGACCAACTTCTTCAATCAGCACTATGCCGGCAACACCTTCGAGGAAGCACACAACAAACTGCACGACGAGCTCAGGCAGATGCAATCCGACATGACGCGCCTCATGGCCGCGGCGCTGGAAGCCAGCAATAAGGCACTGGAAAGTGAGCGCGACAATGTCGTCATCTCCGGTGAGCACAATCTGCTGCAGGTGGATGAGCTCTCTACCAATGTCTCATCGCTGCGCAAGTTATTCGAGTTGTTCGAACGCCGGCACACGCTGCTGCAGCTGCTGGACAACAGCCAGCGTGCGGAAGGCATCCAGATTTTCATCGGTAACGAATCCGGCTACCTCCCATTGGATGAATGTAGCATGGTTACCGCCCCCTATGAGGCAGACGGCGAAGTGGTCGGCACCCTGGGCGTAATCGGCCCGACACGCATGGCATACGAGCGTGTGATTCCCATCGTGGACATTACGGCGCGGCTGCTTTCCAACGCCTTGTCCAAATAACCATTCATATGCCCTATTACAAGGAACCACCCTATAACCATGGTGATCAACTGCGCACCGGTATACTCCTCGTCAACCTGGGCACACCAGACGCACCCACACCATCAGCGTTAAGACGCTTTCTCAAGCAATTCCTCAGCGACCCGCGCGTCATCGAAATCCCGAAACTCGCCTGGTGGCCGATACTGCATGGCATCATCCTCAACCTGAGGCCACGCCAGTCTGCCAAAAAATACGCACAGATCTGGGGGGAAGAAGGTTCGCCCCTGCTCGTGCATACCAGCAAGCAGACCAAGATGTTTCAAGGCTTCATGGGTACGCGCATCAATTCGCCGTTTGCCATCGAGTTCGGCATGCGTTACGGAAAACCCTCCATCGCTTCTGCCATCGCAAGGCTCAAGGCCAGACATTGCAACCGCATCCTGGTATTCCCGCTTTATCCGCAATATGCGGCAAGCAGCACCGCCTCTGCCATGGATGCCGTAACGCAGACTTTGCGCAACGTGCGGAATGTGCCGGGCGTGCGTTTCATCCGCAGCTACCATGACAATCCATCCTATATCGCCGCGCTCGCGCAGAGTGTGCGTGACTACTGGACCATCAATGGCCGCCCCGAAAAACTCATCATGAGTTTTCACGGGGTACCTCGCCGCACGCTCGATCTCGGCGATCCCTACCATTGCGAATGCCACAAGACCGCGCGCCTGCTGGCCGAGGCACTGGGCCTGAAAACAGACCAGTACATGGTGTGCTTCCAGTCTCGCTTCGGCAAGGCGGAGTGGCTCAAGCCCTATCTCGCCCCTACACTGGAAACCTTGGGCAAGCAGCAGCTGCGGCGTGTTGATATCATCTGTCCCGGCTTTTCCAGCGACTGCCTGGAAACGCTGGAAGAGATCGCGATGGAAGGCAAAGCCATATTCACCCGCAATGGCGGTGGGGAATTCCATTACATCCCGGCGCTGAACGAGCGCGACGACTGGATCAATGCGATGTGCGATATCGCGCTTGAGAATCTGCACGGCTGGGTGAGTTCCGAGTGGGACAGGGCTGCCGCCCAGAAGCAGGCCGAACTCACAGCTTTACGCGCGAAGGCGCTAAGCCCAGGCACCTGATGCAGCCGAGCATTGCAATCGGTCCAGCCCTTGCTTCCCTTTGTTATACTTCGGCTTTCGGCTGAATATCCCTTGGAATCGAATACATGATCGTTATTACTGGCGGCGCCGGCATGATAGGCAGCATGATCGCCTGGCACATGAATAGCGTGCTTGGGCGGGATGACCTCGTCATTGTGGATCGCTTCAGCCACTCCGATCAATGGCAGAACCTGTGCCATCGCCGCTACGCCAATTACCTGGACAAGGATGAGCTGTTTCCCTGGCTTACAGCCGGCGGCCAGAAAATAGAAGCGATCATTCACATGGGCGCCATCAGTGCCACCACCGAGCGCGATTTCAACAAACTGGTGCAGGACAATATCCGTTACAGCCAGCAGCTATGGACGTGGTGTGCACAACATGGCGTGCCATTCCTCTACGCCAGCTCTGCCGCCACCTACGGCAATGGCGACCAGGGATATGAAGACAACGAAGAGCGGTTGGATGAATTGCGTCCGCTCAATGGTTATGGCTACTCCAAGCAGTTTTTCGACCAGTGGGCACTGCGGCAAGTAAGAGACGGCAACCCAGTGCCGCCGCAATGGTGCGGATTCAAGTTCTTCAATGTGTACGGACCCAACGAATACCACAAGGAACGCATGGCCAGTGTCGCGCTGCATAGCTTCAACCAGTTCCGTGAGCTGGGTACCGTGAAGCTGTTCAAGAGCAACCTGCCTGAATATGCAGACGGCATGCAGCTGCGCGATTTCGTCTACGTCAAGGATGCAGCAGCCATCGTTGTCCACTTTCTGATCAATGGCGGCAAATCCAGCATTTATAATGTCGGCACCGGACAGGCACGCGCATTCAAGGACCTGGCGATGGCAGTGATGACCAGCATGGGCAAAAAGCCATCGATAACTTATATCGACATGCCACAGGATTTGCACGGCAAGTATCAGTATTTCACGCAAGCCAATATCGCCAAGCTGCGTGCGGCTGGCTATACCGCGCCTTTCCATACTTTGGAGGACGGCGTGAGTGATTATGTACAGAATTACCTGGTAAAACCGGACTCTTACTGCTGAAGGATGTATGAACAATATTGAATTGCTGCGCAACGCGCTCGCCGACCACCAGACTGTCATGGACAGCCTGCAGGAAATGCTGCCGCAAATCAGTGCCGTGGGTGAACGCATGCGCAGCTGCCTGACACAGGGCGGCAAGATTCTGCTCATGGGCAATGGCGGCAGTGCCGCCGACAGCCAGCATATCGCAGCGGAAATTGTCGGCCGCTACAAGCGCGAGCGTAAAGGACTGCCGGCCATCGCGTTGACGACCGATACTTCCATCCTGACCTCTGTCGCCAACGATTACGGCTACGAATATATTTTCGCGCGCCAGGTGGAAGCGCTTTGCGGCCCGCTGGATGTAGTCATTGGCCTATCCACCTCGGGCAACAGTCCCAATGTGGTACGCGGAATCGAAACCGCAAAACAAATCGGCGCCACCACCGTGGGCATGACGGGCGGCAGCGGCGGCAAGCTCACGGCGCTATGTGATTTCAACCTGGTCATGCCTTCCAGCGACACGCCTCGCATCCAGGAGGCCCATATTTTCATCGGCCATGTGCTCTGCGAGCTGGCGGAGGCTGAAGACTGATGCAGCAACGCCTGCTCGACACTGCCCGCAACAGCTTCGGTACTGACGATGCTTCACGCTGGGCGCTGGTCATTGGCGACCTCATGCTGGACCGATATCTCATCGGCGAAGTCGAGCGTATTTCTCCAGAAGCCCCAGTCCCCGTTGTTCTGCTCAAACGGCAGGATGAGCGCGCCGGCGGTGCGGCTAATGTCGCGGCCAATCTTGCGAAGCTAGGCATTGTGACCCGATTGGCCGGCTATATCGGCAATGACGCTGACGCAGGCTTGCTCCAAAACCTTATAAACGACCTCAAGGTCAACACGCAGGCCATCGTGCGCTCCGCCAGCCACCCCACCATCACCAAAACGCGGATCGTGGGAGGCCATCAGCAGATGATGCGGCTGGATCAGGAAAGCCGCGCTGATTACAGCGATGTCGACAGGTCCGAACTGAAGCGCCTCATCGACGACGCACTCGCGCAAGAACCCGCCGTCGTCGTACTTTCGGATTATGCCAAGGGCGTATTCGAATCATCATTGACGCGCCACATCATTGACCAGGCTCGAAATCTTGGAATACCTGTGCTGGTTGACCCCAAGGGCCGCGATTATGGCAAGTATCGCGGCGCCACTGCGCTCACGCCCAATAAACGAGAAACCGCAGAAGCCTGCGGCGTCAATCTTCATGATGGTGAGGCATTGTTAAGCGCAGCTCAGGAGCTGCGTGCTTCGCTCGATCTCGACTTTCTGGCCGTAACCCGCGGCGAAGAAGGAATTTCGCTGCTGGAAGCGGATCTGGTCCAGCATATCCCCGCCACTGCGAAACAGGTATTTGATGTCTCGGGCGCCGGCGATACCGTGATCGCGACGCTGGCCGCCGGCTTGATCCATGGCCTGACTCACGAGGAAGCCCTGCATCTGGCCAATATAGCCGCTGGTGTGGTCGTTGGCAAGGTCGGTACCGTACCCATCAACCGTGATGAGCTGTTGCATGCAATGATTTCGGAAGATGCCGCCACCCAGGCCGACAAGATTTGCGATCTGCAGAGTCTTCAGCTTCGCATCGCGCGATGGCGTGCCCGTGGTGAGCGCATTGTGTTTACCAACGGCTGCTTCGACCTGCTGCATGCAGGGCATGTGACCTACCTTGAAGGCGCACGCAGGGCTGGCGACCGCCTGGTGCTTGGGCTCAATACCGACCGCTCGGTCAGTGCCCTCAAGGGCCCGACCCGCCCGGTGATCCATGAAGCTGATCGCGCGCGCGTGCTGGCTGCGCTGGAAGCCGTCGACGTCGTCATCCTGTTCGATGAAGACACTCCGCTGGAACTGATCAAGTCCATCCGTCCCGACATCATTGCCAAGGGCAGTGATTACACCGAATCCCAGGTGGTCGGTGCAGCTGAAGTCAAATCATGGGGCGGCAAGGTCGCCTTGATCCCCATCGTCCCAGGACGCAGCACCACCGGAATCCTGGAAAAACTCGCTTCCTGATATGTCTGCGGATACCTCAGCAGATGATAGGGTACTGGTCATTGGGCCATCCTGGGTTGGGGATATGGTCTTGGCGCAAAGTCTATTCAAGGTGCTCAAGCAGCAAACCCCAAATGTACGTATTGACGTCGCCGCTCCTGCCTGGACGCTGCCCTTGCTGGAGCGCATGCCGGAGGTCAGTGAAGGCATACCGCTGCCTTTTGCCCACGGAAAACTTGACCTGCGGAAGCGCATCAGCATCGGCAGGGAGCTTGAGAAACGCGGGTATACACAGGCAATACTGCTTACCAATTCATTAAAATCGGCGATAGTACCGCTCGCGGCTGGTATCCCACGGCGAACAGGATTTCTGGGTGAATTCCGATATGGCCTGCTCAACGATATCCGACAGCTGGACAAGCAAAAGCTGCCGCGCACCATTGATCGTTTTGTCTCGCTGGGACTGCCTGCAGACCACCCTCTTTCCGTAATACCGCCGACTCCCCACCTCCTTGCCAACACGTCAAATGCCCTGTTGGCATTACAAAAACTGGGCCGCACCACGCCTCAAGTGCCAGTGCTCGGCCTTTGCCCAGGTGCGGAATATGGTCCCGCCAAGCGTTGGCCAGTGGAATACTATGCACAGGTTGCCAATGAGGCCCTGAAGAAAGGATGGGAAGTCTGGTTATTCGGCTCGCAGAAGGACGCAGACGTCACTGCAGGCATCAACGCCCTGACAGATCAGGCCTGCCTCGATTTGGGCGGCAGGACCAGCCTCGGTGAAGCCGTTGATCTCATGTCACTGACGCACACCGTCATCAGCAATGACTCCGGATTGATGCATGTAGCAGCTGCTTTGGATAGAAAAGTTATTGCCATATTCGGTTCTTCAGACCCACACCATACGCCTCCCATGAGTAAGGAAGCCGTTATTCTCTACCTTGGGCTAGTATGCAGCCCGTGTTTTCAAAGAGAATGCCCTCTGGGCCATCTCAACTGCCTGAAGAAAATTGCACCGGAAACGGTCATTCACGCAGTCCCTGATTTAATTCAATAAAAATGCAAAAAATAATGAAACAGATTTACATTCTTACGGACAAGCAGCTCATCGCTCTTCTCACCCTTACCAGCGTCTTGCTCACTACCTGGATCATGTATCTACAGCACGGCTGGATTACGGAAGACTCCATTCTTTATTTTGAAGTCGCGAGGCTGTTTTCCATCGGCGAGTGGAAAAATGGCTTCGCTATGTATGGATGGCCGTTGTATCCCGCTCTCATCGCGGCTTTGCATAAAGCCAGCGGTCTCGGGATTCAATCGGCGGCGCAAGCCTGGAATATCGTTTTCTTTGCGCTCACGACTTATAGCTTTCTAACGTTTATTCGGCTGGCAGGCGGCAACAGGCAGGCCATTATTGGGGGCGGTCTGCTGCTCTTCAGTGCACCCTACATCGTCGGGGATATATTGCCCATGCTGCTAAGGGATCAGGGATTCTGGGGATTCTTCCTGCTCAGCCTGGGGTTTTTGCTGAGTTTTCATCGCACTGGCGAATTCAAATACGCATTGTATTGGCAGATTTCTATCATCATCGCCATGCTTTTCAGGATTGAGGCTTTTGTCTATCTGCTGCTAGCCCCGCTTTTCATGTTCAGAGATCTCACAAAACCATTTCAGAGTCGGTTGTGTGCGTACGGCAAAACCCAGATTCTTACATTAGCAGCTGGTTCAGGCTTAAGCCTGCTCTTCGCTATCTCCCCTACCTTGCAATTAAGGGATCTAGGACGAATTCGGGAATTGATCACCACATTCTCGCGTTTACACACACAACTCACAGAAGGTCTTGCTGCGAAAGCGCAACTGATGGGGGATTTGGTGCTGGGAAAATATTTAGACGACTATGGGATGTTGAGCATTCTGTTGGCGCTGGTGAGCATCATCATCGCAAAGATAATAGGCGCTACAGGCGTGCCGGCAATGCTGATGCTGGCTATGCCGCAATTTGACCGGCTGCGGCTCCTCCGCCAAGATGCGCGCGAGCTCATCATTTGGATTCTGGCTATAGGCGTTGTCATTGCCACCATCATCATCCTGAACAGATTCATACTGTCCAGTCGATATCTTGCCCCTCTGGCTTTCATGCTGCTGATACTTGCAGTCTTCACTTTGTCCGGCATGTGGGATCATTTAAAAACCAAGGAATCAAGCAATTCCAGAAAGCAATTCGCGCTTAGTATCGTTCTGTTATTTCTATGCATCAATCTCATCAAGAATCTCTTGCCCTTGGCAGCGGACCACAACTTTGAACAGACGGCGGTAGCCTGGGTAAAGGAAATTAGCCCGTCGGGTAAAACTGTATTCATCAGTGATGCGAAACTCCGCTACTACGCAGGACAGCCATATGACGGTCGGGCCGACCCTTGGAAATGGACCATCAAGGCTATCAACGATGGGTCAATATATCGTCATGATTATCTGGTTGTCAGTTTGAGCGGCGACAAGATGGCAGAACAGAAGGAATACTTATCGACAGTGCTTACGCAATATCAAGAAGTGAATGAGTTTAGTAGAGAATCAAAAAAATTGGTGGTCATCTACAAAAAAACAGATGCAGCAAGCTAAATCGGTTTGCGCTTTTATTGTGGTTGGTTCCTACGCAAAAACCTTAGTGTCTCTGCAACATCGTAACGCGTCACCAGTTCTGGGTTTGCCTTTTTTTTCATCGCGTTCTTGAGTCGATGGATGAATTGAAAAGGTCGTTTCAAGGTAAGTTCTTCCAGTTTATCCATCATGGCTGTATTGAACTGATACGCCTGCAAAAGTACATATATTACTTTCTCCGCATGTTCAATACCCATGTCTTGTATGACACGACGGGAAAAGGTCGCTACTTCCTTGCCGATACCGGTCAGCAAGTCCTGTGGCTTTGAAATATGCTCGAAATCGATGAACCAGACTTCTTCGCCGTCGAGAATGATATTGTCGGTATTGGGATCAGTGTGCAGCAACAGCTCGTCCTGAGTGGCGAGAGCCATATCATGTCTGGAGTAATTCTTTAGGAAGATAGATGTAAGGGTTTTGAGCTTTACCGGAGTATCCACCTCTTTGTCTTTGAGATACTCGCTAAGGCGGGCGCCCTGCAAATATCGCATTACCACATGCGGGTCAGCGATTTCCTCGCACTGCATTCCCAAAATTTCCGGAACCTTAAAACCACAACTCGCCCAGCGGCTGTTCCTGGCAATTTCCATGTCGCGCCGAGCAAATGTTTCCTTGTTGAGGTAAGCCTTGATGAGCAGCTTGCTGCCATCCACCTCTTTAAGGTAGAGCTGACTATCCGTGAAGCGTTGAGGGTTGAATGAGCTGAGACGCATAAATATCAAAGCGCTCTAGCTTGGAATGCATGCGCAGATTACAAGACTGCAGTAAGACCTGCTAGGGGGAATACGCATCGCTTAGTCGCTCAATGACAGTGATCTTGTGCTGACTGCAGTAGGCCTGCCAATCCTGCAACTCGGTCCATCGGCTGACAAAAACGAAATCGAGCCCGGCGCGTATCGCGGCCTCGTGATCGTAGCGGCTGTCCCCGAAGAAAATGGCCGGTTTCGGCAAATTCCCGTTCGCTCCCTCGCGCTCAAGGATGACGTCCTTATTGTCCGGGCTGCCGAAAATACCGGCATCGAACAGCTCATCAATACCTCGCTCGGCAAACAGGGTACGCAGTTCGGTCTGGTCACCGCCAGACACTAGCATCCAACTGGTGTCTCGGGTAATTTCGCGTAATTCGATCAGCCCGGCAGCCATTTCGCATACGAGAAGCCCGCGATGGATTTCCTCGGCAAAACTTTCTAGCAGCTCTGCCATGGCATCATCGGTTACCGGCTGATGCAGGATTTCATCGAGAAAATAGCGGAATTTGATGAAGCGGGATATACCGCCCAGTCTGACGTGGTAATCGACCAGTGCTTGCGCCTGTTCGTGATTGGCGCCAAAACCCATGGCCACATGGTAGTAGGCTTCAGTTTTGAGCTGGTTGGAATCAAGCACGACGCCATCACAGTCGAACACCAGCGTCTTGTACTGCTGCAAATCCAGCGACATTCCAGTGTCCGTTGCGATATCAAAGCAGCTTAAGGCCGCAGTGCCTGAGCTTCCTGCGCCAGCTGCGTGATGCGATGCCATTGCTTTGCCGCCAGCGCATCGGCCGGCGTCAGCCAGGTGCCGCCGCAGACGGGCACGTTGGGCAGCGCGAGGAATTGTGGTGCATTCTCCACGGTCAATCCTCCAGTGGGACAGAACTTCACGTCGCCGAATGGTCCGGAAAAACCCTTGAGCAGGTTGATGCCGCCTACTGCAACTGCGGGGAACAGCTTAAGAAAATAATATCCATCGGCATTAGCCATCATGACTTCGCTGCCGGTAGACACGCCGGGCAGCAGTGGCAGGCCCATCTCACGGCAGGCATTACCAAGCTCGCTGGTATAGCCAGGACTAACCGCGAAGCTGCAACCTACATCCCTGGCGGCCTTGGCATCGGCAACGCTGCGTACCGTGCCGGCACCGATAATGGCATCGGGTACCGTCTTGGCTATTGCCTCCATGCATTGCAGGGCAACCGGTGTGCGCATGGTCACTTCCAGCACCTTGATGCCGCCTTCAAGAAATGCTTCTGCCATGGGTACGGCGTCTTCCACATGCCGGATAACGATTACGGGAATCACGGGGCCGTGGGTGGCCAGTTCTAATGTATCCATTGTTGATAGTTAACCTATTTGGAAATTGATGTTAAGTGATCTAGCTGTTACAGAATCGAGCGATAACCCGGCGCATGAGTGCAGACAGTACAAGTAAGTACGGCAAACGAAGACAACAAAGTTGTTGCTTGATTTTTGTAGCAGCATTAAAGCCAGGTGACCGCGCCTTCTTCTGCAGACTTCACATTCCTGCGCATGCCTCCAAACAGTTCGCGCCCAGTTCCATGTGCGTTGACCCCACGCTGGCGTTCGCTGAGTTCCACCGGCACGCGGCCCGCCCAGGTATCGGCGTCTACCAAGGCATTCAGAGTACCAACGACTGCATTAAGCCGGATGATATCGCCAGTCCTGACCTTGCCCAGGGGACCGCCGGCTGAAGCTTCAGGGCTGACGTGGATAGCGGCAGGTACCCTGCCCGAGGCGCCGCTCATGCGGCCATCGGTGACCAGAGCGACCTTGAAACCCTTGCCTTGCAGAACGGCAAGCGGCGGCGTCAGTTTGTGCAATTCCGGCATGCCATTGGCGCGCGGCCCCTGGAAGCGCACAACCGCTACGAAATCACGCTCCAGTTCGCCTTCTTCAAAGGCAGCCAGCAGTTCTTCCTGCGTTTCGAACACGATAGCCGGGGCCTCGATGATATGACGGTCTTCCGGCACGGCAGAGACCTTGATGACGGATCGTCCGAGATTTCCCTTGAGCAGCCTAAGACCCCCGGTCTGGCTGAAAGGATTGCCGGCCTTGCGCACCACGGTGTCGTCACCGCTTTCCGCAGGCAAGTCTCTCCAAACCAGACGGTCGTTCTCCTTTTGCGGCACCTTGCCATATTCACGCAGTCCGCCTGCTGAGACTGTCAGGACTTCAGGATCCATGAGACCTTCATCAATGAGCTCACGAATCACGAATCCAGGTCCGCCGGCAGACTGGAACTGGTTCACGTCCGCCTTGCCATTCGGGTATACGCTGGCGAGCAACGGGGTGACGCGAGACAGGTAATGGAAGTCCGTCCAGTCGATGATGATGCCTGCCGCACGGGCCACAGCGACCCAGTGGATCAGGTGGTTGGTAGAGCCGCCTGTTGCCAGCAGCGCCACCATCGCATTCATGATGACACGCTCATCCACCATCTGACCGATAGGCGTGAAACGCTGACGTTGAGTAATGGAAATCACGGTGCGCACGGCTTCGCGCGTCAATGCCTCACGCAAACCATCGTGCGGATGGATGAAAGCTGCGCCAGGAACATGCAAGCCCATGGCTTCGAGCAGCATCTGGTTGCTGTTTGCCGTACCGTAGAAAGTACAGGTGCCGGGTCCGTGATAGGCAGAAGACTCCGATGCCAGCAATTCCTCACGACCGACCAGGCCCTGCGCATATTGCTCTCGCACCTTGGATTTTGATGAATTATCCAAGCCCGTGCTCATGGGCCCTGCAGGCACGAACACACATGGCAGATGGCCGAAATGCAGCGCGCCGATCAGTAGTCCTGGAGCGATCTTGTCGCAAACACCCAGCAGCAGTGCAGCATCATATACATCGTGCGAGAGGGCAATCGCTGTACCCATGGCGATGGTATCGCGAGAAAACAGGCTGAGTTCCATGCCAGGCTCACCTTGGGTGATACCGTCGCACATGGCGGGCACACCGCCTGCCACCTGCACGGTTGCACCATTCCTGGACGCCTCGTCCCGGATGATTCCCGGATAAGTTTCATAGGGCTGATGTGCCGACAGCATATCGTTATATGCCGTGACTACTCCGATATGCGGACCCTTCTCTACCACCAGGCGCAGCTTGTCGTTAGGTGGCAGCGCAGCAAAGGCATGGGCCACGTTGGCACACCCCATGCGGTCAGCGCCTCGCGGACGCTTGATGGCATGTTCGATTCGCTGCAGGTACGCATTTCGCGTAGGCGCACTGCGCTCTCGAATCTTTTCTCTTATCTCAATCAGGGATTGTTTCATGGCGGGAACTACGGATTAGCAATCTTTCGATTATCTCCAAATGGGGGGGTACCGTCAATTCAAAGCTTGCCGCGAAAACCGGTTAAACCTTGCTGACGAGCACATCCTCCATAATGAGATATTGCAGGTCGCAGCCGTAGAACATGTTGAGCGCATCTTCCGGGCTGCAGATCATGGGTTCACCGCGGCGATTGAGTGAAGTGTTCAAGACCACAGGAACGCCGCGTAGTCTTTCCAGCTCTTCGATCAAAGCGTAGTAACGCGGATTGGTCTCTTTTGTCACGACCTGCGCGCGCGCCGTACCATCCTCATGCACCACTTCCGGTATGCGCGATTTCCAGTGGTTGGCGACGTCGAAGGTGAAGGTCATGTAGGGCGCCGGGTGGTTGGTCTGCAGGATATCCGGTGCGGCACGATCCAACATGCTGGGGCAGAACGGACGCCAGCGTTCACGGTATTTGATTTGCGCATTGATACGGTCAGCAACGCCAGCATGGCTGGGGTCGCCCAGGATACTGCGGCAGCCCAGAGCTCGAGGCCCGAACTCCATGCGACCCTGGAACCAGGCCAGCGGGTTACCAGCCGCCAGCAATTCGGCGCCTTTTCTGGCGGCATCATCAATCCGCTCGAACTTCGGTTTGGCTGGGTGCACTTCACAAGCCGCAAGACATTCTTCGGTCGTGAAGGATGGCCCCAGATAGGCATGCTGCATGGGCTCGACCTTTTCGCCCAGCTCGGCGGCAGCAAAGGTCGCGGCGCCCAGTGAAGTGCCGGCATCACCGGAAGCCGGCTGCACGAACAGTTCTTTTACGCCGGGCATGGCGATGATGCGCTGGTTGAGCTTGACGTTGAGCGCCACGCCGCCGGCCATGGCAATACGGCCAGTCTCTCGGATGATGTCGCCGACGTAATAGTCGATCATCTCCAGCGCCACATCTTCCAGCAGTTGCTGCACCGAGGCGGCATAATGAATGTAGGGATCGTCAATCTCGTCGCCCTGGCGTTTGGGGCCCAGC
>Ga0196972_1000655_pt1 | contig 14633 bp, 15 predicted proteins | sample S1v_2013CmetaG_FD_148618 | JGI IMG/M metagenome (GOLD analysis project Ga0196972, IMG submission 148618) | Soil microbial communities from Anza Borrego desert, Southern California, United States - S1+v_20-13C | ecosystem: Environmental > Terrestrial > Soil > Desert | place: USA: California...
CCCCGATGTCGAAGAGCGCATCTCTCGCCTGATGGCGATGGCTGCCTGACGCTTGCATAAAGCCCAGCAGCTTGCCGCGGGAGTAGTCGGCCAGGTTCTAAGCGGTCGCAATCTGGGCGTGGTGCTGGAAGCGATTTTCCGTGGCGCTCCCGAACTGACCCAGCAGCAACGTGCTTTGGTGCAGGACTTGAGCTACGGCACACTGCGGTTTTATGGCGAACTGCAGGCAGTGCTTGCGCTGTTGCTGAAGAAACCCCTGCAAAGCGAAAAACTCCACCATTTGCTGCTGGTTGCGCTTTACCAGCTGCGACATGGCAAAATCTCGGCCCATACTGTCGTCAATCAAGCTGTTCAGGCGGCCGACTTTATCAAGAAGCCATGGGCTGGCGGGCTGGTGAATGCCGTCTTGCGGAATTTCCTGCGACTGCAGGATGCACTGCTGCAGCAAGTCTCATCCTCTGAAACCGCGCTTTATTCCTATCCGCAATGGTGGATCGACAAACTCAAGTCGCAGTATCCGCTACAGTGGCAATCCATGCTGCAAGCGGGCAACGCCCACCCCCCCATGACCCTGCGCATCAATCGGCGCAAAACTAATGTAGATGATTACCTGACAAGACTGGCCGAGGCGGGATTGGATGCCAGCTCGCTTGGCCGTGAAGCCATCATTCTCAAGCAACCGCTCCCCGTAGATCGTGTGCCCGGTTTCCATGAAGGGCTGGTGTCAGTGCAGGATTACGGCGCGCAGCTGGCTGCACACTTGCTGCAGCCGGAAGACGGTATGGAGGTGCTTGACGCCTGTTGTGCACCCGGGGGGAAGACGGGTCACATTCTTGAAACTGCCGATGTGCAGATGACAGGCCTCGATAACGATACACAGCGGCTGCAGCGGGTAGAAAGCAACCTGCAGCGCTTGGACTTAAAGGCCAACCTCATGGTGGGAGATGCGGCAGAACCTGAAACATGGTGGGATGGGCAGCCCTTTGATCGCATTCTGGCGGATGTTCCTTGCTCAGCCTCGGGCATTGTGCGTCGCCATGTTGATATCAAATGGTTGCGGCGCGAATCCGATGTTGAAGCCTTTGCCAGCCAGCAGGCTGCGATTTTAGATGCCTTGTGGCGACTGCTGGCAAAGGATGGTAAATTGCTTTACGCAACCTGTTCGGTTTTCCACGAGGAGAACCAGCAGCAGATCGACCGGTTCCTCAAGACGCATGCAGACGCCAGGCAGACCGCGTTGCCTGAGCTGCTGAATAACTACCAACAACAAAATGGACAATTACGGCCCTGTGCAGAACATGACGGCTTTTTTTATGCAATATTGCAGAAAGTTTGAGCTGGCCCGGTTTGGTCTTGTTTGTTTGTTGTTGATTTCTTGTGCTTCACCTGCCTGGGCGGATGCCAGCAAGCTGGGAATCAGGAATGCCGAGCTGATGCCGATCAACGACGCGTATGTGCTCAATGCGGATTTCGATATCATCTTCAGCAAAGAGGTGGAGGCAGCGCTGAACAAGGGCGTGCAGCTGGAATTCCTGGTCGAATTCCAGATCGCCATCCCCAGCAGCTGGTGGTTCGATGATGAAGTCAAAAGCGCCAGCACGCATGTCACGCTGGGCTACCATGCGCTGTCCCGCCAATATCTGGTGAACCGCAATAACCACCAGTATGCATTCGCCACGCTGCAGGAAGCGAAGGACGAACTCTCCCAGCTCCGCAACTGGCGGGTGGTGGAAAAATCCTTGCTGACCAAGGACGAGGAATACTATGCAGCCCTGCGCATAAGGCTGGATCAATCCAGATTACCTAAACCGCTACAGGTAGATGCGCTCGGGTCCAAGGATTGGGATATGTTATCGGAGCGCTACCGTTGGACGCCGGCCTTAGCGTTCTGAACGAATCCAGATGAGATACATCGTATTTGTCAGCGCCGCGCTTGGCGCCATCCTGCTTTACCTGCTGTCGCATGCCAGTGCGAATACCACGGCCCTGGCTGAGCACTACACGCTGCTGCTGGTGCTCAACGTAGCCCTGGCTGTCATGCTGACCATCCTGATCGGCGTCCAGCTATGGCGGCTTTATCGGCAGATCCGTGCGCGCGTCATGGGCAGCCGGCTCACATTGCGCCTGTTGGGCGCTTTTGCATTGATGGCCATACTTCCAGGCCTCATTGTGTATGCTGTCTCGGTCAATTTTCTCACGCGATCCATCGAATCCTGGTTCAACGTCAAGGTGGAAGCGGCCCTTGAAGGAGGCCTGCGCCTTGGGCAGAGCGCGTTGGACATCATGCTTGCCGATCTGGAGGAAAAAGGCGAAGGCATGGCCCTGACGCTGGCCTTCATGTCACCAAGCGCCCATCTTTCCACGCTCAACGACCTGCGCGAAAAAAGCGGAGTGCAGGATGCCGTGCTGCTGACACCGCAAGGCAGGATATTGGCCTACTCCAGCAGTGATCCGTCGAGCTTCCTGCCCGAGCTGCCCAGTATTCCCCAATTGCGTCAGGCGCGGCAGAAGGTTTACGGTGCAATTGAACCCATTCCCGGCAAGGGCCTGCACTTGCGTGTGCTGGCTCCTATCAGCATTTCCGATCTGGCGGGCGACACGCGCATCCTGCAGTTGCTGCAGCCGGTGCCGGCGACACTGTCATTGACAGCAGAATCTGTGCAGAACGTATATCAGGACTACCAGGAACTCTCCTACAGTCGCGATTCACTGAAGGAAGTCTTTTCACTGACGCTGACGCTGGTGCTCATGCTGGCGATGCTGTCCGGGGTCGCCATTGCCTTCGTGCTGAGTCGGCGATTGTCCGCGCCGCTGGGGGTCCTGGCTGAAGGTACACGTGCCATTGCCCGCGGTGATTACAACACCATGCTGCCTGCGCATGGCAAGGATGAGCTGGGCATCCTAGTGCAATCCTTCAACAGCATGACGCGCCAGCTGGGCGAGGCTACCGAGGCGGCTGACCGCAACCGTGCCCGGGTTGAGGCAGCACGCGGTTATCTCGAAACCGTGCTGGCGCATTTGTCTTCCGGTGTCGTGGCGTTGAATGATAGGGCCCAGCTGCGCACTTTCAATGTGGCAGCGTCACATATTCTCGGCGTCGAGCTCAACGATTTCGTCAATCGGCCATTGACGCAGTTAGGCGAGCAACAGCCGGCGTTGCAGGAGTTTGTCAATGAGGTGCTGACGCATTTTAAGAGCACGGGCAGGGGCAAGCATCCCAAGGGCGAATGGCAGGAAGTCGACTGGCAGACGCAGATGGAGATTGTTGGTGCTGAAGGCCGGCAGGTCATTCTTATCCGCGGCACTCGTCTGCCCAATACCGCCGAAAGCGGCTTTGTGGTCGTATTCGATGACATCACGACCATGGTGCAGGCGCAGCGTGATGCCGCGTGGGGCGAGGTCGCGCGGCGGCTGGCCCATGAAATCAAGAATCCGCTGACGCCCATCCAGCTTTCTGCGGAGCGACTGGAGCACAAGCTGTCATCCAAGCTCGACGAGGCGGATGCGGATATGCTTCGTCGAGCCATCAATACCATTGTAAGCCAAGTCGGCGCCATGAAGACCATGGTGAATGCATTCAGCGAATATGCGCGCACACCGGCAGCCGCCATGGAAGAAGTGGACCTGAATCGTCTCATCGAGGATGTGCTGGGCCTTTATGAGGCAGCAGGCGTTCATATCGAACGTAGCCTCGATACGGACTTGCCGCAGTTGCTGGGCGATCCGACCTTGCTGCGGCAGGTCCTGCATAATCTGCTGAAGAATGCGCAGGATGCGCTGGATGGACATTCCCAGCCGCATATCAACATCAGCACGTTAACCAGGGACGCGGAAATAAAATTGTGCGTCAAGGATAATGGCGATGGCTTTTCGAAAGAGATCATGGCGCGTGCCTTCGAACCCTACATGACAACCAAGCCGCATGGCACTGGGCTGGGCTTGGCGATTGTCAAAAAAATCGTGGAGGAGCACAAAGGCCATATCAAGATAGAGAATTCGACCCAAGGCGGAGCAGTCGTGACAGTCATGCTCCCAGCCTTAATCAGAAAGCAGCGGGCAGTAAAGGCCTAGAGGATGGAGCACCGGTAAATGGCAGCAAGAAAAGTGATGGTGGTTGATGACGAGATCGGAATTCGCGAGCTGTTGAGCGATATCCTGCTGGACGAGGGCTATCAGGTGAAGCTGGCGGAAAATGCCGCCCAGGCACGTGACTTGCGCCAGCATGAGCGCCCCGATCTCGTGCTGCTGGATATCTGGATGCCGGATTGCGACGGTATCAGCCTGCTCAAGGAGTGGGCTAACGGCGGTTTGCTGACCATGCCTGTGGTCATGATGTCTGGCCACGGCACTATAGATACCGCTGTGGAAGCTACGCGCATCGGCGCCTTCGATTTCCTTGAAAAACCCATTGCGCTGCAGAAACTGCTGAAGACAGTGGACGCAGCGCTCAAGCATGGCGAGCATCTGCCCAAGTCTGACATGAGCCTGGTCAATCTCGGCCGCAGTGCCGTCATTACAGAACTGCGCCAGCGGCTGGAGCAGGTTGCCAAGGTCAAGGGGCCGCTGCTGCTTATCGGGGCCAAAGGCAGCGGAAGCGAGCTGTGCGCGCGCTTTCTGCACCAGCCGGATACGCCTTGGCTCGAGCTCACGCAGCCTGAGAAACTGACGGCCGCCCCGATTGAAATTGTCGAGCACATGCGCGATGGCCTGCTGTTCGTCCCCGAGGTGGCTGATCTTTCCAAGGCCGAACAGAAAGGTTTGCTGCTTTTGCTGGGCAAGGCTGAGAAATATGGCGTGCGTGTCGTATGCAGTACGGCGCAGGCCTTGCCGCATCTGGCAGCTGAGGGGCTGTTCGACAATACACTGCTGCAGGCGCTTTCAGTTACTACATTGCGCGTGCCATCGCTTGAGGATCATCCCGAGGATATCCCCGATCTTGCACGCGCCATGGCGACGCTGATGGTGGAAACCAGCGAAGCGCCGTATCGTGAGTTTGATATTGCCGCTCTCAATACGCTGCGCAATGCCAGCTGGCCTGGCAATCTCGTGCAGCTGGACAGTGTCATCCGCAATCTCATGCAAACCAGCCTGGGAGAGAAGATCACGCAGGAGGATGTGGAGCGTGTGCTGGGACAGTTCGCGGCATTCGAGCAGATGGCTCCACCGCCGGCCAATGGCAAAGCGCCGAATGGTACGCTGCCGGTCAATCTGGATCAGCCGCTGCGTGATGCGCGCGATGATTTCGAGCGGCTGTATTTCAATCACCATATCGCCAAGGTTGGCGGCAATATCAGCAGGGTAGCGGAAAATGTTCAGCTTGAGCGTACGCATTTGTACCGCAAGCTCAAGCAGCTTGGCATGAAAACCAAGTAATCCTACGCATTACTCCCGGTCAGGTGATGCCCCTGCGTCACACTTCCGACAATTAAGTGGTCTGCCGATAAACCCTGCTCGTCCTTCTTCAGTGATAACCCAGGGCCTGCTGGTCCACGGCGGGTTGTGCCGTACATGCTGGTTATGGCCGCAGGCGAGTTCGGCCACCCAATGCTGTTCTTCGTCCTGGTGAAATCCGGTAATGGGCTGTTTCATTCGGGTTTCAGCCTTGTTTGCGCGGCGTCACGATTTCCCAGTCGGCGATACCGCCAGGGATAATTCGAAACAGCGGATGGGTTTGCGGGCGGGAGAGTGAGGCGATGCCAGCGAGCAGATGCGGGGAACGCAGCTGCAGCTTGTTGCGCAGGTGCGTCCATTCATACTCCAGCTGGCCCTCAGTCACGGTCAGCATGCCTGCCTCGCCGCAAGGCGCAATTTTGGAGACGTCAAAGTTGTAGCCCCGCCTGCACGCTTCTGCATGCACGATCTGCAGGTAACGCGCAATGAGCTGCTCAGGTGCCAAGGCTTCTCGAAAGCGGATGAGCTGCGGGTGTCTGGTATAGCCACGCGTTTGCCCCCTGAGCACCGCCTGGGCCAGCAGGCATTCACGCCATAACGCCGTCAGACCCTGAGTGTCGAGATATTGGGGATGCAGCGACCAGATGCGCATATGTGCTTGTTTCTTTGAATCTGTAAAGCTGGAGAAGGCTTGCTTGAACTTGGGCCCAACTATGTTGCCGAAAGCTCCAGCACGACTATCGTGTGGTCTGAAGGCCGCTCCAGCTTGCGCGGCGCCACATCGATGCTGCACGACATGCAGTACTGCCTCAGGGGTTCGCTGACCAGGATATGGTCGATGCGCAGCCCCATATTCCGGCGGAAAGCACCCATGCGGTAATCCCACCAGCTGTAGGATTTCTCGGCCTGCTCGAACAACCGGAAGGCATCGTACAAACCCAGTCCGACCAGCCTGCGGAAAGCTTCGCGTTCAGGTTCGCTGACGTGCACCATGCCTTCCCATGCTTTGGGGTCATGCACATCGCGGTCTTCCGGCGCAATGTTGTAATCGCCCAGCAATACCAGTTTGGGATATCGCACCAACTCTGCCTGCAGCCATTGGGTAAAGGCTTCCAGCCAGCGCAGTTTGTACTGATATTTCTCTGAACCCACTGCCTGCCCATTGGGGAAGTAGGCGCACACCACACGAGTATCCCCGACGCTGGCAGAGATAATCCGTTTTTGAGGATCCTCGAATTCCGACATGCCCATGATCGGCTCTGAGAGCGGAAGGCGACTCAGGATGGCAACGCCATTATAGGTTTTCTGGCCGTTGTGCACGGCCTCGTAACCGACCTCAATCAATGCGTCGTAGGGAAATTTGCTGTCTTCGAGCTTGGTTTCCTGCAGGCAGAGCACTTCCGGCTTGTTCTCCGCCAGCCAGTCGAGCACGTGTGGCAAGCGTACGTTCAGAGAATTGACGTTCCAGGTAGCGTATTTCATACCGGTTTAAGGCTTGGCTGAGACCTGCTGAGTTTGACCGATTGGTTTCTTGTGAAACTTGGCTAATGGATTTAGTTTTGGATAACCAGCCTCATCAAGAACACGGTTCCATGTCACTTCAACATAGCCGCTTTTGAGTAATTTACTACCGACTAGCAGAATCGGCATTTTTGTATCGCCTGTTAATTTGTGAAGCTCGGTTTTGTCCGTGGTCTCACCATTTTTGATGGTATACGGGAGGCCGCGCTTATCGAGCAGGCTCTGAGCCAGCATACAAGGCTCTCCGCATTTGGCAAAAATATATAGGGTAATAGGGTTTTTTTTGGCGGTTTGCTGCAATGCGTAAGGCATGTCATCCGACTCGATGACATTGGCGGACAGCTTGGTTTTTTCAACGCCTTTGGTGCTCGGTAATTGCGGAAGGTCGCTGTAATGCACGCGTCCCTCGCTATCGGTCCATTTGTAAAGCTGGGCGCAAACCAGGCCGGTCCAGCCCGCCAGCAGGATCATCACGAATAGACGCATGGCTTATCCCCTAGGTAATCATGCCATTGTGGCGCAAAAGCGCATCAATGGTGGGTTCCCGGCCGCGGAAGGCAATAAATGATTCCAGCGCCGGGCGTGAGCCGCCCTGGGCGAGTATTTCACTCCAGAATCTGCGGCCCGTTTCTTCGGACAGTACGCCGTTTTCTTCGAATAGGCTATAGGCATCCGCCGACAATACTTCTGCCCATTTGTAGCTGTAATAACCTGCAGCATAACCGCCAGCGAAGATGTGCGAGAAATTGTTGGGGAAGCGGTTCCATTTTGGGGGACGGACCACCGCGACTTCATCGCGCACCTGCTCGATGAGGTCAAGCGCAGTCTCACTGCTGCTTGGGTCGAAGTCGCTGTGCAGGCGCATATCGAACAGCGAAAATTCAATCTGCCGCACGGTCTGCATGCCGGCCTGGAAGTTCTTGGCGGCGACCATCTTGTCGAATAATTCCTTGGGCAGATGAGCCCCGGTGTCAACGTGCCGGGTCATGTGGCGCAGCACATCCCATTCCCAGCAGAAATTCTCCATGAACTGACTGGGCAGCTCCACGGCATCCCATTCCACGCCCTTGATGCCGGAGACGCCATACTCATCCACCTGGGTCAGCATGTGATGCAAACCGTGGCCGAATTCATGGAACATGGTGATGACTTCATCATGCGTGAAAAGAGCCGGTTTGTCGCCGACCGGCGCCGAGAAATTGCAGGTGAGAAAAGCTACCGGCGTCTCGATATAGTCCGATTTCTTGCGGCGGGTGATGGCTTCATCCATCCAGGCGCCGCCGCGTTTGTTATTGCGCGCATAGAGATCTAGGTAGAACTGGCCTACTAGTTTGCCGTCGGCGTCGGTGATTTCATAAAAGGTGACATCGGGGTGCCAGATCGGAGCTTCAGCCTGCCGCACACGCACGCCGAAAATGGTTTCCGTCACCTTGAACAATCCCTGCAGCACCTGCGCTTCCGGGAAATACTGCTTCACTTCCTGATCGGAAAAGGCGTACTTCTCCTCGCGCAGTTTTTCCGAGATGTAGGCCACATCCCAGGCCTGCAGGTCTTCAAGGTCGAGTCTCTGCGCCGCATATTCGCGCAGCTCCTGCATGTCGCGTTCGGCGAAAGGCCTGGCACGTGCTGCCAACGTATGCAGGAATTCTGTTACCTGCTGCGAGGATTCAGCCATCTTGGTGGCTAGCGACATCTCGGCATAATGGGCAAATCCCAGCATGCGGGCGGCTTCCTGGCGTAGCTTGAGGATGTCGGCAATCAGCGCTGTATTGTCCCACTCGGGTTTTCCGAATTCCGAAGCACGTGTGGCATAGGCACGGTACAGTGTTTCGCGCAGTGGCCGATGATCTGCATACTGCAGCACCGGCATGTAGGAAGGGAAATGCAGAGTGAATTTCCAGCCTGTTTTGCCTTCCTCTTGGGCTGCTTCCTGCGCGGCCTGCAGTACGTCTGCCGGTATGCCTTTCAGCTCTTCGTCATTTTCGACGATCAGCGCAAAATCGTTTGTGGTGTCCAGCAGGTTTTCCTCGAAGCGTGAAGACAGCCGGGAGAGTTCTTCCTGGATCTGCTTGAAGCGCGCCTTTTGTTCTGCAGGCAGCTCGGCGCCACCCAAGCGAAAGTCACGCAGTTCATTTTCGATGATCTTGCGCTGCGCAATGTTCAGCGATGCGTAAGCTGCGCTCGCGCGCAATTCCCGGAATTTCGCGTATAGCCGCTCATCCTGGGACAGGTCTGCATAAAACGCCGTGAGCTTGGGCAGGTTCTCGTTGTAGGCCTCACGCAGTTCTGGACTATTGACTACCGCATTCATATGCGACACCTGCGACCACGCGCGTGAAATCTGCTCCTCCATATCCTCCAGCGGACGCGCGAAATTATCCCAGGTTGGGGCATCCTGACCTGTGGCCAGCTTTTCCAACAGTGCACGCCCATCCTGCAGCAATTGATCCATGGCAGGCGTGACGTGGCCAGCCTGCACCTGATCGAAGCACGGCAGGCCGGAAAAATCGAGAAGTGGATTGGATGCAGCGAAGGTCAAGATGGCTCCTAGTTGATGAGGCGAAGTGTGAACGGATAACGATAGGTTTCGCCCTTGCTGGTGGCGATTGCCGCCAGGATGCACAGGACGATGTTGCCCAGCCAGATAATGCCCATGAGCAGGAAACCGATCAGTATGAAGATGAGGATATAACTGACGACCCAGGCGATCAGCAGGGTGATCTGGAAATTGAGCGCTTCGCGTGCCTGTTCGCTGACAAACGGGCTGTCTTTCTTGAGCAGCCAGACAATCAGGCTTGGGATAAAAGAAAACAGAATGCCACCTAGGTGCGTTAAAACGGCGAGGTTCTTGTCATTCGAGCTTACTTCATTGGTGATTTCAGCCATGATTTCCTGCTCCTTGTTGTTTTAAAGATTGAGTTTTTGCAGCAAAGGTTCCATTTTATCCGTTTCCTGGTTGCGCAGAATGGTGCGCGCGGCCGAAGCCAATTTAGGCAAATCGCTGCGCAGCACTTCGCGCTTGACCGTGAGAATGTGCGACGGGTGCATGGAGAACTGGCGCAGCCCGAAACCCAGCAGCATGCGCGTCATCTGTGTGTCGCCGGCCATTTCCCCGCAGATGCAAACCTGTTTGCCATGTTTCGCACCTGCGCGAATGGTCATTTCCACCAGATGCAGCACGGCCGGATGCAACGGATTGTAAAGATGCGAAACTGCATCGTCGGTGCGATCGATGGCCAGCGTGTACTGGATCAAGTCGTTGGTGCCAATGGACAAAAAATCCAGGTGGCGGGCAAAGGCATCTGAGCTCAGGGCTGCCGCCGGTACCTCAATCATGCCGCCGACTTCGATCTTGTCGTCGAAGGGGATGTCCTCGATACGCAGGCTGATTTTGGCGCGCTCTATCAACAGCAGTGTCTGCCGCAATTCAGCCAGGTTGGACAGCATGGGAATCAGGATGCGAATGTTGCCGTAGTGCGAGGCGCGCAGGATGGCCCGCAGCTGCACATGAAACATCTGCGGCTCCGACAGGCACAGGCGAATGGCGCGCAGCCCCAGCGCGGGGTTGGCGCAGCTGCGTACCGAATCCGGATTGATCTGCTTGTCAGCCCCGATATCCAGTGTCCGAACGGTGACCGGACGCCCCTTCATGGCCTCGGCCACCTTGCGGTATGCCGCGAATTGTTCTTCCTCATCCGGCATTTCCTGCCGGTTCATGAACAGAAATTCGGTGCGATACAAACCAATGCCTGCAGCGCCTGCTGCATTGGCATGGATGACGTCTTCCGGCACCTCGATATTGGCATGCAATTCGATCTTGGTGCCGTCCAGCGTCATAGATTTTGTGAGCCTCAGCCGCTTGAGCTTTTGCTGCTCGATATCCCATTGTTCCTGGCGCAGCCGGTATTCCGCCAACGTGGCCTTGTCAGGATTGACGATGACCACACCCTGACTGCCGTCGACGATGATCAGCTCGTCATCCTGGATCAGGTCACGTGCGCGCTGCAGGGCAACGATGGATGGAATATTCAGGCTGCGTGCCAGGATTGCCGTGTGCGAGGTTGCCCCGCCCACGTCGGTGATGAAGGCGGCAAAGTGGTGATGCTTGAACTGGATGGCATCAGCCGGTGACAGATCATGCGCCACGAGGATGATGCCGCTCTCCTGCGGTTTGATTGGCGTCTGGCTCGGATGACCGAGCAGTGCCTTGATGATGCGTTCAACCACTTGTACGACATCCTGCTTGCGCTCGCGCAGGTATTCATCCTCGATCTGCTCGAACTGCGCAACCACGTCTTCCATCTGCTGCTTGACGGCCCACTCGGCGTTGCACAGCTCGTTGCGGATAATGTTCTTGGGCTCTTCAGAAAGCGTCTTGTCCGCCAGGATCATGAGGTGCGTGCTGACGAAGGCGCCAAGCTCGGCCGGGGCCGAAGCCGGCAGTTGCGAGCGTACGGTCTCCAGGTCCAGCCTGACCGTTTCGATTGCCTGCTCAAGACGCCGGATTTCATGTGCGACCGCGCTTTTGGGAATCTGGTAATGGGCGACTTCCAGCAGGGCGTGCGAAACCAGATGCGCATGGCCGATGGCAATGCCGCTGGAAACGCCGACGCCGTGCATGGTGAAGCTCATTTATTCAGGTTCCCCGAAGCGATCATTGATCAGCGCAGCCAATGCCTCTATGGCCTGCTGTTCGTCCTTGCCGTCGGCTTCCAGCGTGACGATGCTGCCCTTGCCCGCGGCCAGCATCATGACGCCCATGATGCTTTTGGCATTGACGCGCCGGCCGTTGCGTTCGATCCAGATTTCACTGGCATGCTGGCTGGCGGTCTGCGTGAGTTTTGTCGATGCGCGAGCATGCAGCCCCAGCTTGTTGATGATTTCGATATCCTGCTTGATCATTTCTGGCACGCTTCCTTGGTGAAGTGAAATACGCCCTCGCGGCCGCCGCTCAGGGCCTTTTCCACAAGAGGCGCAAGGCTGCTGTCCTTGCGGTAGGTCAGTACCCGCACCAGCATGGGCAGGTTGACGCCGGCGACCCCTTCCACGCGTCCAGGTGCCATGAGCTTACTGACGATATTGCAGGGCGTGGCGCCATAGATATCGGAAAGAATGAGTACCCCCTCGCCCTGGTCGAGCTCTTTCACGATATTCTGCGCATAGGGCAGCATGGTGACCGGATCGTCATGCATGCCAATGGCAAGCTGCGTCAGTTGCGGCGGTCGACCTCCCATGACGTGGCTGGCACAGTGAATCAGGCTCTCGCCGAGCGTGCCATGGGAAACAATAAGAATGCCTATCATGCTAAGTCCCAATCCAGTTTGCGCGATGTTCACGCATGTTGTTGTTATTCGATTTCCCGGTGCCTGATGAGCACCTTTTGTTGTCCGTTGAGAAAATACTGCCCTAAATTCTCGACAAAATACACAGAGCGGTGCTGGCCGCCCGTGCAGCCTATGGCTACCGTCAGGTAGCTGCGGTTGTCGCGTACATAATGGGGTAGCCAGCGCTCGATGAAGCCGCGGATGTCGGCATACATGGAACACACGGTTTCATCGTTATCAAGGAAGGTCCTGACAGCTTCGTCGCGTCCGGTCAGCGGCCGCAGCTCCGGATCGTAATGCGGATTGGACAGGCAGCGTATGTCGAACACGAGGTCCGCGTCCTGCGGAATGCCGTGCTTGAACCCGAATGACACAAACAACAAAGTGAGCTGGTCGTTTTTCAGGGCGACAAAATCCTTGACCCAGTTGCGCAGCGTGTTGGCGCGCAAATCGCTGGTATCAATGCGATGACCGAGGCTGGCAAGCTGCGCCAGCATTTCCCGTTCGCGCATGATGCTTTCTTCCAGCGTGGTGTGCTCATCACTGAGCGGATGGCGCCTGCGAGTTTCGCTGTAGCGCTTGACCAGGGTTTCTACAGTCGATTCGAGGAACAGCACCTTGACATCTATGCCCTGTGCCCGCAGTTGGTGGATATTGTCGGGCAGCGCTTCCAGCGACGCACTGCGGGTATCCATGCTGATGGCAACACGCGGATGGCCGCTGTGGTTCAGGTCATGTACGCCAAGATGTTGCGAGATCTGCGGAAGCAGCGTCGCCGGCAGGTTGTCGATGCAGTAATAACCGCTGTCCTCCAGCGCCTTGAGCACGATACTTTTGCCGGAGCCGGAAAGGCCGGTGATGATGACAAGCTGCATGTCAGCCGGCTTGCCCGGTTTTCTTGGCGTTGCGGCTCAGCTCGCGTGTTTGCCGCTGCATGAACTGGCGCGTGCCGTTGATGCCGCGCATGAGCAGAATGTGGTTGCGTACTGCGGCTTCGACCAGCACGGCGATATTGCGGCCGGCAGCCACGGGAATCATGACCTTGGGGATTTTTACGCCCAGGATTTTTTCCTGCTGGGATTTGATCTTGAGCCGGTCCAGCAATTGCGGGGCCAGCGTTTCCGCCAGCTCCAGCTGGATGATGAGGTCCAGCGGTTTGGTCGGCTTGACGGCATTGTCGCCGAACAGCGCACGAATGTTGAGAATGCCCAGACCGCGCACTTCAAGGAAATCCTGCAGCAGGGCAGGGCAGCGCCCCTCGATGCGATCAGGTGCCACACGGTAAAAATCGACGATATCGTCGGCGATGAGTCTGTGACCGCGCGATATGAGCTCAAGCGCGAGCTCGCTTTTACCAATCGCCGGACTGCCCTTGATGAGTACGCCGAAGCCTTGCACCTCGATGAATACGCCGTGTGCATGGGTAGATTCAGCTACGGCTTGAGCCAGGTAATGGCTTAATACATCCATCAGGCCAGGACTCTGCAAAGGCGAAGTGAACAGTGGTGTTTGATACTGGTTGGCCGATTCGATCAGCGTTTCAGGCGGTGTTTCGCCATTGGCAACAATGACTGCGGCCAAGTCGGTCGAGAACAGGTTGCTGATGGATCGTGCTGCTTCCTCAGGCTTGAGGCTGCGCAGATAGTCCATCTCGGCGCAGCCTAGCACCTGGACACGATTGGGATGCACGAAATTCAGATGGCCGATCAGCGCCAGTGAAGGCTTACTGACCGTTTCGCTGGTCAGCAGGTTGTCGCCGCCTTCAAGCCCGGCCACCCAGGTCAGGCGCAGGTTGCGGCGGGTGTCCTTATACAGCTGCGCTACGCTGATCTCAGCCATGGTCTAAACCCGCTGCGCAGGCGAGCTGCGATGTTGCCGGCGCATTCAAAACTCGCCTATCCATTTGATATGTCTCGTTTTTCATTTTGCCGGCGTCTCGCATCTCATCCTGCTCGCTGGGTTTGCTTATTGCTGCTTACTCGGCGACCTGGTGCTTCACAGCCCCATTCGCCTGATGATGATCGACCAGTTTTTCCTTATACTTCAGCACCTGGCGGTCCAGCTTGTCCACCAGCAGGTCGATGGCGGTATACATGTCTGCATCTTCGCATTCCACATGCAGGTCATTACCTGGCACATGCAGGGTTGCGCCTACGCGTTGTACGAGTTTCTCGACGCTCATGGTCACCCTGACGTCTATCACATGATCAAAATGGTTGCTGACACGGGTGAGTTTGGTCTGCACGTAGTCCTTCATGGCAGGGGTGATTTCAAGATGGTGGCCGGTCAGTTGCAGATTCATGATCATAGCTATCTCCTTGGTTGATCGTTAAAGCGTCTTCCGCTGATTTGCTGCGGGTATCTGAAGGGACTCCCGGTACTTCGCAATAGTTCTGC
>Ga0196972_1000656_pt1 | contig 14621 bp, 17 predicted proteins | sample S1v_2013CmetaG_FD_148618 | JGI IMG/M metagenome (GOLD analysis project Ga0196972, IMG submission 148618) | Soil microbial communities from Anza Borrego desert, Southern California, United States - S1+v_20-13C | ecosystem: Environmental > Terrestrial > Soil > Desert | place: USA: California...
ATAAATAAAAAAGCCTGAAACATTATTGTTTCAGGCTCATCATTTCATTTTGGTGCGGATAATGGGACTTGAACCCATACGATTGCTCACACGCCCCTCAAACGTGCGCGTCTGCCATTCCGCCACATCCGCATCTTCTACAGAATAATTATATATCCATAGATCTTTAGTGTCAACATAAAATTGATTCCATTTATCTTCTATCCTTGGAAATAAACCAGTTTTGTACATTTCTATAAGGATTTACTGCATCAGGGGTAATCTCGCCTTTTATCTTGTCTCTCACAGCAATGGCAGATTCCCTAAAAAACAGGCTGATGCATGGAACTTCCTCTCTAAATACCTGTTGGATCTTTGTGTAGTTTTCCTTCCGTGCGGCTTCATTTATACTGTTATATGCATCAAATAGTGCATTATCCATATTTAAATTTGAATAGGACATAAAATTCTTTCCGCTTGCAATCTGTGAGCTGTGAAAAGCAAAAGACAAATCCTGGCTTGGAGATAGGTTATAGCCTGTCAATACAGCATCAAAGGACTTTGTTGCAATTGCATTTTTCATTTCTTCAAAGGCTACTGTTTTAATCTGCACTGCAAAGCCTACTTCCTCAAGGTTTTTCTTTATTTCTTCAGCCGCTTTTTGCCTGAACTCATTCTCGCTGTTGGTAAGCAAAGTAAAGCTTAAGGTCTGCGTAATATCATCATATTTTCGCTCTAAAACTTTATCATTATTACCGTCTGCAAAGCCTGCCTCCTTCAATAGGTTCTGGGCATTCACCTCGCTGAAGGAACTGTTTACGGCTTCCCTGTCATAAAGCCATGAGTTTGGATTGATTGGTACATCTGTCAAAACCGCATTGCCCAACAGATATTTGTCTATGATCCCTTTTCTGTTGATGGCAGCCATAATAGCCTTTCTCACTGCTTTATCCTGAAAAATGGAGTTGTTAAAGTTAAAACCAATAAAATCATAATATAAAGATGTGTATTTATAAGTGTTTACATCCTTCATTTCGCTGTATTTCTCCCAGTCATAGGACTGTGTATGAAGAACATCCAACTCTTTGGCTTGGAATGCAGTGGAGAACGCATCCATATCATTTATAAACTGAACATTTATATTCTCGATATAAGGTGTTGTACCTTTTTCCTTCACGCTGCCCAACCTAATCCATTTCTCGTTAGGCACCAATTCCAATTGCTTCAGCTTCGTATAATTCGCTATTTTATATGGTCCTGAAGTGACCGGAACAGCTTTTTCATTTCCCGAAAAAACATGCTTAGGCACGATAGGTATTGTCAATACATCATAAGCATCTGCATAGGCTTGATCAAATACAATCCTTATTGTTCTCTCATCCGTAGCTTGATAGCTGTAAACATGCAGCAGCTTCTCCTTATAAGCAGAGCTCTCGGCATTCTTTATGGTATCAAAGGAGAACACTATATCCTCGCTGGTAATTTCTTTACCATCGCTCCAGTATATATTGTCTTTCAACTGAACCATGCATTGAGAGGTTCCGGCAACAAAATCCCAGCTTTGAGCAATGACCGGAACCAGCTTTAGGCTGCTGTCATATTCGGCAAGTTGTTCAAAAAGAAGCTTCGATACATCCAAAAAGGACATGCTGTTAACTCTCAAGGGATTCAGTTCCTTAGGCTCTACCGAGCCAATGACTAGGGTTCCTCCCGCTGAAGGCTTTTCAGCATCTATTTTTGCTTCCGGTTCACCTTGATACTCTGCCTTCTGGCAAGATATTAATAGCAGTGAACAAACTAAAATGATCAGTATTCTCATGCTCAGCTTTTTTTTCAATATCATTTGTCCCATCCTTTTGCTTTTGTTATTCGCTTATTAGTCCCATTTATAGAGTTTGCTGTATACCTTATAATTATTATTTACTCGTATTACAAAATTTTTTGTTTCGTTGAAAGGAATTTGCTCCAGGTTTGTACCTTCTCTGGTGATCCTCTCATTTTGAAGCCATTTATCTACGTTCCCTCTGCCCCCATTATAGGCCGCAAAGGCTAGGGTCATATTATTATCATAAGTGGTATAAAGATATCGTATGTACCAACATCCGAATCGAATATTCACCTCTGGATCAAAAAGCATATCATCGTTGTAGCTTTTCATCTGAAGCTTTTCCGCAATCCATCTTCCGGTAGAGGGAGTTATTTGCATAAGACCTCTGGCTCCTTTGTTTGATTCCGCAAAAACATCGAATTTGCTTTCTGTTTTTATCACAGCTGCCACCAAAGGCGGCGGAAGCTTATACTCCGTTGAATACTTTACAACTGTTTCTTTAAAATATAACGGATACATCATTTTTATGATGAGAGGTATTTGCAGGACTGCATAATACACTATGCATACTGCAATAAACATTGTCAAAAAATTTACTTTACCACGCCTCTTCAATTACGAATCTCCCCTGACTGCAAACTATACCATAATTCTTTTACTTTGTTTTTTACTATATCTAAAGGCTGTGTAGTATCAATTACAACATCTGCATATTTAAGTCTATCCTCATTTGCCATCTGTGCATTGATTCTATTCAGTGCGTTTTCGCGGGACAATTTATCCCTTTCCATCACTCTAGTCAGTTGAGTTTCTTTGTCTACCGAAACAAGCCATACGCAATCCGCATATTTGTAAAGACCCATTTCAATTAATATCGCTGCATCAATAACCACAGCTCTAATATGCTGCTTACTCAACTCCTCAATCATAGCATTTACTTTTTCTATAATAGCGGGGTGCGTGATTTCATTTAAGAGCTTTAATTTCTCATTATCAGAAAAAACCAGGTTCCCCAGCCTCTTTCTGTTTATTTCTCCGTTAGGCATCAAAATATCCCTGCCAAAGCTCTCAATTATTCTATTATATGCAATGCCGCCCTGGCTTACAACATCCCTGCCTACCAAATCTACATCTATGACAGCAGCACCCAGTTCCTCGAGCAGGTTTGATATTGTACTTTTGCCGCTGGCTATTCCACCTGTTAGACCAATCACTATCATGATATCACCTCAAAGCCTCATTATCGCCTGTTATTTCGCATCATACCAATTATTGCCCGCACTAACTTCAGCTGTTAGAGGCACCTTTAATTCCATCGCTCCTTGCATGTTTCTCTGAACGATTTCCTTCACTTGATCTATTTCGGTAATATGGGTTTCTACCAGCAATTCATCGTGCACCTGCAAAATGAGTTTGGATTTTAGCTTTCTTTCCTTAAGTTCATTATATACCTTGATCATGGCAATCTTAATAATATCCGCTGCGCTGCCTTGTATAGGGGTATTCATGGCTATTCTTTCCCCAAAGTTCCGTTGAATCGCATTTCGAGAATTGATTTCCGGTATATACCTTCTTCTATTCAGCACAGTTGATGTAAAACCCTTTTCTTTTGCTTGCGCTACAATATCCTCCATGTATTGCTTTACCTTTGGATATCTAGCAAGATAATTCTCTATATAAACCTTGGCTTCCTTCTTGGTTATTTTTAAATCCTTTGCAAGGCCAAAGTCGCTGATTCCATATACAATGCCGAAGTTTACTGCCTTCGCTCTGCTTCTCATCAAGGATGTGACCTGATCTTTGGGCACGTTGAACACTTCGCTGGCTGTCCTGGTATGTATATCCTCATTCTTGATAAAGGCATCAATAAATTTCTCATCCCCGGAGATGTGTGCCAGTACACGAAGCTCTATCTGTGAGTAGTCTGCATCTACCAGTACATACTCTTCACTGCTCGGTACAAATACCTTACGAATCTTTCTGCCGTTTTCTGTTTTGATTGGTATGTTCTGCAGATTAGGCTCTGTACTGCTTAATCTGCCTGTGGCTGTTGCTGCTTGATTCAGCTTGCTGTGTATCTTTCCTGTTTTGGGGTTAATTACATTTATCATGCCATCAATATAGGTTGATTTTATTTTTAGAAGTTGTCTGTATTCCAACAGCTTCTCTATCATTGGATGTTTATCCTGCAAGGCTTCCAGTACCTCAACGTCGGTAGAATAGCCTGTTTTTGTCTTTTTGACCACAGGCAGCCCAAGCTTCTCAAATAGGATGACCCCCAGCTGTTTGGTTGAGTTAATATTAAAACTTTCTCCGGCATAGCTGTAGATGGTTTCAGTCAATGCGTCTATTTGCAGGGAGAATTCCTCACCCAGCTGCTCCAGCATACTTTTGTCGACCTTGAAGCCTGTATATTCCATATCTGCCAAAACAGACAGCAAAGGCAGTTCAACCTCATAATACAAATTATCTGCTTCTGCCTCTTTAATCAATTGCTGCATAGGTGAAACCAGTTTTCCAACAGCATACACACTGTTAATATATCTTTCCTCCACAGATCCTTCCTTGGATCTGTAATCTTCGAAAAACTCACCTAATATGTCCCTGCTGATGTCCCCAATATTCAAAGAGCTCTTGGAAGGGTCCAACGCATAAGCCGCCAGCATCACATCGAACGCAATATGGTTCACGTCGATTCCCATAGATTTCAGCAGCAGCACATCTTGCTTTAAATCATGACCTGCTTTTGATATCTGCGCGTCTTCCATTAATTGCTTTAAATATTCTCTGTTATCATCCCTTATTTCAACACGATAAATCTTATCCACTAAATAAATATACGCAAAAACTCTACTCTCATCAGCACGCAGCTTAAAAGCTATACTACCGAAGCTTTGTGCTTTTTGCAGCAGTTCGCTTAACTCTATAGCTTCAACCTCCAGGATTCTTTCAAGCTTTTTCTCCCCGGCCTCACCCATGGCTGCATCCGCCGTATTCTCAAGCTTGCTTAATAAGCCCTTAAACTCCAAATCCTTAAAATACTGATATAGTCTGCTGGAGTCAGGAGCATTTATCTGAAAATCCTCCAAGGATATTTCTACAGGAACGTCTCGGATAATAGTAGCCAGCTTCTTGGAAAACACAGCCTGCTCTTTATAGGTTTCCAAGTTTTCTCTAACCTTGTTTTTCTTCACCTGACTGGTATTTTCCAGCGTATTCTCCAAGGTACCAAACTGCTTGATCAGTTCCAGGGCTGTCTTTTCCCCAATGCCGGGCACCCCCGGGATATTGTCAGAAGCGTCCCCCATCAAGCCCTTCATATCAGTAACCTGCTCCGGTGTAATCTCATACACCTCCATCAGCTTTTCCCTGTCAAACTCAATCATATCACTGATGCCTTTTTTGGTGATAAGAACGTGAACATGTTCATTTATTAGCTGAAGCGCATCCCTATCCCCTGTGATGATTTGCGCAGATATTTGATTTTGCGTGCATAGCTCAGCTACAGTACCGATAATATCATCCGCTTCATAACCATCAATCTCTATCTGCTTGATATTCATGGCTGCTATTACTTCCTTCAATACAGGAATTTGCTCAGCCATTTCCTCCGCCATCTTCTGACGGCCTGCTTTATACTCAGCGTATTCTTGATGCCTGAGGGTCGGTGCCTTTCGGTCATAGGCTATACCTATATAATCAGGCTTGAGCTCCTCTTTCAGTTTGTATAGCATATTGATGAATCCGTATATGACATTTGTATGTAATCCTTTTGAATTTGTTAGGTTGGGCAGTGCATAAAAAGCTCTATGCATCAGACTATTGCCATCTATAATAACTAATTTGCCTTTATTCATTTGTAACTTCCTCCGTAAATCTTCCTATTATTATAATTGTATCTAAAATAGCCTGTCATTTCTATAAAAAAATACATTTCTCCATATTCTTCTATAGGTTGGCACAAAATAGGCTAATTCTTGCATCATTTATGGAGAAAGCAATAAAAAAACAAAAGCCGCAATTGCGGCTTTTGTCTTATTTATTTTTCTTCTTAATCCATATCACTGCCAACAGTGAGCCTGCACCTAATATTGCGATATAGGGCAATGCCGACACTAGGAATACAAACAGTCTTTCCAATCCATTCTGGATATTATTGATTGCTTGGATGAAGCCTTGCTGTGCCTTTTGCCAGACACCGGGCACATCCACCTTTTCCAGTTCCTGCTCCTTCACTTCGGTCATGTTTATATAGATTGTGGAGTATTCTACCAGCTGATCCCAGTTCTTAAGATTTCCGGACATGATATCTATCTCAGTCCGTACCCTATTCAATTCAGTCTCAACCTTCAATGTGTCTTCCACAGTGTTCGCTTTTGTCATGATTTCCTGCAGGTTCTTTTCTTGAACCTTTAGGTTTGCAACCCTTGCTTCCAAGTCTCTATATTGAATCGTAACGTCATTGGTGTTAGTGCTTTGGTTGATTACTTTTCCCATAGCCAAAATGCTTTGGAAAGCACCTTCAAAGCGGTCAGCAGGAATCTTTATTGTCATATTGGCGATTTGAGTGCTTGTTTCTTTTATTTTATTGCCATCCTGTACAATGACATCAGGCTGCGTAATGTTATCAACATAGGAGCTTTCTACATAGCCTCCGCTTTGCTCAGCCAACACAGTAATCTCTTGCATTCTCGTCTGAACGTTTTCAACCTTAAGAGATGCATTTCCATTCTTGATAATCTTGCGATCTTGCTGGGCAACTGCTTCCTCAGAGGTGATTTGCACCTGATTATCTACACCTGCATTTGGCATGCTCTTGCTGAAAGCAACATTATCCCTTGCTATACCTTGGCTAGGCGGCTCAACAGGTGCCGCTGCAGCGCTTGGGTTGGGCGCCGTTTCCGGTGCACTGGCGATGCCCATGCTGCCATTGCTTGCATTGTTTTCAGTTCCGGCTCTATCGTAAAGCGCTTCCAATTTCCCTTTCTCAGCGGTAGGAGCTGATTGCGCCTGCTCCATGGATTGGCTGCCGCCAAAGGAGCCTAGGGCAAATGCAATTATCAATACTGCCGCTGCCGCACTTGCTGCCGTTGTCCATCTATTCTTTCTCATAAAGTCCGCAAGCTTGCTTGGCTTCTCTGCCTTGGCCTCCATCAGCCTTGTATGCAAACCTTCCCTAAAATCCTCAGGCAGCTCTGCTTCGTCAATTTCACTGCATTCCAGTACCAGACTCTTCAGGAGTTCATATTCCTCCTTGCATTGAGGGCATTGAGCAATATGCTTTTCAAATTTCGCTTTGTCAACTTCGTTGATTTCATTATCGATATATGCGGACATTAGTTCATTTATATTTGTACACTTCATGCTAATCCCTCCTTTCAGCTATATAGACGTTGCCATTGTTTGAAAGTTCCAAAACCGCCCTAAGCTTATCTTTTAATATGTTTCTGCCACGATTGATTCTTGATTTTACAGTACCAATAGAACAACAAAGTATATTGGCAATTTCCTCATAGCTGAAGCCTTGGATATCACGCAGCACAATAGCTGTTTTGTATTCTTCAGTCAATTCATTAATTGCTTTTAGTATCGCTCTCTTCTTTTCTGACCTTATGTAGGCTTCTTCAGGAGAATCCTCATCCGATGCCATTTCAAAACGCATTTCGCCGTCTTGTGTTTCGAAGGTGCTGTCCATGGAGACAGCTTCGTTCTTCTTCTTCTTCCTGATTTCATCCAAACAGACATTGGTCACAATCCGGTACATCCATGTAGAAAATGAAGATTGCTCCTTAAAGCCCTCTATAGATTTAAAAATCCTGATAAATGCCTCCTGGCACATGTCCTTTGCATCCTCTTGATTTCCCATGATTCTTAATGCGATGTTGTAGGCCTTCTTCTGATAATCAAATATCAGCTGTTCAAAGGCTTCAACGTCGCCGCTCTTACTTCTCTTAATAAGAAGCCTTTCTAAATCGTTCATCCTACTGCCCTCCTACAATAATCTAGCCACTCTATGGAATTATCCTACTATATCCATCAAAAAATACACATCTTTTTTTCATAATTTTGACGTATTTTTTTTGATAAAGTTCCATACAGAGAAAAAAGCTATGCATAACGCACAGCTTTATTTAAGCTTACCATATTTAACTTAATCTGGATAGGCTATATCTCGCTTTTCACCAACTTAACAACCTCCACAGTGGTAAAAAACGCATCTTGATTGCATTCATATTTTTGCATGATTTCATAAATATCATAATAATCCTTGTTTTCATAGCTGTATACATTCAGACGCTGATTTTGTAAATCCTCCAAACCTGCTGCCGCCTCACTATCTATATAGTACCTGCCATTATAAGAAACTGCACTATAATATGCGTCTGCAATTTTTACTTTCAGTGGAACCTGAATTTCAATCATTTTATTCATAGAATCTACTTTGAGCTGCCAGCTCTGCTGCTTGCAAAACTCCTTTGCATCCAATGCCATTTTTGCGTCTGCGATATTTATACGCGAAACATCCTTCAGGATGCTTGCCTCTATGCTATATTCCTTATCAAAGCCGCCTTTATAGCTGCTTAGGTAAATACCATTGACTTTCACAATACTGATGCTGATATACGCGTTATTATTAGCAGTATCTACTGTTAATTTCCCACCGAGCTTTGAAATGGCTTCTGTTAAATTGATATAAACCTTGCTGTTTTTTTCTTTAACGGATATTCCATTTGCAGCCATAACGCTGCCGTCGATGCCTAATCGCTCTACCCCGGCCATGAAATACAAATAAACCTGATTTTCTTCAATAAATGCATCGCTGGTCATGAACTGATTATTGATAAACACCGAGGCTCCTTCAGCTACTGCAACAGGTTTAGTAAGGTTGGACAGTGCCAGCTTCAGTGCCTTTTGCCGTTGGACTTGTGTTATATTTGAATGATTTGCTATTATCTTTTTTAAAATATCTTCAGCATTTTTCTGCCTGTATATGTCAGGATAGACTATCAAAGCAGCTCCATTGCTATAGATATCCTGTTTCAGTTCAATATTTTCATAAATTATTCGAACTGGTGTAGACACCGGAACGATATCATAAAGCTCCTCTACATCACTATTGAACATTCTTATGCAGCCGCCTGATGCATAAGTGCTGATAGAAGTCGGCACATTATTTCCATGAATGCCATAGGTACCTCGAGGTGCGCTGATTCCCATCCATCTAATGCCCAAGGGATTTCTGGGTCCCGGTGCAACTGGATTGCCCTTGTTGTGCCAGACAGGATTTTTAGCTTTATTGATTATTGTAAAATTCCCAATAGGTGTTTTCGTTGTTGGCTTCCCAACTGCCACCGGATATTCCTTCACCAGGGTCCCATCTTTGTATAGCCTTAAGATTCGTGCTGCAGCGTTAATCTGTATGCTGTAAGCCGATGTCTGCTGAGAACCATAAACGTTGCTAATACAAAGAAAAGCTGCTAGTATAACTGCCACTATTTTTTTCAATTAAATCCCCCCATGCAACTACGTACACTTATTTGTATTAAAGCTGCAGGGAATTTATTCTAAAATACATTATTTACATAAAATTTTTTCAATTTAGGTGGAATATATCTATTGCTTTTTCAAAGTTTATGTTATATAATAGTTTACGTAGTTGCCGGTGTGATGGAATTGGCAGACGTAGTGGACTCAAAATCCACCGATGGAAACATCGTGCCGGTTCGAGTCCGGCCACCGGCACCAACTAAGGATTTAAAGCGAGAATTAAGTTCTCGCTTTTTTACTTTTTTGTTTTCTGAAAATGGCAATAAATAAAAGGAGCTGCATCACTGCAGCTCTTCATTGTTTTTATTGACATCCACCTTTTCAATTTTAATTTTTGAGATTCTTTTATCGTCTACCTCTTCGATCCGGAAGAATACATCATCCAATTGAACCTCATCCCCAACCTCAGGCATCTTTCCTGATAGGCTGAGCACCATTCCGCTTATGGTATCAAACTCCTCTTCCGGCAGATCCACATGCATGATGTCATTAATCTCACTTACACTCAGCATGCCGCTTACTAGATATGTATTATCATCTATCTGCTCATATTCCAATACCACTTCATCATACTCATCAAAAATGTTTCCTACGATTTCTTCAAGCAAGTCTTCTATGGTGATAAGTCCCGCTGTGCCGCCGTACTCATCAATTACAATCGCAATATGCGTTTTGGATTTCTGCATTTCCTTAAACAATTCATCTATCTTTTTATACTCCGGTACAAAGAATGCCGGACGTATTAAATCCTTTAGGGAGATTTCCCACTCTGTGTTTTTCTTTATTAAAGCGAAAAGGTCTTTTACATAGAGCAATCCGATGATATTATCTATGGAGTTTTCATAAACAGGTATTCTAGAGAAATTCTCTTCAACAATGATTTCGAGAATCTCATCAACTGAGGACTCTACGTCAATTGCAATGATATGATTCCTAGGTGTCATGACCTCTTTTGCCGCAGTATCATCGAACTCAAAAATGCTGTTGATCATATTGGTTTCGGTCTCTTGGAAAATTCCTTTTTCTTCACCAACGTTAATCATGAGACGAATCTCTTCTTCAGTTATTTGTGAATTATCTACGGTATTTGAGCCCCCAAGCATACGTGCCACTAGGTTTGTTGTAAAGGACAACATCTTTACTGCTGGGGCTGTGATCTTTGACAATACTCTTATGGGCTTTGCTACAGTCATAGCTATTTTTTCCGATTTTTCTAATGCAAGCCTCTTTGGCACAAGCTCACCAAGCACCAATGTAAAGAAGCCGATAGCAGCTGTTACAGTTAGTGTTGCAATTACACCCGCCGATGTAGAGATCACCGGAATATTTAAATTCTTTAGAAAAACCGAGAGACTGTTTGATAACGTCTGAGCACCAATCGCACTGGCTAAGAAGCCTGCAAAGGTTATGCCTATCTGAATGGTAGCCAATAGTTTGCTGGGTTCCTCCAGAAACTTGCTGACAATCATGGCAGCTTTGTTGCCGTCATCAATCAAAGGTTTAAGTCTGGCTTGTCTCACAGATACTATTGCCATCTCTGATGCAGCAAAAAACGCATTTGCTCCGATCAGCACAAATATTAATAATATCTGCGTCCATAAGTCACTACTGTCCATTAAATAATTCCCCCTAGTTCGTCGTTATCTATTATTATACTATTATTTATTGTTTGAATTCAAATGAATTATCTTCAATAATTGTCGAAACAGTAAAAAATTGCATTTATATCCTGTTTTATCAATAGAAATTTATGAAATACTCAAAATATCTATTATATTCTCACGAACTTGCAATTTTAAGCATGTTTATTAAAAAAGACTTCAAAAATAAAGCAAAGCAAGGGTTGCCGCCTTACCGCCTGAACAGCCCTTGCTCCAAGCCAGAAAGAAATATAAAAAGCAATGCAAGCTTGAAATGCTTGTCACACCGATTTTCTAAAATTAAAAATATCATTAACAGCAAAAGGAGCAAGTCTTCTCGGCTTAAAATCCCCAAGAACTTAAACACAATTTGTTCAAAGCCCATTTAGTTCCCCACCTTGCCAGTGAACTTCTCAAAAAAGGCAATTGCACTTAATATTTTCACACAATCCTCAATGCTTTTTTGTCTTTTTTCAGATACAAAAGGCTTCATGGAGTTTAAGAAAACTACTCTACTGTCACTTTTGCTTCCCTCAAACAGATTTCCCATGATGCTGTTCATTAATAAGCTGTTGTCAAATAAACCGGGAGTTGTGAGCGGGGGGTCATCTATCTCATCTGTGCTTTCACTGTCTGTTATTTCATTTTTTTTTTGCGAGTTCATACCGCCAAGCAGCATACCCATCAACGAATTCTTAAGACCGTCCATATCATTGTTCTTTAACATTTTGATCAGCTTTTCACTATCTGCATTCTTGCTGCGGCTTAGGTAGTTGATCAGATCCTCCTTCAGTCCGTCAATATCACCTTTATTGATCTTTTCCTTTACAGAAGGATCTATACTATTATCCTTGTTTATCTCATTAACAAGCAATCTTTGCATATCATTTTGAGTCATGTTATCTACATCCACGCCAGGCATCTGTTCCTGAATCTTTTTCTTCAGCTTACTTACATCTTCACTTTTACCATAGGGCATTAAGAATCCTCTCCTTCATATTAAATTATCTGCCTAATAAACCAGTCTTCGTCTCTCCTTGTCCTTGCGTCTATATATATATTCGAATTTTTCCAGCTTCTCTTCCTTTTCAACAGTTACGGTCTCCTTCTTTTCTTTCTTTTGTGGGAATAAGAAAAACACCAGGGCCAATATTCCAAGCACCCACAATGTGTTTTCATCCAATTTAAAATCCATAGGATTCCCCCCTTTATTTCACATACTCACTTACTCCCTTAATGCCATAATATTCTAGTAAACAAGTTTGGTTACTGCTTTTACACCTTTATAAAAAAATTAAGCGGTACGAAGCTTTACGCTTGTACCGCTTTTGTCTTATACGCCGAAACCGAATGTTCTTCCAAAACCACCAAATGCTATGATAGCCAATATGATAATAAAGAAGAAATTATTCTCTCTGCCGAAGCCGCATGCCAACAGGATGAAAAGTAACAGTAGCAATAAGAAACCGTTGTCACATCTGTCAAATGCGCCTAATACGTTATCACAACTCATAACTACACCTCCTATTATTAAATTGTTTAAGATTAATTGATGTCAAGGTCAAACCTAACCTCTAATGTATGATCATTGGCTTAAATGTCTACTGCAAATTATACTTCAACACCAAAGCCAAAAGTTCTTCCAAAGCCGCCGAAAGCGATGATAGCCAGGATGATAATGAAGAAGAGGTTTTGCTCTCTTCCATGGCTGCATGCTAACAGTATGAAAAGAAGCAACAGCAGCAAGAAACCATTTCCGCAACCTGTAAAAGCACCTAATACGTTATCGCATCTTTCTGTGATTGGAGCTACAGCTCCGCATCCGCACGACATAATTATACCTCCTTAATTTTTCTTTATTTTAAATGTGAATTTATTTCTAACAACCGCAGCCGAATAATCCACCTAGGTTTCCGAAGCAGCTGCCTAAACCGCCAAGGTTATTTCTATGACCTAGGGAAGGTAATAGAAATATCAGTAACGCTAGTATCCAGATCCAACTATTCCCGCCGAACAGACCCCCTGTTCCACATCCCGAACTAAAGCTGGGTAATACAAATACCAATATCAGCAGGATCCAAATCCAGCTATTTCCGCCAAATATATTCCCAAAACCTTGAGACATTTCAACACCTCCCTTCAAAGCAGTCATCTTATGTACTTCAAGGCTTTATCTTTTGTACTTACATTGATTTAGCTGATTATAGTGATGTGCCGAAACCGAAAGTTCTGCCGAAGCCGCCGAAAGCGATGATAGCCAGGATGATAATGAAGAAGAAGTTTTGCTCTCTGCCATGGCTGCATGCTAACAGTATAAAAAGAAGCAACAGCAGCAAGAAACCATTTCCGCAACCTGTAAAGGCACCTAATACGTTATCGCATCTTTCAGTGATTGGTGAAACTGTTCCACATCCCATAATTATACCTCCAATATTTTTAATAATTGATACTTGCTATATGAGCTCAGCCCTTTCGGGCTTTATCTTTTGTACATTATCAAACTATACGCCGAAGCCGAAAGTTCTACCAAAACCGCCAAAAGCGATTATTGCAAGTATTATAATGAAGAAGAAGTTATTGTCTCTGCCGAAGCCGCAAGCTAACAGTATGAACAGCAGTAGGAGAAGTAAGAAACCATTGTTTCCAAAAGCTCCTAATACGCCATTGTTGCATAGATTGTCAGCAGCACCTAATACACTATTACATCCCATTTTCATACATCCTTTCATATAAATATTTTAGAGTGACTAATGCTTTACTTGTTCCACTTATGCATTTAGATTCCGAAACCGAATGTTCTTCTTACACCGCCAAAGGCAATTATAGCCAGGATGATGATAAAGAAGAAGTTGTTTTCTCTACCTGTTGTTACATTAGATGCAAGCAGTATAAATAGTAACAATAGTAACAAGAAGTTTTCGTTGCAGCAATTGCCAAGGATTCCTTCTGCCATAGTTGCACCTCCTCTCCCTTTTTTTGTCAGTACACCTTGATATCACTTTTCCTTACCTTGGGACTCATTAGGGGTTGTTTCCTTTTCCCACTTCCATACTATGTACAACTCCTATATTGGTTACAAAAAGAAAGCCTTCTGTCCAAAAAATTTATCTTTAATTTTTGAGGAGCGGAATACAATTTTTGTCTTTTATATATGCTATAATAGAATTCAAAAGTTTCGTGTTGACGTTTAAATATAAATCGGAAGGGGTATCATAATGTCAAAACTAATGTGGAAGCCCGGTACAATGCTTTATCCTGTACCATCCGTCATGGTTTCCTGCACAAACAATCAAGGTGAAAACAATATCATTACCATCGCGTGGACGGGCATAATCTGTTCAGATCCAGCAATGCTTTATATTTCAGTAAGACCGGAAAGACACTCCTATCATATGATCAAGGAAACTGGGGATTTTGTTGTGAACATACCTAACCGCAGTCTAGCTTTTGCTACAGATTACTGCGGCGTAAAATCCGGCAAAGACGTGAATAAGTTTGAACATCTGAAGCTTACACCGGCAAAATCGAATCTGGTGGCAGCTCCATACATAGATGAATGTCCTGTAAGCTTGGAATGTAAGGTAAAGGATATTATTCGGCTGGGAAGCCATGATATGTTTATTGCA
>Ga0196972_1000657_pt1 | contig 14607 bp, 12 predicted proteins | sample S1v_2013CmetaG_FD_148618 | JGI IMG/M metagenome (GOLD analysis project Ga0196972, IMG submission 148618) | Soil microbial communities from Anza Borrego desert, Southern California, United States - S1+v_20-13C | ecosystem: Environmental > Terrestrial > Soil > Desert | place: USA: California...
GCTGGCTAACCGGTCTTGTTCCAGTTGTGCTACTTTCATGGCGACTCCTCCTCGGTTGACTTCAAAGTATTCGGAACTTTAAGTCTGGCACTGTCCATGCCGTTCGGGGGAGGAGTCCATTCCATTGCAATAGCGTACCCGCGTATTGCGCCGCATGGGCTTCAAGCCCGCTCGCCAACATCCAAATCGGCTTCCGGTCCACCGGCCCAATCCAGTGGATAGATGCCGCGTTCGACGCACCGACGAAACGTTGAATACGGCCACTCCGCCACGTATTGAACGTAACCGTGTTTCACCGGATTGATGTGACAATAATCCACGTGCGCCGCATAATCCGCGTCGTCGCGGATGGCATGTTCCCAAAAGCGGCGTTGCCACAAATCCGTCGGGAACGGATTTGGACGCGTAGCGCCCGGAGGGCAGCCGCCAGGGAATGGCGGCTGTCAAATCCCGCGTTCGCCTCTTGCAATCCGTACCTTTGAGCGCCGTTCGATCGGCGGCAAGGCTTTGGAGAATCCTTGTTTGATCAACCGCCATCGATTGGTGAAATCGTCATCACCGGGCGGTAGCGTCCACACGCCGTGCAGGTGATCCGGCAAGACTACCCAGGCGTCGATATGGAATGGCCGCTTGGTCCTTACCTCCCTCACCACGGTTCGGAGTAGGTCAATGTGTCTTACGAGTAAATCGTTCGGATAACGTTCGAGCAGGTTGACGGTGAAGAAATAGGTTCCGCCGGGGACGCGATAACGGCGATAGTCGGGCATCGAGGTTCATTTTCCAGAGAGACAAGAACCGGGGAACGATAGCAATCGTGGGGCATCTCATTTGTCATCGATTTTCCGACCGTCGCTTCATGCGGCGCAATACGCGGGTACGCTATTGCGCCCTACACGGGCTGTCAAAGGACATCGAGTCCGTTGATCTGATTGAGGAGCCGATCAGCGCATTCCATCAGGGCCAGCGGTCTGACGCCGCAGAAAAGGCCGAATGCATAGCAGCAGTCTCCGTCTTGTGTTGACCGATCAAGTGTAAAGGCTTGGGCAAACCGGGGCGACCATGTATGACGGTCGGACGTCCGAGAAGTCCATCTTGACTCGGATCTGTGCCTCGAAGTCCATGATCTTCCTGGCGCACTCAACTTTGCCCCACCAACGATCTACGACGTATGTGTTGATGGGATCTCGGTAGTGATAAAGATTGCTCCCGATTTTCTGGTCAGCGTTTGCCGGCGCTAAAACGCACACTAAACCCAGCGCATAGATGGCACTCTGAGGCAATGTCATCGATCGCTTTTGTAAATCAATGAGAAACTGTTGATGGCCATCTGCTATTTGCACGGAAATGCCAAACCCATCAGGTAGCTCATCACCATGAGCCAGGCTACAACGGAACTTCTCGTAGACGATGTCAGCGAAGCTGATACCAATCTTGCCCTTTGTATCTTCAAAGGGAAACACCGTTTCTTTCAGATTCAATCCTCCGAACATCAATTCGATGATGTCTAGGTTCTCATCGACGAACTTTCGAAAGCGCTCCCCAACTCTGGCGATATCGGGATACATCTTTTTAGATGTGCCATCGACAGCCAAGCATGCAAACAATATTGCCTGGTCCAGTTCTTTCCTGTCACTGGCATCGAGGGAATGCTTGACGTGGTCGGATATTTTCATGTTTGCCCAACAAGCGATTAAACCGATCTATATATCATGCGGTTCGAAGGTGATATACAGAAACCTGATCCCCAATTATGTAACACGGGAGCCACGATTACCTTGGTAAAGTGTAATCGTAACTGTAAACGCAAAACGTCAGGAAACCACAGTTTGGTAGGGCGGAATAGCGTACTCGCGTATTCCGCCGTATGAGTCATTTCCAATCCAGCTTGTCGCTCCAGGTCAGATTGTCGTCTGTCCAATAACAGAAATGCCTTTTGTCGCCGCCGGGAGCGGGTTTGACGTCGAGGACCAACAGGGCGCGGCCGACGCTGCGGCGGCGGTAGCTCGGCTTGGTTCGCTTCAAGAGTTTGAGGAGCCAGTGCCCCGCATTCTTTTCCAGGACTTGGTCGCGCCAGGTGCCGAAATTGACATAGGTATAGTTCTGCCCCTTTTCGATATCCGGTTCTTCTTCCAAGGGGTTATGGGTGTGACCCTCGCCGTGGATGTGAAACCCGTAGATCCGATTTTCGGGCAGGAAAGCCGGAAATTTTTTCATCTCTTCGAAAGTGACCGCTTCCTGCCGATGGTGGCTGCGGAACCAGGCGAGTATTTTCATGAACCATTCGATCGATTTGAGCGCCAGCGTGTGGTGCAGCGTATTCGCGATGCGCAGCCACCAGCGTAGAAATTTCAGGCCGATACGCCGTTTCTGAGGGGAGCTTTCATAAGTGAAGTCCCAGCTCAGCCACTCGGATACGGAGTCTTGCAGAAGCTTTTCGATGGTGCCGGCGAGGTCGGGCCGGTCCTTAAGCTTCCGGGTTTCTTCGATGATGCGTGAAACCGCGGCATAACTCGGCCGGTAGAGATCGAGTTCGTCGAGGACTCGTTCCAAACGGCTCACTCCCAGGCTTTTCGCTTCGGCTCGGGCTATCCGTTGTCTGTCGTCCTCGGCCAAGGCTTGCTTGGCTTTCCAGATGAAGCCGGACAGGACGCCCGCCGCCACCGTGTCGCCGAAGCAGGGATCGGTGAACGGCCGGTAGCGAAGCTGCTTCCAGGTTTCGATTTGCCAGCCATTCTCGATGGACCATTCCGGAAGGGCGCGGCAATTGTCTCCGTCGCGCCATTGGCCGTGGGTGACGAACAGATGAAAGCCGAGATCCGCGTAGTAGAACGGAAACCAGGGCGCGCTGTCGGGACTTTTGAACAGGTTTTCGTCGCCGTACATCCGTCCGACCTTCAGTCGATAGTCTTCCGGAATGTCGTTCAGTTGCCAGCCGAGGCATTCTTCGTAAAAGAGCTTGAGTGCTTCGGGCGCGGAGAGGATTTCCTTGTCGTGATTGCCGAGCAGCACCAGGACATCGACCTTTTTGACGCCTTTGGCCTGGAGCGATGCGGGAAGCTCTCGGAGCCTCTTAAAAAAGCCGCAGTGACCGCCGGCATGCCCGCAGTGCTGGTCGATGATGCCTTGCATGATCGTTTTCACGATGTCCGGAAATTCCGGACGTTCGCGTTCCCAGGGGTAGACGCCTCGTTCCGCCCAGTGCTTGGTGCGGATCATGTCCACCACGTCGCCGTCCAGGACGAACACCAGTTCTTCGACTCCGCGGTCCTCGCACAGGAAGGCGATCTCGTCGAAGAAATCGTCCCAGTCGTCGCGGCTTTGCACGCCCACCGTGCCGTCGGTGAAATGCACGTCGCTGATGCAGATGCACATGCGGTTCGGCCTGTTCGGGTCGGTGATATCGATTTCGTGAAAGAATTCGAGCGCTTCGGATTGGCTCATGATCGGTCCTCCGGAATATTGTTGTTAGTTATTTTCAAACCCTGAGGATGGCCTCATATTTCTGGCGTAGGCCAAGCGGTTCGGGGCTATCCGTACACGTCGTACAATTCGCCGAGGATGAACCTGGCGAAGCGGGCGACGACCTTCAGTTCGTCGGTTACGGTTTGAGTCTCCGTCGCCCGGATGCCGCCCAGCCAGTCCTTGACACCGCCCATAGCCGAATGCAGCGTCCCGGTGCCGAGCGGGCGGGAGTCCGCCGGGTCCGCCGCAAACAGTTGCGCCGATATCGTAGATAAATCCCGCCACATATCGGGGCCGGGATCGTCGTGCAGGATCTGCTCGGCGGCCAGTTTGTAACGCCGGTTTTCGCTGTCGAAGCGGAGTTCGTAGCCGATGCGGCGAGTCCGATTGGATAGGTTGCTGAGGAAGAATCGGCTCTCGGCGAGCAGCACCATGGGGCCGAACGCGGGACAGCTCAAATGGCCGGTGATCCGCGCGGCGTGCTCGGGATCGGCGAGAAAAGCATCGAGATCGGCGATGTGGATGCACAGCTCGATCTTCAAATCCTGTTTCGATTCCGGTTGCTGCGCTAACGAAATCTGTCCCTGAAAGCATTTCCGAAATCGGATTCCGGGCGCCGGATCTTTCATGCACGAGGGATTGGCCTGCGTTTCCGCGGTCGCTTTCGGCAGGGCGTTCAGATAGGTTTTTGCGTCGGCATAGCCCATCTCGATCAAGGTGCCGTGATCGATTTTGCCGAGATAGAGATCCGGGTCGAGCGGCAGGGGATAGTCCGGTTTGACGACATGAACCCGGATCCCATGGGTTTGACCGTAAGGGCTGTCGCCGTTTTCGATGCGCCGATTGATCTCGCGAATGGTCTCCAACTGATTGTTCAGGGCGGCGTTGGCGCTCATTTCGAGCATCTGGACATAAAGATGCAAGGGACCGCCCCGATAAGTGCCGGTATTGCCCAAGCCCCACAAGACCCAGATTTCCTCCGCGCCGTTTTTCACCGCTTCCATGAGGTTCGCGTCCTGCACGAAGCCGGTATCCAGATAAATGCCGCCGTCCTTTCGCACCGGCGGAAAGACGCCGGGCAGGGACATGCCGGCGATGATCATGTCTTCATCGATGTCCCGGTGGGAGATCACCTTGACCGCCTTGTTCGCGTAATCCAGAACGTTGTAGCTGGCGGGCGGCGTATCGACCGTGCGGATGCGGGCGGTGTCGATTCCAAAATGGGGCAAAACCTTGGTGCGAAAGCCTTTGGAATCCCCAAGGCCTTCCAGATTCTCCACCCTCAGATAATCCTTGAGCGGCAGGAAGGCGATGGTGTCCTTGAGATTGAGCGTGCGCCAGCGCCGGCAGATCTCGGCCGGATTCAGTCCGGACAGCAGCATGGACATGTTCAAGCTGCCGCCGGACGTGCCGTCGAAGTATTGAAATTCGAGGCCGGCTTCTTCCAGGGCGAGCAGGATGCCCGCCTGGTAAGACAAGCGGAGACCGCCGCCCGGAAGAACCAGCGCCCGTTTCGGCTGTCCCGGCTTTAAGGGACCGGTCAGGGGAACCGTATTGGCTGAGGTCATGGCCGTCCTCCTCAGCGGTTCAGGTTGCCGAAGGTTTGTCCGGCGATAGGCGCGGTAGGTGTGGGGGGCCAGGTTTCGTCCAAAGGCAGGTTGATGACGCTTTCCATGCCCTCCGGTGCGGTCGTCGGCGGCTGGTCTTGGTGCAGGAACCAGCAGTCCATATGGTCGTCCAGGGTGCCGATGGCGTTGGGGATGAACGCGGTCATCAGCGGCTTATCGGCGATCTCCAGCGTCTTCAAGGGTTCCGCCCGCGGATGGTCGCCCAGCACCAGCCGGGCTTTGGCCCGGTTGAACAGGCACAGGCCCGCTTTTCCCTGGAAATAGATATAAGACTTCATCAGCATGCCGCGGAAGGAGCAGTAATTGACCGTGCTCATGTTCAGCGGCAGGGGCGTCGACGACGGGCGGCCGATTTCGATATAGGTCACCAGCTTGCCGTCGAGATCGTACTGGCTGCTGACGGTATTGTCGCCGATCTTGAAATCCAGGTTTGCCTGGTGTTTCGGCATGCCCCAGATTCCTTTTCCGCCTTTTACCGAAATTTTGGTGGATACCGGCAAGTCGACCACGTATTGCCCGCTGCCCCAGCAATTCATGAACAGCAACGGCAACAGCGGCGGCGCGGGTTTGAGGCCGTGGGTACAGGCGATGCCTATGCTGTATTCGACGTAGCTCCCAATGTTGGTGCCGAGATAATTGATGACGGTCACGACCAGAAACCCCTTGCGGCCCACCCGCAGCGGATGGACTTCCGCCGGTAAAAGCGCTTTGGCCTTGTCCGGGTTGATCGGAAAGACCGCCATCAGAACGGGCGAAGGCGCACATTGGACGGGTAGCTGGAACGGAATGGTGTCGACCAGGGAATGTTGACCCGAAATGGCTTTGATGCGTTTTGGAATACCCATAGTTATCACTTTTTTGTTGTTTGTTATTTGGAGAGTTCTTGAATCATCAGGGGAAATATCTCGGTTGCAGCGTTCTTTCCCAGGAAAACATCCAGGTGGCTGTATTCGGGAAGCACGTGCAATCCATGGAAACCCGGCCGCAGCGCGTCGAAGTATTGCCAGGATTTTTTTTGGCTTTCCGCCAGGAAGCAGCGGTTCTTGTTGCCGGTGAAAAACACGAAGCGGGCGTCGGTTTTCGGCGGCGAAGCGGCAAAATCCGACGGCAGATCCGGCAAGCCGTCGACCGCGACCAGGTTGCCCTTCTGGACGCAACGGGCCATTTGCTTGAAAAAGCGCAGCGGCACATTGCCGAATTCCTGCTTGATCCACTCGTGGACCAGGTCAGTCAGATTTTCATGCCGCCATAATGCGGGAAACCCGCTGCCGTAGGTGAAGCTGACCATCTTGCATACGGTGTTGTTGCATTCGTGGTGGACCAGTTTCACCAGGCCCGTGATGGCCTTGGCGACCAGGGTCGGCGCCTCGACGCCCCAGTGCGGATTGACGTAAGGGGTCAAGGCACTGACCACGGGCACGGCGAAATTCAGCTTGAATTCCGACCAGTCCGGCACCACCGGATGCAGCGACACGGCGTTGCTGATGATCGTAGTAACCTGCGGCACCAGTCCGGCGATCGCGGACATGGTGAAGCTGGTCGAGCCTTGGCAATGGATGATGGCCTTGATCTTCTCCTTCCCGGTTTCTTCCACGATCTTGCGCACCGCCTGCGGGTGGTCGTAGAGCGCGGCCTGATCCAGGGTCCATTCATTGGGCGCGAAATCGATGCTGGCGCGCCAGTTTTCCAGCCAGACGTCATAGCCCGCTTCCACCAGCGCGTCGACCACCGTGGGTTGATCGGGCGCGCGGAAAATGTTCGCCCGCACCCCGGCACCGTGCGCCAGGATAACGGGCTCCCGCGTGGGAGCCCGGTCCGCCGAGCGGACGTTGATGAGATTGAGTGCCAGACCGTCGCCGGCCGTGAACGGCACGATGCGTTCCTGCAAAGCCATGAGACACTCCTTCCGCCGGTAATGGCGATTAGGGTTGGATGAAGTCCGAGATGCGCTCGGCCAAGGCGGCGATCGTGCGGGACGGGTTGAGGCCCACCGCCCGTGGAATGATGGCGCCGTCGGCCACATACAGCCCCGGATAACCGAACACCTCGCCTTTGTGGTCGACCACGCCGTCGGCGATGCTGGTGCCCATGCGGCAGCCTCCCAAGGGGTGCGGCGTGATGAGGTCTTTCAGCACTTCCCAGGTCGCCGGGACCATGGCCACGCCTCCCGTAGCTTCGGACAGCGTCTTGTGCATGTCGATCAGCGCCTGAACCGCGCCCTCGGACTTCTTGATGTTCCAGTCCAGATCCATCTTGTGGCGGAACGGCGGAATCCAGCTGCGGGACAGCTTCAGCACGCCGTCCGACGCATCGACCGCCTGACCGAACCAGGGCATCACTGCAGACAAAGGATCGCTGCCTTGGTTGAGGGATTTCAGAACCGAGAAGAAATGGCCGAAGCGGTGATCTTTGCTCAGATCCTGAAGGGAATCCTTGATCAGATTAGGGAAGCCGCCGTCCTGCACCCAGAAGCGTTGCTTACGGAAAAAGCCGTCCAGGAAATCGATGGCGCTGGTGATGGTGGGGCCGCGGGTCGGCGAAATCTGCCGCTTGGCATAGATTCCCGGCGTCAGGAAATCGCCGTTGGAACTCCAACCGATGCCGAGCATCGCGCTCAGTTCGGGCAGGGTGCCGTATTGATCGCGGCAGCGCAGCAACAGCTCGTTGGTGCCCATGGTGCCCGCGGCGACAATTACTTTCTTAGCGTTCAAATGGCCGGGAACCAGTCTTTTCTTCTTCGTGTCGATTACGTCGAAGTCGACCCGGTAGCCCGTGTTGCCGTGCAGGGGGGTGATGCGCTGGACCAGGTGCAGGGGCTTGACCTCCGCGCCGTGCTTCTCGGCAAGGGGAATGTAGTTCAGGTCCAGGGTGTTGCGGGCCTTGACTTGACAGCCGATGTCGCAGTTGCCGCAGTGGACGCAGGTCCCCTGTTCCAGGCCGAATGCGTTGACGTGGGATTTCGAGTGCTTGTCGTCGAAGGCATCGGGCTTGTCGTAGCTGAACTCGGGGTCGAAATTGACGGCCAGTGGCATCTTCCGGAAACGCGTCCTATAGCCGCAGTTCTCCGCCGCTTCTTTCATGAGCTTCATTTTCGGCGGCCATTGATTGTCCGGCACTTCCTGGACGTTGAGCATCTTGCCGGTTTTTTCGTAATAGGGCTTCAACGCGTCGTAGGTGATTTCCGCCGGCCAGCCCGACTCGAATGCGAAAGGTTCGGCCTCGACGAAGATGTTCGCGTAAATCAGCGAGCCGCCGCCTACGCCGCAGCCCTGGGCCACGGCCATATGCTTGTAGAAGCGGATGTCGATCCAGCCGTTGTTCTTTTCGGGTTCTTCGTGTGACCACCACCAGGCATCTTTCGGCCCGCGCGGATAATCCTTCACGTCCCACCGGCGGCCGCGTTCCAGAATGCAGACCTTCATGCCTTTTTCCGCGAGCCGGCAGGCGGTGACTGCGCCGCCGAAGCCGCTGCCGATTACGATGACATCGTAATGCAGGGTATCATCGGCTTTCTTGTCGAAGATCTGCTTGCCGAATTTCGGGAGGACATAGGCATCCCACAGCTTGCCGGCGAAGAAACGGCCGAATTTTTCGATGGCGGCGGCCTTGTCGGCCAGGTTTTCGGCGTTCGGCACTTCGACCGTGGACAGCAGGTCAGCCAGTTGCTTGACGCCCAAAGTCAGAATGCCCGCACCGATGACCGCGCCGGTTTTATCTTTGCCTTGGTGCAAGGTGGTGTAGAGGGTGGTGGTGTCCGACCACAGGTCGAAACCGGAATCGTCCCTGACGTCTTTGTGTCCGGCGAGATAATAATCCTGGCCCTCATGGTGAAAAGCCAATTCGTAGACCATGTAGGTCATGTCGGGATTATCGGTGGGCTTGAACAGGTTGAAGACCCCAGTGGGCGCCTTGATGCCCATGCCCAGCGGCGGGAAATCGATCGTTCCCTTTAAGGAGCCCAAATGATCGGGATCACTGACGAAACGGTCCAAATCGTCGATGCCGACCTCCGCATGCATGGCCAGGGTGGTGCCGTCCTGCTTGCCCCGTTGCGCCCCCTCTGCGGTATCGCTCACCCCTAAAGCGAAATACCCCGACATGGTTTCCTTAAAGGTTAAGGACAACGTCGTCATCATTACTCTCCTTCTCGTTATGGAATGGGTTATTGGTATAGGTCGGCGCAGAAACGCCTTTTCGACATAACGGGTAATCCGGCTTACTCCCCGAGCCCGTCAATACGATTCTCGATCGAGCTCACCCGCCTTTGGTTCAAATTCCTCCCGTGAACAACAAATAATAGTCCGCCTTCCCGAAAACCGCATCCGATATTGGGAGAGATTGGGAGAAAGCTAAAACAGCATTGGAAACGAAGCTCGCTTTGCGCCAGCGTTTCTTATTCCATTAGATATCTGTGCAAAACTGCTCGGTCCTCTCATTTGTTCGCGTTTGTCCGTCGAAAGGATGAGGCGACACCTTTGGCTTTGGACACTTGACCTTTCGAGTGGCGGACAATTCATCTGGAAGCCGTTTGCCAGAAGCGGTGCTTGAAAGGGCGGCATATCGATGAGCCGCATGGAAGTACTCCCGCTTGCTGCTGCGCCCCTGCTAAAGGGGCCAGACCTTTGTGGGCGCGGACTTTAGCTCACGATCTTGTGCACCTGCCAGTCGCAGGCTTAAAGCCTGCTCCTACAAGGACTCATCCGTTGAGTTATGCGCCGTTTAAGGTGCAGGTCTGAATTGTCCTTCCCCGAATCCGGGGAAGGACAGGGACGGGTCGAAAAGCTTTTCGCTTCCCTTCGCTGAAGATTAAGTGTTTTTTAACGGATTAGGTGAATATTGATGAGGAATAGCGGTGCGTTCGAAGCGATCGTAACCTTAATGTCCTGGCAGTTAACATCTTCTCTCCTGGCCGGAGGGTAAGTGTTTTCCGCGTTCTTAACGATGGGAGATTCAGCCTTTTTAATCCTTAATGACCCGCACGGAATTAATCTTGTCGAATTGTTTGGGATTCTGCCCTTATGGCTCTGTCTATTTCTCTACTTCAGTATTTAAACGGATAGTTAAATACTATTTCAAAACTTCGTCGCCCCTGCTTTTGTCCTTTCACGCCAGCGATTCCAGGCAATATTATCAACGGCCTTACGGCCCGGACGATGCCAGATTCGGGCTGTGGCCGATAACGTACATAAACCGGACTAGCGTTCCCCGTTCGGCGTGATCCTTGAACCAACCGTTCTCGGCCAGGCGAGCCTCGCACAGGAATTCGTTGCCTTCGGCGGCGAACTCGGACTGGAGCGTTCGGGAGAACTCGTAGTTTTTCACCCAATGGTTGCGGATGTTCGCGGTGAAATCGTACTGGGTATAACGGAACGACAAGCCTTTTAAGGTTTCGACCATCCGCGTGTGACCGGGGAGCAAGATCGTGTCGGGATCGTTTTCTTCCTTTGCCTGAAAGGCGGCGACGATCATTCGGCCGCCGGGGGCCAATTTGGCGTTGAGCTTTGCCAGCGTGGCGCCGTAATCGCCCATGAAATAAATGGAATCGATCGCCAGAATGACGTCGTAATCCCCGCCGGGGAGCTCGTCGTGGATCAGGTCGACGCATCGGAAATCCAGCGCGGGCGCTTTTCCCTGCGTTCGGCGTTGCGCCTGAGCGATGGCAATGTCGGAATAATCGACTCCCAGTATGGTGCAGGCGGTGCGCTGATGGAGATACTCCGTGATGTAGCCGTTGGAGCAGCCGACTTCCAGAACCTTCTCACCCGGCTTGAGCAGCGAAACCAGGAAATCCATCTCGTCCACGTCCATCATGCCGTGCTGGCACAAGTCCCGGCCGTAAACCGCCTCACAGAAGCGCGAATGGGTCGGGCTTTCGGCTGCACGCCGAAAATACTCGTTGTACCAGGCTTTCGAAAACATCTGAGCCTGGCCCATGTCGGCCGTGTGATTCATTAGTTCGCTCATGCTTTGATCCATACGTGTGCCTCCGAGGGGAAGTGATAATTAGGAAAGTCTAATATAACAGGCACGCTCGCGATTTGTCCCGAAGGTGTTACGTCTTGATGTCGACAATGGCTATGCTCGTAGGTCGACAAGTGTGTTTGGTCCGGCGCATCGCCGCCGAGAACGGCTGCCGCCTTATCCCTGTGTCAGCGTTTCTGGCACTCCTCTCCGGTTTTGGACGGCGATGCTCGGGGGCGCTACACCAAGCTGGAAAATGCTCTAAAACCGGAAAAACGGTCACTCGGGTTCGAGTCCGAGCATGATTTGTCCGACCGATTGCAGCTTGCCCGCGTTGATGAAGCCGTACTGAGTGATGATGTGAATATTGCGGAAATGCTTCGAAAACGCATAGTCGCAGCTCGCCGTCATCACAGATATTGGCGAAGCCGAGAAAAGCCGTGGCATGGTGCGCGCCGCTCACGAAGGTCGTGCGTCCTGAGATGCGATAGCCGCCAGCAACCGGAATGGCCTTGCGCGGGGTTGAAGGAGCCGACCGGCATCGCGTCGAACCCGAAAATCTCCTGCGCGGCTTGATCACCGAACCAGGGGGAACATATCGTGGGCGACGGCGATTTGCAGGTTCCAGCCTGCTGCGCTGTCGATGCGAGAGACTTCTTCGATAACGCGAAAGCCAGCGACCGGGTCGATCTCGAACCCGCCAAATGACTTCGGCCGCCACAATCAATAAAGCCCCGCCTCCTGCATCGCCTTTGCCGCCGGTGCCGCCACCTTACAGTCGTGCTCAGCCGCAGGGGCGTGGTGTCGAATGATCGGTTCGATCTGATGCTATTAAAGTTGAAAAAGTAACCTTGGCGGTAGTCTGACCTCCGCCCGATCACAGGAAACTTGCGCCTGTTTGCAGTTTCGAAACTCCTTTTTCAACAAAACTGGTCGTAAGCGTCCTTTGCCCAACTGCCTTTGATTGGGCGTTGTCATTATTTGATAACATTGAGGTCCTAGTATCCTTTTGGACGCGTCGCAGTGAATCCATTCGACACTGGCTACGTGAACACGACTAGCCCTGATCGAGCAGTCTCACCCCAGCGCACCCAGAAGATCATCCACGTCAACAAGGATGGCTCTGAAGACCAAGGTGTTTTGGAAAGCCACCGCATGGTCTCCGTCGATCTGGTGCGGGGCTGGGTCATGATCCTGATGGCCTTGGATCATGTACGCTGGTTCTTTAACGAGGCGGCCTTCAGCCCGACCGATCTCGAACATACCAGCGCCGCCCTGTTTTTTACCCGTTGGGTGACTCATTTCTGTGCCCCGGCCTTCATTTTCCTGGCCGGCACCAGCGCGTTTCTGTCCACCCGGCGCGGCACGAGCCGCGCCATGCTGGCCCGCCATCTGCTCACTCGCGGTTTATGGCTGATTCTGCTTGAAATGACCGTGGTGCACCTGGCGTGGTCCTTTAGTTTCGACTTTGAAGACCTTCATTTAGGGGTGCTTTGGGCCATCGGCTGGTCGATGGTGGCCATGGCCGGACTGATCTACTTGCCCTTGCCCGTCCTGGCGGTGCTGGGCCTTGGAATGATTACAGCGCATAACCTCGCCGATGGCCTCAGTCTGGATCGCTTCAACACCAGTGACGGGTCCTTGAGCGGAATCGGCTGGCTGGTCAGTGTGTTACACATTCCGCATTCGCCGATCTCGTATCCCCTGATCCCCTGGGTGGGGGTGATGATGGCAGGCTATGCGTTTGGACCGGTCTTGCAGATGCGGGGGAAATCAAGACTTTGGATACCGATGGCTGCAGGCGCCACGTTGCTTGGCGCTTTCCTCGTTTTGCGAGCGACCAATGCGTATGGCGATCCCGCGCCCTGGTCGATCCAGCCAAATCGCCTGTTCTCTTTGCTGTCCTTCCTCAATACCTGGAAATACCCGCCCTCGCTGCTTTACTTGCTGATGACCTTGGGACCGACGGTCCTTGCATTGGCCTGGTCCCCTCGACATCCCGGTCCATTCGCACGATGCCTGGTGACCTTCGGACGAGTCCCTCTGTTCTTCTATCTCGCGCACCTCTATCTCATCCACGGCTTGGTCCTTCTCGTTGCCTATGGGCAAGACCGTGACATTGCCGCTTACCTGACTTCGTTCGGCCACTTTCCGGAGGACTGGGGTTTCGGTCTTCCCGTGGTTTATGGCATTTGGCTGGGAGTCGTGTTATTGCTCTATCCGCCATGCGCCAAGTTCGCCGGAATCAAGGCCAGGCACCATGGCTGCGGGTGGACGGGATATATTTAAATCCCTTGCAGAAGGGGCGCCGAGAGAGCTTGCACCCTCCAGAGGCAATCGTTCAGGCAACAAGAGACGTGGCAATTGCGAAATAGATCAAAATCGACAGCAAATCCTGAATCACCGTGGCAAGCGGTCCGCTCCCGAATGCGGGATCAATCTGGAACCTCGCCAACAACCAAGGCAATGCCATAGCGGCTAGCGTCGCGGTCGAACAAGCGGCCAGAAGGGCCAGCGAGACCCCAAAGGCGAGTGACAAATCGCCCCATCGCCAACACAAGATGGGGAAAGCCGAAAGGGCAATCAGGGTACCGATAGCAAGCCCTGTCAGAAGCTCGGAACGGACGATCTGGCGAAAATCGACGCCCACCGAGAACCCGCGAATCACCACGGTCTCGGTTTGTGTACCAACGGCGTCAGCGAGGTACACGATGGCCGGTATAAAGAAGGCCAACAGAATTTTTTCTCTTATTCCGGCTTCGTATGCGGCGACGATGTCGGCAGACAGCATAGCGCCGAGCAGCCCAACGAGCAGCCATGGGATTCGATGCCAGACCCGATCAACAACCGGTTCGATGCTCGTGGTCCGAGCGCCGGACGAGAGTTCGAAGAAGCCACTGAATCGCAACAGGTCCTGTTCGTACTCTTCCAGAAGCACGCTGGACAAACGCTGCGGCGGAATCAAACCGATGAACTGTCCATCCGCGCCAACGACAGGCATGGCGGATTTCCCCTGTTGCGCGGCCTGCCAAGCCGCAATCTCTTGATCCATACTAGGGGCCACGACCGGCACCTTGGCGTCCATGATCTCGCCGGTAGTCGCGTTAGGCGGAGCGGCTAAAAGTTCTTCCATGCTGATGAGGCCCAGGAATCGATGGGCTGAATCAACAACCACAACGTGTGTCGCGCTGGCATAGCGGCGGCCGACTAGCGTTTTCAGGACAGTCGAGACTTGGGTGTTGACTGCAGCCATGGGTACATTCTTCTCGGCTTGAGCCGCCGCCGTATCGAATGTGACGACCCTGCGTGACGAAGGATGATTCGCCATAAAGCCCTCCATGCGTGTGACCACTGCCGTAGACCAGGGAAAAGTATTACACCACTACTTGTAGCGGATTGCAGTCCCGGCCGTTTTCAATGTCAGTTCGCTAGTGTGTCACGAATGCGTAAAGGCAGCGTGAGCTGTTCGATACGCAATGCTGTATGAGAGATGAGGGTAGGTCCCTCGGAGTCGGCTTGCAGGAGCAGGCTTCAAACCACCCCAAGCTGCATCGGT
>Ga0196972_1000659_pt1 | contig 14591 bp, 14 predicted proteins | sample S1v_2013CmetaG_FD_148618 | JGI IMG/M metagenome (GOLD analysis project Ga0196972, IMG submission 148618) | Soil microbial communities from Anza Borrego desert, Southern California, United States - S1+v_20-13C | ecosystem: Environmental > Terrestrial > Soil > Desert | place: USA: California...
ATTGGAGACTACCAGGTGGGATGAGGTTTATACATTTCTCAAACAAGGTGCCAGGCGTGTGGTGCAGGAGCGCGTCACTACTGAAACACAGGTGAGAATAGAGTTAAATGTTGATGGGGCCGGCGATGCGAAAATAAATACAGGATTGGGATTTTTCGACCATATGCTCGAGCAGGTAGCGAGGCATGGCAGGTTAGGGCTATCAATAGAAACTAAAGGGGACCTGCAGGTAGATGAACACCACACCATCGAAGACACTGCCATTGCATTGGGTGAGGCGTTCTCCAGGGCGCTGGGCAATAAGGCGGGAATTGAGCGGTATGGATTTGCTTTACCAATGGATGAAGCAGAAGCGAAGGTGTTGCTTGATTTCGGTGGAAGACCCTGGCTGGTTTGGAATGCCGTGTTCAGGAGAGAGAAAGTGGGGGACATGCCTACTGAAATGTTCTTTCATTTCTTCAAGTCATTTTCTGATGCAGCCAAATGCAACCTGCACATAGAATGCAGTGGCAGCAATGAGCACCATATGATCGAAGCGATCTTTAAAGCTTTTGCCAAAGCAATTCGCATGGCCGTGAAGCGCGATCCTTTCAGCAATTATTTGCCAAGTACAAAAGGAGTGATTTGATGGATACGGTGATCATTAAATACAATGCGGGAAATATACAATCCGTTTTGTTTGCGCTCGGGAGAATTGGGGCAGGCGCGAAAGTGTCAGATGACCCCAATGAAATCAGCAGCGCAGAACGTATTATTTTCCCGGGTGTGGGAGAGGCTTCCTCAGCCATGAAGTATCTCCGCCAGCGGGAGCTTGTTGAAGTGATTTGCGGGTTAAAGCAACCTGTATTGGGGATATGCCTCGGCATGCAGCTACTTTGCATGCAATCTGAAGAAAATGCTGCTGATTGCCTGGGGGTATTTCCACTGAATGTAAAAAGATTTGATGCGGGAAACACAAACCGGAAAGTGCCCCAAATTGGCTGGAATACCATTTACCAGCTATCAACTTCCCTTTTCGAAGGAATAAAGGAAGAAAGCTACGTGTACCATGTGCATGGTTATTACGTAGAGGATAGTGAGTACACAATTGCAAAATGTGAATATGGAAATGAATTTGCTACTGCCATCAGGAAGGATAATTTTTATGGCGTACAATTTCACGCAGAGAAATCAGGGCAGGTGGGAGAAAAGATTCTCAAAAATTTTATGAATATAAAATGAATAAACAGAGTTCCAATAAAGAAACAAGGTATATGCCCGGAAAGGGAGAGTTTATCATTCCAGCAATTGATATCATAGAGGGAAAATGCGTGAGGCTGTCCAAAGGTGATTTCTCTACAAAAAAAATTTACAACGAGTTTCCTTTGGAAGTAGCCAAACAATTTGAGGATGCGGGATTAAGGCGTTTGCACCTCGTTGACCTTGACGGGGCAAAAGAAGGAAGGGTACGGAATTGGAAGGTGCTGGAATCGATAGCGGGAAAGACGCGCCTGAAAATAGATTTCGGCGGAGGATTAAAATCAGCAAATGACATTCGTATCGCATTCAATAGCGGGGCACAATGGGCAACGGTTGGCAGTATGGCAGTAGAGAATCAAATGGAACTCGGCAAATCATTGCTTGAATTTGGTGCGGCTAATTTCATTCTGGGCGCTGACGTTAATGAAGAGAAGATCGTGATTAAGGGCTGGCAGCAAACAACGGAAATTTCCCTTGCTGACCTGATTGAGGAATATACGCAGAAGGGCATTCAACAGGTATTTTGTACGGATGTGAGCAGGGACGGGATGCTGGATGGGCCTTCATTAGAGTTGTGCAAGAACATCATCCAGGCATTTCCCGGGTTGTTTTTTATTGCGAGCGGGGGCGTGGCAGGGATGAAAGACGTGGAAGAACTACGCACAATAGGTTGTTCAGCAGTGATTGTTGGAAAAGCGATTTACGAAGGCAAGATCAATTTGATAGAAATCAGTCAATTGGTCGGTTAGACAATTAAGGCTTTACCTGTTTTCCGGCTTCGTTCATTGACTGATTGACCAATTAACTAATTGACAAATTAAAAAGATGTTATCAAAACGCATAATTCCCTGTCTTGATGTAAAGAACGGCCGGACCGTTAAGGGTACTCAATTTCTCGAATTAAGGGATGCGGGCGACCCTGTGGAACTCGCTGCCTTGTATGCAAGCGCGGGCGCCGATGAGTTGGTATTTCTTGATATTACCGCCACAATTGAAAAACGAAAAACACTCGTTGAACTTGTGCAAAAGGTGGCCATGAAAGTGAACATTCCCTTTACTGTTGGCGGAGGCGTAAGTAGCGTTGAAGATGTGCAGGAGCTATTAAAGAATGGTGCTGATAAAGTATCAATTAATACGGCAGCCTTTCGGAAACCCCAATTGGTGCGGGAACTTTCTAACGAATTCGGTAATCAATGCGTGGTAGTGGCCATTGATGGGAGGAAAGAAGAGGATGGCGAATGGTATGTATACCTTGATGGTGGAAGAACGCGAACTACAGTGACTGTACTGGCTTGGGCAGAGCAGGCAGTGTCATTTGGGGCAGGAGAAATTCTTTTTACTTCCATGAATCACGATGGGGTGAAGGAAGGGTTTGCTATTGAGATGTTAAGCCGATTGGGTGACACCTTGCCTGTACCGGTGATTGCCAGCGGAGGGGCAGGAAAAATGGAACACTTCAGGGAAGTTTTCAAGCAAACGAATGTGTATGCCGCGTTAGCAGCCAGTATTTTTCATTTTCGCGAAATTGAAATTTCTCAATTGAAAGAATACCTTTTCAATCATCAAATACCGATAAGAAACGAATGTTCCCCCTGCTGATTTTTGGCATACTGATAAGCACCGCCCTGTTTTATTACCTGAACCAACGTAGAAAGGCGGGCATTATGGAGCGGCAGCAACGCTATCGAGAGCGTTACCAGGATACATTACGGTTAATAAGAAATGCCGAAAGCAATAAAAACTCTGACAATGAAAGCAAGCGAAATGACCCCTGATTTTTCAAAATATGAGACTGGCCTTGTGCCCGTGGTAATCCAGGATGCACACACACGGGTTGTTTTAATGCTCGGTTTTATGAATAATGAAGCTTTAAATAAAACAAGGGAAACCGGAAAGGTTTGTTTCTATAGCCGCAGCAGGCAACGGCTCTGGACGAAAGGCGAAGAAAGCGGTAACTATTTACAGGTTGAAAACATTCTTGCTGATTGCGATAATGATACCCTATTAATAAATGTGAAACCAGCCGGACCCGTTTGCCACACCGGGCAGGATACGTGTTTTGGCTGGGAAAACAAGGCTAATTTCCTGGTTCATCTGGAGAAAGTAATTGAAAATCGCAGGGTTTTCCCGCAGCAAGACTCGTATGTTTCATCATTGTTCACCAAAGGGATCAATTCAATTGCACAGAAAGTAGGCGAGGAAGCAGTTGAATTGATTATTGAGTCGAAGGATAATGACGATTCCAGGTTCCTGAATGAGGCGGCTGACCTGTTGTTTCATTACCTGGTGCTGCTCAGGGCTAAAGGCAAATACCTGGCTGATGTGGAAGCAATTCTGGCCAGCCGCCACCGCGTGCTGAAATAATTCATGGCGGTGCAGCGTTTTATCAGTATATATTTTCTATAGTAGATCACCTTCTAAGCCTTCAGTTATGAGAAAAATTTGGCTAATCTCCGGTTGCCTTTTTGCAAGCATGGCCTTTGGCCAGGAAACCAAAAAGGAACCCTTAGGATTTGGTATTACTGTTTCTTTTCCGTGGGTAAACCAATATTATTTCTATGATTATCAAACAGCAAAAGACGCAAGCAAGGCAGGATTCGTGGGGTTGGGTGCGGCTTTATTTTTGGGAAATGAAAAACGAAAGTTCTCCATTAATGCCGGTTTAACCGGGGATCTACCCGTACCGATCGGTCCGATGGACTTTGCCAAGGAGGGCGACAGGGCTAGTATTTCTACCAATTTTATAGAAGGTTTGTACCATCATAACCTGGGAGGCCGATTTAATATTATTGGCGGAGCTAATTTTACCTACTATAACTACAATTATATTAATTATGACACTGATACTTCCTATCAGCAACACGATCATACATTGGGACTAACCCTGGGCACGGAATACAGGTTCACGCGTGTTTTTTCTCTCGCATTCTTTTATCGCCCGGCGCTGATTATGCTTAACCAACCGCAGTACCGTCACTTGTTTTCCCTTGACGCGCGGTTTGATATCAATTTTTCACGTAATTAATTGTACGCAAAAACTCTTTTCCCCATTTGTGAATAACTCCAAAACCAGCAGGGCGGTTCCATTTTGGTATATTCGCACAACTTCAATTGCACGAATAGTCAATTAGACGATAGTCATTGGTCAATGAATTTGCTAATTGCTGATTGTCTGTACGGGGCAATCCCGTGCCTGTTAACTGAATAAATAATACGATGGCAAAAGAAAAAGAGACGAATCTTTTCGACTATACTGAGGAAAGCATTAAGTCACTCGACTGGAAGGAACACATACGCCTTCGTCCCGGGATGTATATTGGCAAGTTAGGCGATGGCAGCAGTCCGGATGATGGAATATATGTATTGGTAAAGGAAGTGCTGGATAACTGCATTGATGAATATACGATGGGTTATGGAAAGACGGTAGAACTCACCATTGAAAACAAGCAGGTCACTATCAGGGATTATGGCAGGGGTATACCTCTTGGAAAAGTGGTGGATGTGGTCAGCAAGATCAACACCGGTGCGAAATATGACAGCAAAGCTTTTCAGAAATCCGTGGGTTTGAATGGTGTTGGTACCAAGGCGGTGAATGCGCTTAGTAATTATTTTAAGGTAACTGCTGTGAGGGAAGGAAAGGAAAAGACCGCGGAATTTGAACGTGGAGTATTAATAAAGGAGTACAAGGAATCGAAAACGGGGGAGCATAATGGAACGCTGGTAACCTTTATACCTGATGAAAAGGTGTTTAAGAACTTTAAGTTTCATTATGAATTTCTTGAGAACCAGATTTGGAACTATTGCTTTCTCAATGCCGGTTTGAAGATCATTTTTAATGGCAAAACTTTCGTCAGCAAAAACGGCCTGCTTGATCTTTTACAGAGAAAAACAAATGAGGATGAGATTCGCTATCCTATCATTCACCTAAAGGGGGATGATATAGAGTTAGCAATGACGCATAATAATGATTACGGGGAAGACATTTACAGTTTCGTGAACGGGCAGCATACTACCCAGGGTGGTACTCACCAACAGGCATTTCGTGAAGCATATGTGAAAACGATTCGCGAGTTCTTTAAGAAGGATTATGACGCATCTGATATTCGCACGGGAATTGTTGCCGCACTTTCGGTGAGAGTGGTAGAGCCCGTGTTTGAATCACAAACAAAAACTAAACTTGGCTCCCAGAATGTGGATGTGGATGGACCCAGCATGCGGCAGTTTGTGGGCGACTTCCTGGCCAAGGAGCTGGATAATTTTCTCCATAAAAATGCTGCTATAGCGGAGGGGCTGAAAAAGAGAATAGAGCAAAGTGAAAGAGAGAGAAAGGAAATGGCAGGCATCAAAAAGCTGGCAAACGAGCGTGCAAAGAAGGCTAATGTTCATAATCGTAAATTGCGCGATTGCCGTTATCACTTCAATGATGACCCGCCTAACAAAGGCAGGGAAGAATACGTGTCAAAAATGAACGAGTCCACTATCTTCATCACTGAAGGTGACAGTGCCAGCGGCTCAATTACCAAATCGCGCAACGTGGAGACGCAGGCTGTATTTAGCCTGAGGGGTAAGCCACTCAATAGTTTTGGTCTCACCAAAAAAGTGGTTTATGAAAATGAAGAATTCAATTTACTACAGCATGCATTGAACATAGAAGAGGGGCTTGAAGGATTGCGATTCAATAACGTAGTGATTGCAACGGATGCTGACGTAGATGGAATGCACATTCGGCTGTTATTGATGACTTTCTTCCTCCAGTTCTTTCCTGATTTGGTGAAGCATGAACATGTATATGTATTGCAGACTCCTCTTTTCCGTGTGAGGAATAAACAGGAAACTATTTATTGCTATGACGAAACTGAGAAGCAGGCTGCCATCAAAAAGTTAGGAAGCAAGCCGGAAATCACTCGCTTCAAGGGATTGGGTGAGATAAGCCCTGACGAGTTCGCACGATTCATTGGCCCCGATATGCGAAAGGAGCTCATGCGACTGGAACAAGGCGATCACATTCAGCAATTGTTAGAGTATTACATGGGTAAGAATACAATGGAGCGACAGGAGTTTATTATCAGGAATCTAAAGGTGGAGCTGGATGTGGTAGAAACCGAAGAAGCGGCGGGATAACTTTACCTTATTTACTTTACTAAATAAAAAATATAACCAGGATGATTCACATAGTTTTTAATGAGAGCGAGATTGAATTGATGCAAAAAGTGATTGAGCTTGACGAAAGTCTTTCAGGTGAAGTGATTCAAATCAAGGATGATTTTGCAGTGGGGCCCATCATGGGAATTGACACGGAAGAGGGCTGGCAGTCAAGGTTGGATTGGATAAGGAGTATGTTGCAATATTCGCCATATAAAGAGGAGTTGGCTGGCAGTTTTGATGACAGGGAATCGGTAAAGCAACTTAGGGGAAAACTTGAAGCGAATGAAAGCGAACAGGTATGGATATGGATGGCACAAAACCAGCACGACGTATGCGGTTATTATTGGTTGATGAGCCAGTTGAAGGAATACCAGGGAAGAATTATGGTGCTTTATTTAAACAACCTTCCATTCATAAATGAGAAGGGTCAGTTGTTCTATCCTTCATGGTTAAGCGAGATACAACCAAAAGAATTTTTGAAAGCAAAGAAGCTCTCCCGGCCCATCACCTCCAGTGAGTTTGAGGTAGATCCGGATGAATGGAAGAAATTATGCGAGGAGAATGCCATGGTTCGGATACTGGAAGGTGGCAAGAAGATCGGTAATCGCGATGAAACCTTTTATGACGCAGAGATCATCCGCAATCTTACTAAGGAATGGCAAAAGGCCAGCCGGGTATTCAGTAATATCCTGAACCGAATGAAGGTAAAAACAGGAGATGTGTTCCTGATGTGGCGAATGAGAGAGTTGATCAACTCAGGAAAAGTGGAAGCGATGGGAGAAATGAACAAGGCATGGAAAGACGTGGATTTGAGAGTACATGCAGATGAGAATCAATTAGCCAATTAGTCATTTAGCCAACGAGGACAATCCAACCAGAGGTTGTCCTCAATGACCAGTTGACGCATTGACTAATTGACTAATTGCGCTATTATCTAATTAAAATTATGGCGAAGCAGAAGAATATAGAAGAGATTCAGAACAATGACTCGGGATTGCATGGTCAATATAAAACATGGTTCCTGGATTATGCCTCGTATGTAATACTTGAGCGAGCGGTACCCGCTATTGAAGACGGATTGAAACCGGTACAGCGCCGCATCCTTCATGCCATGAAGGAAATGGATGATGGCAGGTTTAACAAGGTGGCTAATATTATTGGACAGGCCATGCAATACCATCCACATGGTGATGCAAGTATTGGTGATGCGCTGGTGAATCTTGGTCAAAAAGATCTGTTGATTGATACCCAGGGTAACTGGGGTGACGTGAGAACGGGTGATGACGCGGCCGCTCCCCGCTATATAGAAGCGAGGTTAAGCAAGTTTGCTCTTGATGTTGCCTTCAATGCCAAGACCACGGAATGGCAGCTTAGCTATGATGGCAGAAAAAATGAACCCGTAACCCTGCCCATGAAGTTTCCATTGCTTCTTGCACAAGGGGCAGATGGTATTGCAGTGGGTTTATCCACCAAAATCCTCCCTCATAATTTCAATGAACTGATTGACGCTTCCATCAAGTACCTGCGGGGTAAGAAATTCGATATCTATCCTGACTTCCAGACGGGAGGCATGATTGATGTGGGTGATTATAACCAGGGCAGGAGAGGCGGCAAGGTAAAGGTGAGAGCGCAGATTGAGGAACTTGACAAAAAGACACTGGCCATTCGTTCAGTGCCATATGGCGTCACCACCACGCAGTTAATGGACTCGATAGTGAAAGCCAATGACCAGGGCAAGATCAGGATTAAAAAAGTGACGGATACTACGGCAGCTGATGTTGAAATACTGGTTGACCTTGCACCCGGGATTTCACCTGACATTACAATCGATGCACTTTATAAGTTTACCGATTGTGAGATATCGATTTCACCCAATGCCTGTGTGATCGTTGCCATGAAACCTCAATTCCTCGGCGTACAGGAATTGTTGAAGCTTTCTGTTGACAGAACCAAGGACCTCCTGGAGCAGGAGCTAAAAATCAAATTGGGTGAATTACAGGAGAAATGGCATTATACCTCACTAGAAAAGATATTCTTCGAGGAGAAAATATACAAAGAGCTGGAGAAGAAGCACGAGACCTGGGACAAGGTGATAGAGGCCATTGATAAGGCATTTGTGCCTTTCAAAAAACAGCTGAAAAGAGCGATTACAAGAGAGGATATCATCAAACTAACGGAAAAACCGGTTCGTAGAATTTACCGACTGGATATTGATGAATTGAATGCACAGATCAAGGGGCTTGAGGCTGATATAAAACAGGTGAAGTATGACCTGAATAACCTGGTGGATTTTGCAGTAGCCTATTTTGAAAATCTGCAGAAGAAGTACGGTAAGGGCCGCGAGCGTAAAACGGAAATCAAACAGTTCGAGGTAATAGAGGCCAAGCAGGTTGCAATTGCCAATACAAAACTCTATGTGAACCGTGAAGAAGGTTTCATTGGCACGAGCCTGAAAAAGGATGAGTTGCTTTTTGAATGTTCTGATCTTGATGACATCATTGCCTTCGCAAAAAATGGCATCATGAAAGTGGTGAAAGTGACGGACAAGGTGTTTATTGGTAAAGACATCCTTCATGCGGCCGTCTTCCAGAAAAATGATGAGCGCACTACTTATAATATGATCTATACGGATGGCAAGGGAGGCATGAGTTATGCGAAGCGGTTTAACGTGACAGGTGTTACCCGTGATAAGGAATATGATCTGACGAAGGGAGGGGAGAGGAGCAAGGTACACTACCTGAGCGTGAATCCAAATGGAGAAGCGGAGGTAGTGAAGATCATTCTAACTCCCGGTTCATCAGCCAAGAAAAAGGAGTTTGATTTTTATTTTGAAGAGCTGGCTATTAAAGGCCGTAACAGCATGGGTAACCAGGTGACGAAGTATCCCATCAAAACGGTAAAGTTTAAGGAAGCGGGTAAGGCAACGTTAAGCGGAAGAAAACTATGGTTTGATGATAAATTTGGAAGGCTGAATGCTGATGAGAAAGGTATGCTTCTGGGAAGCTTTGAGGCTGACGACCGAATACTCGTCATTTATCGCGATGGCACTTACGAGATCACTGACCAGGAGATGACGCAGCGTTTTGATGCGGAAAATATTCTTTTGATTGAAAAATTTGATCCTGAAAAAGTGATCTCGGCTGTGTATCTCGATAAGAAGAACCTGCAATACAATGTAAAGCGATTCAAGATCGAGACCACCACTTTAAAGAATAAATTCCTCTTTATTAAAGAAGGAGAAGGCAACTATCTCGAAGCAGTCAGTACGGAGGATGAGCCTATTTTGGCCGTGCAGAGCGGCCGCGGCTCACAGGTGAGAAAGGCAAAGTTCAAGATTGTGAAAGTAGCAGAAGTAATGGGATGGAAAGCCGTGGGAAATAAGCTGGTTGATTTCAATAAAAGCATTGTGATGGAGTGGGAGAAGAGCAAGTCAACTCAAACGGAATTGTTCTAATTCTGTTGATGCTATTTCTTTCGCCTGATGCGAATGGTACCATTGTTATTTAAGGTGCTCGTCATCCTTATTTCATGCTTTTTTGTACCGTCATCCACAATCATGAGTGCGGTATTTGGCGGAATGCTGCCGAGGTTATCGGCAAACATGCTGAGCTCATTGATTTCCTTTGATGTATCAATTTTTAGATCAAAATGAATGGATCGAGTGCTCAGTTTTTGGGAAGAGGTAAGCAATTCACCATTGAAGAAGACGGAGATGGAATCTCCATCTATTTCCCCATTATCATAAAAATCGACCCTGATGGAATCTGAGTTCACCTCTACTTCCGCTGCTACACTATTCTCCCGTTCTTTAAACTGGTTTTCTACAACGTAGTTTACCACTTTGCGCTGGATGACGTTGACGGCCACCAGGGTATCAGCCACGCCAGGAGTCCATACCTGGTAGGTTTCTTTATAATCGCGAATTGCGCGGAGAACGGAATCCCTCGCGCTCGCATCGCTATTGAGTGAAAAGTTGAATCCAATCTCAGTACACATGTACTTGTAATCAGGCATGCTGGTGAACGTGCCCACCAGGTTAGATCCCACCCTGGCTACGCGAAGGGTGGCCCTGAAATTCATTATGCAATCCACTTCCATATTGGTCATGGAACCATAGTAAGTGATGGGAACATCATAGAGGTTTACTTCGCGCGTGGCCGCGTTATAATTTCCTTTTACTTCAATGCTGCGGTAGGTATTCTTGAAGTAATAGTTTAGAATTCCTTTCACCCTGCCACGTTCAGGTTGAAGTATCAGCTCCATCATGTAATTATTGGCAGAGCTGGTAGTTTTCACATTTGCGAATCCATACCAATATCCAAAAACGGTCTGAGCCTGCACCTGCGTGGCAAAAAGTATTGTGGCCAGTAAAAGGGCTTTTCTCATCAGTAGGTATGCATTTTAGAGGAAGTAGGCGAGTGTGAATTTCGGCATTCCCTTGACAAAAACCATGCTTATTTTAAGGATGGCAGCGTTAAATTATTTGAGAAGTCTTTTTATTTCCCTGTCCACGTCTTTTTTCCTGAGGGTTTCCCGCTTGTCGTGCAGTTTTTTACCTTTTGCCAGCCCTAATTCCATTTTGATAAAACCTTTATCATTAAAGAACATGCGCAAAGGTACCAGGGTATAGCCTTTTTCCCGGAGTTTCGATTCGATTTTACGAATCTCTTTCTTTTGCAACAAGAGTTTTCTATCTCTTACAGGGTCATGGTTGTTGAGATTGCCATGGGAGTATTCGGCAATGTGAAGTGATTTAATCCAAATCTCGCCTTTATGTATCTGGCAGTAGCTGTCATTGAAACTCACCTTACCCTGCCTGATCGATTTTACTTCAGTACCTGCAAGCACCATTCCCGCCTCATACCTGGCATCAATGAAGTATTCGTGGTATGCGGATCTATTCCTGATATCCATTATTCGATTCCTTTTTCGTCAAACCTGTGCACGTAAAATTTATAAGCCTTAGCATCAAAATAGCCAATGTAATAAAATCCATTCATGTAGAAATGTACATATTGCGTGGCGGAAAAATTCCTGTTCTTAATGAAGGTAGCCATCTGGTCCCAAACAGAAAAGTTAGCTGCTCTTTTCCGGGGATTGAATTCCGTGCCGGAAAGCGCCAGATCAAAGCTTGTATGCGACCTGACCGCAGCTTTATCTGAGCCAGGCATGTAATACTGGTAATAATCACCAGTAGTGTTATACAAATAACTTTGTCCTGCAAGACCGAGTACGTTTAATACATCCCTGCCGGTGACAAGTTTGTAAACCGCGCCCAGGCTTAGGTGGATATTGTCATTCTCGCGGTAGGCAACCACCGTCAATTCATCCTTCATTATTGTCAGGTAAAATTCTGAAAAATCTGAAGCGGAAATTTCACCGGCATTCCCAAAGCTTCCTGTTCTTTGAATTGGACTTGCATTTAAACTGTCAATATTGTTCTCGTGAACAGAAGTGGAATAGAGTTGTTTCCCTGATGCCAGATGGAATATCCTGATTCTTATTTGTTTCTTACCCGCGCTGGCTGATACCAGCAGGCTGTCAACCACGTATAATGCGTTATATTTCTCCTGGGAGATTTCATTTTCATTCGGGCTAAAACGCTTTGCGTGGTAAGTACCTGCAGCCACATCAAGAATGGCTACATACCCTATGCCATTTTCACCCGGGTAAGTAATGATCAATTGATCATCGTAAACAAATGCTTTTTCTGACTTGCCACCGGATGTTAATGGATACCGCTGGTTATTGCCATACACATTGAAATCCTTTCTTTTTAAAACGAGTGGTCTTTTCTTCCCGGATTCATCATTGTACTCAATACGAAGCTCTTTAAAGTGAAGACTATCGCCGTCTTTCCTGTATATTCTTACCTTGTTCGTGATATTCTGGAAAGTAACAAAATGAAATTTCTTATCAATTTCAAAACATTCGATTATTTCTTCTTTTGATGATGCATTGAGTGAATCAGTAATGGTGATACTACCGGTTTCAAGGTCAGTTTCGATTAGATAAATCTCGGGTCCCTGCCTTTTTCGCTTGAGCTCTATAATTTTTTTATCAAGGTAGATACCTCCTGCAAACCTCAGTCTTGAATAATTGCGTAGAAGGCGACTGTCAACCATGCCATGATACCTGAATTTACTGTCCGGAGTTACCGCTGAAATATGTTGCTCGAGGAGGGGAGAGGTATGCCCGTTCCTGGAATAGTAACGTTTCACTGACCGGTCGGTCATGACGGAGACAATAAAAAAATCATTCTGCTTGTTGGTGATGGCGGAGAAATCAAATTTTTCATCCCGTAAATTATAATGTTCGCAGGAGAAGACTCTTTCCTGGCTGGTTGCCGCGCTGCAGGTGGTCAGTATTGCAATAGCCAGAAGCCAGCTTCGTCTCATAACAGCTATTAATTTTTAAACAGGTCGAGCAGCACGGCCATCTTCTGTTTTAGGTTTTTCCTGTGCACGATGAAATCAAGGAAACCGTGTTCGAGCAGGAACTCGCTGCGCTGGAAGCCTTCAGGCAGGTCTTTCTTAATTGTTTCCTTGATCACCCTGGGACCGGCGAAACCAATGAGGGCGCCGGGTTCGGCAATGTTGAGATCGCCCAGCATGCCGAACGAGGCAGAAATACCACCAAATGTGGGATCAGTAAGTAAGGAGATATAGGGAAGACCAGCATCGCTCAGTTGAGAGAGTTTGCCGCTGGTCTTTGCTAACTGCATCAGGGAAAATGCGCTTTCCATCATGCGGGCACCGCCACTTTTGCTGATCACCATATAAGGAATCTTATGTTGAATGGCATAATCAACAGCGCGGGAAAATTTTTCACCCATTACACTACCCAATGAGCCGCCAATGAATTCGAAGTCCATGCAGGCTACCACAATTTCGTTGCCATTGATGCGACCAGCTGCTACCCGCATGGAATCCTTAAGGTCAGTCTTTGCCCAGGTCTCTTCAAGTCGTTTCTTATATGGTTTAAGGTCAGTAAAACCAAGGAAATCCTTTGAAAGTATATTTGCGAAAAGCTCGGTGAATTCGTTGTTATCAAATAGAATTTCGTAGTATTCGCTGCTATTAATGCGGTGGTGGTAATCACATTTTGGGCAAACAAAAAGGTGTTCGCGCAATTCACTGATTGTGCAGATATAGTTGCATTCAGGGCATTTTACCCAAAGTCCTTCCGGGGTTTCCTTTTTCTCGGAGGTCTTGGTGCTTATGCCCTTTTTTATACGCTTAAACCAACTACTCTTAGTTTCATCTGATTTACCTTCTTCACCCGCCAGGTTCGCATCAAAATCTTCAAATTGTTTAGCCATAAACCCTTGGTTGAGTTGAGGCACAAATATAGTTGCATTCGATGAAATTAGTCGAGCTTGAGGAGTTGACGAGCGCAGTTGTGGGAATAGGGAATTTGGAATTGGGAATTTGGAATGAGGGAGTTGCTAAATGGTTGAGGTTGCCTCTCCTGAGGCAAGCGTTGGTTTCCTTGAATATTTAGGAACCCGCTAATTCCCAATTCCCAATTCCTATCCAGGAGAATTATTCCTTATACTCAATCCTGTACTCCCTGAACTCCTCCGCACCCACATTTTTGAGTTTGTGCAAAATGCCGGCTTCTTCGGGTATTGCTTTGTTGATTTGATCAGCCCTTAAAGTAAGTGTATCGATCGTGGATATCTTCAGCTTTTGTAGCTTATCGCCGGAATAATGAGTGCGTACAATGGGGGTGCCTCGCGTGACCCAGGAAGTTGACCTTAACGGGTGAGCATGCGGCGGTGTTTCCTGGCCCGGGGGAATAACCAGTTCGGTTACCCTGATTTTTTCATCTTCAAAAATCAGGCGGTGAAAACTTGCAGCCGCGGTCAATGCATCGAGCGTGGTGGGAATAGATGATTTTGATGCTTTTTCCTGGTTTTTTCCCGCGGCGGAAAGACTGATGATGGTCATTACAATGAACATGCAAATGCCTCCGAGGAGCATACCAAGAATCAGGCGGTCGTTTTTTGACATACAGTGGAGGCTTTGTGACAAAGATAGAAATCGGTAATTGCATTTAGGAATTGGGAATTGGGAATCATTACTGTCCGGAACGTTTCATTTTTTGCATTTTTGGTGATCTAGGTTGTTGATTATTAATAGCACTCTTGTATGAGTTGAACTTCAAGCCTCTCAACCAGAAAATAATGTGGGGGCCGTAAAAAT
>Ga0196972_1000660_pt1 | contig 14549 bp, 11 predicted proteins | sample S1v_2013CmetaG_FD_148618 | JGI IMG/M metagenome (GOLD analysis project Ga0196972, IMG submission 148618) | Soil microbial communities from Anza Borrego desert, Southern California, United States - S1+v_20-13C | ecosystem: Environmental > Terrestrial > Soil > Desert | place: USA: California...
TTTCGCAACTCATCGGCAGCAACGGCAGTTCATCTTCAAAAACCTGCAGTTTATTCCGCCAATGGTTATATTTGGGCCAGTCAAAATAAATTCTTTGCCACGCATACTGCTTTTCATATCCCTGCTTTTTACAGGATTTTCTTCATTAGCGCAACCTAAGCAGTATTCCTTTACCCATCACGGCACCAATGAAGGACTCGCCTCACATGAAGTTTATTCAATTGTACAGGACGAAAATGGATACCTCTGGATAGGCACAAATAATGGGCTTCAGCGTTTTGATGGTACGCGGTACCGCTCCTTTCGTTTCAAGAAGGGTAACCCTGCATCCATCCCGCACAATGATGTATACCAGGTCCATTATGATAAGAGAAAAAATCTTTGGATCCTTACGAAGGACGGGAAAGTGGGACGATTTGATACCAAGACCTTTAAATACATTGAATCAAACCTCGTGCTTTCCCGCAATGACATACGCCATGCAGAACGAACATTGCTGGAAGATGAAGAAGGTAACGTCTTCCTGAGTTATGCCCACTTCGATTTTCTCACCTGGGATGAGACGAATAATGAATTCTCCGAAAAGTACACATTCCTGAAATTCCCCACCGATTGGCAGGTTAGTTACGTGGTACAGCAAAAAGGCACGCGCAAATATTTTATAGGTGGCGCAAAGGGCCTGGCCGTGTATGACCGGGCAACTGATCAACTGAGTTACCAGGGTCATAATACGGCAAAGGAATCCATTATCGAAACATTTGGAAAAATTCCCGGCACTACCAGGTTCTTTATTGATTCAAAAAACAGGCTATGGTTTGATTCATGGCTCGGCAGCCCGGCTTTATTCTGTTTTGATCTAAAAAATAAGAAAATAATACTCAACGAATACAGGCTGCATGATATAACCAGGGGTTATCATGAGATCCGGGGAATTATGCAGCAAAAGGATGGCACAATCTGGATAAAAGGTCTTGGCGTTTTTGCCCGTTACCTTGAAAAAGAAAAAAGATTTGAACCCGTTAAGAACGAATATAGAAACGAACAGAGCATCGACTTTGACAAGGTAAATGATCTCTGTGAAGACATTGAACAAAACGTGTGGGTAGCAACAAATAATAATGGTGTTTACCGTTTTAATCCAGCCTCGCAATTCTTTACCAACATTCGCCAGCAAAACAGGGTAAATGGACAACCGGGTGAAGGCTCAATGATGTCATTCCTCCTCATGAATGACAACACGCTCCTGGCAGGTGCATGGAGCGACGGACTCTATCGTTATGACAGTAACTTCAACATGCTCCCACTTGGAATCCGTGGCTTTGATGAAAAGCGTCCACCGTTTATCTGGAGCATGGTTCTTTCAAAAGATAATAATACTATCTGGATGGGGTCACAACCCGGAATCTTCAGGATCAACCAGGCACGAGGCACCTCAGAATATTACAATCCGAAGGTCATGCAAAACAGAACGGTGAGGCAGGTGGTCGAAGACAAATTTGGTAATGTATGGATGGGGACCCAAAGCGTGGGACTATTCAAATGGGATTCAAAAAAAGGAAATAGAAAATTTGAAGAGGGCGTCACACCGATTGAAGACATTCCGCCAGCAGGAATAACCCGGCTACTCATTGATAAGACAGGTTACCTCTGGGTAGCTACCATGGGCCACGGACTGTATGTTGTGGACCCCGCTACAGAGAAAGTGGTGATGCACCTTGGTACAAAGGAGCCTTCGGGTCGCAAATTATTATGGGATGGGCCGGTTGACGTTTTGCAGTATGACGATTCTACGATCGTGATTGCTTCAAATGGAATCCATCTTTTCAATACACGCAAACAGGCTGTTACCAGGATTCTGAACATGCCGGAATCCATTCCTAATGCGATTAGCGCCATTCAAAGAGACAAAACAGGTTACTTGTGGATTTCAACCACCAGCGGACTATTCAGGGTGAATCTGCAGAACCAGATATTCATTCACTTTGACAGGATCGATGGTATTGGCAATGACAGGTTCGTTATAGCCGCTTCTTATGTGATGCCTGATGGACGAATCCTTTTTGGCGCTGACAACCAGTTCGTGATGTTCCATCCTTCAGAGGTGCAGATCAACGAGGTTTCTCCTGATGTTACGATCACCGGCTTCCAGCTGATGAATAAACCTTTGCAGGTTGATTCCTTATTGAATCGCAAACGCGTGGAGCTTTCACCCGTAGACAATTCCATTGCCATCGAATTTTCAGGGTTGAGATACAACGGAACCTATATTATTAAATACAAGCTTGAGGGTCTGGATAAAGACTGGATCATTGCTGACAAAACAAACCAGGCCATATATTCATACCTCCCACCCGGCACCTATACTTTCCTGCTTCAATCCCAGGACGCTGAAGGTAATCTTGGAAAGAATATAACACGGCTTGAAATACTCATTAATCCTCCGTTCTGGAGAACCTGGTGGTTCTTTTGCCTTCTTGCCTTGGGAATGGCCGCCATATTCTACTGGCTTGACCGCGAACGAATGAATAAACTAAAGGCATTACAAACAGTGCGGACAGAAATTGCCGGAAACCTTCATGAAGAAGTGAATACCACGCTAAATAATATCAATCTTCTCAGTGAAATGGCCCGGATCAAAGCAGATAAGGATATCAATCGATCCAAAGAATTCATTGACCAGATCAGCACCAAAAGCCATAACATGATCATTGCCATGGACGATATTCTGTGGAGCATTGATCCCCAGAATGACAACATGCAGAAATCCCTTCTCCGAATGATGGAGTTCATGGACAGCCTGAAAAATCGCCATGGCGCGAATATTGAGCTGGCGCTGGATAAGAAAGTAAGGTCACTCAGGCTGGATATGAAGACCAGGCATGAAGTATTCCTCATATTTAAAGAGGCACTTAGAATGATCGTGCAGTACGCAGGTGGCAAGGATACACTGATACACATCGATCTGTTCAAAAACAAGCTTTCGCTCAAACTCCAGGATGCGACCGCTGACCTCGATCTTAACCACCTCGCAATTGATGAATGCATTCGTGAAATGCACAGCCGCGCCAGCTTTATCAATGCTGAACTGGACGTGCAATATGATAAAACCGGAGTGGCAATTATTCTCCTGGTCCCTGTTTAATTAGCCAATTAGTTAATTAGTCAACGGGGTTGCCTCAAATTTGGGGTTCCTCATTGACTCATTGACTAATTTATTTCCCCATCCACTTCTTAAATTCCGTAACCTTCTCCCTGCTTACGATTGACTCTTTATCAACCGCCGGCTTCAAATGCAATAAAAGGCGATTACCAAAGTAATCATGAATCTGGTCAACGCTGTCAACAGAAATGTAAAATGCCCTGCTTATCCTGAAGTATTTGTCCGGATCCAGCATTTCCTCCAGTTCATCCATTGTATAATCAACCACAAACTTCTTGTTGTCAAAAGTCTTGAAGAAATTTAGCCTGCCATCTGAAAAAAAGTATGCGATCTCATCTACCTCGATCGAGACCAGCTTTTGGGCATGCTTTACCAGGAACCTTTTGCGGTATTCCCTTGGTTGTAATTTTTGTTGCAATTCCTTTACCAGGTTGTCAATGCTAACGTCTTTTTTGGGTTCTTCACTTTTGTAAAGATCCTTCACCTGACGCAGTTTTTCAAGTGCCGCCTCCAGGTCTTCCTTTTGTATGGGCTTGAGAAGATAATCAATGCTGTTAACCTTGAAGGCCTTCAACGCGTACTCGTCATAAGAAGTAGTAAATATTACCGGGCTCTTTATGGTGGCCTGGTTAAATATTTCAAAACTTTGCCCGTCAGAGAGCTCAATATCCATAAGGATAAGATCCGGTGATGGATTTTCTGCCAGCCAGTTTACAGTAGATAAAATACTGTCAGTTACGGCCACTACTTCCGCGTCTGGCTCAACGGTTGCCAGTGTTTTCCGGATCTTTTTTACTGCGAGTTCTTCGTCTTCTACAATCAGGATTTTCATATGCGTTTAGTTTGATGTTAGGTCACGATTTGGTTTAACGTCATGCGTGGTCATCCAGCGTTTTTCCATGTTATTATTCCAGATCAATGGAAGCACAACAGTAAAGTTTTTGGCATCCTCCAAAATATGAAATCCTTTCTGACCAAGGAGCTCATACTTGGTTTTTATATTATCCAGTCCAATTCTGTTTGAAGGTCCTTTAATAGTTCTTCTTTGCAAATTATTATTTACAACCAGCTTATTTCCCGCCGTAGTGAAAATATCAATAATCAGGGGCTTGTTTTTAGAAAGCACATTATGCTTTACTGCATTTTCCACCAGCAATTGCAGGCTTAATGATGGCAAAAGGTAATTGTCATACCGCTTATCAGCCTCCACCTGGAACTGTACGGCATCGCCGTGTCTTGTTTTTAACAAGCGAAAATATGACTCAATGAAGCGCAATTCATTTTGAAGTGTAGATAGCCCGGCTTCGTTATTTCGTAACAGGTACCGGTATACTTTACTTAATTCATCAAGAAATATCTCTGCCTTTTTTGCATCTTCATTGATGAGCGAAGAAAGTGTATTGAAACAATTGAATAAAAAATGCGGATTCACCTGGCTCTTCAAGACGTCAAATTCCTGCTGCACAGACATCTGTCTTAATAATTCCTTTTCACCAATGCTTTCCCTGTGTTTATCCATAATGTACATCGCTTCCCACAACGTGGAGAAAATAAGATTTACGGCAAAGCCTACCAGCAAGCCTTTGATGAGGTCATCATTCTCCACCTGGTAACCCAATATGCTAAGCCCGTCATACAGGAAAAATATCAGCAGCATGGAAGGCGCCATTACAAACACGCTAACAAGGCATTTCACCAGGATGCGCTGACGGCTTTGACTGATTTCAGGAAAACGATTTTGTACCGCATGTCCGTATAATACATGGATATACCATGAAATGATTCCAAGCACCCAAATGAGAGGAAACGAAATGAGCCAGATGCGGTAATCATTAAATAATGCGTCGCCGTAAAAAATATGGTTCAAACCCAGGTCAATAAGAGGCATTGAAGCCAGGAATGAATACCATTCAACGCGGGTGGGTTTTACTTTGGGTCTCATTCAGCTACCTCCCTGATTTTACTGATCAAAGGAAGAATGATCGTACGTTCTGATCCCGATTCATGAATTTCTACCGGCTCAGCTCCCATCAGGCTATATTTCTTAATCAGGTTGTCGAGACCTGTTTCCTGTTCAGTAGTCTCTGAAAGAATTTTTTTCTGAAGATTGTTGCTAACCCTTAGAGTACCGTTTCCTGATGATTCGATCCGCATCTTTAACGGCGAGCTCTTGCTCGTCTTATTTTGAAAGATGGCATTCTCCAAAATTACCTGCAGGCTCAGAGGAGGAATGAATTTGTCCTTATCTTCTTCAGTGAGTGAAATATGCAATTCAACGGCCGGGCCGTATCGTGATTTCAGCAGTGAAAAATAGGAAAATATAAATGGTATCTCGGTTCGTAATGAAACCAATTGCTCTTCGTCATTTCTGAGCATATACCGGTAAACCTTGCTCATCTCATCAAGAAACTTTTCTGCTTTTTCAGTGTCTTCCTGAATGAGTCCCGAAAGTGAATTAAGACTATTGAATAGAAAATGCGGATTGATCTGGCTCTTGAGCCCGAGTAGCTGGCTTTGCTTATACGTCATCTTCAGTTGCTCTGTCTCCGCGAGGTTACGCTTCCAACTCTCGAAGCGGTAAATGCCTTCATTTAGAAAAGTGAGAAAGATGTTTAATATCCCCGTAACAACATAGGCCCAGGTGAGTGAATTACCCGTAGACCGCGTTTCATGCAAACCGATCCAATTATACAAACCAAAAAGCATGGTGAGGATAAGCGCGGAAATGGTCAGATAAAGAAAGATAAGTACCATCGTGCGCTTGAAGAAATCCTCATCGCCGGGAAATCGTTGTCTTAAAATAACGGCGATGTGACCAAACAGAATGAAACTGGCGCTAAGTATCAGGAATGAGAGTGGAGTGGCTACTAAAAGCAGCACGCCATTTTCCCAGTATTCGCTGCCAAACATAATAAAGTTCAACAGGACGGAAAATGGGATCATTGTCCAAAGTAATACGGCAAGATCCCGATCAGTATATCGTGGAAGTCTCAACATGGTGCCCGGGCAATTTACCAAGAATTACTTTGATTTTCAATCAACTGCATGCTTATTGGCAGAATTGGGACATGAATTGGGGAAAAGGGCGGTTGAATTGTTTTGGCCCGGCAGAGGGTAGTCGCCAGCCCTATGCCGATAGCCCTATGCCGATAGCCCTATGCCGATAGCCCCAAGCCAATAGGCAAACGCCCTGAACGACCTGAACGACTCTTGAACGCCAACATCAACCAACGATCATCGGGCAACGAATATCGGGCAACGAATATTCGGCAACGAATATTCGGCAACGAACAATTGAACTACTGAATTCCTCAACCCATTCACGCTCACATTGCATCCTGCAATTGCGGAGGGCAAATTTGCTCCGAATTAAAACCATTAAACCTTGTTTTATGAAAAGTATGAAACAAACTAAAAAAATTTACAAGCCGGGCGCAATTGCAGCAATTTTAACCCTCCTCTTCCTCGGATTTTCACTGACCTCATTTCGTGCCAGTGAAAAAGCGGCGGATGATATGTGGAAGATGCTGGGTATCAGCAGGCAGGCGGGTAGTGAAAAGATAAAGAATAGCTTCATGAATGGCTATCTCGATCATTATGGAATCCGCAATCTCAAGAACATTGCACTGAATGATCGGGCAGCGATCGCAAAGGACCTCCTTACCTATACAAAAGAATATGTAAGTAGCGAAACATTCAGGAAGGAATATGATAAAATGCGGAGCCAGGCCAAACCCGAAGAACCACAATTAAAACCGCTGCGCACAATTGAACAAATTCAAAAGGAAGAGATCGAAAAAACCGAAAAGTCGATCAGGGAGACAGAAAAAAACATGAAGGAGAACCCCGATTTTGCAAAGACCTTGCAACCGCTCCTCGACATGTTAAAGCAGTCACTGAAAGAATACCAGAATCCGAAACATCAATTCTGGACGGCAATAGCCCAGGGCGAGAAATACGACCAGGAAAACCAGGTTAAAAGTTACAGGGAGCGCATGAAGCAATGGGAAGAATTCTATCCATCCAATGTCAATGACTTCGTAGCTGAAAGGTTGAAAACAATGCTCGAGGACACAAAGGATATCGATTACAATGCGCAGCTGGTAGAAAAATATGGAAAGAAACGATTCGCAAATCCAAAATACGAGGGAAAGGGAACAGAATGGAAACAGGGATTTCGTGCGGGTAAAGAAGTGACTGAGATGGCGAGGGGGTTTGTAAAGAAGTGGTTGGAGGAATTAGTCAATTAGTCGATTAGTCGATGAAGGAATTGGGAATTTGGAATTTGGTGGAGACCATGATTTTCGACGGTCAGCTCGTCAACTCAGCTCCTTTCAAATCATCATGGTCTCAATCCAAATTCCTATTCCTATCGAAGAATTGAGTTAACAATGGAGCAATTGTAGTCATTTTTCCCCACTAATCCCTCGCCCGGTTGCCTCGGAGGAGCGCTACCAACAGCAAGATAAATACAGCACCTCCTACTATCCAGACCCATGGCTGGCCATACCAGGCACCCCCACTATCCTTGTTGATATCTACGTCAATGTCGGCTCCCCCTTCCTGGGCGATGGACGCTACAGAGATGAATAAACCAGTCATTATGAGGAGGAGTCGCCTCCATCCTTTGTTAATCAAATTCATGGTTAAAAAGTTTAGTTATGCAAGGGGTGCTAAAACTATGCCGGGAGGAGGTTTTTTCGGTTGCCGGTTCACGCCTGGCAGTTGTCCGAAGCTTATCATAACTATCGTTGACCTGGTGGTTAAACGCGGGATGGTCTTTCAACGGAGCTGAAGAAATCCTTGCTTCGCGGATTCGTGTAATTCTGAATGGGCATTAATATATTAATAAGAAAAAGCCGGAATTATGAATATGGAGTCTTTGCGATCCCGCTGGGATTCGAACCCAGGCCCTCCTGATTAAAATCGGGATGCTCTTCCCTTCGCTATATGCGTCTCGACATAGATACGGGATTTCATTTTTTTTATTTGACTCTCTCCTCGTTTTGCTTCCAATACCGTATCAAATTCTTCCGTATAAACAATTTTCCAGGGCATAACTGTACTTGTAAATTTGGAGTTCCGATATTGTGCTCATTTAATCTACGCTCCATGTTGACACATGATCCGATATAATATTTATCGATTTTTTCGGAGTAAAGAATATAAGTTATTGCATAAAAAAATAGTCTGATATATCCACTGAGCTATGTAATTGCACGCTTGACACATTTCTTTTACGCTGAATAAGCTGGTGAATTCTTTTAAATAAAAAGACCCTGAAATACTCAGAGTCTTTGGTGATCCCGCTGGGACTCGAACCCAGGGCCCCAACATTAAAAGTGTTGTGCTCTACCAACTGAGCTACGAGATCAACCTTTTCCTCCATCAACCCGGAAGCGGCTGATTTTGGGACGGCAAAAATACGGCCTCACGCCTAGCATACCAAAATTTTTTGCATTATTTGAATTCCTATTGGTGGTTATTTCCTCTGGGGACTCTCCCAAATCATATTCCACCCGATTTTAAAGTAGATTTGCCCCAAACGCATGGCATGTCTTCTCATTTCAAAGATAAAGTTGTTGTAATTACCGGCGGTACTGATGGAATTGGACGGGCATTGGTTGACCAGTTTCTTATGGCCGGTGCCAGGGTCGCAACCTGTGGCCGAGACCACGATAAATTATATTCTTTACAGTCAAATTATCCATCCTCTCCATTACACACTATGGTGGCCGACGTGAGCAATGAAAACGACTGCCGCCGCTTCATTGAAACTACCACCAAATTCTTCGGCGGTATCGACGTACTTATAAATAACGCCGGTATTTCCATGCGCGCCTTATTGAAAGATGCCAGCATCGACGTTATTAAAAAAGTGATGGACATTAACTTCTTCGGGGCCGTTTATTGTACCAAGTACGCCCTTGATTCCATCATTGAAAGAAAGGGTACCATCGTCGGCGTATCTTCCATTGCCGGCTACCGCGGCCTGCCCGGTAGAAATGGTTACTCGGCATCCAAGTTCGCCTTGCAGGGCTGGCTCGAGTCAATCAAGACGGAACTCGTGCACGATGGCGTACACGTCATGTGGGTGTGCCCCGGTTTCACCACCTCCAACATTCGCTACGCCGCCCTTAATAAAGAAGGTCAACCACAGGGTGATACTCCCATGGATGAAGGCAGCATGATGTCAGCCCAGGAATGCGCTGAACATATACTCAATGCTATCCGTAGGAAAAAAAGAACGCTTGTTCTAACTTTTACCGGCAAACGCACAGTATTCCTCAATAAATTCTTACCCTCCTTTACCGATAAAATGGTGCAAAAATTCTACTTCAAGAATGGAAAACTAATTAAGTAATTATTAAGCGACTATAAGCGTTTAAAAAACGACTCTCCCCACACCGGTGATATACCTTTATTGAAGTTCAGCTGACCAGGAAGCAGGAAGTGAAATGGCTAACTGCAACGGAACTGTTTTTAAGTACGACCAAAATACTCTCATTTTCAAATTTTCAAATTAATATGGGTTTAAGCATTCATTACTCCGGCCGCTTCAATTCTTCGGCGTGTTTGCGTGACATGGTCGATGAGATCACTGATATCGTAAATACCTTTCGCTGGCCTTTCGAAGTCTACAGGAGTGAATTTCCCACCTTAAACTTTTCCGAGGAGCATGATGAAAATTTTTATGGAATGAGTTTTACTCCGCCTGGCTGTGAGACGGTATTTCTTTGTTTCCTTTCAAATGGAAGAATGACTAGCCCTCTCTCAGTACAATTCTTTAAACATTCACAAGACCCGGAGGAGCGTCAGTTAATGTATTATTTATCTGTGAAGACGCAATATGCCGGCATCGATGTGCACCGAACGATTATACGCTTGTTCCGGCACATCCGCCAAAACTATCTTACAGAGTTTGAAATGGTGGATGAAGGTAAGTTTTGGGAAACAAATGACGAGGCGGTATTAAAAGATATGTTCGAGCGATACGATTCCATTATTAATGAATTGAGAAATGCCTTTGAAAATTCAACAATGGTGGAAGGAGAAACAGCAGAGGAATACGTTGAGCGGATCATGCGAACGAAATTAAAACATCCCGGAAGTGCAGGCAATGGTTTTGAAATTAATGTGAAAAGAGTGGGCTGAAAGGAGAATTATGCGGGTCGCGTCAATGTTCAGGTTCTTCCAATTTAAAGGAACTTTGAATGGAGAAATTGGAATTGGCTTAGACCATGATGATTGAATGCTCATCTGTTCTTGAATGGAGAGGCCTAATTGATTGAATACGCTCCTGACAACTGATAACCGTCATCTGTGGCTGACGAGCTTTAGCGGAATTAGGAATTAGGAAGCTTACGTCAATGCCCTGGTTCGCCTGACAACCGACTACTGGCAACTTAAAGGAATTAGGAATTGGGAATTTGGGTTTAGGAAGGTTACGTCAATGCTCAGGTTGCCTGAAAACCGACTACCGACACGGTACAATTAACCTTAAGGTTACGTCAATGCTCAGGTTCGCCTGACAACCGACTACCGACAACGTACAACTAACCTTAAAGTTACGTCAATGCTCAGGTTCACCTGACAACCGACAACTGACAACTAACCTTAAGCTTACGTCAATGCTCTGGTTCGCCTGACAACCGACAACTGAACTAACCTTAAGGTTACCTCAATGCTCAGGTTCGCCTGACAACCGACAACTGACAACTAACCTTAAGCTTACGTCAATGCTCAGGTTCGCCTGACAACCGACAACTGAACTAACTTAAGGTTACGTCAATGCTCAGGTTCACCTGACAACCGACAACTAACCTTAAGCTTACGTCAATGCTCTGGTTCGCCTGACAACCGACAACTGAACTAACCTTAAGGTTACCTCAATGCTCAGGTTCGCCTGACAACCGACAACTGAACTAACTTAAGGTTACGTCAATGCTCTGGTTCGCCTGACAACCGACAACTGAACTAACCTTAAGGTTACCTCAATGCTCAGGTTGCCTGAAAACCGACTACCGACACGGTACAATTAACCTTAAGGTTACGTCAATGCTCTGGTTCGCCTGACAACCGACAACTGAACTAACTTTAAGGTTACGTCAATGCTCAGGTTCGCCTGACAACCGCACTGCCCCAAATCCTCAATCCCTAAACTCAATCTTCTCCCTTCCCCCATCCAGGTATTTTTCTTTAAACTTCTTCTGCAGGCTCTTTGACTGCTTTTTGCCATTCACCGTCAACTCATCTTTATCCAGCAACAACGATTTTAAATCTTCCTTGTCATCAATTATATCTTCCCACTGCAGGTCGTCAATCAGTTTGTCCATCATCCTTCTCTCCGCACCCGCCTGCTCCCGGTATTGCTGCGCCTGTTCCCTTTCCCTATTCGACCGCATTCTCGCTTCATTTGCTTCCTTCCTTCCAAACAGCCCTCTTTCCCGGTTCGCCCGCTGTCTTTCCATTTGCGCCGTCCTTCGCTCCTCCCGCTGCTGCTGCGTTCTTTCCATCATTGCCTGCCGCCTTGCCTGCGAAGCCTGTTCGCGTTGTTTTCTTCCCTCCTCCCTCTGCAAGCGGGCCTTCTCTCTCTCTATTGCCGCTTTCTTTCTCCGCTCTTCAAATTCCTTCAACAACTCGCTCACCATGGCATCGTATTTACTGAATTCGCTTTCCTGCACCTTCTTCTCATCAATGAACATCTCGGTGATCTTTGAATCCCTTAGTTTCATCTCGTATAATTTACCCTCCTTTTTAAACTTCAGCCTCATTTCAGTTACCCCTCCCCACGTCTCCGTGCTCATGCTCATAATATTAAGGTCGCCGGCCCCTTGCTGTTCGTTTTCCTGTGCCCCGAGCACCATGGCCATCATGATGATGATTCCGAATAATAAACTCTTTTTCATTTTACATCGATTTTTAGATTAAAGTTTGGGCAACACAATTTCCTGCCACTCAACGTGGCTTTTTTTTTATCGAATTGACTTGCCAGATTAAAGATTATTTTCCCGGGTATCAGGTGCGTACCTGGTGCTCCTAGTTTTTGTTAATTGAATTCTCAGGTTTTCGCTTGTTTAGAAAGAGTCTTGACCCACCACTAAAAAGCCCCCCACTTTTCCTTTCAGCATTCTGCCTTTTTTGCTGAGCGATCGCTCGTTCCCTCTGCGCTTGCATTCTTTCGACCTGCACCCTCTTACGCTCCTCATTTCGCGCCTGCTGCGCTGCCATTCTTTCCCTGCTCATTTCCATCCTTTCCCGGCTTCTTGCAGATTGCTGTGACTCCCGCTGCGCCTGGTTGTGAATGCGCACTGATTGATTGATCGCAATCTTTGCCTGGTTTTCCTCAAACCTCCTCACGGCAGCAGACTCATCAGTTTGAAAGTTTACTTTGTCTTGTTCACTGACAGAACTATTGTACACTCTCACTTTTTTTTCATTCAACAACATATTCTGCTGCTGCACATTTTTTATTTTCCCTTTTTTGCGGACTGCAGATTTGGATTTTATAACAACCTGATCTTGTTCATCTGGCTTATTCTCCTGCCTTGCCATCACCTGGCCTGCTTCTGCCAGCTGTTGCGATACGGTCTCTGCCAGTGATACTTTAACCGGCGCAGGATCCATGATCGCACTCCCTTTATTAACTGAAAGTGCAATTACTACCAGCAGTCCAAGGTTCAGAAAAAAGAACATTCTTTCAAACCGGTTCATAATATGATTGTTGCCATTTACAATGCGCATCACCCGTTGAAGTAACACGTTTCTTTTCCCAAAAAGAGCCATTGTCATAGCAGGTTCTACAATCGCATGCTCCTTGAAGCTGATCAATGCATCTACATACGTTGCTTTAGCCCCGCTGGCGGAAATTGCTAAATCGTCACAACAATTTTCCCTCTCGATCCTGATTAGCGATGAAACCCACATAAGCCCGGGGTTAAAAAAGAAAAATATCTCAGCCAGTTTCTGCATGAAATTTACAAGGAAATCATTCCGCCGAATGTGCGCGAGCTCGTGAAGAAGTACAGCTTCCACTTCCGCCATTGGTAATTTGGAAATGACCCCTATTGGTAATAGGATCACCGGTTTTAAATGTCCAATCACCACGGGAATATTCACAATTGCTGATTGAACGAAAGAAACCTTTCTTTTAATTCCTGTCCTCCATGTAAGTTCTAAAAACCTATTACCCCACTCATCCGGTACAGGGGATATGCCGGTATGCCTTAAGCGATTGACATAATTAAATTCAAGAGTGAGGCGGATGGCCTTTAAGACAATAATTAAAAACCAGGCTGACACAATCAAGCGGGCATTTGATTCAAAAAATTCAACTAACGCGGCGATCAATCCTCCCAAAATGGAATAAGCAGCGGCATTGTCTTCCATTCCACCTGCAAAGAAACTCAGTACCGAACCTCCCGGCGCCACTTTATTCCACTCCATGATGAAAGTGATGAATACACCACCTAAGAAAAGTATGAATAACCCTACCAGCAAATTATAGCGAATCAAGGGTCGCGCATTCCGTGTACTGGCCAACACCAATCCTGCGCATACTGATAAAATAAATCCTAACCAGATCGAATGAAAGATCATCCAGCAAAAGCTTCTGATAATTTGTTCTAAAGCAATATTCATTACCCGGGTGATTTTTGATTGATCATTCGTTTGATAATTTTCTTGCAAGCTCCTTCAATACCTGCAATTCCTTCTTCGATATTTTTTTGTTATCTAGAAGGGCAAGCACCAGGCTGCTCACCGAACCATTGTACATGGTATCAACAAACTTTCCCAGCAAATAACCTTTGGTTTTTTCTTCCTGGAGTAATGGGGTGTAAACATGTTTCATGCTTGACTCATCACGGGCTAACATGCCCTTCTCCGTCATTACCTGCATTAATTTGAGAGTTGATGTGTATTGAACCGTTTCCTTTTGCGTATTCAGGAAATCATGTACGAACCGTACGGTAGAGGGACCATTTGTCCACAACACCTGCAACACATCCATTTCAGATTTGGTTGGAACTATTTCAGCTTGCCTGTTCTTCTTTGTTGATTTCATGCACCTAAGGTACGATAAAAAACGTACGTTCCAAATTGTATGGCTATTTTTTTTTACCTCATCGGCATTTCCCGGAACGCGGCGTATTGCATCCAGAGTAAATGAATGATTGTCAATGGAGCTTCATCGGCCCCGATAGAATGGATCAAAAGCCTGCAGTTTCCCTGTTTACCGTGATAAAAACAAAACCCCACCACCCAAGGCAGGTGGTCAAATCGATGACCCGCCACATAGCAGCGAAATGAATTATTCAGAATAAACCAGAAAATAAATAGTATCAGAAGAACGGAATCTGCAGCGGTGCAGAAAGCTGGATTTTGCTGA
>Ga0196972_1000662_pt1 | contig 14533 bp, 12 predicted proteins | sample S1v_2013CmetaG_FD_148618 | JGI IMG/M metagenome (GOLD analysis project Ga0196972, IMG submission 148618) | Soil microbial communities from Anza Borrego desert, Southern California, United States - S1+v_20-13C | ecosystem: Environmental > Terrestrial > Soil > Desert | place: USA: California...
TTCATGCCTGTTGCCGGATCGGTAGTGCCGGGCACGCTCGTTCCGGCTTCTCGTTCAGCATCCACTTTGAACAACCCGTATGGCCTTGTAGCGCCGCGCACTCCGGAAGAGGCCGCCGCGCTCATCCGAAATCAGATGTTCAACGGGGAGTTGGGTTCGTACGCCCCGAAAGCTCAGCCGACTGCAGCGGATCTCCGGGCAATCGCGAAGTATGAAGGGCCATCGTTCAGGGCGTGGGATGGAAAGCTGGGTGTCAGTACGCAAGAAAAATTCGAGCGCGATATCGGCATGGCACTGGCTGGGCCGCCGTCGGCTGCGCTTCTGGGCATTGCTGGCTTGGGTAGTGCGAATGCGGTGACGGTCGGCGGCGCGGTGCTCGGGGGCGGCATGGACGCGGCCGGCCAGTATGCGCAGACGGGAACAGTGCGTCCGATGCAGTCCGTCTTTGCGGCGGCAACGTCGGCTACCTTTGGGCGGATTGGCATGAATTACGGCTTCGTGAATAACGTACTATTGGGAGGGGTAGCAGGTGCTACGAATACGGCCTTCAACAACGCGGTTTATGGGGAGGACAATAGTTTGGTGTTCGCTGCGGCAAAGGGAACGCTAGGTGCTTCAGTCGCATACCCGACAGGTATGTTTACAACCAAGGCGGTGGGATGGAGCTTGCCGTCACTTGGTCTGCCAGCATATGTTTACCCGGCTTTGAATCCGCAAGTCCCGGCGTTGTTCCAGCGCTCGGTTCCAAATCCAATTCCATCAACGCTAGGTGTGGTAACCGGCGGCACGGTTGGTGGCATTCCATCTTTTATGCCGGATAAACCTTCGAAATGAAGAAACTAGATGATTTGCTGCAAAGCTCGGGTTGGCGAGGAAGTCTTACCCGATTCGCCATAGTAGGTGCAGCTTCTGCTGGGATATATTGGCTGCCCTACGCATATGCGTGGTACTCGGAGCATTTCCTCTCCCGCCCTGTGATCGTACGAGAACACAGATTTGAAATGATGCTCGTTTACGTGTTTGTCAGTGTATTGATTCTGGCCGAAGCCGTGAATGCGATCCGGATCCTGTGGATGAAGCGGAAGGCGAGGAAGGAACGGCAATAGCTCGTAGGGCTGGTTGTAATCCGCCGGATGTTTGTTGTTTGATGTGCCCCCAATAAAGAGTGCCAATCGGAATCTAGTAAAGTTCGTTTTCGAAAGGGAGAACGAACGTGAAGAAGCGGTTTACCGACGAGCAGATTATTGGGTTTCTGAAGCAGGCAGATGCCGGCGTATCGGTCAAAGAGCTGTGTCGCCAGCATGGCTTTAGCGATGCATCGTTTTACACCTGGCGCGCCAAATTTGGCGGCATGACGGTGCCGGATGCGAAGCGGCTGCGTGAGCTGGAAGCGGAGAATGCGCAGCTCAAGAAGCTGTTGGCCGAATCAATGCTCGATGCAGAAGCTCTGAAAGTGGCGTTAGGCCGAAAGCACTGAACCCACAGGCCAAGCGTGAGATGGTCGCAGCGATGCTGGAGAAGACAACGATTTCCGAGCGCCGCGCCTGTCTGCTTGTGGGGCTGTCACGCACTGTCTTGCACTACCAGGGCAAGGCCCAACCCGAGAACGAGCAATTGCAGGCTCGCATGGTTGAACTGGCCGGCGAACGCCGCCGCTTTGGCTATCGACGCCTGCATGCGCTGTTACGACGTGAAGGCATCGAGGCGAATCACAAACGGATATTTCGTCTTTATCAGGGCGCTGGCCTGGCGGTAAAGCGCCGGCGCAAGCGGCATGGTGTGGCAGTCGAACGGGAGCAACTGGCACTGCCAAGCCGGCCCAATGAAGTATGGTCTATGGATTTCGTCAGCGATGCACTGGCCAATGGCCGCAGGATTAAGGTGTTGACCATCGTGGACGACTTCACCAAGGAGTCGGTCGACTTGGTGGCTGAGCATGGCATTTCCGGTCATTACGTCGTTCGCGTGCTGGAGCGAGCAGCGCAGTTCCGTGGCTTGCCGTCAGCAATCCGAACCGATCAGGGCCCGGAGTTCACCGGCAAGGCATTGGATCAGTGGGCGTATCAGAATGGCGTGCAACTCAAGCTGATTGAGCCGGGCAAGCCAACGCAGAGCGCCTACATCGAGAGTTTCAATGGTCGCTTCAGAGACGAATGCCTGAACGACCACTGGTTCACCAGCCTGGCGGAAGCGCGCATTCGAATCGCGGCATGGCGGCGCGATTACAATGAGCATCGGCCGCATAGCGCATTGAACTACCAGACACCGGCGGAATTTGCCGCAAGCTGCCGGACAAACCGGCTGCCAAAGGCCGGCGAGCAGGAAAGAATTTGATGTTTTTAATTGGACTTTGCTAGAAGGCCCCTGGCACTACGAATGGGGGCACATCAGTTGTCCCATCCTTTTAATTTCTCGTCCGCCCAGATCACACTCGGAACTACAATTCGCTTTCACAGCGATGATGCTTTTTAAAATCATTACCTCAGTTGAAGCCGATGCGCCGTGTCGCGATATGGGTCTCTTCAATTTGCTTGTCTTTCGCAATTAGCGTCGGATTCATCTTTCTGTCCGTCTCGATTGCGGGACATTTCTATAGCCTTCGCCACCCGATACCCCCGGGCGAAGATGACCTTGGAACAGGTATGTTTATCATCTTCTGCGCGATCGTTTCGTCAGTCGTTGCCATCCCACTTTTTATTCTTTTCATCCATCTTTTTGTAAAGACAATCTCAAAGTCTCTGAGAGGACCTGACCAAATTCCGCGCGATCGTAATTAGGGATCTAAGGGACCCGCTCCTTCCGTTAATTAAAATCCATGGATCAGGTGAACGGCGCCGGTCGGCCGCATTCACGGCCGCGCATCCTCCCCCCACACCTGCCACATCCTGAACCGCACGCCCGCCTGTTCACTGCTCAGCATTTCGCGCACGCCGAATCCGGCGTTGCCGCTGTCGCGCATGACAGGCGTACCGAGCAACACGCCGTCCGCCCCCACGAGCACCTGCACCGCGGGCGCCGTCGAATCGCTCCCTTTGCCGGACACCACGCCGATCTCGCCGCTGGCCAGCCGCACTACCGCGCCCGTCGGATACATGCCCACAACGCGGATGAAGCATGCGGTGAGCATCGGGTCGACGAGGTGCTGGTCCGCCAGGAGGATGTCCCTGAGCGCTTCGATCGGGAGCAGCGAGCGGCGGTAGCTGCGCGAGGATATGCGGGCGCAGTAGCGGTCGGCGAGGGCGATGATCTTGACAGTGACCGGGATGCGCTCGCCGGTCCAGCCGTAGGGGTAGCCGCTGCCGTCTTCGTTTTCGTGGTGCAGCAGCACGCAATCCAGCCATTCCTCGTCGGTGATGCCGGCGCGGCGCAGGATGTCGGCGCCGACTTCCGGATGGGCGTGGATGGCGGCGAGTTCGTCCTGGGAGATGGCGTTGAGGCGGGTCTGCAATTGCTCGTGCTTGTGCAGCATGCCGATGTTCATCGTCAGCGCGCCGGCGACCACCGTGAGGATCTGGTTGGGCAGCTTGTCGAGCGCGCGCGCCACCAGCATGGCGACGACGGCGGTGTCGATGCAATGCCGCACCGCGTAGCTGCCTTCGTCCTGGTTGTGCAGGATGCAGGCGAGGGCGATGTCGGGGCCGTCCTCGACCGCCGCCATCAGATTGCCGGCAAGGGCGAGCAGGCGCGATTGGGCATCCGGCACGCGCTCCAGGTTGAACAGCAGGTAGTCGAGCTCGCGGTGCGCTTCGTTGATACGGCGCAGAACAGACGGCCGCGCAGCGGTCTCCGGTGCGGGTTGGACCGGCATGTCGGCGGGGCGCTGCTCCATGGTTTTCCTTTCGCGCCGTCGTGCAAAAAAAGCAACACGGGACGACTGTGATGACTGGAAGAAATACTTCCGTCCATTGTAGGGGGGAGTTGGAATGAATTCATCAGTTTGTTGGATTCCGGAAATATTTCGTGCCCGGATGTGTTTCCATTGAGCAATTTTTGCCCGGGAGGCGGTATGATGAAACCGTTTTACATCTCGGATTGCTATGGCCACCATCATCAATCAGCGCCTGGCCCACTTGCGATCGCTCGTTGTCGATGACATGGCGGCCATGCGGCAAAACATCCGGACCCAGCTCGGGCAGCTGGGCATTCCGCATGTCGACCAGGCGGCCACACCGGACGAGGCGATCAGCTGCATCCGCAAGAACGCCTACGACGTCATCGTCTGCGATTACAACCTGAACCGGGAAACCAACGGCCAACAGATGCTGGAGTTCCTGCGTTCGCAGAACATCCTGCCGGCTTCGACCATGTTCATCATGGTGACGGCGGAGACCAGTTACGACCTGGTGGCCAGCGCGGCCGAGTTCCAGCCCGATGCCTACATGGTCAAGCCGCTCACCGGAGGCAAGCTGCTGGAGCGCATCGAGCGCCTGTTGGACAAGCAGAATGCACTGCGCCAGATCGTGGGCCGGCTGAACCTGAAGGATGTGGCGGGGGCGGTGGCCGAATGCGACCGCGCGCTGCAGGTGCAGCCGAAGTGGGCGCTGGATGTCCTGAAGATCAAGGCCAATGCCTTGCTCGAACTCGGCAAGCCGGAGGAGGCGCGCACCGTCTACGAAAGCGCATTGAAGCTGCGCGACGACCTGGTCTGGGCGCGCTACGGCGTCGCCCGCTGTCATTTCGCGGCCGGCAAGCTGGAGGAAGCGAAGGCCGTGGCGCAGGAGGTCCTCGAAGGCAATGCGCGGTATGTGGTCGCCTACGACCTGCTGGCCAAGGTGGCCGAGGCGCAGGGCAATGAACGGGAGGCGCTGGAGGCGCTGAACCGCTCGTACGAGGTGATTCCGTCGGCACGCCGCAGCCGCATGGTGGGCGACGTGGCTTACCGCACCGGCGACTTGGAGCAGGCGCGCACGGCCTTCGACCGGGCGCTCAAGCATACGAAGGGTTCGATCACCGCGCAGCCTTCCGACCTGCTGTCGCTGGCGCAGGTGCATGTCGATGCGGGCGAGGCGGAAGCGGCGCTGCAGGTATTGGCGGCCGCACCCAAACAGTACGGCGAATCCGAGGCATTTGCCGCCACCCAGGCGGCGGTGCAGGCGCAGGCGCACATCAAGATGGGCGACCTGGAGTCGGCGCAGCATGCGTTCGAGCGGGCCAAGTCGCTGGCCGATGCCACCAAGGCTGACGGCGCCGCGCTGGCGCTGGCCAAGGCGGCGTTTTCCATCGGGCGCGACGACGAGGGCGCGGCCATCCTGTCGAAAGCGGTGCGGGCGGACCACGAGAACACGCGGCTGGTGTCGCTGGCGCGCAAGGTGCTCAAGGACAGCGGCAAGGAAGAGATGGTGTCCACGGTGGTCGACCATGCGCTCGACCAGGTCAATGCCATCGTCGCCGAGGCCAGCGCGCTCATGCGCAAGGCACAGTTCGATGAATCGCTGCAGAAGCTGGAAGAGGCGCTGGAGGCCATGCCGGAGAATACCGGCGTGCTGCTGGCCGCGGCCCAGCTCCACCTGTTGTGGATGAGCCAGAAGGGGCTGAACCTCGATTACGTGGCGCGGGTCAACAATTACCTTGCCAAGCTCGATGTGCTCTTGCCGGGCAACGAGCGCGTGGCCAAGATGTACCGCTTCATGCGCGAAACCCTGAGCCGGGCGAAGAAGGACTAGGAGGACTAGGCATGGATACCAGGCTGGCGGCCGCCGTCGTGCACGACATCAAGAACGCGCTGGGCGTGCTGGAGGGCTCGCTCGCAGCGCTGGCGCAGGCGCCGAGCCGGGAGCAGGCCGAAACCGCGCAGGGCATGTGCTCGACGCTGCGCGATCGGCTGATCGGCTTCCTCACGCTGTACAAGGCGTCGTCGCAGGGGCTGGTCGCCCGTATCGACGCGATGAATCCCGAGGATTTCCTGAATGCGGTCGTGCGCGACAATCCCACCGGCCACCCGGAATTGAAGGTGGCCGTCGATGCGCACGACATGCCCGTGCTCGGCTTCTTCGACGAAAACCTGGTCGGGCTGGCGCTTGCCGCCGCCCTGCAGAATGCCGCCCGTTTTGCGCGCAGCAGGGTTGAACTGCGCTGTTCAATGGACGATTCGGGCGCGCTGGCATTCACCGTGCGCGACGACGGGCCGGGGCTCGGCGCTCAGGAAGACAAACCCTCGACCGGGCTGGGCACGGCGCTATGCGCGGCCATCGCCCAGGCGCACCGCAAGGGCGAGCGCTGCGGCACGGTGTCGCTGGAAGACCATCCGCAGGGCGGGGCGCTGTTCACGCTGCGCCTGCCGTGATGTTGCACTGCACATATTATTTCTCTTAAGCAAAACTTATTCTTGTCGTAATAGAACGAAAGGAGGCCGCCCTGCGGTGGCCCGACCAACAATAAACGACGATTAGAAACGCGTGCCGCATCGCACGCAAAGCGAGGATAGCCATGAGTATCAGCGTGACCTTCAATAGTGCGCACCGGATACTGCTCGCCTCGGAGTTTTTCATGGCCCGCCGGCCGGTGGTGGACCGCGACCAGAACCTCGTTGCGCATGAACTGCTGTTCTGCAGCGACGGCGCTACTGCCGAAGCACGGCCCGCCGAGGAACAGCCTGCCTCCGCATCCGTGATCGCCGACGTCTACCAGCACGGCATGGGAAGGGTGATCGGCGACTTGATCGGCATCCTGGTCATCGATCCGCAGGCGATCATGAGCGACATCTTCCAGTTCCTGCCGCCCGAGAAGGTGATACTGGAAATCGCCGACGTACGCGAGGTCACGCCGGAACTCGTCGAGCGCGTGGCCGCACTGACCCAGAAGGGCTTTCGCTTCGCGGTGGTCGATAACGGCAATGCCGACGCCATTGCCCGCCTGCTGCCGTGCGTGGAAGGTGTGCGGATAGACATCGCCGGCAGGCCGGCTGCGGAACTCGCGCAACTGCGCGCCAACTACGCGGCGCAGGGCAAGCGCGTGCTGGCGGAGAAGGTGGATACCGTCGAGCAGTTCCGGGTCTGCCATGAACTCGGCTTCGATTTCTTCCAGGGATACTACTTCACCCGGCCGGCATGCATCGAAGGCCGCAAGCTCGCGCCGTCCCAGCTCGCCATCACGCGCCTGATGGCGCTCATTGCCTCGGACGCCGACAACTCGGTGATCGAAGAGCACATCAAGGGCAACGTGTCGCTCGGGCTGAACCTGCTGCGCCTGGTCAATACGCCGGCAGTCAGTGCGCACCGCATCGACTCGCTGCGGCAGGCGCTGATGGTGCTTGGCCGAAACCAGCTGCAACGCTGGCTGCAAGTGATGCTCTACGCCGACAATGGCGGGGGCAGCGTCGCGCAGCCGCTGTTGGCGCTGGCCACCACGCGCGGCCGCCTCATGGAACTTCTCGCGCAAAAGCTCAAGCCGGGAAACCGCGGCATTGCGGACACGGCTTTCACGGTCGGCATCATGTCGCTGATGGACACGCTCTTCAGCATGCCGATGGAAAGCATCCTGGAACAGATCCCGGTGGTGGATGACGTGGGCAATGCACTGCTGCGGCGTGAAGCTTACTTCGGGCAGCTGCTGAATCTCGTCGAATACACCGAGTGGCATTCCAAGACCGAGACGCAGCTATTGCAGGCGCTGCGTGATCTGCGGCTTTCGCACAATGACCTCTACCTGCTGCAGCTCGCTGCGTTTGAATGGAGCGATCATGTGACGCGCAGTATGCGGTGACGGAGGGGCGCCGGTGGGTTTCGCTTCGCTCTACCCACCCTGCCTTCCAACGTAGCGGTAGGCTGGGATGCAATCCCAGCTATCATGAAAACAGGCGTACATTGCTGGGATTGCATCCCAGCTTACGATTCTCTATAAAGAAACGCAGGGTGGGTAGAGCGCAGCGAAACCCGCCATGCACCCCGCAAGAACCAATCCGCCACCCGCACATCCTACGCATGTCCACCTTCGTCAAGGAGCAAGCCATGCCACAAAACCCCCCGGGTCTGCGCGATGCAAACACCCAGACCGCGAACAAGCGCGACAAGGCAAAGGACCAGGGACTTGCCGAACAGAACGTAACAGGCGCATCTCCGCCGGAAGTCGATAAAGAGGCCGACACCGGCACCGACGAACGCAATCCTCCGCCCGACAAGCACTGATCACTTCCTGGAGATGAACGGATTGCCTTCGATGTAGAACCGCAAGGGCGCTTCCGCCCATTCGCCTGCATAGGCGACACCGATGCGCGGCCGGGTGACGACGGAGAAGGTTTCATTCCGCTCCGGCGCGGCGATATAAAAATCTTCGCTCAGCAAGTCGCGGCCATTCAAGCGCTTGTCGATGCCCATCGACCGGCACAACAGGCCGGGGCCTTTCGTATTGCCTTCCACGTTCGCCACAGGTTCCACTGCGCGCAGCAGCACGGCGGCGCCGTTACCTTCCGGTTCGGTCACCGCGTTCATGCAATGGTGCATACCGTAGATCAGGTAGACGTAGGCATGCCCCGGCGGGCCGTACATGACGGCGGTGCGCGGCGTGATGCCCTTCGAGGAATGCGCGGCGAGGTCGTGCGCGCCGACATAGGCTTCGACCTCGACGATGCGCGCCCGGCGCTCGATGCCGCCGTCGACATGCACGAGATGCTTGCCCAGCAGGTCGCGCGCCACGTCTTCGGTGGCGCGCGTGTAAAAGTGTCTGGGCAATGCGGCGCGGTTTGCCATCACCAGGTATCGATGCAGGGACGTTTCTTGCCGTTGCGCGGCGCAGGCGGAGGCGCCGAGCGCAGGCCGCGCATGACCCAGCGCCGCGTGTCGGCGGGATCGATGACGTCGTCGATTTCGAGGAAGGAGGCCATGTTGATCGCCTTGCCGCTCTTGTAGGACTCGGCCACCATCTTGTTGAAGGTCTCGGCACGCTGCACCGGATCGGCGATCGCTTCCAGTTCCTTGCGGTAGCCGAGCCGCACCGCGCCCTCCAGTCCCATGGCGCCGAACTCGCCGCTCGGCCATGCCACCGTGAAGAAGGGCGCGTGGAAACTGCCGCCGGCCATCGCCTGCGCGCCGAGGCCGTAACCCTTGCGCAGCACGACGGTGAAGAAAGGTACCGTGATGCTCCCCGCGGTGACGAACATGCGAGACACATGGCGCACCATCGCGGTCTTTTCCGCGTCCGGCCCGACCATAAAGCCCGGCGTGTCGCACAGCGAGAGGATGGGCAGGTCGAAGGCGTCGCACAGTTGCATGAAGCGTGCGGCCTTGTCCGCGGCGTCGGCATCGATGGCGCCGCCGAGATGCAGCGGGTTGTTCGCCATCAGGCCGAAGGGGCGGCCCTCGATGCGCACGAGGGCGGTGAGGATGCCGGTGCCGAAGCTGCGCCGCAGTTCGAGCACGGAATCCTTGTCGGCGATGGCGTCGATGACCGCGCGGATGTCGTAGGAGCGCAGGCGGTTTTCCGGCACCAGCCTGCGCAATTCACGCTGGTCGGCGCACTCCCATTGCGCCAGCGGCCCCTGGAAGTAGGAGAGGTACTTCTTCGCCACGCGCACCGCTTCCGCTTCGTCCCGCACCACCACATCGATCACGCCGTTGGGCGCCTGCATGCTCACCGGGCCGACCTGTTCCGGCTCGAACACACCCAGTCCGCCGCCTTCGATCATCGCCGGCCCGCCCATGCCGATGGTGGCGTTTTCGGTGGCGATGATGACGTCGCAGCAGCCGAGAAAGGCGGCATTGCCGGCGAAGCAGCGGCCAGAGACGATGCCCACGCGCGGCACCAGCCCGCTCAGCTTCGCGAAGTTGATGAAGGACATCACGTCGAGGCCGGCGACCAGCATGGCGTCGGTGTCGCCCGGCCGTCCGCCGCCGCCCTCGGCAAAGAGCACCACCGGCAGCTGCGATTGCGCGGCGACCTGGAACATGCGGTCAGTCTTCTTGTGGTTCATCATGCCCTGCGTGCCGGCGAACACGGTGTAGTCGTAGGCCAGCACCATGCAGCGCGACTTGCTGTCGTCGAACAGCGCGCCGTTGACGCTGCCGACCCCGGCAACGAGGCCGTCGGCGGGGCTGATGCGGATCAGTTCGTCTTCCGTCCGCCGGCGGCGCTGGGCGGCGAGGGCGAGCGCGCCGTATTCGATGAAGCTGTCCGCATCGCACAGGTCTTCCACGTTTTCGCGCGCGGTGCGTTGGCCGGTCTTGCGGCGTTTTGCCACCGCATCGGGACGTGCAGCATCGAGACCGACCGCGTGGCGCTGAAGGGATTCGGCAAGATCGGGGCGGATGGCGTCGAGGTCGATACCCTCCGCCTGCTCGGCTTCCAGCGCATCGACATCGGCGGGCTCGATGTAGGCGAGCGGATGGCCGCGGAAAATGACCTCGCCCGGCCGCGCATGGAGGGAGCGCACGATGCCGCCGGTCTCGGCCTTCACCACATGTTCCATCTTCATCGCTTCGATGACGGCGATCTGTCTGCCGGCGTGGACGAGCTCGCCTTCCTGCACGTCGATGGAGACCACCGAGCCCTGCATCGGGGCGGCCACGGGCACGGTGCCTTCCAGCGCGGGTTCAAGCACCGGGCGCTCCTGTCCGGATGTCTCCTCCATTGTCTCGGGATAGAGCTTGCGGTGGGCTCCGCCGTCCGGCTCGACGAGCGCGGCGATATGCTCTTCCACGAAGCGCGTGTGGACGCGGTTGGCGACGACGTCCGGCCGCGTCAGCAGGTTCTGCAGCAGGCCGATGTTGGTATCCACGCCCTCGACGCGGAACTCGCACAGCGAGCGGTAGGCATGCGCGATCGCGTCGGGGTAGCGGCCCGAGGAAGTGGAGGCGATCAGCTTGGCCAGCAGGGAATCGAAGTTCGGGTTGGTGACGTAGCCGGTGTAGCCGCAGGTGTCGACGCGCACGCCGGGCCCGAAGGGCGGGTCGAATGCGGCGAGGCGGCCGCCGGCCGGCTGGGTGTTGCCCTCTGCATCCATGGTTTCCATGTTGATGCGCAACTGCACGGCAAAGCCGCGCGGCGCGGGGACTTCGTGCTGGGTCAGCCCGATCTGCGCGAGCGTGCCGCCGCCGGCGAGCTGCAGTTGCGCCTTGACGAGATCGATGCCCGTGATTTCTTCCGTCACCGTATGTTCGACCTGCAGGCGCGGATTGGCTTCGATGAAATAGAAGGGCGCATGCTCGGAGTGGTCGCTTGCATCGACCAGGAATTCGAAGGTGCCGAGGCTGGCGTAGCGCACTTCCCGCGCCATGTGCAGGGCGGCCTCGATGATGCGCTTTTGCAGCGGATGCGGCAGGGTGGGGCTGGGGGCGACTTCGACCAGCTTCTGGTTGCGCCGCTGCAGCGTGCATTCGCGTTCCCACAGGTGCGTGACCGCGCCGCTGCCGTCGCCGATCACCTGCACTTCGATATGGCGTGCGCTGGCGAGCAGTTGCTCGACGTAGAGGTCGGCGCTGCCGAACGCGGCCTTGGCCTCGGACTGGCAGCGCGCAAAGGCATCGGGCAGTTCATCCACGTGGCGAACGAGGCGCATGCCGCGCCCGCCGCCGCCGGCCACCGCCTTGACCATCATCGGCGCGCCGCCCAACGATGCGAAGAATGCCTGCGCTTCCTCCAGGCTGGTGGCGCGGCTGGTGCCGGGGATGACGGGAATGCCGTAGCGTCCGGCCAGTTCCCGGGCGCGCACCTTGTCGCCGAACAGGTCGAGCACGTCCGGCTGCGGGCCGACGAAGAGTAAGCCTTCCACGGCGCAGCGGCGCGCGAAAGCGGCGTTCTCGCTCAGGAAGCCGTAGCCGGGATGGATGGCATCGCAGCCTGCCGCCTTGGCCGTGGCAACGATCTGCGCGATGTCGAGATAGGCCTGCGCGCCGGTCCCCTTGAGCGTGCGGCGTTCGTCGGTGCGGCGAACATGCAATGAGGCCGCATCGTCCTCGGAATGGATGGCAACGGTGTGGATGCCGAGTTCCGCCGCGGCGCGCGCAATGCGGATGGCGATTTCGCCGCGGTTGGCAATCAGGAGCCGGGTGACGCCCATGGGAATCCTTGTCTCGTGGTGATTGTTCGGAGGTGTTTTAGCACGTCCGTACGATTCTAGTCCACGAGACCGGGATCGGTCACGCCAGTTGCGCTGCGTAGGCTTCCAGATGCGTATCCGTGCTGCCGAACTGCAGTTCGATCGCCATCAGCCGCTTGAAGTAATGACTGACGTCCAGCTCGTCGGTCACGCCCATCCCGCCATGCAGCTGCACCGCCTGCTGCCCCACGAAGCGGCACGCCTGCCCGACGACGACCTTGGCTGCCGACAATGCCTTGCCGCGCACCGCCGGATCAGGATCGTTGCAGCGGACCGCAGCGAGATAACTCATCGACCGGGCCTGCTCGATATGCAGCACCATGTCCGCCATGCGATGCTGCAAGGCCTGGAACTTGCCGATCGGCTGGCCGAACTGCTTGCGGTTGCGCGCGTATTCCACGGTGGCGGCGAGCAGCTTGTCGAGTGCGCCGACCGCTTCCGCGCAGATGGCGGCGATGCCGGTGTCGAGCACTTCGGCGATCTTCGCCTCATTGCCGTCCAGGAGCGCGGTCGCCGGAACGAATACCTGGTCGAGCCAGACTTCGCCCGCGGGAACCGCATCGACCGTCTTGAACGGCACGAGCCGCAGGCCGCTGGTGTCGCGTGGCACGAGGAAGACGCCGATCGCGCCGGATTCGATCCGCGCCGTCACCAGCAGCAGGTCGGCCGACGCGGCGTGCACCACCGCGCTCTTGTGCCCGGTGATCACATAACCGCTGCCCACGGGCGAGGCGCGCGTCCCGATCGCCATACGGTCGAAACGGGAAGCGTGTTCGTCGTGCGCGAAGGCGGCAATCTTTTCGCCGGCGGCGAGTGCCGGCAGGAACTCGCTGCGCTGTGCCTCATTGCCCATCAGCGCGATGGCCTTGCTCGACAGCACGGCACTGCTCAGGTAAGGCTCCAGCAGCAAGCCTTCGCCGATGGCGTTCATCACCAGCATGGTATCAACCGGCGAGCCGCCCAGTCCGCCGTCGGCCTCGGGCACATTGATTGACAGCAGGCCGATGTCGGCCAGCGCCTTCCACGCCTCGCGGCTGAATCCCTCGGGCGATGTCTCGCGAATCTTGCGGCGGGCCTCGAAGCTGTAGTCCCGGGCGACGAAGCGCCGGGTGGTGTCGAGCAGCATCTGCTGTTCTTCGGTGAAGCTGAAATCCATTCTTTTTCTCCTACAGGCCGAGGATCATCTGCGAGATGATGTTCTTTTGAATCTCGTTGGAACCGCCGTAGATCGACAGCTTGCGCATGTTCAGGTAGTTCGGACCAAGCGGGACCGTGTAGAAGGGGCCGACCGGATCGCCCTGGTAACCGGCCGCCATCGCTTCGCGGCGGAGTTGCAAGCCGTAGGGCCCGGCCACCTGCACCAGCAGCTCGGTGATCGCCTGCTGGATTTCGGTGCCCTTGATTTTCAGGATGGAAGCTTCGGGGCCGGGCGCGCGGCGCTCCGCCTCTGCAGCGAGCACGCGCAGGTTGGTGATTTCCAGCGCCGTCAGGTCGATCTCGACCTGGGCGATGCGCGATGAAAACAGCGGGTCCTTGATCAGCGGCTTGCCGTTCTTCGTTTCGATCGTCGCCAGCCGCTTCAGGCGTGCCAGCTCGCGCTTGGCGATGCCGATGCCGGCGATGTTGGTGCGCTCATGTCCGAGCAGGAACTTGGCGTAGGTCCAGCCGGCATTCTCTTCGCCGACGAGGTGTTCGACCGGCACATCGACGTTTTCCAGCCAGACTTCATTGACTTCATGCGCGCCGTCCATGGTGATGATAGGCCGCACGGTCACGCCGGGGCTGCGCATGTCGATGAGCATGAAGGAAATGCCGCGCTGCGGCTTGGCCTCCGGATCGGTGCGCACCAGGCAGAACATCCAGTCGGCATACTGCGCCTGCGTGGTCCAGGTTTTTTGTCCGTTGACGATGTAGCGGTCGCCGTCGCGCACCGCGCGCGTCTTGAGCGAGGCGAGGTCGGAACCCGCGCCCGGTTCGGAATAGCCCTGGCACCACCATTCCTGGGCCGCGAGGATGCGCGGCAGGAAGCGGTCCTGCTGTTTCGGGGATCCGTACTGCATGAGCACCGGCGCCACCATCTTGAGGCCGAAGGGAATGGCGCGCGGCGCACCGGCCGCGGCGCATTCTTCCTCGAAGATGTATTGCTGCACCGTGTTCCAGCCGGTGCCGCCGAAATCCTTCTTCCACGCCGGGCCGCCCCAGCCCTTCGCGTGCAGGATCCTCTGCCAGCGCACGTAGTCGTCGCGTTCGAGGATCAGGCCGTTGAGCACTTTGTGCCGGATGTCGGAAGGCAGGGCGCCGGCGACGAAGTCGCGTACTTCCTGGCGGAACGCCTGTTCCTCGGCGGTGAAGTTGAGGTCCATTCGGTTTCTCCGTGCTTCAGAATGCAGCGATGCCGGTCTGCTCGCGTCCGAGGATCAGCGCGTGGATGTCGTGCGTTCCTTCGTAGGTGTTGACCACTTCCAGGTTCACCATGTGGCGGATCACGCCGAATTCATCCGAGAT
>Ga0196972_1000663_pt1 | contig 14504 bp, 8 predicted proteins | sample S1v_2013CmetaG_FD_148618 | JGI IMG/M metagenome (GOLD analysis project Ga0196972, IMG submission 148618) | Soil microbial communities from Anza Borrego desert, Southern California, United States - S1+v_20-13C | ecosystem: Environmental > Terrestrial > Soil > Desert | place: USA: California...
CGCAAATGGTGATCCGGCAAATGATGTGATCCCGGGTTATCGGGACCAGACCAGCAACCGGAAAAACATGTTTTCCCGCCATGGTGGCGATTTTAAAGGCATCGAGCAACGATTCAATTATTTCAAAGAGCTGGGGGTAACGGCACTCTGGTTGACTCCCATTATAGAAAACAACGTAACCCTGATGCGGGAATGGGGCAATGAAGTAGCAGGCTATCATGGTTATTGGTTCACTGATCACTACCAGATTGACAAGCGGCTTGGAGGTAATGACGGCTATCTGGAATTTGTCAACAATGCACATAAGAATGGAATCAAAGTAGTACAGGACGCTATTTACAACCACATCAGCAAAGAACATTTCTTTGCCACTGATCCGCCTTCGCCTGACTGGATCAACAACTGGCCCCAATATACCAGTCCCAATCACCGCGAGGAAGCACTCTTTGACCCATATGCCTCAGAGTTTGATAAAAAACAAATGCTCGACGGTTGGTTTACTGATCATCTTCCTGATTTGAACCAGCGCAATCCTTACCTCGCAACCTTTCTTGTGCAGCACGCCCTCTGGTCAACGGAATACTTTGGTATTGATGGCTGGAGAGTGGATACGTATAAATATTGCGACGAGGCGTTCCTGAACCGGGTAAATGCAGCTCTCGAAAGTGAATATCCCAACATCACCATCTTTGGTGAGGCCTGGGTGAATACGGTGGTGGCGAATGCCTATTTCACTAAAAACAACCTTGATGCACCATTTGAGCACAATGCCAACAGCGTGATAGATTTCCAGTCATGCTTCGCCATGCTTTCCGGAATGAGCATGAACCAGGGATGGAATGATGGCGTCAACAAACTTTATCAAACCCTGGCACAGGATATCGTGTATAAAGACCCTACACGTAATTGCATCTTTCTTGATAACCATGATATGGACCGGGTATTTTCAGTAGTAGGCGAAGATTGGAAAAAATTAAAGATGGGGCTCACCTGGCTACTAACGCTTCGCGGCATTCCACAACTGTATTATGGCACGGAAGTATTGATGAAGAACATGAAAACAAACACTGATGCAACCGTACGTGAGGACTTCCCGGGAGGATGGAAAGAAGACTCAGTGAGCAGATTCGTTGCTTCAGGAAGAACTCCGGCGCAAAATGAAGCGTTCAATTTTGTGAGTAAACTGGCAAATTTCAGAAAATCTTCGTCAGCCTTAACCACAGGCAGAACGATGCAATTCATACCCGTAAAAGGATTATACACTTATTTCAGGTATGACGAAGACCAAACGATAATGGTGATTGCAAATACGGGTAAAACAGAAGCAAAGCCTCACCTAAAAGCGTACACAGAAATAATAAAAGGCAAAACAAAAGCACGTGATGTGGTTGCGGGAAAAGTTTATTCAATTGATGATTTGGTCATTCCGGCGGGAGAATCGGGCGTTTTTGAATTGCTTACCGATGCTCGATGACTAATGCTGGTTGTTCGAGGATTATTTGATAGTACAATTTGCTACACGCTGCGGGCTGTAGGCTTTGAACTACCCGCCATTACATTCGATCATCCATCATCGAATGACGGCTAAAGAAATATTCCCCAAATCGCCTGCTGTCCCCAAGTACCCCAATCTTTTGTGGCTTCTTTCACGGTTTCGCGCAATTCGGCTCCTGGTTTCTTCTTACCTTTTGTAGGAGCTACAATCTTTTTTGTATCGATGCCTGTGATCTGCACTTTCGTGGCTACCCAACTGGTATACATGCGGGGAATGGTAATTCCGAGTATCATTCCAGGGAGGCCATTAATGCCCATTGGACCTCCGCTTATGGTTATTTCATCTGTATAAAATGCAAATACATACACGCTGTCGAAGATGATGCCAACGGCTTTGCGGCAATTGAATCCCGCAATGTCCCTGGTTTCATGCGGTACCATTTTCCAATCTATTTTCAACAATGAATCGGTCAGCAGGTAAGTATTGTCAAATACCCATTTCTGGTCAATATAGGTTCCGCTTGCATAATCATTGAACCAGATATCGTCTTCCTTTTCAGCTCCCCAGGGCATCTTGCTTTTCTCGTCATAACGATCGAATTTATAAAGCGCCTTGTCATTCTCAAAAAGAAACGTGTAATAGGTTGTAGAAAACTGCGGAAACCGCTCCTTCGCCATTTCAGCCCACATTCCATCCCCAAATATTTTGTGGTTATTCGTTCTCACCTCAAACTCTACCAGGCCGCTGTTTATAAACTGCTGACCACGGGCAATAGCCATAGAGAAGATAGCTATAAAGATTAGAATGATTTTTTTCATATCAGATAGTTTCTAAAAATTAAAAGGATGCAGGTTTTCCGTTTTTGGAAAAATTCCAGGTGAGGCGCAACTGCCAGAATCGCTGCAGCGTGTTGTAAAACGACTCAGTAAATGAGCTGCTGCTGAAATTTCTTTGATATCCCTGGTTCTGGTTGAGGATGTCATACACCGAGAATGTAACCTCGAATTCATTCTTGAACATTCGCTTTACAAGATGGCCATTCCACCTGGTAAAATTGTTGTTCTGTGAAAGCCGTGGATCTTTCTGGCGGAATTGAATTTCAGCATCTGTGCGAAACTCAAAGGTCTTAAGAAAAGTAATTTCCACGTTCGCCCAACCCTGTAACTGCCAATAATCAGCATTGGCATTTTCATTTACGGAAGCTTTTGAATGATTCTTCGTCAGGCTTGGTCCAAAATGAAAATTGTACTTGTTCTCAACGTACTGACTAACTGAAATGCGTGCACCATAACTCGTAGTTTTCGTCACATTCTTTTCAATGTTCAGCGTTTTCAAATTTTGAATGTAGTCAACGTTCCTGTTATAATTTAAAACCGGCCCAACGCCAAGCCTCCATTTCGTATCTTTTATTTTAAAACCATAATCGCTGAATAAATTCAAATTGAAGATACCATTGACGTTTATGGTCTGGTATGTACGTTTACCCGCTGCCGGATCAATAATGCTAAACTGGGAAAAAGCGTTCTGTGTGTAGGCCAGGTTCAGGTTTGACCAGATATTTCTTTCCTTCAGCACATTATATGAATTGTATCCCATGTTAAAGCTGTGCCTGAATGACTGATCCAGGTCCGGGTTCCCAATATATATGTTCAATGGATCAGTATTTACCGTAATAGGCTGCAACTGCTCGAGAGAAGGAGCGGTAGTGTTGCCATTGTAATTGAAACGGAAGGTCTCATTTGGCTTGAACTTATATTGGAAATTGGCTCTGGGGAAGAAGTTCACGAAATTATAATTATACCGCTCATTGTCCGTAATGTTTTTCTGTACGAAATGACTAAATCCTACAGATGTACCAAAAGAGAAATTATACTTCTTCTTGTTCACGCGGAAATTAGCACCGGGAGTATTCACAAGCCTGTTAAATACGAATGAATTGCTGAGTGAATCTATTCGCTCAGTATACTTGCCCGTTCCATCATTCCCATTGGTTACCCGGTCATTTTCATTATTATAATATCCAAACGAATAACTTAATTCAACGTAAGTGTCTTTCATGAGCGGCTCCGTATAAGCTATACGTGTAACCACACTCTTACCTGCGCTATTTCTTAAATTCTCCTGGTCAACGGTATCAGTATCTATAAATCCTTTATAATAGTTATTAACTGAGTAAAGCATTCCGGTGTTCTTTGACTCATTCCAATTCAAATCCGTATTAACAGAAAGTGTACGTGAGAGCTTCCTGAACTTATGTTTCCATAAAATAGTGGATGAAACACTGTTATTATCAGCCACATTAGTGCTCAGTCGCCTGCTGTCATTTATGGGATCATTATCGTCATCAAAAGCTTCTGAGAAAAAGTCGCTGCGTGTTTTATTCTTACTGCTGTTCACTCGCGTAGTCCACTTAATTGAATTCATTGAATCTATATTTGATTCAAGGGTAAGATTGATGGCGTGCTTGATATTGCTGGAAAACCGATCCGTAATAGAATTAGTGAAGATTGAACTGTCTTCAACAAACTGCCTTGAAAAGGTTTTTGTAAGACCGGGTGCATTGACCTTGGTGAATTTATACCCCGCATTCAGGCTGTTCTTATTATTGTTGAACTTATTGCTGTAATGCAAGCCTCCATTCCAGTTTGTTGGAATCCCATTTCGCCCACCCCAGAAATTTTCATCAGCATCCGTAGTAAATGATACATACATGCCACCGTCATCAGAAATACCTGAACTCATTCCCTCCATTCCACCGCCATAGTTCTGAGCCTCCTGCCAGTCAAGATTCGTCTGCCCCGTATTGCTCATTATTCCGTAACCCGCAAACTTGCGCTTCCCCTTAAAGGCATTCGCCATTAGTGCATTGCTATATAGTTTCGGGTCGAGGCCTCCACCCACTTCCAGCTTTCCAAAGTATCCCTGTTTTTTATCCTCTTTCAATTTCAGGTTGATGGTCTTGTCCTTTATTCCATCGTCAATTCCGGTAAACTCAGCCTGGTCACTTTTTTTATCAAATACTTCCACTTCCTTTACAATATCAGCCCGGAGGTTTTTGGTAGCTATGCCCGGGTCAGTACCAAAAAATTCCTCTCCTTCCACTAGTACTTTCGTCACTTTTACTCCCATTGCTGTTATCTGGCCGTTCTTATCAACCTGGATGCCTGGCAACCGCCTCAGGAGTTCTTCCACATTTGCCCCTGGTCTCACCTTAAAACTATCTGCGGTATACACCGTAGTATCTCCTTTGATACGAATAGGTGAGCCGCTTTTAAGAATCACTTCAGCAAGCAGCTTGCTTTTGGGGATCATAACCACGTTGCCCAGGTTATTCTCTCCCTCTTTCAAATCAACCTTATCAAAATAATCCCCTACATACGGATGGGTGATCATAAGTAAATAATTGCCCGGCTCAACATTTGTTAGTACAAACTTACCTGACTGGTCAACCCGGGAAAACCTGACGAGTACTGAATCATCCTTTCGCAGAAGAGAAACAACTGAATTCTGAAGATTTTTACGGTCAGTGGTATCTACTACCGACCCTTTTAAATTCGCCTTTTGGGCGAAAATGGCAATGGAGCTTACGAACAGCAGGAAAAGCAGTGTAAGAAACAGTTTTCTCATTCGGCGTTGGTTTATTGGTTAGCGGGGGCCCTGAATTAATCGCCACAAAAGTGATGAATAAACCTAATATTTCTAAAACCCTGGTTTTCCGCGTTTGTTAATTATTCAATAAAAAGATGTAAGTTAGGTACGGATGCAGGAAAAATGAAATTCCATAGAATGGATGTGATAAATCTTAATACGAGTCAATCCGGGCCCAACGAAGGCAGGAACAAGGCCTATGAAGACGACAATTTCGTGGATAGCACCGGGCCGGTATGGAATTACTCCTTACTCACTGAAGAAGACGTGTCAAACTATCAACAGGGTACAAATTACCAGCTTTACAAAAAATTCGGAACACATTCCATCAAAGTTCACGGCACATGGGGAATGTATTTTTGCGTGTGGGCTCCAAACGCAACGGCTGTATCAGTGATTGGCAACTTTAATGACTGGAAGAACCACCAACACCAACTTTTCCCCCGCTGGGATAAAAGCGGCATCTGGGAAGGCTTCATACCGGGTTTTAAACTTGGGGAGTCCTATAAATACCACATCGTAGGATATGACAACCGGGAAACTGACAAAGGCGACCCTTTTGCCCATTTCTGGGAAAAAAGGCCGGCTACGGCAAGCATTACGTGGGATATGTATTATGATTGGAAGGACGGCGAATGGATGAAGCATAGAAAAAAACACAATTCCCTCGATGCACCATGGTCTGTATATGAAGTGCACCTGGCAAGTTGGCAACGCCCTGATGGAAATAATGAGGAGACTTATAATACTTATGACCAGATAACTGAGCGCCTGGTTCCTTATGTACACGAAATGGGTTTCACTCATGTTGAATTAATGCCCGTGATGGAGCACCCGTTTGACGGAAGTTGGGGCTATCAATGCACGGGTTTCTTTGCACCCACTTCAAGGTTTGGCGATCCCCAGGGATTGATGAGATTGATTGATACCTTTCACCAGCAGGGAATAGGCGTGATCCTGGATTGGGTACCTTCTCACTTTCCCTATGATGCCCATGGATTATTTATGTTTGATGGAACGCACACCTACGAGTATGCTGACATGAGAAAGGGATTTCATCCTGACTGGAACAGCTATATTTTTAACTACAAAAGGGGAGAAGTAAAATCCTTTCTTATCAGTTGCGCCCGTTTTTGGTTTGATATGTTTCATATAGACGGCATTCGCGTGGATGCCGTGAGTTCCATGCTTAAATTGAATTATTCAAGGGAAGAAGGAGAATGGGAGCCAAATGAATTTGGCGGAGATGGCAACCTCGAAGCCATTGCGTTTATCAAAGATTTGAATGAAACTATTTTTAGGGATTTTCCTGACGTACAAACTATCGCAGAAGAAGCTACAGACTGGCCCGGCATTTCAGCTCCTACCTGGAGAGGAGGATTGGGTTTTGGAATGAAATGGATGATGGGTTGGATGCATGATACACTTGACTATTTCAAACTTGATCCCATATTGCGGAATGCAAACCAGGATAAATTTAGCTTTAGCATGATGTACTTTTATGATGAAAACTTCATGCTTCCCCTTAGCCATGACGAGGTGGTACATGGCAAGAGCCCGATGATCTACAAAATGCCGGGAGATGAGTGGCAGAAGTTCGCTAACCTGCGATTACTATATTCCTATATGTGGACGCACCCGGGAGCTAAATTATTATTCATGGGTAATGAATTTGGCCAAACATCCGAATGGAATTATAAATCAGAACTGAATTGGCACTTATTGCAATTTGATCCGCATAAAAAACTGAAGGATTGTGTAGCGCGACTGAATATCCTCCTGCGCACCGAGCCGGCCCTGTATCAGAATCAATTTACTCACGCGGGATTTGAATGGATCGATCTTTATCATCGTGCAGAATCCGTGATCGTTTTTAGCCGGAAAGGAAACAAAAAATCTGATGACCTGCTCATTATTCTTAATATGACGCCGGTTGTTCGGAACGATTGGGAAATAGTAGTAAGGGGAAAGACTTATACGAAGGAAATTTTCAATAGTGATGAGGCAATATACTGGGGAACCGGCAACGTTTTTAACCCGGAAATACGATCTGAGCTTATTGACAAGGAACAAAAGATGTACAGGGTGACAGTAAATCTACCTCCGCTGGCTGCTCTTATCCTTAAATAATTTGTAATTTGTATTGGTTATAATGTAAAAGGCATGTCAGTATCGTGATGTTTTCAACATTAAAAACTAATTTCGCATGCTAATCCTATTAAAATATCCAAACAAGAATAATCCTATGAAACTTTCCTTACTGGCGGGCATATTATTGATTGCCTCAACCGCGACCAGTGCACAATCTGACAGTGCCAGCCACTACCTTCAAAAAGGGCTTGAAGAAAAAGCAAAAGGTCGCCGCCTTGAATCGCTCAAGCAATTTGAAAAGGCCGTGAAATTTGATGTTACCAGCTTGCCCGTTCTTACTGAACTCGCTTCCGCGTATCATGACCTTCGCAAATACTTTCCTGCATACGAGACATACAAAAAGATGGTTGACCTGGGAGATAATTCTGCGGCAACTTACAAGCAATTGTTCAATCTTGCGTATAACCTGCGCCAGCAGGATGATGTGATCAGGTATGCTGATAAACTAAAGAAAGCAGACCCTTCTGAAAAAGTGAATTTTTATGTGGGCAAGGTGCACTATGACCGGGAGAATTATGGAGAGGCAATAAGAGTGTTGAACCAGGCCGCAAAGGAAGATCCGGCAAATGGAGAAATTCCTTACATGATTGCACGTAGTTACTCTGATATGTCAAATCACAAGCAGGCGATACCCTTTTTTCAGAAAGCCATTGCCCTTGATACTACTAAGCCTAACTGGATTTATGAAATGGGGCTTATCTATTATGCCATACATGATGATAAGAATGCATTGAAATATATTCAAATGGCAGGGGATAAGGGCCTGAACAGGGATAATTCCTACCTGGAGAACCTGGGTATTGCTTATCTCAATTCAGGAGATCTTGAAAAAGGCGTAGAGATTATGGATGAGGTATTAAAGAGAAAGCCCAGCGATATCAATGTGCTCAATATGGTGGCAGAGGCCTATTATTTCAAAGGGAAGTACCAGAAGGCAATTGACTATTGGGACCAGATCCTTTATTATGATAAGGAAAATGCGTCAGCTCTTTATATGATCGGAATGAGTTACCAGAAAAAAGGAGATAAGGCAAAAGGCCAGCAACTGTGCGATAAGGCCATTGAAATGGATCCTACGTTGGCGGCTTTGAAGCAGAAGAAGTCGATGATGGGACTGTAAGCAGTTGTCAGTTGTCGGCGGCGAATTTCGTTGAGTGGTTCTCACACCCCGAAGAATAGATTTCGATTGGCGGGTTCCAACCCTAAACGACTTAAACGTTAAACGTCCTTATATTTACCGCAAAAATCTTCATGAAATATACTCCGAACCTTATCTATGACATCGGTATGCACAAAGGTGAGGATACGCGATTTTACATCAGAAAGGGCTATAACGTGGTGGCCATTGAAGCCAATCCGTTGCTCGTGGAAGAGAACCGTCGCAAATTCAGTCAGGAAATAGAAGCCGGAAAATTAAAGATTCTGAATGTTGGCATTGCAGAAAAAGAAGGCGTGATGAATTTTTATGTAAATGGCCATTCCTCTGAATGGAGTTCATTTGATAAATCAATTGGGACCCGCAACAATACTCCTTATACTGAAATTGCTGTCAATTGCGTACGAACAAAACATTTATTCGAGCAATATGGCGTTCCATTTTATATGAAGGTGGATATTGAAGGCTTCGATCATCTCGCGCTGGTAGATATATCAAAAGGTGACGACAAACCGAAATTTGTATCATGCGAATCAAATGAGGTGGAGTGGCTTGACATCCTGCACAATCGGGGATACAGGAAATTCAAGATCATCAACCAGGCTAACGGCTTCAGGCCTTTAAATACAAAGCTCGAGAGGAATAAAGGGTATGTATTTTATAGAAAAGGTAAACACGCCATCAAGCATAAACTTCGCAAAGTCATTCCCCAGAAATATGTTGGAGGTTCATCCGGTCCGTTTGGAGATGAAACCAGGGGAGCCTGGAAATCATACGAAGAAGTAAGAGATATTTATCTCGATTACATGCAACGTGAATTGAGAACCCCGGTGAATAATATTAGCTGGTGCGACTTTCATGCAACAATTTAATTTACATTCTTTCCGGCACTCTGATCCCCAACAATTTCATTCCATTCGAAATCAGGTTAGCCGTCAAGGTGGCGATTTGTAATCGTAGTTGTTTCTTTCCCGGAGTCTCGGCATTCAGTATGGAGTGTTCGGTATAAAACGCATTGAACAATTTTGCAACATTAAATACATAGATGGCGATTACTGAAGGGTTATGCTCAAGCAGTGCCTGTTGGAGTATGGCGTTGTATTGCTCGAGTAAAATGATCAGTTCTTTCTCCAGTTTAAGCAGGTGTTCATCATGAATAGCTTTTCCATCTGGCTTTTCTTTGCGCAACATGGATTGAATCCGTGCATATGTATATTGAATAAAGGGGCCGGTAAAGCCCTGGATATCGATGCTTTCTTCAGGGTTGAACACCATTCTTTTTTTGGGATCGACGCGTAAGAGGTAAAACTTTAGGGCGCCCAATGCGATGGTGTCATAGAGTTCATTTAATTCACCCGGGTTAAAGTCTTTTACCTTACCCAATTCCTCCGTGCGTTCCCTGGCAACTTTCTTCAATTCTTCCAGTAAATCGTCTGCATCAACCACCGTCCCTTCCCTGGTTTTCATTCTACCGGTGGGCAATTCAACCAATCCATAGCTAAGGTGAGTGATCCCTGCGGCGTATGGCTTACCCATCTTCTGCAGGATAAGTTTTAATACTTTCATGTGATAGTTCTGTTCATCTGCAATCACATAAAAGCTTTGTTCATAATTGAACTCTTCAAATTTTTTGTCGGCCAGCCCTAAATCCTGCGTGATGTAAACTGAAGTTCCATCCTTACGGAGCAATAATTTTTCATCAAGACCATCAGCCGTAAGATCTATCCATACACTTCCGTCGTCTTTTCTAAAAAATACGCCAGTGGCGAGCCCTTCCTCTACAATTTCCTTACCCAGCAAATAGGTTTCGCTTTCAAAATAATTTTTATCAAAATCGCTTCCAATCTTGTTATAGGTTTCATTAAAGCCTTCATATACCCAGGCGTTCATTTTTTCCCATAAGGCCCGCACACCCTGATCGCCATTTTCCCAGTCAATAAGCATTCGCTGGGCCGCAAGCATTAGGGGAGTATTCTTTTCTGCTTCTTCTTTTGTCATTCCATCAAGCATTAGTTTTTCCATTTCTTTCTTATGCTCAATGCCAAATCTCACATAATAATCACCCACAAAATGATCGCCTTTTATTCCTGTGCTATCAGGCGTTGCTCCCTGGGCAAACTTTTCCCATGCTACCATTGATTTGCAGATGTGAATACCTCTGTCATTCAATATGGAGGTCTTGAACACTTTATAACCTGCATTCTTCATGATCTCCGCCACTGACCAGCCTAAAAAATTATTCCTTAAATGACCCAGGTGCAGGGGCTTGTTTGTGTTAGGGGAGGAGTATTCCATCACGATGGTGCGATCGTTTGAAGGACGGGCACCCAGCCTTGAATCACTATAATTAGATTGTAAAAAATCCATCCAGAACCGGTCAGCAATTACCAGGTTTAAGAAACCCTTAATTACGTTATAGGAAACAATTAGTGACGAATGTTTTTCTACCAGGTGAGACCCTAGTTCATTTCCGAGTTGTTCGGGAGATTTTTTTAAAGACTTAACAAATGCGAACAGCACAATTGTATAATCACCTTTAAATTCAGGTTTAGTTACTGAAAGCGTAATGTCTTTTTCAGCAACCTCCTGGCCATAAAGATCATGAAGAGCTTTAATGACAATTGGTTTAATCGCACCTGCAATGCTCATCCCTTGTTAATTTAGGTGCGAATTTACAAAAGCAGCGTTCAGAAATCCATAACTAATTAATGAATTGGCTATTTAGATAACTTTGTTCACGATGAGAAGGCATATTAATAGCGCCAGGGACCTGATTCTCCCTATTATTGATTTTTTTTATCCACCCTTCCGAAAAATCCTGAACCTGCAAACCTTCAGGTATGCGGTATCGGGGGCTGCAAACACATTTATTGGTTTTGCAGCCTACCTCGTAAGCTATGAATTCATTTTACAAGGCAAACTGCTTAACCTTGAAGTCTATGCGTTCAAATCGCATATAGCTGCCCTGTTCATTTCATTCTGCGTTTCCTTTCCCCTGGGATTTTTCCTGATGAAGTATGTTGTCTTTAGTGACTCAAACATGAAGGGCAGGATACAACTTTTTCGCTATTTCATGGTATGCCTGTTTAACCTGGCACTCAATTACCTGCTCCTGAAGGTTTTTGTTGAGATTTTTCACATTTACCCAATCCTCGCCCAATTACTCACCATAATTATTGTGGTGGTATTTAGTTATCTCGCACAACGGCATTTTAGCTTTCGCATCAAGAACGAGGAAGAAGAAATCACAGACTAAAATCGATCGATTCCACCTTTACTGACATTTCTCCTGTGCAATTGCTCCTGATCACGAGATGTCGACTGTATGGATAGATGCTCTCCAGGGTGATGTCATGAATGGTTCCATAACTGCTAATGCCCTTAACCCATTCCCTGTTCAACTGTTGATTGATGGTGATTTTTGCGGTGTCTATAAATGAAGTGAGGTCATACCTTGTATACTTTCCGATTTCATTGGTAATTCGTTTGCTGAAAAGCCATTCAGCTGTTTTCAACAGTGCATTCCTTGATTTAATATCAAAGTCCAGGTCAATCACTTCAAGAATATGGGACGCCTTGTCATAAACGGGTTTGCCAGTGAGATAAAATTCCCCTTTATTAGTCCCGCTAAAATTTACTTTAATTATCAATCTCTCATTTCCTTCGCCATAGATCCTGCATTCATCTATTATGAATTTCTTTTTTACCGGTCCTTTATTGAGATCGAATTCCTTTCCCACCAACTGGCTATTGAGTATCCTGCTTAATGAATCATAATTGAGTACGGCATCCAGGTAAACGGAAAAACCGGGAGTGCGGCTAAAGTCGCTGATGGGAGGAACCGGGCTTTGGAGGTCCATTGGCCGCTCAAAACTAATAACTGGTTTGGCTGAGAGCCCAAGATATACATAGAGAGAATCACCTTTGGCAAACAGGTTATTGATATGAATGCGTTGTGGGTTTATCTGCATCCATCCCATGTTGTAAATGTTGTAAGCTTTGCCTAACTCGTTCCATAACTGTTGAAATTGTTGCCTGAGATCTACTATCCCATAACTCTTGTCAAGGTTTGCTTTTGCAAGATCCAGTTCCTCAGTCAGTCCATTCATTACCTGTTTGGTTATATCCTGGCCCCAGAAACAAACGGTGCATTTATCGAGTGGCTGGGGTTCATTTCTTTTAGTCGTCAACCGTATTTTATAATCACGTTGTACGGAAAGTGAGTTAGAGAATGAAACATTCACACGCCGTTCTCCTTCATCAAAACCACAACGACAGGGAGAAGACCAGGGGGAGACCGCTGCTCCCATCACGCATACGCGAGTGGAACCAATGATCTTGTAAAACCCGGTAAAGCCAAGGTTAAAACTGGTGCCAACAGCACTCATTTGAAGCGGGCTGCGCCTGAAGATGTATTTGTATCGCATATCACATCCTTCCTGTACCCATCCATCAGGATAGCCAGGAGAAGTAAAAACGGTATCTACATGGCGTTCAGCCATGGCAAAAAAAGGTTTGAGATTGACCTGCACAGGAATGTTCAATTCAGATAACGGCATCGAGTCTAAATTGAAGTCAGTTTGTGCCAACACAGGTTTTTCCGGCTGAATTCTTTGGGAACAAGAGGCAAAGAGTACGAGAATGACAAGAAGGTAACAAATCAGGCGCATGAGGCTTTTCATTTACTTACCCGAAATTAATGGAATGTTCCATGGGTGGGAAAAAAGGCCGGGCGCTTTAGGAAGATTACATACAATTACTAAGTAAAAAAACCGGGAAGACTGGATAAAGCGAATAGTTTAAATAGTTCCCCTTTTTCTTGGTAGATAAGTACCCAATGGCCAGGGTAAATGAAAAAAGGTAGTGAAATCTATGTTTTTGCGGGATTAGCTTTCGACTTATGAGCAATGTATGATCATCCCGGGGAAAACAAATGGATGGTTTACAGAAAAAAGTTATGCCGTGTTTTATTCAAAATTCAATGCGAAAAAAAACGCCAAAAATGTTTTTTTTCTCATGGTTTCGGCTCTCTGGTGATGGAGATTTGTGTTTTGATCGATCATTTGGATCCTGATGTTGAGAGAGAAAAAAAAATTAGCCGACAACCGGTAGCCGGGCAGAGGAGAGGGATTGGAGAAAAAAAATGATGCTGGAAGCGTCCAGGATGGTCATTGCCATGGCAAAAAAAAATTTGGAAGGTTGGAAGGCGGGGGAGGGAGGGCCCCGCAGGGGGAGACAGCCTGGCAACCCTTGGTTTAAACCAACAGCATATGGCCAAAAAACCAGTAGCGCTTTTGCAAGCCAACAGCACTTAGTAGACCTCAGTTCATGCCAAAAGTATCCAGACCAAAACCAGTAGACTTCTGTTCAAGCCAAAAGCCAATAACTCGTTGCCAAGCCAAAGCATGTAGACCAAAACCAGTAGCCCTCCTTCAAGCCAACAGCATGTACCCAAAAGCCAATAGTTATTCTTCAAGCTAACAGCACCTAGCCCAAAACCAGTAACCTCTGTTCAAGCCACCGGCTTGTAGCCCTGCCATTAGCCTCCTTCAAGCCAACAGCACTTCACCCAAAGCCAGCAGACCTCTGTCAAGCCCACAGCATGTAACGCCGTAGCCAGTATCCATTGGTGAAAGTCTCCTGCCACTAAAATTTGTTTCCTTCCTCTATACCTCTCAGCATGTAGCCCAGGCGAATACTCTCCCCTAAACATTCACCGAATATGCGGATAAGACACATACCGGATTGTTGTTCAAATGAGTTATAAACGAGGCTATACGCTATCATTTACATATTATCAACCGCATTCTATTCTTTATGCGCAATCGGCTTCCTGGCCCTGACTACCCGTTATTGACTGCTTACTCGGGCTGCCTGCTACCGGCTGCTTCCCGGGACTACATGCTCTGGTCCGCACTCAAGCCTGGACTTTAACAAAAGGGTCTTCACGGTTTCATTACCTTTAACTAACCTAAACCGACATATGAGAATACTGTTATTATTCGCAACTTTTTCACTCCTGAATTTATCCTGTGCCGGGCCCTCTGATTCCAC
>Ga0196972_1000664_pt1 | contig 14480 bp, 13 predicted proteins | sample S1v_2013CmetaG_FD_148618 | JGI IMG/M metagenome (GOLD analysis project Ga0196972, IMG submission 148618) | Soil microbial communities from Anza Borrego desert, Southern California, United States - S1+v_20-13C | ecosystem: Environmental > Terrestrial > Soil > Desert | place: USA: California...
TCTTCTCTAGTATATCCTAGTCTTTTGCAGGCTATATCATTAACTTCTATAACCCTTCCGATTCCTTCATCCTTTTCGCGTATTTCATTTATAAATATTGCATCTGTTGCAGTATTAAACAGCGTTCGAAATTTAGCTTCGCTTTTGTGTAAAGCTAACTCGTTTCGCTTCCGCTCCGAGATATCTCTTACGATACTCAATAGTACGCATTTATCATCAATTAAAGTACTCTGGGAACTAACCTCAACTGGAAAGCTTGTTCCATCTTTTCTAAAATGAATCGTCTCAAAAGTGACCCCCAGCCTTCCAGCCTCATTCAGCTGGCGAATTACAGCAGCATTACTCCGTCGCAAATCAAAAACCGTCAAGTTTAACAGCTCTTCTCTGCTATAACCATAGGCATTAAGCGCAGCTTCATTCCCTTCAATAATTTTCCCTTCCGTATCTATGAATAGCATTATATCTTTTGCGTGCTTCGATAAAAGCTGATATCTTTTTAAGTCCTCCTCCGCCAGTTTTTTTTCTGTCTCATCATACAGCGTTCCCACATAACCGGCAAACTCACCTTCAAGATCATAGTAAGGCCGCCCCCTGCTTATACACCAGCGGTATTCACCATCACTCCGCTTAATCCGTACCATCTCTTCAAAGCTTGATTGTCTTTCAAAAGAATCCAAGAAGGTCTCTAGATACCTTTTTCTATCTTCAACATGAAGAATTTCTTGCCACCCATTCCCCAGTACCTTTTGTATTTTCAGTCCAGTAAAATCCAGGAAGCTTTTATTTACTGTGTCATACTCCTTCTCTAAATTCGTGCTCCATACTAGCCCCGGCAAATGGTTTATTACATTCAAACAAAAGTCCCTTGCTTTTGTAAGTGCAATTACCTTACTTTTGCTATCCGTTATGTCAATCATTGAAATAATGACATTCTTGTTTCCTTCGAAAAGTATCGGTGTTACACTTACTCTAAACCAATACTCTTGTTCTTTTCCACCTTTTACCAATACCTTATTAATTTCCATACCCTTGGTATATTTACCGGAATCGAAAGCAATATCACAAGCAGTTCTTAAATCACAAAATTTGCATATAAAACCTTTTCCGCATTCTTCACTGCTAATCTTAGTACTTTTACAATCAAAACCTTCCCCGATTTTCTTGCCTATTATTTCTCCCCTCTGTTTATCCATCAATGTCACAGCTGTATCATTAACTTGACTGATTCTCCTTCTGCTATCTAAGATAATCATTCCTAACGGAGCAGAATTCAAGATTAGATTTATATTGTTCTCTTCATTTTCTGTTGCTAACGCAGAACCCTTTTCGATTCCAGTTTCATTAAATGTTATCAGGACTCTGTTAACATCTCCTTCATCGTCCCATACAGGTGAACAGTTTACCGAGATGTACTTCTGGGTACTATCCTTTGCTATAAGCCTTGCATCCTTTTTTAGCCCTATCTTAGTTTTTTCCTTCATTACTTGTTCTATAAGACTACTTATAATTGGGCTGTCATCGGAATCTATCAGACGAAATACCTTAGTGACTTCCTTATTAGATGCTTCTTCAGTCCTCCAGCCGATAATATCTTCCCCTGTCGTATTTACATATAAAACCTTACCTATTGTATCGGTTAATACTACCCCATACGGAGAACTGTTAAGTATTGCCGATATGCCTTTATTAATCCCCATCAAGCCATCTAAAAACATTTATAACACCTTCCTAAAGTTATTTTCCTGGAACTCGACTTTATATATCCAGCTAATCTTATATGCTGACTGATATGTCGCAAACTTGATGTAACAAATGATTAACATTATGGTTCTCAAAATTCAACTTAAGCGTTTGCCAAAATTTCTTTTAACACTATTACTTATACAATCCAAATCTTTACAGATGTCCTATTATTTATATTTTATCACAAGATACAACAATTTCTTACTACTAATTATGAGTCGCTGTCAAAGCATGTCAAATTTTAAATAATTATATTGTGCCTTGCTTGATTGCACCAAAATTAAAAAAAGACCATGAAATCATCCAGATTCATGGTCTCTCTCACCTATTGCTTACACTGAGCAAACTTGCCGTTTGGGCAATTATCTTCTGCTTTACAAGCAGTACCATTGAAGCCTCATTGTCCATCATAGTCAAACAGCTCTTTGGCAAAGTCTACATTCTTATCTCTTTTGAAATTTTCACAGTTTTTGCATTTCATTGTATCACCTCCATGATACAATTAGCTTTTGCGTTTCTTTTAGTTCTATGCCTTTTTTTCTAGACTATTTATAAAGGCTTCCCACTTATCATAAAAGTCACTTCCAAAATTAAAATCTGTTTGATCAAACTTTATCTCCAGTTCATCTATTTGGGCAGGAGACATTCCTTTTTCAATCCAAGGATATAATATCTCATCTTCTTTCTTGATATGCTCTGTCAGCAATTCTCTATAGTGCTTCAAACTGTAGGCTATAAAAGAAGCATCTCCTGTCTCCAAGCCTAACAATACTGACTTCACATAATATCTACCTTTTTTATGATCTTCGTACATTACATTCAATATGTCATTATTGCCTTTCGCATAGGCAAATAATATATCTTCTTCCTTGGCATGGTGGAACTTATCCGCAAACTGTTTGATGAATTCAACGCTTTTCAGTATGATTTCCCTATTGCCTTCCAAATCCTCATTTACCCTATTGCACAATTCCGGTATCAATGCCAGCAGTCTCTTAATCAAGGTGTGTTCGGCAACCAATCTTTGAATAGGCTCTGAGTAAGTGATGATCCTTGGAGCCTGTGCTATCATATTCTCCTTTATTTCTTCTGTGGAAGCAGCCTCGCCGTTAATCGCAGCCTCAATTCTTTTCATCATTTCTGCCTCCATATGCTTTGGCACATTATGAATTTCAATAATATCTTTCAGCAAGCAAGTGCCTACACCGCAGGTCACACAGCCTATCTCATATTCGTTTAGAATTGTTCCTACCCTCGGAAACTCTGTAATCACAGATTTTATTGGCATATTTAAATATTTGTCCATAATCTTTACTCCTTGCAATTATTTGTTAATGTAATTTTATACAAAAAAAGAGAAGCAGTAAGTGATTTGAATCACTTACTGCTGTGATATTCATTCAGTTAGTGGTTTTTACAATTGTTTTTATGACCTTCTCTTAAAGCCTTACTCAACTCTTCAGCCTGTTCCTTAGTTATTACGCCGTCCTCTACTAATTTGACCATAGGATTGTTTTCTTTATATTCCTTAAAAAATGCTTTTCTCTGGGCATCAGTCATGTCTTGCAAATTCTTGAATTTTTCTTTTCTTTCTTGTCTTGCCTTATCAAAGTAAATCTTCACTTGGTCCGCTTGATCCTTTGTTATGATTCCCTTTTTTGTGAGGTTTACAAGTCTTTCATTAAAAGCTTGCTCTTTGATTTCTCTGATTTTGCTTCTAATTGCTTCAGCTTCCCCATCATTGATTATTTTTGCATCAACCAGGTCTTTTATCAGGCCATATTTGCAGCCTTTATCTGTGTTCTGTCTCTCCGATGCATTAGAGCTTTTATTCTCTTCTTTTCTTTGCTCTAAAAATTTCTCAATCTCTACTGCCTTTTCCCTGCTAAGCTTTCCTTCCTTAACCAGTTCTTCTACGGCAGCTTTAAATCCTCCATGTCTATGGACCATAACTGTCGGATTCATAGTATTTTGGGCCAAAGTCGCTGAATTCATATGGTCTGTCAATGTATCTTCTCCTGCAAATACAGTTAAACCTGAAGCAAGAATCATACTGCATATTAAGATACTGCTTATTATTTTACCAATCTTTATATGCCTCAAATTATCACCCCTCAAAAAAATTTGTCATTATTCATGACAACATTAGTTTGCCCCTTATTTTTATTAATAGTATTGAAAAAGCCATATAGATTGTAATATTTTTCCAAAACATTCCATATGGCTTTATTTATTTTACTTATGTTTTACCTGTCTCATATATTCCACAATCAATTCATCTAAATATCTGCTTATGTTTAACCTAATTTCGTCGTTATGGTTCTCAGAAGTGCTGCAAACCTCATTCAGCGTACGCCTTACTTCCTCTATCGCTCTAGATAGTTCCTCAATTTGGAGATCGTTATTCTTAACTGTCCTCATAAAGCACCTCCAACATTCAAAATATTGATATCCAGCTATATAACCTTGACCGCAGTTCTGTTTCTTCCTGAATTTTTTGCTTGATATATGCCGTCCTTTATCAAATGCAGTATCTCATCTATATCATTTTTTGTTTGTTTCAGCTGACAAACAGTCAAGCTGGCCGTAATTTTTATTGAATCCTCCTCCCATTCAAAAACGCTGTTTTCAATCGTTTTTCTAATATTTTCAGCCAAGCTGTATCCATCTATTTCATTATAATTATTCAGTACAATTACAAATTTATCTCCGCCATATTTTGCGACCCATCCGTTGATTTTAGCACTCTGCTCCAAAAGGATTTGTGCAGCCTCCCGCAGCACCTTATCCCCGGCCATATAACTATACAGCCGATTCACGTCGCTGAACATGTCAAGATCCAGTGCGATCAAGGAGATTGGTCGATTGTTCTGCATACATTGGTTCATATCAACCGGAAGTCTTTCCTGTAGATATCGTCTGTTATATACACCTGTTAACTCGTCTGTGACAGCTTTGTTATTCATCTCCTGAATAAAGCTTTCTATATTATGCATTTTGGTTTCCTTACTCACCAAATTGTTTTCAGGAGAAATATTCTTAATCATCTCTACTATATATCGGTGGTTGTCAATGACTACATGACTTGCGATAATCATATAGACTTTATCCTCCAGATATTCCAGTTTAACTTGTGTGCCCTGTTCCCAATAGACCCGTATAGAAACGCAGTTTTGACATAAGCTGCCCTTTTTCCAATAGCCGAAGCAAGTCTTATCATACTCGTGACCATTTTCATTTACGCACTCCAGAACTTTCTTATCTAAGGGATCTATTATTCTTATAGTATCGTACAGGTTCTCAAATATACTCAGCCTGTCCACAATTTGACTAATCACATTCATAAGTAAGCCCTCCATATTAATATTCAGTCATAATATACTTAAAAGCCAGCACAGAACAATCAGGCCCTGCCAGCTTTTACTCAGAGAAACTTATTAGTGTATTATGTTACCATATTATAACAAATCCCCATCCAAGTCAATGGGACCCGTGAGGGGTATGGGACTGCTGTTATTCTTGTTCCCGTTCTCCTTCAGCCAAGGAGATGTCCGAGTTTTCTAAGCCCGCAGCCTCTACCTCACTCGCCTCAGGCACAGCTTCAGAATCTCTTTCCACATCAACGTCACTGCTGGTTTGAGTTCCAATTCTATTGTCCGGCACCCAAAGCTTCAAACCCGGTGACAGACGCATAAACCACGGCCTATTGAAACGGACAATCTCTTGTTCCGTGGTATTAAACCTTCTTGCTATACGAAACAGCGTATCCCCGCCTTCAACATAGTATAATGTCAATTTTTGCTTCGTCATAAATACCCTCCTTTGTCATAGCCCTTGAATTTCATGCTATTACATTTTATGTGAGTCATTTATTGTGGTTACAAAAAATCTTTCCTGCCACTATTGAAATATTTTCTTGGATACTAATCAAAAGAAGGCATCATTCAATATGACGCCTTCCTGCTTTTATATCAACTGTTTCAAAGCAGATATATCCTTTATGACAACCTTCTTATTCCCCTCAAACTCCAAGGTTCCGTCATCCTGCATAGATGCCAGTTTTCTACTGATGGTCTCCCTTGTGGTTCCAAGGAAGTTACCCATTTCCTCCCTATTTAACGGCAGCTCCAATACTACTCCATCTACCGCTTTCTTGCCGCTTTCCTTCAGGAAGCTTAACAGCATCCCAGCGATTCTTGCTTCAATATCCTTGGTATTTAGGCTCTGGACCAGCATCTCCAATTTAACCAGCCTGTCATGAAGGGCTTCAAGAATTTTCAAAGTGATGTCAGGATTTTTCTTTATAATGTCGTCAAAATGCTGCTTTGACACTGTGCACAAACCTGTATCCTCCAGCGCCGCAGCATTAAACTCAAAGCTGGATTTCTTAAGAAGGCTCAACTCTCCTATGAAATCCCCTTCATTTAATATATATAGTATTTGTTCCTTCCCTTCTCTGGTATAGGTATAAACTTTCACCCTGCCTGAATTCACGATATACATCCTGTCAGAGATTTGTCCAATCTCAAATATAATATCCCCTTTGGCATAATGCTTCCTGTCCACGTTGTTTACAACCTCTCCAAGCAGCTGATCATTCAGTTCGGAAAATATGCTGACTTTTTTGGCGCAGTAATCGCCGGAACAGCTTTTATGCCTGCATTTCGCACATGATTCGCAACCCATCCAAATCCCTCCCGTACAGTAAAATTTCCATAATCTTACTTTATATTGCAAATTTCGTATGATACTCTAAAACTGTGATTGAAATCATATTTCACGTCTATAGTTTCTATTATAATGAACTTGTAAGAAAAATAAAACGACAGAGATCAGAGGAGAGAGAATTATGAGCTTTAAAATTAATGATAGTGTAAAATGGGTTGGAAAAATTGACTGGGACTTAAGAACCTTCCACGGTGAAGAATACTCCACACATAGAGGTTCCAGCTATAACTCTTACTTAGTCCAGGATGAAAAAACAGTATTAATTGACACTGTATTTACACCCTTTGCCAAGGAATTTGTTGAAAACCTAAAAAAAGAGATAGATTTAAGTAAAATTGATTATATTATCATAAACCATGCAGAGTCAGATCATAGCGGTGCTTTGCCGGAGCTAATGAGGGAAATCCCAAACACGCCGATTTACTGCACAGCCAATGCTGTTAAATCCATCAAAGGCCACTATCATCAAGACTGGAACTTTGTCGAGGTGAAGACAGGGGATAAATTAAACATAGGCAGCAAAGACATTGTATTTATAGAAGCAAGAATGCTGCACTGGCCGGACAGCATGTTCAGTTACCTTACAGGTGACAGCATCCTATTCAGCAATGATGCTTTTGGTCAGCACTATGCATCGGAATTAATGTACAATGATCTGGTGGACCAAGCAGAACTATACCAGGAAGCAATCAAGTACTATGCGAATATACTTACACCTTTCAGCAAGCTGGTAGTTAAGAAAATCGAAGAAGTGGTGTCCATGAATGTTCCTGTCAGCATGATATGCACAAGCCATGGCATTATCTGGAGAGATAATCCTCTTCAAATCGTAGAAAAATATATGGAATGGGCAAAGGATTATCAGGAAAATCAAGTGACAATCCTATTTGATACTATGTGGGATGCTACAAAGAAAATGGGCGAAGCTTTGGCGGAAGGCATTAAAAGCGCTAACCCAAGCATCAATGTGAAGCTTTATAACACTGCTAAGACAGATAAAAATGATGTAATCACTGAGGTCTATAAATCCAAAGCTGTATTGGTGGGTTCTCCCACAATAAACAAGGGCGTTTTGTATACCGTTGCTGGTGCACTGGAGCAAATTAAAGGTTTAGGCTTTAAAAACAAAAAAGCGGCTGCCTTTGGAAGCTATGGCTGGAGCGGTGAGTCCGTTGATGTAATCAACGAGGAACTGAAAAAGGCTGGATTTGAACTGATGAACAGTGGAATCAAAGCCCTTTGGAATCCCGATCAAGAAAGCTTGGATAAGTGCTTCGATCTTGGAAAGCAAATAGGTGAAAGCTTAAAATAGCTCGTCCCTCCCTACACAAAATTAGCTTAGATATCTAAGCTAATTTTTTTTGTTTTATAGGGTAAAATATGAATGCAGCTATTAATTTTTCGGAGGTAAATCTAATGATGAGTGACAGCAATCAAAGCAATAAGCCGGCTACTTGTGAATTTTGTAAAAACACAGAACATGAGAAGCCAATATTCACAACTGATTATCAAGGCAGAAAACTTCTAGTGTGCGCACGCTGTCTGCCAGGATTGATCCACGGATAAAAATAAGGCCGGTTTCTACCGGCCTTATTAACTGTTAAAACGCAGGAACTACAGCTCCTTGGTATTTGTCTTCTATAAATTTCTTCACTTCAGGGCTCTGTAAAACTTCTACAAGTTTCTTAATTTCAGCTCTTTGCTCATCGCCATTTCTCACTACTACGTTGTTGGCATAAGGCGAGTCTTTTCCTTCAATCACTAGGGCATCCTTGACGGGATTCAAACCGGCAGGCAGTGCATAGTTGGTATTGATGACTGCGGCTTCCACATCCTCTAAAACTCTTGGAAGCTGTGCCGCTTCTGCCAATTCAATCTTCAAGTTCTTCGGATTCTCCACGATATCCTTTTCCGTTGATGTAATGCTTCCTCCATCCTTTAACTTCAATACCCCGTTAGATTGAAGCAGCAGCAATGCCCTGGATAGGTTGGACGGGTCGTTTGGTATCGCTATTACAGCTCCATCCTTTAGCTCATTTACATTATTGATTTTCTTTGAATAAAGCCCAAGGGGTTCAACGTGTACGGATCCTGCAGAAATCAAGTTCTGTCCCCTTTCCTTATTAAAGCTGTCCAGGTACGGTTGATGCTGGAAGAAGTTTGCATCCAGCTCCTTATCTACCAAAGCAGTATTAGGCTGTACGTAGTCTTGGAATTCAACAACCTCCAGCTTGATATTTTCCTTCTCCAACAGCGGCTTAACAAAGTTCAAAAGTTCTGCATGAGGGATTGGTGTTGCACCTACTTTAAGTACAACTGCCTTCGCTTCTGCTGTAACAGGTGTCGGTGCGGCTGTCGGCTCCGCCTGCTTTGCGCTGCAGCCCGCCAAACCAAGTATTGTTATTGTAATTGCTAATAAACATGCTAATATTTTTTTCATTTTACTCTCTCCTTCAAATTTATTATCTCATTAATGCTTTATATATTTTATTACCCAGATATTGTACCAGTTGGACAATGGCCAAAAGTACAATTACGGTCCCGATAAGCACATCTTCTTGGAAGCCTTGATAGCCAAATCGTATTGCCAGATCTCCCAATCCCCCTCCTCCAATAGCTCCAGCCATGGCGGAATAGCCTATTAAGCTTATAATGGTAAGAGTTATGCCTGATACAATAGAAGGCAGCGCCTCCGGCAAAATCACCTTAAAAACGATCTGTCTGCTATTGGCACCCATAGACAATGCCGCTTCAATAATTCCCCAGGGCAGCTCCTTTACAGAGTTTTCAACCAGTCTCGCTACAAAAGGAGTTGCTGCAATTGACAATGGGACAATGGCTGCTGTAGTTCCAATCCTTGTTCCTACCAACAGCTTTGTCAATGGAAAAACCGCGATCATCAGTATAATAAAGGGCAAGGACCGTGCAATATTGATTACAAGGTTTAGTACCTTGTTTAAATTCTTATGAGGCCATATGTGCGTATCCTCGGATATAGCCGTTATAATACCCAGCGGTGTGCCGAGAAGCACTGAGAACACTGTAGCAGCTGCCACCATATATAAGGTCTCCCATAATGGCTGAGGCATCAGGTTCAACAGCTTGACTAAAATGCTATACAGCTCGTTCATTGCCTATCAGCTCCTCTACATACAATTTCTTCTGGGATAAGTATTCCAGCGCCTTTTCCAAGGATTGCCCCTCTCCGGATAGTTCTATAATCAGGTTTCCATAGGATCTTCCCTGCACATTGCTGATATGTCCGGCTATGATATTCACATCCACACCTGTAGTCTTGATCATTTCTGAGATTACAGGCTGATGTGCAGAATCCTGCAAAAAAGTAATTTTATACAGCTTGGTGTCCCCCGCACATTCTGCGAAGTCGAGGGCTCCCTCCAAGCTTTTATCGCTTAGGAATCTTTTTGTTACAGAATGAATCGGCTTTGAAAACAGTTCAAAGGTTGAACCTTGCTCCACAATTTCCCCCTCGGATATGACCGCTACCTTATTGCATACTTCCTTGATGACCTCCATCTGGTGTGTGATAATGATTATGGTGATGCCCAAGCTTCTGTTTATCTCCTTTAGCAAGGATAATATGGCTTTTGTTGTGCTTGGATCAAGGGCAGAGGTTGCTTCATCACACAGCAAAATGTCTGATTGTGCTGCCAGCGCTCTTGCGATAGCTACTCTTTGTTTTTGCCCCCCGCTTAGCTGGCTGGGGTAGCTGTATTTTTTGTCCTGCAGCCCAACAAGTTCCAATAACTCGTCTACACGATTTTCTATGTCCTTTTTGTTCCAGTCTGCAATCTCCAATGGAAATGCAATGTTTTTGCTGCAATCTCTACGGCTTAGCAAATTGAAGCTTTGAAATATCATTCCAATCCTTCTTCTGATTTTCAGCATTTCCTCATCCCTCAGCTTCATGATGTCTTGACCTTCCACCAATATACTGCCGGAGGTTGGTTCTTCCAAGCGGTTGATGCATCTAACCAAAGTGGATTTGCCAGCCCCGCTGAGGCCGATGATTCCAAAAATGTCGCCTTTCTCTATTGTAAGGTTGATATCTCTCAGTGCTTCAACCGTTCCGCTTTTATCTACAAAGCTTTTATTCAAGTTCTTTATTTCAATCATACATTCACCCCATCTAGCTGCATTGTAAGCTGCTTATTATTGCAATATTCTCTTCTTCATACTTGAGAACATATATATGTATACAAGCAACTCTACTGCTGCGTTACGTCTTATATACATGTTTATCACCACCCTTCACAAATCACTCTATTAAAACAAATAAAAAAACCTCTTTCAATGAAAGAGGTAATAGGTATAGCTATAGCTATACTGTGTTCCTCTCTCATCTTTCAGTAATTTCTTACTGCAGGAATTGACACCGTGCATTCTAATGAAAAATGTCGGTTGTCGGGCTTCATTGGGCCAGTCCCTCAGCCTCTCTGGATAAGAGTTTTTTTATTAAATTTTTAATTATTTTACAAAATGAATTTGAATCATTTTCTGTATATGAGATTAATTATATTAGCAAACCTTAAGAATTATGCAAGTCCTGACAAACATCAACCCAAACTCCGTTTGTTACCTTCTCCAGCTGTTCCACCGTAATCTCCATAATCGCTGTCTTGGACCCCGCAGCCGGAAATACTCTTTGATAAGCCTTCAAGGATGTATCCAAGTACACCTCCAAGTCCTGAGTCAACCCAAAGGGGCAAACCCCTCCAACCGGATGGCCGGTTATTTGCTCGACTACTTCCGCATCCAGCATGCGGGCTTTCTCGCCGAAGAAATCTTTATACTTTTTATTGTCAATTTTTGCATCTCCGCTGGCTACAATCAAAACATACTTATCCTTTAGCTTAAAGGACAAGGTTTTGGCAATTTCTCCCGGCTGCACTCCAATTGCCTGGGCAGCCAGTGCTACGGTAGCGCCGCTTTCCTTCAGCTCTATGACCGGGTCCTTAAGACCTCTGTCAGTAAAATGCTTTCTTACTTTTTCCACACTCATCCTACACACCTCTTTTGTAAATGGCGATTAATAAAAAACCTCTCCTGAAAAACAGAAGAGGTTGAATTCCTACTCATCTATCTTTCAGCTGTTGAGCGCTCAACAAACTGCTGGATTTGGCACCTCACTGATGTAGGTTGCCGGGCTTCACTGGGCCAGTCCCTCCGCCACTCTTGATAGAGCTTATTTAATTAAAACTTATTATATTGTATACAAGATACCTTGTCAATACCATTTTGAATTATTTTATTGAGTTGGCAAATATACTTAAAACCGCCCTTAGCTTTTCTACCTTTACTGGCTTGGAGATATGCGCATCCATCCCGGCTGCCATGCACTTTTCGATATCCTCTACCATAGCACCGGCAGTAAGTGCGATGATGGGCATTCTTCTTCCGGTATCATTTTCCTTGCTTCTGATGGTGCTGGTAGCTTCCAAACCGTCCATTTCGGGCATCTGCACATCCATCAATATCGCATCATATTGACCTTGCCCAAACCGCTCAACGGCCAGCTTCCCGTTTTCAACAATCTCGTAATCACAGCCCAGCTTCTTCAGATGCAAGGCAATAATTTCCCTATTGATCTTATTATCTTCAGCCACAAGCAGTTTCAATCCGGACAGATCCTGACTATCGGTCTTCACCATTTCCTTTTCTATTGCAATTTCCTGCGGACCATCCTCCAAGGTCAGCGATATTATGAACTTGCTGCCTTGCCCCTGCTTGCTTTCAACTCGGATGCTGCCGCCCATAAGCTCTACCAGACTTTTTACGATGGAAAGTCCCAACCCCGTCCCGCCATACCTTCTGGTTGTAGAACTGTCCTCCTGCTTGAAGCTTTCAAATATGGATTCCAGCTTGTCCTCCGCAATGCCTAGCCCTGTGTCGATTATGCTCAATTCAAGCATATTTCTATTATCTTCCTTGCCCAAATGCTTGAGAACCACATCTACTCTGCCTTCTTTTGTAAACTTCACCGAGTTGCCGATTGTATTCATCAGGATCTGCCTGATTCTTACCGAGTCCCCCAGCAAGCTTTGCGGTACCTTATCGTCTATTTCACAGCCTAATATGATGGACCTGTTGGCGGTAGATATGCTAAAGACTTCCAAAGTATCTCTGATAATCTGTTCAAGATTTATTACGCCTTTTTCTAATTCCATTCTACCGGCTTCCACCTTGGATAAGTCTAAGATATCATTAATGATCGCCAGCAAAGATTCAGCAGACCGTATAATGATTTGATTGTACCTCTTTTGCTCTTCCCTTGACAGCTCTTCCGTATCAAGGGTTTCTGCAATGCCGATTATAGCGTTCATAGGCGTCCTGATTTCATGGCTCATATTTGCCAGGAAATAGCCCTTTGTCTTGTTGGCGCTCTCTGCTGCTGCTCTGGCCTTTCTGGCTTCCAGCAATGCCTCCTCCAAATCGGTAATATCTCTCAGGTCAATGATTTCTCCGACCCTTTTTCCTCTTTTATCAAACAGATCTGATTTATTCAGATCATAGTAGATGGTACGAATTGACGCATCATAACTGATGCGGGCATAACTGATGTTCTTGTCATTAATGACTTGAATCAGCTGATCCCAATGCCTCGCAATCTCAAAAATATTCTCCCCTACATAGTCAGCTTTTTTTATGTCATTGCAAAGCAGTACTTCCCTAGCTTTCTTATTCATATCCAACACCCTGTTATTATTGTCCAGCACCAGCATGATATCTTCCATCTCCTCTACCAGCATATCTCTGGCTACAGGTATGATATCCAAAAGCTTATAATGAAAAATAGCATAGAAAAACAGTAACCCGGTGGCTAGGAAGGATATTGGTGTCAAATCATACTTAAGGGTAGGAAGCATATTGAATATGAGGTTCGAAATCAGGGGTATAAATGCTGCCAGCACTATAATCAATGCCTGTTGGCGGTGCTTTGATTTTGAACTTTGATAGGACTTGATAAAGAAATATAGTCCTACCATGATAATTGCATATAAATAGGCCATGTTGATCCAGAACAAAGGACCATTCTTCATCATCAGCACTCCGTCTTGCAGAAATACTTCTGTGTAAAAGCGATGGTGTAGGTCATTGTTCCATATTGCATGAAATACAAGAGCAGGGAATATCATGATTTTCAAATATCTCTTTAAGGTCAAGGTTTTCGTTCTGTACTTATATTCCCAAGCCAAGGCGTAAAAAGCTATAGGTACAATTTGGATTCCAATAAATCTAAGATTTGCATACATGATTTTCATTTCAACTTGCGACGCTAACAAGGCCATAATCTGAAAGAACGCCCATATGGATATTGAAATCATAAGAATAGCTATAGGGACCGCCCCTTGGATTCCTCTGCGCTTCAGTGCGGTATACCCCAATATCAAGCCCAGTCCTGATGTCAGCATTAGGAGAAATATGTACAAATCATAAAAACCGCCCATTATTTATCCATCCTCATCGCCATAATATGCTATAATTATACAATATTTTGCATCTTTTTGTAATCCCCTCGCCTATTTAATGTTATAATATTAACGTATACATAAAGACGTTATAAAATAGTCTAATATTATTTTAATGCGGGGGATAAAAATGCTGGGAACAGGAGAAATCAATCTGGATATTCTGATGAATGAAATCGGGATAGACATGAATTCCGTAATTGAATTATTAAATTTGTACTGCATGGAAATGACAGAGGAAATGCAGCAGGTTAGAATGCAGATGAAGGCTCAGGACTGGGCTGCAGTGCAAAGAACCGTACATAATATCAAAGGGGTATCAGCAAACCTATTTCTTCAGGATATGTTTGCAGCTTCAGAAGCAGTTGATTTAAGATTAAAAGGCAACGATTGCATCGGTATTGATCATTCTATACAGAATATGTTCGATGTATTTGAGAATACACAGCATAGCATAAAGAAAGCTTTACAGCTTTATGCAGAAAATGCTTAGGACAGTAGGTGAACAGGATGAATCAA
>Ga0196972_1000665_pt1 | contig 14471 bp, 10 predicted proteins | sample S1v_2013CmetaG_FD_148618 | JGI IMG/M metagenome (GOLD analysis project Ga0196972, IMG submission 148618) | Soil microbial communities from Anza Borrego desert, Southern California, United States - S1+v_20-13C | ecosystem: Environmental > Terrestrial > Soil > Desert | place: USA: California...
CGAGTATTTGGCCATGGTTCTGGATCTCCGCACCCGCTAAGGCAGCATCGACTTCTGCAGTCAGTAGACCATCCATCAGGCTTACCGTTAGACGATCCCCTGCAGCCAGGGTGGTGTTTCCATGAGGCGTGTTGATCGTGCCGTTGTTGATCACTTGCGGCCCCATGAGCACTACACTGCCGGCATTGATCTGACCATTGTTTACTACGCTTCCAGCACCTGCTCCACCCGTGAAGCGATAGCGGCCAGCGGCAAAGTCGGCTTCGCTGATGTCAAGCGTAGAAGCGGCCAGCCCGCCCACGTTTACCTGAGAGCCTGGTGCGAATAAAACACCATTCGGATTGATCAGAAATACCTGCCCATTGGCAGACAGATTGCCATAGATGGCAGATGCCTCGTTTCCTATGATGCGGTTGAGTGCAATTGACGAGCTGTTGGGCTGATTGAATACCACATTGTGATTCGCGCCAATATTGAAGCTTTGCCAGTTGGCGGAGAGCTGCTGGCTAGATTGAGTGACTGTGAGGGTGTTGCCGCTCTGGTTGATTGCACCTGAGCCCTGAGTAATGTTACCGCCTGTGGGTAGCGGGTCGGCGAATGTATCGCTGCCAGAGAACACCAAGGATACTGCAAGGGTTAGTAGGCTTCCCGCCTTTAAGTGACCTATGAGTACCCCTTTCATTCCCCTTGGGGCCGCTTCAGAACCGTTTCCTTTGCCTTGTGCTTTGGCGACTTCTGCTACGGGCACCAGCATGCCTAGACGTTTGCTGAAAATCGTGCGGTACATGTTACGGTTCATTTTTTACCCCCTCAAACTATTTATTCGCAGGAGCCTTATCAGGTTCCTCGCCCTACCTTTTTGCTCAGAATGCCTTGCTTATCGAAAGATTGAAGCGGTAGTGATCGTCCGGTGCCGCCGTCATCTCTTCATCACCACGGAACGCAAGTGTGGTCTTTAACATCAGTTGATTGCTAAAGCGGTAGTTCAGACCCACACCCCAACCATCCAAAGTCACATGGTTGGAGTCGCTGGTCCATGGATCAGCGTTGATTTTGCCGCGCGCGCGATCGTAGAAGAGCAGCCCTTCAAGTCCACTCCCCAAGGATGTGGGAATCTGCTGCCGCCACTCCACGCTGAACAGTACCGCTTCATCGACCAGGGTTTCACCAGTGGGATATGCCCGTACAGAATATGGCCCCCCCAGTGCAAACTTCTCGTAGGAATCCAGATTGTCTTCCGTACCCTGGGCAGATAACCGAACGTACACATTCGACCTGCCAAACAGAGACTGCAGCCGGGAGAAGTTGATCATCCATTTGTCATAGTTGCCATCGGACCGGGCCGTGAGGGAATCTATGAGCAGAGCCGAAGAGTCTTCCAGCTCGAGTTCACCGCGGTTGTAGAGGACTGAGAAAGTATTCAAGGCACGCCGTCCGAAAGCCGCGTCCAGCAGGTCCCCACTCAAGCCCAACTCCATCCGGTTGGATATCCGCCGTTCGGCATCTGTGTTCAATGCATCGATATCATCATCGAAACGGCGCACACCATAACTCACATCGCCCTGCAAATTGCCCTTGAGGCTGCGGATAAACGGATAGGACAGCGCCAGATCCCCACTTTTCACAGTGCCGTTCACCTTCAGGTCTTCGTAGCGGCCGCCCAGTTCATACTGCAGGTAGGAGCCAGTGGCATTCAAACGCAAGCCGCTATATCCAAGCGGCAGACCGTATGCCAGCATGCCGTATTGGACGTCTCCGTGCCCTTCTGAAGCAACGCCTTGCAAGGTCAGCTGATCGCCGATTCCCCACGGATTGTTCAGCCATAGGGTACCGATTGCACGGTTCGCGCCTGAGTAGTAATTGCCCAGATTGTCCAGTTGCAGGACGCCCTCCACCAGCGGATCAGCATCCACGTCGACGTCGAGTTGGGAAGTGCCCACCGTACGCCCGGGTGACAATCTTGCCGGCCCATGCGCGCCCGGCAAGTCATTGAGCAGCAGAAGCCCACGCTCAAGCTTTTGGCGATAGATAAGTGCGCCACCGCAGTCATCAGTCTGGCAAATGGCTTGTGTAAGTGTGCGCTTCAGACGCTCGTCACTAATGCGCGTATTGTTGTCGACTAGAATTTGATCGTAGCGGCCTTCAAGGACCGCAATAGTGACGACCCCTTGCGTGATCTCCTGTTCGGGGATATACGCGAGGGTCAGGAGGTAGCCGTGATTGCGGTAATAAGTTGAGACTTCATCAGCAGCTCGTCTCAATTCTTCGAGGGATAGATTACCGGTGCGGCCTGCAATGAGAGCCACCAATGCCTGCTCTTCAAAAATAGTATTACCAGTGATGCGGTAGCTGCTTACATCAACGCGGACATCCTCTGGCATTGAACTCAATGCAGGAGCCTCTGGAACTTCAATTCTCGCTCCATCCGTGGAATCGCTTGGGACAGGGAGGCTACGCTCTATATTCCTTAAAGTGTCCCCTCCGCTAGGGAGTACATCTTGGGCAAAGGCACTAGGAATGGCAAGGGTAAGGATCGCAATAGCAACGGCCTGCCTCAGCCTTTTGCTGTATACATCCCCTACCCTTGCGTTGAATGGTTGTATGTTTTGTATCATTATCAACTTTTGCGATGTTATTCTGGGTGTGCTACTGCTAGTTGTTCTAAGCTCATCATACTCGTAGCCCCAGCCTGTAAACAAGTAGGTGCCAGCTGCCTCAGGCTGAACCTCTCAGAAAAGATAGGGCGGCTACCCGCCGCGACTATGCGTCAATCATGGGAGGCATTGTGGTCATTAAGTGTTTCAAATATCTGGTGGCTCCCCAAGAACAAATTAGCGCACAAGAATAGGCATACCCAGCTAGGATTGCTAGAGTAATCGAAACGCTATAGGTATTGCAGATCCCAAGGCATCATGGAGCTAGAGTGAAGCATAGTTTTGTAGGGCTTTATTATGTTGCCCCCATTAATACTGTTGATCATCCCTTCAGCGAAATTACGACCGGCTTTAGTACGAGAAACAGAGAACAGCCATTTGCCTGCATCTGATGAGATGAAATCTTGGCTGGTCAGCTTTCAACCATAAAAAAAATTCACTGAAGGCTAAACTGTAGAGCTGGTTAGTAAGGCATTTCAGTGCAATTCAACGTTTGCTTTACACGTTGCGATTATCTAGGGGTATATTCCGATCTCAAACTCGATGGTTAACCCATTTGTAATCAATAGTTGCGAGGGAGTAACAATAGTTGCGAGGGAGTAATGCAGACGTTTTTTTCTGCCACGGATGAGACATCGACTGCCTCGACGCCTGCGCACGAGCCCAAAAATATGAGAGCTGATCAACACAAAACCATCTTGATGGTGGAGGACAGTGATGATGCCCGCCATGTAGCTGAGATTCTTTTGACCTCACTTGGTTATGCAGTCATCTCTGCATCAAATGGTGAAGAAGCCATGAAGGCTCTGGTAACAAATCCCAAAATTGATCTACTATTCACGGACTTGTTAATGCCGGGTGGAATGGACGGCCTGATGCTCGCTGATAAGGTGAGGGAGATGATCCCTAATCTGCCGGTGGTCCTGACCACAGGCTATATGGATGAATTTGCTAATAACTCTTTCACTTCTTTAGAAATACTACCCAAGCCCTACATAAGGTCTGAACTTGAAGATAAGATCAACCTAGCACTGCGTCGAGTTCAGGGCTTAACGCAATAAATTAGTCAGGGACAATCAATCGGTTGCTCAGCCTGATCCTTGAATGTGGATGGTCATTGAAAAACTCGATTAACCTTTGGTTGATGTGGAATATCTCACATGTGAAAAGTTACTCCACATGATTCAATGGTGCCCCCGACACGAATCGAACGTGTGACCCTCCCCTTAGGAGGGGGATGCTCTATCCACTGAGCTACGAGGGCGCCGACGCTATTTTCTCATATTCCCGCCTTGACGACGAAGTCTCTACTCGAAGCTGATATGATTTTGCCTTTGCACCAGGTGGAACGACATGATGAAAATTATTGTAGTGCTGATGTTGGCGATCGTATGTTTTATTGCTTATCAAGCCTTAAGTGTTGCGGCAGATGTTCCCAAGACGGGCTCCGCCGCACCAGATTTCAAACTACCTGATGCGCAATCCAAAACGCACAGCTTGGCTGATTATGCCGGCAGCTGGTTAGCGTTGTATTTCTATCCCAAAGATGACACCCCGGGTTGCACCAAGGAAGCATGCAGCTTCCGCGATGACCTCTTCCAGCTTGAAAAGCTAGGTGCCAAGGTGGTTGGCATCAGTGTGGATGATACGGAATCCCATGCGCAATTTGCCCGCAAGTACAGCCTGCCTTTCCCGCTGTTGTCAGACAAGGATGGCAATGTAGCGGACAGGTATGGCGCCTTGATGAATCTGGGGATTATCAAGAAAGCCAAGCGCTACACTTTTTTGATCAACCCCGAGGGCAAGATTGCCAAAGTTTACCTGAGTGTCGACACTTCCCGGCACTCGCAGGAAATCATCGATGATCTTAAGCAGCTGACGAGCAAGTAATTATTTCTTGCCAGCCTTGGACTGCTCTTCCTCAAACTGGTCCCAGGTGACTTCCGATACCTTGTATTCAAAATTCGTTGCAGCAGCTGCAGCGTCCTGAAAATACAGGTCCCGCTCCCGCTCATCGCTATCGAGCGATACCACCGTATCTTTGGCCAGCATGACAGGGAAGCGCCAGTAGATCTTTTCCACGACATAGCCAGTCAGCTTGAGGATGTGACTGATGAGGTTGCTCTCAATGATGTTGGAATACCGAAAACGCTTAAGCGGTTCGGACTCAACGATGGCGATGAAATTCTTGTTGGGCGAGGGGACAATGGAGACGTGAACTTCTGTGCCGCTGTTGCTGAAGTACTGCACGATGAAATCGGAAATGTTCTTAACGGCTCTGTCCTGTTTGCGATTCCGCTGAAATATCCAGAGGACATAACTCAGCAGAACTACAACATCGAAAACAGCGATATAGAAGGCCAGGGAGTCAAGAGTGATGGTAAATGTAAGCATTTTTTCTCCCTTATGCGACTAAGCAGCGAGGCTTGTTCTTATGAAACTCAGGACTTCAGTTAGCTCTGATGGAGTAGTCAGAATAATATACCGGCAAGTGGAGTTTTACTGTTAGAACTAACTGTAGAGCACTTATTGCAAAGGCTGCGGTAAATGGCAAAGGATCTGCCGATGGGCTTCCACTGACCGCAGCGTAGACTCCTCTTTAGTCCTTCTTCTTCTCGGGCACTGGCACCTTGCATTCTGCATAAAGACTGGTCGGGCTTTCTTCCAACCTTGCAACACCGTCCTTGATCATCAGAGTCGAGACGCCGTTACTGTATCTTTCCCCACCGTCCCCGTCCGCTTTTGCCAAAGCAACTTCCCTGTCACTGAGAATCAGCCATACAGCATTGCCCTTCTCCATATTGCGAAGGTAAAACTTCTTGCCCTCAGCACATTGATATTCCACCGCGTTCTTGGGCGCGCTAGAACGTTCTACCGAATCCTCGCCAAACGGCCATACCTCAACACTGCTGCAACTGGAAACCATCATGGACAGCGCTGCATAACCAACGAGAAACCCTACCGTTTTTTTCATATCCATCCCGTTCAAATCCAATTCTGCAATAAGGTGAATAAACGAACAGACTATATTTTAATTATTTGTAAACTAACAGCACTCTCAACACAAGCGAGGACATCCTAAATGCGTACGCCCGCCAGTATTGCCAGCCACCCCATCCACCCCATGTTGATTACCATTCCGGTGGGGCTGCTCATATTCTCGCTGATCTGTGATCTCATCGCACTATTCTCGAGTGCGCCTGATGTCTGGCTTCTTGTTGCCTTTTTCACCATGGTGGGAGGTTTTGTAGGTGCCTTGATCGCTGCCATCCCTGGCGCGATTGACCTCCTGTCCATAGACGATTCGAAGATCAAGAAAATCGGCTTCACCCACATGGCACTCAACCTGATAGCTGTCACCCTATACGGCGTCAATATCTGGCTCAGGGTTGAAGGCACATCAACGGGTACACCTTTGATACTGTCAGTGGTGGCTGTTGCGCTGCTGGGTGTGTCGGGTTGGCTAGGTGCAGAGATGGTCCACAAATATGGGGTAGGTGTTGATATCAGCACTGCCAAGTAGCAGACTACTAATCATTAGATGGTGCCCGGGGCCGGGGTCGAACCGGCACGACCGTTTCCAGTCGAGGGATTTTAAGTCCCTTGTGTCTACCAATTTCACCACCCGGGCGAAGGCCGGTATTTTACACGTATTGCGTGAAATTTTTTGCCGGAGCAATCAGGGTAGACGACGCATTGAATGAAATTTGACGATTCAGAATGTAGAAATCTCGACACCGCTACCGAGATTTCTACATGTAAGACCTGTTATTTCACAGTTTCCTTGACGATAACCCACTGCTTGTTTTCCTGCTCCAGCTCCAGCACCAATTGCTTCATTACTTTATCGCTGTAGGTAGGAGAAGAATAGATCTGCATGAACTCGGCTATTGCCTTGTTGCCGGTGACAGTGATGTTGATGTCCTGCAGAGTTATGCGAATGGGGCCACTCTTTGCAATTCGCTGCTTGCGGTTTTCAAGCCAAGCCTCCTTATTACGGAAGCCGACGGGCTCAAAATTCTTGCTATACATGTTGATGTAGGCGTCAAAATTCTTCTGCTCCCATGCAGTGACCCACTGCTGGATGCGACCTGCCACGACTTCCTTTTCGTTTGGCAAGACCTTGGGCTGAGAAATCTGCTTATTGACGAGGGAGACTAACGTATCGCTAATAGGCTTTGCATCCGCTACTAATGCAGCTTTATCCAGCTTGATCATGGTCGGTGCCACAGCCTGGCAGACCGTTTCATTGTCCATGTAATCTTCACGCGTGAATTCAGGCAGGTCAGATCGCGACACACCCAGCCTGGCAAGCAGCTCGCCTTGAGTGGCGTATGTGCGGGCAAAGGCGATATACAGATCCTTTTCGGTTACAGCATAGGTCCGTCTGGCTTGGAAGAATTCGTTTTCAGTATCCAGCAAGTCAAGCAGGGTGCGTTGGCCAATATCGAACTGCTTGCGATAAGCCTCGCGCGCCTTCTCGATGGCAAGCTGATGCTGATCGCGATAGATGAGTTGTTCCTTTAGGCGTTGAATATCGTTATAGGCAATGACCAGCTCCTGCCGGGTGTCCACACAGGCCCTGTCGCGCAGGGCTTCGCTGTTGTTGAGCCGCTCCAACGTCTGATTCACAGCAGCCTTATCAGAACCACCGTTGAATAGATTAAATCTCAGCGTGAGTTCCAAAACATCCGCGGCAGAAGTGCTGTTGGCACCATCGGAGCTGACATCCAGATTCTTTCTCGCCTGCAGGTCCAGGCGAGGACTATAAACGCCCCGCCTGCTGGCTACTTCCCGCTGTGCAGCAATGATATTTTCAATGGTAGACAGCAAGCTGGGGTTTTGCTGGTAGGCAAGCTGCAAGGCTTCGGTTGCAGTAGGCGAGACGCCGGATTTATAAAAATCTACATCCAGCAATGTAGCCGGGGGAAGCTCCCCAACAAGCCGCTGATAACGGGCTTCTACATCATGTAAATTGGTGAGTTCGGTGAGCAGGTTGGCTTCTGCCAGGGCCAGACGCCCGCTTGCCTGTTCGAGGTCCACACGGCGACCCACACCGGCTTCTACGCGCTCCTGGATTCGATCAAAGAGCTGTTTGTGAACAATGTAGTTATCCTGCGCAAACGAAACGAGCTGGCGGAAGCGCTGGATGTCGATATAGGTTCGGACAACTTCCAAGGCGATGTTCTGCATCGTGGCCAGCAGTTCGTAATACCTCACACGTGCCGCATGGCTCAAGCGATTTACTTCATTCCTGGTAGCGAAGCCATCGAAAAGGAGCTGGCTCAGTATGAGTTGCGTCTGGCGCTCAGGGATATTCGTATTGCCGATGTTAGGACCCACGTCCTCTTGCCGGCGATAAGTCGAATTGATGTCAGCATGGGGAAGCAGCTCGCCACGAGCGACGTCACGTTCGTATTCTGCAGCGCGGAAAGTATGGTATTGGGCTTGTACTTCGGGGTTTGAAGTAACTGTTTTTGCAACGATTTCCTGTAGAGTCGGAGGTGCCTCAGCATGAGCTAAAAGAGCCGAACATAAAACAACGGCCCCTACCCCTGTCTGATAAAATCGCTTCAGTGATTTAAGACTTTTTCCCAATGTTTTATCTTTGTTGGCGTTTTTTTTACAGTAACTTATTATGTTAATACAGTAATCCATTATATTTATACACTATTTTATAATTTCTACAAAACGAATTGATACTATTTATAAAAAGTGGGGGAGCAAGTCCTGTGCCAAACTCAACTATTATTCAATAGGGTACAGTGATCATCACACTGAAGGCCCATTTGATACCTTTCAAGCACGCCTGCAAATTCCTTATGGCAGGCATGTTGGTTAGCCTATTTTTCTTACCCCCTGCAATTGCTACTGATTTCAATAAACTCTCCGCTCTAGCAACTGAACGCTATGGCGAAGGCGCACGTACCAATGTCATAGAGTTGCAGTCTACCCTTCAAAAATTGGAATCTGCAGCTGAGATAGACCAGCTCAAAGGCATCAATACCTTCTTCAATCAGAAGATCAAGAACTTCGATGACGACATCAATATCTGGGGACAAAGTGACTACTGGGCAACACCGCTGGAATCCCTGGGCCGTGAGCGCGGTGATTGCGAAGATTACACTATTGCTAAATACATCTTTTTGCGCCAACTCAATATCCCCGATGACAAGCTGAAGCTGACCTATGTAAAAGCGCAAATCGGGGGCCCTCATAGCAAAGTGTCGTTAGCGCATATGGTGCTCACCTATTACGCCACGCCTAATGCAGAGCCTCTGGTTCTGGACAATCTGATTTCTGATATTCGCCCTGCATCGCGCAGGCCCGATCTCTCCCCAATTTTCAGTTTCAACAGCGAAGGTCTTTGGGTAGGAAGCGCCAGCGTCTCCAAAGGCAACCCGACTTCACATCTCTCGCGCTGGCGCGACCTGCTGACCCGTGTACGTTCGGATGGAATCGATTAACATGAGTAAGGAATGCATATGTCCCTAATAAAACAACTATGGATCGCCATCATCATCCTGATGGCGCTGGCATTTGGCGGCAGCTTCATTGCAAGCACCATCACTGCTAAGAATTATCTGCAGCAGCAGTTGCAGATGAAGAATATTGATAATGCCGCCTCACTTGCGCTCTCCCTCTCTCAGATGGAGAAGGACCGGGTCAAGATAGAGCTGATACTCTCGGCCCAATTTGACACGGGGCACTATCAATATATCGCGCTGATTGATCCCGCCGGCCAAGTCATCAGTGAACGCAGGTCAACCGAAGCTCAGACCAGAGTTCCTCAGTGGTTCAAACAATTAGTACCGCTCCAAGTTGAACCGGGCATCGCTCAGGTACAGAACGGCTGGCTGCAGTATGGAACATTGCATCTGAAAAGCCACACTGGTTTTGCCTATCAGGAATTATGGAATGCGATGCTGCTCATGCTGCTGTGGAGCCTGCTTATGATCGCTGTGAGCGGCATACTGGGCACGATTGCCCTGCGCCGCATCTTGCGACCGTTAAATGACATCGTGAATCAAGCCGAAGCCATCGGCGACCGGCGATTCATCACCATTGAAGAGCCGCAAACCCTGGAATTCAAGAACCTGGTTGCTGCCATGAATCGTCTCGCTACCCGCATCAAGCACATGCTGAGCGAGGAATCACAACGGCTGGAACAACTACGACTTGAGGCCAATTATGATCAAGTCACTGGGCTCATGAATCACGACTATTTCATCAATCGTGCAGAAGCCTACATCGCGAATGAGGAGAGCTTCAACGGCAGCTTGATGGTGATAACTAGAATAGTTGATCTCGCTCAAATTGATCGCGCGATTGGGCGCAAAGAGACCGATGCCCTACTCAAACGTCTGGGTGAGGCGTTGGTCGGCTTCTGCGGGAATAGCACGTCAGTCATGGCCGGCCGCCTCAATGGTACCGATCTGGCTGTGTTCAGCGGTCATCCTGGCGATGGCTTTGCCTTAGCGAGCCAGATCAAAGGCATACTCGCTACCGCGGCAAGTCTTCAGCCAACTCATGAAAACCTCAGACTGCCAACAGTAGTCAGCAGAATCCATGGCCTCAATGGAATTCAATCTATTGAAAAACTAATGGAATCCGCACTCAATGAAATAAGCGTCAGCGATGCCAATATTCCCTATGTACTCAATGAAGGTGACATCGAAAAACGCCAGAACAAGGATGAAAATGAATGGCTCAAGCTGCTCGTGGTGGCACTGGACAGCCGGCAATTGAAGCTCGCTCATTATCCTGTTACCAATGCCAATGGCCAATTGATCCATTATGAAAGCCCGGTTCGGCTGCAGGTTGCACCGGATGAGCCATGGCTGACAGCAGGCGAATTCCTTCCCTGGGCGATCAGGCTCGACCTCATCACACGCGTAGACAATCTGGTGGCGGAATTGGCTATTGACGCCTTACGTGATCAAGAGAAGGCCATTGCGCTCAATGTCTCCACGCGCGCCATGTGCAACCCGGATTATGTCAACCACTTGTCACGCCTGCTACAGGACAATATCGCCTATGCTGACCGCTTATGGCTGGAAGTCCCAGAACAAGGCGTATTTGAACATTTGAGAGAGTTCCGTGACTTCACCGAAACGCTGAAGCCGCTTGGCTGCAAGATAGGCATAGAACATGTAGGGGCTCATGTGTCCAGGCTCGGTGAACTGCATGACCTGGGTCTTGATTACATCAAGATTGACGCTTCGATGATACGCGGGATAGAGAGAAACCCAGGCAACAAGGCTTTCCTCAGGGGCTTGTGCCTTATTGCCCATACCATCGGCTGGATGGCCATTGCAGAAGGCGTGCAGAACCAGGAAGAACTCAACAGCCTGCCCGAGCTGGGCATTGATGCCATGACCGGCCCTGGCGTGAAGGCCTGACCGTAGCCTCAGCAATCAGTCAGATCAGATCTTCATTCTCATCAATGATGTCAGACATGCGGCTCTTTTTACGCATGTTCTGACGTGAGATCAGCCGCTTCTGAGCGGCCGCTGGGAAGTCCGTAAACCGTAGCAGATCCCGCTCGATCAAGAGCGAAATAAGGTCTTCCAGAACCCGTGCAAGCTGGATGTCACTTTCACGAAACGGGTCGTGCATCGCCAGCGCATTCTCCAGGAAGTCGACATACTCCCTGGAAGTTGCCTCAACAAATACCCAGCCATCCTGCTCCACCGGTACGGCGCTTACGGCCTTGATAGTCCCATCCGGATTTTTGAATACATACGGCATAAAGTTGTTCTTTCTTCAATCGGTAACGAGCTTACTGTTATCAATCAGATTCTGAATGATCGCTTGATCATTCGCGAACCCAGTAACTAGATCAACACCTTGTAGGGTAATAGTCTGCACATCGTTTGCACTATTGAATCCGGAAGAGAATGCACCACTATCGCTGACATGGATAATAGTATCTGAACCTGATTTCTCGAAGTGTAGATAGTTAGAGAGATTGGTAGAATTTTCTCCGGATAGGAGGTCTCTCAAATCCAGCTTATCACTACCAGCAACTGAATCGAAGCCATTGATTGTGTCAGTAGCTGGAGAGCCCACAGTCCCTTTATCTGCCAGTTCCCACTTAAACACATCCGCTCCCACACCACCCGTCAGACTATCATTGCCCGCCCCGCCTATCAACAGATCGGCCCCATCACCACCTGACAATGTGTCATTGCCAGCGCCACCGAATAACAAATCATTACCCGTATTCCCGGTGATGGTGTCCGCAGCAGTACTACCAATCAGAATGGTGTTGACGCCGGCTGCGGATGTCCGAGCCCCATTATCATCAGTACTGAGCGTGTAAGGGTTGGATCCAAGGTCATAAGCACCATAACTTGCGCCGCCTGAGAAGGTAATCGTTTCAACAGCAGCTGTTCCATTGAAATGGTTGTTGACGGTAATTTGTTGCCCGTTATAGCTGATCACCAGATTACCCGTGCCGGCAGTTGTGCTTGAATCGCTGAAGCCCAGACCGGAAATTGCCGCACCATCGGCATCAAACACTATCCTGTCAGCCCCACCGGTATCGGTGATGACATCGGTGCCATCTAACAACCCGAAGGCATAAGTATCTGCGCCCGTGCCACCTGTTATAGTGTCGTCACCAACTCCGCCTGCCAATAGATGAGCACCACTTCCAGTGGCAGTGACAGTGTCATTGCCCGCATTCCCAAATATGATGTCCTGTCCGGTACCGCCTCCTCCGCTCAATGCGTCATTAGCACTTGAGCCGGCCAAAATATCATTACCTGTTCCGCCCGTTCCACTCGTATTCAGATTGTAATAAGTGTTATTGAGTAATGAGAATCCTAAATAACTGCCGCCTGTAGAAAATCTCATTTGCTCGATACCATCGCCACTGTACTGGTTAAGGAACGTGATGTGCGAGGAGTTAGCACCTGAGATCCCTGTGTACTCGAGATTGTTATTGAAGCGGGCAAAATTGAAAGTGGAAAATGCCGGAGTTGCAGTTGTTGTTTGTGTGAGCGTGTCAGTGCCCGTATTACCGGTATCAGTTATTGAGAGATTCCCCGCATTGAAAGCAGCAGTGTAATTGTCGGAACTACCGCCTCCATCGGCTATTGCACTGCCGGCGCTGATAGTCAGCGTAATGGTATTGGGGCTTTGATCGAGATCAGTCCCACCATTTGCGACACCTCCATCATCTTGGACCTGAAAGGTGAATGTCCGGATAGTGGTAGAGTTAGCAGCCGGCACATAAGTCAATCTACCTCCCGCAATATCCGCAGCTGTAACATATGCTCCCGCAGCAAGAGCCGAATTGTTCAGATAGATAGTCCCACCACCCGGCAGAGTCGTAATTCTTACCGACATCATCGAATTTCCATCAGGATCAGAGAAACCAAAATCACCCGTGCTGAATGTGTAAGCCTGGTCTTCTACCAGGGCAATTGTCTTGTCTGCCCCTGCGGGAGCGTCATTGATTGACGTCACTGTGACAGGCAACATCGCCGATGTGGAAGCCGTTGCAGGCGAGCCGCCGGCGTCAGTAGCAGTGGCCGTCACGGTTAGGTTGATAGTGCCGTTGTAGTTACTTGGCGGCGTGATGGATATACCTGCTAGATTCCAGCCAATAACATTTACACTGGTGTTGCCGCTGGTAGCAGTAAAGGTATTGGTGCCATCCGTCAGTATTGCACCGACAGGTATCGCTGATATCACTACCGCCAGACTTTCGGAGCCATCCGTATCGTTGAGGCTTGCGCTGATCTTACCCAATGGGATACTAGCATCCTCATTGCCTGAGCTCGAACTGTAAGTGTAGTAACCTCCATCATTGTTGACGTTAAACGAAGCGCCACTGGCAGCAATCGCAGTTCCATCCGGATACAACTGGAAGTTTGCCGTGGATAGATCAACCGCTGCAGCTCCATTGACACTTACATTCAAATCAAGACTGCCAACGCCAGATCCGTTGTAGTAATCCACTTCGATACTGTAGAAACCGCTAACTGCTGGCGTATAGGTAGTGGCAGTGAAATTACCGTAAGTATCGAAAGCTGAACCATAAACTTGTGTTCCCCCGATCTTGATAAGCAAGGTATCGTCTCTGTAACCACTCAGGGTATAACTAGTACCAGCGGTCAGATACACATAGCCATTGAAGCGATACGCAGAGTCGGCCACATTCCCCGCCTCTGCAACCACAATATTGGTTGCTACAGTTGTGCTTGTTGCGGTGCTTCCTTCAATTGCAGTTTCAAAGTTGGCGAGATTAGCTGCATTTGTAGTGTTGACAATGTTAGTGCCCGCAGCTGAGTAAGTTTGCGTAAGCCCGGTGCCCACTGGGGGCGTGGGAGGAGTAGTGGTGTCTCCTGTTGTTGTAGTGCCATTGATTATCAATGTAGGTGCATCAGGAACCGGAGTCACTGTAATACTCAGCGTCGAAGTAACAGTGGCAGTTCCATCTGAAACCGTATAAGTAGCTGTAGGAACTGTTCCTGCATAATTGGCCGTCGGTGTGAATGTGTATGAGCCATTCGTATTGATCACCAGGGTGCCTACTCCGGCAATGTTCGATGTCGTCCCTGCGCTATAGGTAGTTCCATTCACCACAAATTGAGTCACAGTTAGGGTGTTGCCGTCCCGATCACTGTCGTTAGTCAATACATTGCCTGTAATAGGCGCACCATCCTCTAGCATCGATCTAATATCAGCTGTCAACGTAGGAGTGTCATTGACCCCGGTCAGGTTGACGGTCAGGGTCTGCGTCACAGCCGCACCGCTGGCATCGGTCACGCTGACCGTGAAGCTCGTGCTGGCATTGGCGCTTAG
>Ga0196972_1000666_pt1 | contig 14469 bp, 11 predicted proteins | sample S1v_2013CmetaG_FD_148618 | JGI IMG/M metagenome (GOLD analysis project Ga0196972, IMG submission 148618) | Soil microbial communities from Anza Borrego desert, Southern California, United States - S1+v_20-13C | ecosystem: Environmental > Terrestrial > Soil > Desert | place: USA: California...
ATTGTTGCCCGTTCCTATCAATATTCTCCTGTCGCGGAATTTGGAATTAAGGGTTGCCAAATTGTTATGGTTGCCCGTTCCTATCAATATTGTCCTGTCGCGGAATTGGGAATTAGGCGGTTGCCAAATTGTTATGGTTGCCCGTTCCTATCAACATTCTCCTGTCGCGGAATTGGGAATTAGGCGGTTGCCAAATTGTTATGGTTGCCCGTTCCTATCAATATTTTCCTGTCGCGGAATTTGGAATTTGGCTTAGGCGGTTGCTAAATTGTTGAGGTTGCCGTTCCTATCAATATCATCCTGTCGCGGAATTTGGAATTTGCAATTAGGGGTTGCTAAATTGTTGAGGTTGCCCGCTCCTGTCAACATTCGTTTGTTGCGGAATTAGGCGGTTGCTAAATTGTTATGGTTGCCTGCTCCGATCAACATTCTCCTGTTGCGGAATTAGGAATTTGGAATTAGGCGGTTGCTAAATTGTTATGGTTGCCCGGTCCTATCAATTTTCTCCTTTTGCGGAATCAGGAATTTGGAATTGGGCGGTTGCTAAATTATTGTGGTTGCCTGTCCTGTCTACATTCTCCTGTCGCGGAATTAGGAATTTGGAATTTGCGGGTTCCTAAATTTTTGAGGTTTCCGTTCCTATCAATATTCACATTCTCTGGTTGTTGTTGAGGTTGTCCGCTCCCATATCAAACTTGGTTTCCTTGAATATTTAGCAGTTAATTCCCAATTCCAAATCGGGGCAAGCCGTTAACGTTTCTCGGAGCAGCAAGCTTTTAATGTACAGTGTGTGATGCGTTTACGTTCTTCATTCACAGAGCAAAAGAACCTGGCTGAGTGGAAGGGAATTTATGTATTTAAAAGCTTAACGGGTTACGCGAAGCATGTGTAACGACAACGTTAAACGACTTAAACGTTAATTCTAAACGCCGGATGATACTCCTCCAACGTCTTTCTTAAAAACTCCCTGTCAAGATGCGTATAGATCTCGGTGGTGGTAATGCTTTCATGTCCCAGCATTTCCTGTACTGCGCGGAGGTCAGCGCCCCCTTCTACGAGATGCGTGGCGAATGAATGCCGGAAAGTATGCGGCGAAACGGTTTTGGTAATACCCGCCTGCCTGGTGAGGTCTTTAATGATCATGAAAATCATTATGCGCGACAATGAAGTACCACGTTTGTTGAGGAAGAGGATGTCTTCGTGGCCCGGTTTCGGAGTTGTATGATTTCTTACATGGTCAATGTATAAACGCACATAACTGGCAGCGCTACGCCCAATCGGAACCAGTCGTTCCTTATCGCCCTTACCCGTTACTCTTACAAACCCGGCATCAAGATAGAGATGCGAAATGCGCAGGCTGGTGATCTCGCTTACGCGAAGTCCGCAGCTATACATGGTTTCCAGGATCGCCTTATTCCGGGTGCCTTCAGGTTTGCTTAGGTCAATGGCCGCGATAATGGATTCGATTTCCGCGAAACTCAATACATCAGGCAATGAACGTTTCAATTTGGGAGACTCGAGTAAAATGGTAGGATCAGTGGTGGAAATATTTTCTAATGCGCAATATTTATAAAATGCACGAATGCCTGATATCATTCGTGCCTGCGAGGATTGCGTCATGCTCAGTTTGCTCACCCACTTAAGGAATTGTTGAAGGTCATCGAGAGTTACATCACCGGGGGCCTTTAATGAATGGCTTTCCTGCAGGAATTGCGTAAATTTGTCGATATCCCGCAGGTATGCCTCCGTGGAATTATCTGCCAATGATTTTTCGAGTTGAAGATAGGCTTTGAATCCTTTTTTATAGGCATCCCACATTTTAGTAATTGACTGGGGAACCAATAGCCAGGCACATTGACTGGCTATTGGAGGCAGTATGAATTTTTTTATTTCAATTCGATGTTCTTTTCTTTCACCACCCACTCATTGTCAATTTTCACTTTAGCCCAGGCGTGAGTGCGCGTGACGTTAATGGAATCGATCGTCTCGTGAATATCAGCGTATTCCATTCCGTTAACCTGCTGGCCAAACGTCATGATAGCTTTCTGACCTGTCTCCATATCTTCAATGAAGAGATTGCCTTTATCAGTGTATACAACGAGATTCTCTGCTACTGAAAACTTTGGATCGATGGAATTTAAAGCGCTATTCTTTCTTGAGATGGTGGAAACTTTATTGTAGGGCAATTTAACCATGAAGCCCTGTTGGGTAATGCAGTCATTGAACAGGAGCCATACATAGCTGGTATCTTTGAAATGATAGCGCATAAAGTTCTTATTGATCTTTACTTCTTTACCCGTTAAATCCTGGAAGATCAGTTTTCTTTTTGAGTCCACCCAATCGTGGCTCCAGGTGATTGTATCAGGAGAGCAATTATTCATGCCAATGGCAATGTATGGATTTGCCGGATGTTGAGTGGTGAAGCGAATGGTATCTGAATTACAGGTAGTATCGCAAAAAGGCGGCTCTGCAGATCCGCAGGAACTAAAAGTGAGCGAGCCCATTAATAAGCTAAACAATGCGAGGGAAAGAAAGAGTCTCATAATATTGGTTTTGTATCTGACAAAAATAACTATTGAGGCTGTAGGTGATAAATTTATTTTACTGACCATACTACAGGTTGAATCAGTAACTTCGAGCGTCAATATATACTATGTCACTGATGTTGCGTGCATTTCGTAAAAAAGTGGTTCTTCAAAAAAGAGCATTTAGAAAATTCCTAACAGGCCTCGAGAAAAACACTCCACGGGGTCTCGATAAGCTTACCATCATAGCAGAGCAGCAGGTGTGGCCCGAGGTGGACTGTCTTGCCTGCGCCAATTGCTGCAAGACGATGACGCCAACTTACACCAATAAAGATATCAGGAGAATTTCCGCCCATCTTGGGATGACGCCGGCTGCATTCTCGCAAAAGTGGTTAAAAAGGGAAAAGAGTACAGGTGACTGGCTGAATAAAAGCACTCCCTGTCAATTCCTTAATCTAAAGGATAACAAATGCAGCATCTATGAAGTGCGACCGGCAGATTGCGCCGGCTTTCCCCATTTGCCCAAAAAAAGAATGGTGGACTATATGCACGTGCATAAACAAAACATTGAATACTGTCCTGCTACGTTTAAACTGGTGGAGAAGATGATGGTGCTGGTGGGGAAGAAATAGTTGTCAGATCAGATGTCGGTTGTCAGATTTGTTGTCGGTTGCCGGTTGTCAGCGGCGTTCTCCATTACATGACCTATTAATTTTATTAAAACAAGATTTATTTCATATCCATAGCCTTTAATTCGTTTGTTGTGAGAGATAATTTTTATTAAAGGTTCCCATCTCTTTCCCCTGAGAAAGAAATACCAAAATCTCAAACGCTGCTGACAACCATCAACTGACAACTATAAAAAGACATCTTCCAACAAAAAATACTCCGCCTTTCCGTCCCGGAAGGCCGTAATCGCCAGGATATCATATTGCACCCATTTATAGCCCGGGTTCATGAATAGAAATTGATCGGCAGCCCGCTGAAGCGACTTGAATTTTTTCCTGCCAACATTATTTTCAGGGAAGCCGATGGGGCCATAGTGGCGCGACTTCACTTCTATGAAATGGAGAACCTTATTTTTCAGGGCTATAATGTCTATTTCAAAATAGGAGTGCCTCCAGTTTCGATGAAGGATTTCGAAGCCTTGCGTCAACAGCCATTGCGCGGCCATGTCTTCCCCCTCTGCGCCAAATTTCAAATGAACCGCCATGTATTATCTTTACTTCAAGTTAAAAAGGAATGGAACAAATAAACGTGGATAAGCATTTATACCGGCTAAAGGGGGTGGTTCAACATTACGATTGGGGCGGGAGTGAGTTTATAACGCAGGTTACGGGCAGCGCATCAAATGGTCAACCCATGGCGGAGTACTGGTTAGGCGCACATTCTTCTGCGCCTTCTGCCATCGATGAGCCAAACGCCATCAGCCTTGAAAAACTCATACAATCGCAACCCGCGAAATACCTGGGTAACGAGGTGGCACAGCAATTTGGCAGGCTGCCATTCCTTTTAAAGTTGCTGGATGTAAAGGAAATGCTATCCATACAGGTGCATCCTTCAAAAGATGCGGCGGAACTTGACTTCAAAAGGGAGAATGATGCCGGAATCCCACTGACCTCTTCCAAAAGAAATTATAAGGACAGTAATCATAAGCCCGAGTTAATGGTGGCGATGAGTGAATTCTGGTTGTTGCATGGCTTTAAGGAAAAGGGAGTTCTTGTTAAGACCCTCTCCCGCATACCTGAATTAAATTTTTTAATCCAATTAAACGAGACGCGAGGCTATGAAGAAATGTACCGGGAAATAATGAGTATGCCGCAGCGCCAGGTGAATGAAATACTCACGCCATTAGTTGCGCGAATTGGTAATGATTATTCAGCGAACAGGCTTGAGAAAAGTTCTGAGGATTACTGGGCGGCGAAGGCAGCGGTGACTTTTTCAGGAGATGACCTGGTGGACCGGGGCATCTTTTCCATTTATCTTTTTAACCTGGTTAAATTAAATAAGGGCGAAGCCATTTTCCAGGATGCCGGCGTGCCGCATGCCTATCTTGAAGGCAGGAACGTGGAGATCATGGCAAGTTCAGATAACGTATTAAGGGGTGGGTTGACAACAAAACATATAGATGTAAATGAATTATTGAGACATGTAAAATGCGTGCCAACGCAGCCGGAGATCATAAGAGGAGAGGTGAAAGGCAGGGAGCGGGTATTTGGCACATCGGCCCCTGACTTTGAGCTGTCAATGTATGAATTGCCGGCTGATGAGGAGGTATCGATCCAACCGCGGTCAGTGGAAATATTTCTGCTGTTGGAAGGAAGGTCATCAGTGAGGGAAGGAGGGAACTCCATTATACTTGAATTGGGAAAACCCGCTGCCATTGCGTTTCCCGGTGAGAAAATACAAATCAGGGCCATGGAAAATGCGGTTTTATTCCGTGCAAAATCACCTATCCACAATCGTTAATAAATAGACTGTCTGATTAAGGCAATTCGATTATTTTTGCAGTGAAACAGATACAACATGAAAATCACCAGGTCAACAATTCTCGCGTTCGTAATCATATTGGTAGCGGCCTCGCTTTACAGGTTAATTCCGGGCAGGCCGGCAGGTTTTGCTCCTCAAATGGCAATGGCTTTATTGGGCGGTGCTATGATAAAGGATAAGAAGTGGGCAGTGATCCTTCCCGTATTGTCATTATTTATCTCTGACCTGCTTTACCAGTTGTTGTACGTAACGGGAGTAATGCCTGTTCTTGGATTTTATGAAGGACAATGGGCTATCTACCTGGTGTTTGTTTTATTGACTTTATTTGGTTCGCTCATGAAGCGGGTGAGCCTGCTGAATATAGCCGCATTTTCCATTGCCGGTTCGGTGATATTCTTCCTTATTTCCAATTTCATCACCTGGGCAACGGGTTTTGGTTTTGGGCGTCCTCAAACTTTTGAAGGTCTGATGCTTTGTTATTCCGATGCCATTGCTTATTTCCGCCATGGGGGTCTTATACCGGGGTTTGGCGCCAATTTCATACTTGGTGATGTGATCTGGGCGTTTGCTCTTTTCGGGGTGTACTTTTTGGTGGAGAGGGTATACGTTCGGAAGGCGGCATTGCAGACGAGCAACGGGTAATGGGCGTTCAGGGTCGATGTTCGATTACTACCTTGATTATAGAATTGGGAATTTGGAATTACAAGAGTTGCTAAATTTTCAAGAAAACTGAAACTTGATTTACGAGAGGGTAACCTGAACAATTTAGCAACCGCCAAATTCCAAATTCCGCAATACGAGACTGTTAATAGGAATTAAACGTTTAACGATTTGGAAGGGCTTCGCCGAAGCGCAAAGTTTACGCCCCACCCCCACCCACCTGCTCGCCAGTCCCCCATGCGACTTTCGCCGCCGGGCAACAGGTTTAGAAATCAACTTCCAAACCTGTTTTATATTTTAACAAGATAAAGATACAATCGCCAGAAAGTGAAACAAGGGGAAAAACACAACACTTAAAAGTTTTTTCCTCGCAAAAAAACGGGGAAAAAACAAAGGTGAGGATTCCATCGGTAGTCTTTTCCGGAGTTGTAGCTGACAAGCTGACCAGGTGGCAAGCTGATGAGAAAGGAATTGGCGAAACTTATCAATAATCTGGCAGGCTTCGCATAATAGGCAATGACCTTGAACGATGAACGATTTGAACGGTCTTGAACGACTCTTGAACGGACGGTCTTGAACGGCTTGATTTAAACGTTACCCAGGTATCCCACATCCTCCAGCAAATCTCCTCCATCAGCTGCCATGGTGGCGAGTTCATCACAGCGGTTATTAAATGGATTTGTAGCATGTCCCTTTACCCATACTAATCGTATGTGATGATTCTTTGCGAGTTCATGATATCGCATCCACAGGTCCCTGTTTTTTTTGCCGCCTTTAAAATCTGTAGCTACCCATTTCTTCAACCAGCCTTCCTGCACCGCTTTTACTATATATTGGCTGTCAGAAAATATAGTAATATTCAATCCCTTTTTCTTTAATGCCTCGAGCCCGGCGATAACGGCCATCAATTCCATCCGGTTATTGGTAGTCATGCGGTATCCCTGTGATAGTTCCTTGCGTTGAGTACCGGCCATTAATATAACGCCGTATCCACCCCTTCCGGGATTACCACGAGAAGATCCATCCGTATACATGATGATTGCGTTAGTAGTCGACATTTGACGAAGATAATGGAGAGAAGCGCAAATAAATAAGGGCCACCCTTCGGTAGCCCTTATTTAAGTATTTAAATTCAATGTTACTGCACGCTTACATACTCAGCCTTGTCAAGAAGAATACCATTGCTGTTTACACCTGCCGTTCCTCCATCAGGTACAAAATAACGAAACGCATAGTGACCTTTGGTAGGTTTTGACAGACCTGAAACAGTACCTTCAAATCTTGTCCAGGTACTGGGATAACCTGTAGATGCATCTACAGAAAGTGTAGGGTTAACGTCAACCAGGTTTTTAGTAAATCCGCCAACAGAAAATGAAGTATCACCTACATGATCGCCTTCAAATGGGCTCACGCGAAGCTGAAGCCTGTCAGCAAATACATTTGCCGGATCAGAATAATCATTTACTGAGAGTGTATAAAAAGAGATCTTATCACCATTTTGAAGGATTACTTCTGGTGAAATTGCCCAAACGCTCACGATGCCGTTACCAATATTCGCCTGGTAGCCTGCATATAAAGAACCGGTACCGGAGAATGCATCGATGCCGAGAGGATCGCTGTCAACAAATCCAAAAGTAGAACCATTTTGCGTTTCACTCATGTTCACAAATTTCCATCCAGCCGCTTCCGCAGATGCAATATTGTCGAATTCCTGGATATGCGATTGATCAGTTACAGGAGGTTCGGGAGTTACATCATCTTTGTCATCACATGATTGAAGAATCATCACAGACACCAGTGACACCATCATGAGGCGCACAGATAAAAATTTTTTCATAAGCGTTTAGTTATTTTTTTTAGGTCGTGAATATAGCAAAAAATTAATAAAATGGCGGGCTAATTACAACACCGGTTAAACCTGAAAGACTCCCAGTTTAAGCTCCTCCATGAGTGGGTTGTGATTGGCAGCCGCGATCCCTTCACTAATCACCATTCTCGTGTCAGCCGGGTCAATGATGGCATCAACCCATAGCCTCGCAGCGGCATAACAGGGCGAGGTTTGTTTTTCATACCGCCCTTTTATTTCATCCAGTAAGTTCTGCTCATCCTGCGCGCTCACTTTTTTGCCCTGTACTTTCATTGAAGCTACCTGGATTTGTAACAATGTTTTGGCAGCCTGGTCTCCGCCCATCACTGCGATCTTTGCCGTAGGCCATGCGTAAATGAATCGCGGATCATATGCCTTACCGCACATGGCATAGTTGCCGGCACCATAAGAGTTACCAGTTATGATGGTTATTTTTGGAACAACAGAATTTGCAACCGCATTCACCAGTTTGGCTCCATCCTTAATGATACCCGCGTGTTCACTACGGCTACCAACCATGAAGCCGGTAACGTCCTGCAAAAATACAAGGGGTATTTTTTTCTGGTTGCAATTGAGAATAAACCTTGCTGCCTTGTCAGCACTGTCATTGTAGATCACACCGCCCAGTTGCATTTCACCTTTCTTATTCTTTACAATCTTTCGCTGGTTGGCTACAATTCCTACTGCCCATCCGTCAATCCTGCCATACCCGCACACTATTGTCTTTCCATAATCTTCCTTGAATTGTTCAAATTCGGAACCATCTACAATCCGTTCAATGATCTCCATCACATCATAAGGCTTTCCATCCGTAGCGAATGAGCCGTATATTTCAGAAGGATCTTTCTTTGGTTTTACGGGCGTAATGCGGTTAAAGCCGGCCAATTGTTGTGAGCCGGTGAGGGAGATCACTTTTTTTATATGATCCATGCATTCATGCTCAGTGCTGAATTTATAGTCAGCTATTCCTGATATGCTGGTATGCGTATCAGCTCCGCCGAGCGTTTCATTGTCAATATCCTCCCCGATAGCAGCTTTTACAAGGTAAGGTCCTGCGAGGTAAATGGAGCCGTTTCCTTCTACCATGAGCGTTTCATCACTCATGATGGGGAGGTATGCTCCACCCGCAACGCAAGGTCCCATCACTGCCGCTATTTGGGTAATACCCATGGCGCTCATCCTGGCATTGTTCCTGAAAATTCTGCCGAAGTGTTCTTTGTCAGGAAAGATTTCATCCTGCATGGGTAGGAACACGCCTGCGCTGTCAACTAGGTAGATTACAGGCAATTTGTTCTCCATTGCTATTTCCTGCAACCGTAAATTTTTTTTCCCGGTGATGGGGAACCAGGCACCCGCTTTCACCGTCTGGTCATTCGCCAGTATTACGCATTGCTTGCCAGATACATATCCCATCCCGGCCACCGTGCCACCTGCCGGACAGCCGCCTTCATTTTCATACATGCCATAACCGGCAAAGGCGCCAATTTCAATAAACGGCTTGTCATTGTCAATCAGGTAATCTATTCTCTCGCGGGGGGTAAGTTTGTTTTTTTCTTTTTGTTTTTGAATGGCCTTAGGTCCGCCGCCCTGGTAAATTTTTTCAAGCTTTCTCTGAATGGCTCCAAGGGCTTGTTTCATCGCATCTTCGTTGCGGTTGAAGTCAATATTCATAGGCAAATATACCGTTTTCCGTTTTCCGTTTTCGGTTTTCCGTTTTGCCAGACCATGATTTGAAATTAATGCGGTAGGGCAGGAAAGGCGCTTTTAAGTATAGAACAAACCTTCTCGCTGAGACCATCGCAGTTCCAAATCAAAGACGCTTGCAAAACGGAAAACGGAAAGTCGAAAACGGAAAACGAAAAAAAAGCCCGGCAATTTTTTGCCGGGCTTTTTATAGTGTTGTCTTTAATTAGAAAGTGATTCGAAGACCTAACTGGCTGCTCCAGCGTGAACTGTTAAACACGCCATCCGAAACGTTGTAAGGACGACTTGTAAAAGGTGTGAAGCGATATTGAGGTCTCAGGTCAGAAGCGCTTACATATCCTGCCATATCAATGAGCACTACCTGGTCATTGAGCGCAAAGAACGTTCTACCCCAATCCCTGTTCAGCATATTAGTGAAGTTGAACACATCATAGCTAACCTGCAATTGATAGATCTTTCCGGCAATCTTGAGGTTGAAATCCTGGGCGATCCTCAGGTCGAGAATGTTTGAGAACGGAAGCCTCGCTCCATTACGTTCTGCATATTCACCACGACGCTTGCTGAGGTATTTATCATTCTCAATAAAATCATTGTACAATGCTCTTTGCTGATCAGCTGTATAGGTAACGCCATTCACTGTATTAGTAAGGAACAACATGCTGCTCAATTCAGCTTCTGTTGGCACGTACACCAGGTCATTGGTTTCACTGTTATCCTCGTCGCGAACCATACCACGGTTCATCACATAGCTGATGCGGTTTCCTGACTGTCCGTTGTACACCAGTGAGACGGTGGTAGCCATTCTTCCTCCGAAGTAAGTGAGCTTCTTAGCGATGTAAGCGTTAAAGCGATGTCCCGGATCATAGTCACTGTTAGAAAGGGTAATGAAGTTTCTGCCATTCACAGTTTCCATGAATCTCCATTGAGAGTTGTTCTGTGAACTTGTTCCTTCATTAAGCACCACAGAGCTTCCATATGAATAGTTCGCATTAAATGCAAATCCCCTGTTCCATGCCTTATCGATAGAGGCGGTGAAGCTGTAAGAATATCCTTTCTTACCATCATTATTGCTCAGGAGGTAAATACCTGTGTAAGGTGAAGTGCCATTAGCCCTGATAGGAATGTTGGCCGCGAAGTTTCCGCTTAAGCTGTAAACATTTCTTACATCCGGACCAACTGATTGCATGGTAGGAGGCAGGATGCTCACTTTTGTATAATGGATCTCGTTGATGTTCTTTGTGAAGATACCTTCAAGGGTGAATTTCCATCCCTTGCCCAGGTTCTTATCCACCGCAAGTGAACCGCGCATAACCTTGTTCATCCTGAAATCCTTTGCGATCAGGTCAACCTGGCCTGAAGGGATAGGAACAGTAATTCCGAAGTCATCTGCGTTATATTGTCCAAACGGATCAGCACGGAATGCAACGTTGCTACGTGCGATACCGGCGATACTTATACCATTGTTATTATACACACCACCGGGCCATACAAGGGGAACGCGACCGGTAAAGAATCCGAATCCACCGCGAAGGGTTAGATTCTCTGCAGGGAACTTGTAAACGAAACCAATTCTTGGATTCAGTGACCATTTGGGGCTGGAGATCTGCCCGGAGCGTGCACCTTTCAAATCATAATACTGCGAGATTTTAGCGATGGCAGAATCATTAAAGAATGGGTCCGTTCTTGGGGTAGTGAGGAACTTGGTATTGTCAGCCCTGATACCGATGGTGATATTGAGGTTGTCGCTTACTTTGATATCATCACCAATAAAGAAACCGAGGCGAAGTGTGTTAAACTTGGCAGCCGCGTTCAGTGATTCATCGCCGGTTTTACCCGGATCCAGCAGAGAGTAAGAGCGGTTATAGGTCTGTGCCAGTCCACCTGTAAGGAAGGTGTTCATATCAGCAAATACATAAGAACCGTAGTTCTGGCGGATGAAGATGTTAGTTGACTGGCTGAATTCATTATCTGTTCCTACCATCAGCGTGTGGTTCTTTACATAGAACTTGAACACGTCAAACAAAGCGTAGTTGTTTTGCTCGAGGTAGTTACCGGTAGAGAATTCTTCAGTACCAAAGATGATCCTTCCCGAGCCATCGTTAATAGTAACGCGGGGGAATGGATCGCCAATCTCATCCCTGTCATCCACCACGTTAGTGAAGGTGAGAAGGAGGCGGTTATTGGAATTCTTCCTGAACCTTGAATTCAGTTCAAGCGAGCCTGAGTGAGTAGTGGTAGGGAAGGCGTAGCCGTTATTGTAAAAATTAATAGTAGAGGCACCGCTGCGGCTCACGTTGTTACGAAAGCCATCATTATAGCGGTAGCTGGCGCTGAACTTATGGTTGGGGTTAATGTTCCAGTCAAGTTTTGCAGCCACCCTGTTTGCTTCCACCAGTTCGGGGTTATCGAGGTATCCACCCGGTTCGTATCCATAGGTATTTACGAGGAAGGCTCTCAGGTTATCGATCTGCGCCTGGGAGGAAGTTCCGGTATAAGTTCCAAATTCAAAGGGCTGGGGTCGTTCATCTCTCTGAATTTCTCCATTTAAGAAGAAAAAGAGTTTATTACGAATGATGGGCCCACCCACGCGGAAGCCAAGGGTTTTGTTGCTGAAATCGGCAAGTTTCTGTGCCTGTTCTTTTGCAACGCCGGGAGTCTTTCCTGACAATCCTTCATTGCGCCAGAAATAATAAACCGAGCCCTGGTATTCATTGGTACCGCTTCTAGTGGTAGCGTTGATACCTCCACCGGTGAAGTTTCCAAGTGAAACATCGTACGGTGAAAGAATTACCTGGAACTGGTCAATGGCATCGATAGAAATAGGAGCGATACCTGCCTGGCCGCCATTGGTACCTGAGGCGGCGAGACCAAACACGTCATTATTTACGGCGCCATCTATGTAAAAAGAATTATACCTGTTGTTTTGGCCTGCGAGAGATACGCCACCATCAGCGGTGATCTTGGCCTGGGGAACGAAACGGAGGAAGTCAGACACGTTTCTTCCTACCGTAGGCAGGTTGGTCATCTTATCCCTTCCGATGGTTGTTTCAGCTCCACCTTTTCCCTGCAGGGTAGGTCTGCGTGTGCCGGAGATGGTTACACCCACCAGTTCTGTAGCCTGGTTGGTCATTACCACATCATGCTGCCTGGTTTCACCAAGCGAGAGAGATATGTTTTCAGTAACGGAATTGGCAAAGCCTACGTAGGTAATTGTAATGGTGTAAGGGCCACCCGGGGCCATGTTCGCGATATCATAGCGGCCACCGGCGCGTGTCAAAGTGGTGTAGGTGCTTCCCGTGGGCTTATGGACGGCAGTAACTGATGCGCCGGGAAGTCCATCCCCTGTTGACGATTTCACTATCCCCGATAAATTACTCGTCGTCACCTGTGCCGTTACCAGCATGTGCATGACAAGCAAAATAAAGGATGAGAGCATAATTCTCTTAAGCATATAGTTTAGTTTACAGTTTGTGCAAAGAAAGGGAAATATTCCAAATTTAAATATAGACAAATATTAACAAATTGCTCTCGTCAAGCCAGTTGATAGACGTTCAATAACGTTCAATAACCTTCAAGCCCTTCATTATGGTTCAAAGCACTTGCGGAGGGTGTTGAGCGCATTTAACGTCTTTGAACGCTTTGAATGACATGGAACGAACAAGGGAGGCAACCATTTGCTCATTTTTTTTGTTTCTATCTTTGCATAAATATTCCGCAATGAAGTTTGATTCAATAGAGGAGGCAATTAATGACATTCGTGAGGGAAAGCTGGTAGTGGTAGTGGATGATGAAGACAGGGAAAATGAAGGTGATTTTATCACCGCGGCGGCTAATATTACTCCTGAAGTGGTCAATTTCATGAGCAAGCATGGGCGCGGACTAATTTGCGTGCCCCTTCCTGAGGATCGCTGCGAGGAACTGGGTCTTGAATTAATGGTAAATAATAATACGGCTCTTCATGAGACCGCTTTTACCGTATCGGTTGACCTGCTTGGGCATGGTTGCACTACGGGCATTTCGGCTCATGACCGTGCAAAGACCATCCAGGCCCTGATCGACCCGGGCATGAACGCACGCGACCTGGGCAGGCCCGGTCATATTTTCCCGCTTAGGGCTAAGAAAGGCGGAGTTCTCAGGCGGGCAGGCCATACGGAAGCAGCCGTCGACCTCGCCAGGCTGGCGGGTTTTCCTCCTCCTTACGGTGGTGTATTGGTGGAAATAATGAATGATGACGGATCAATGGCACGGCTTCCTCAATTAATAGAAGTAGCGAAGAAATTTGATTTCAAACTCATATCCATAAAAGATCTCATTGAATACAGGCTGAAGAAAGATTCCCTGATAGATGAGATAGTAAGGGTTGAAATGCCTACGCGTTACGGCAATTTCACGCTCGTTGCTTTTAAAGAAAAAAGTTCTTCAAATGAACACCTGGCATTGATTAAAGGTGCGTGGGAAAAAGACGAACCTGTTTTGGTACGTATGCACTCCTCTTGTTTCACCGGTGATATTCTGGGTTCACTGCGCTGTGATTGTGGTGAACAATTACACAAAGCCATGCAAATGGTGGAGCAGGAGGGATCTGGAGCGATAGTTTACATGAACCAGGAGGGCAGGGGAATTGGCCTGCTTAATAAATTAAAGGCTTACCGCTTGCAGGAAGAAGGGATGGATACGGTTGAAGCAAACCTGCATCTCGGTTTTCAGACAGATCAGCGAGATTATGGAGTAGGCGCCCAGATACTTCGCCATCTTGGCATTACAAAACTCCGCCTCATCAGCAATAACCCGCGCAAGCGCGTAGGGTTAATCGGCTACGGCCTCGAAATAGTAGAGAACATTCCCATTATCATCCAGTCAAACCCGCATAATGAGAGGTATTTGAGGACGAAGAAGGATAAGTTGGGGCATGACTTTAGTTAGTCATTCTTACTTGGGTTAGGGGTTAATTGGACCATGACGATACACAAAAAACTTAGCATGCATAGACAGGAGTAATTATCAACTCGTGAATACCACTGGCCATTGTAAACTCTTGAAATAGGTAATATTTCCATGCCCTAATTCCGTTCAATCAATGAGGTGTTTCCAACAACCCCAAACCCCTAACTCCTACCGGATAACTTATTGAGGTATACTATCAGCTACAGTTTCGTTTCGTTTTATTTTTTTCTTCTTCCCCCCAAACAACTCCCTAAGCTTATCAAAATCCCTACGGTAGGC
>Ga0196972_1000667_pt1 | contig 14450 bp, 14 predicted proteins | sample S1v_2013CmetaG_FD_148618 | JGI IMG/M metagenome (GOLD analysis project Ga0196972, IMG submission 148618) | Soil microbial communities from Anza Borrego desert, Southern California, United States - S1+v_20-13C | ecosystem: Environmental > Terrestrial > Soil > Desert | place: USA: California...
CGAGGCAGGAAGTGGCGTTGATAAGGTCGTTCCGCGCCGTTGAGGCGGCGATGCTGGCAGCGAAGGAGCGGAGATTCATTGAACTCTGGAAGGCGGCGAAGCGAGAGGCGCTCGAAATGCGATGGCCGCAATTTGAGCCGGAAAAGTTCCGTGCTCGGGTCCAGACGCTCCAGCAATACGGAGAACTGTCGTCGTTTGAACGACAGTGCGCGAATCAGCTCCTCGATGAGGTGACCAGAGAGATCCTGTCGAATGGGCCAGTGAGTGACGAACTGCAGCCGGCGTACCTCGCTCAGTGTCACGCCGCGCTCTGCTGCAACCTGCCGAGACCTTCCGGTGTCCGCCAGGCTCGAAGACGACGACACGCGAGCAAACGCGGACGTCAATAGAAAAGCCGGACAAAAAAATGTCCGCTCGACTCGCCGCGACTGTGCTGGACACTTCCCGACAGAAAGGGGGAAGCCCGGTGAAGAGTGCAACCGAAAAGTCGTCGCAAACCGCTGCTCTGCCAAGCGAGCTTTTCACGAACGATGAGGCCGCAAAGTTTCTGAAGAAAACCACCAAGACGCTGCAGCGGATGAGGCAAGCCGGCAGGCTCGGATTCTTCGTCGTCTGCGGGCGGCCCATGTACAGCCGCGAGCAACTCGCGGAGTACCTGTCATCTGTCGAAATGAGAAAGCGCGCGTGATCGCGCGCAACGGGAGAGAGGGTGTGAAAGATGAAAGAAGAGATGGAACGCCCGCCGGCTGTTGGCACAGCCGCACGGGCGAATGACGATCAGGGCCGAAGAGATTCTAACACTCCACAGCAGCAACCCGGCGACACCATCCCGCCAATCGTCGCGAAATCCACAATCGAACCGCCGCGCATTCTGTCGGATTACGAACTCCGCATGATGTGCGCGGGCTTCACGATCATCGCCAAATGCCCATGCGGGCGAAACCACCTCATGCGCGTCGAACGGCAGCGATCGAACGGATTCCAGCCTCACACGGTTGAGGAGCGGATCATTTTTGGTTGTCGGTTCCACTCGCATCTCGACATTCGCCGCATGCTCGGTATCCGCGGCTCCGACGTTCGAGCAACGATCACGCAGCCGCCCCTCAGTTCGGGCGAGCTGCAGCTTCGGCACGAAGTCTACTCGCATCTTCTCGGCATCCTCGCCCCGATGGACACGGCGCTTGACGCTCTTGCCTTGAGCGGCATCAGCGAGGAAACCGCGCAGCGGAATCAGTACGCCGTCGTTCATGATCGGGACTTTGCCGAGCTGGCTGCGGCGGCGATGACGTCGCGCTTCGGCAACGAGCTCGCGTGGGTCCCTGGCTTCTTCAGAGATCCCGCGGTGCCAGGGTGGAGCATCGTCACGAACAAAGCCGGTCAACTGCTCGTGCCGGTTCGTTCGCCAGATGGCCGAATCTTGATGCTGACGGTGTACCTCGCCGACTACTCGGGAGAGTACCGACGTCGCTTCCCGTTCTCCAGCGGCGGCGGCAAGGGTGGCGCGCTCGCTCGCTTCGATGAGCATGTGACGCTACCTCCGCCAGGATGCGACTCCGGCCGCGTCGTGGCTATCGCCTCGGATCCACTGACGGCGGATGTGATCGCCGAGGGAATCGGGGTGCGAGTCATGGCCACTTCCTACCCGCGCGAGGGACAGCAGCTCGAGGCGCTTCGAGCGCTGCTCCCGAATGCCGAATACTTCCGCGCGACATTTCGCGGCGGACCGAGAGCGGCGGCGAGCATGTTCGACCAGGCGGTGATTCAATGAACGGCGACATTCGGATCTCAACTTCACTGCTGCAGAACCCAAAGTATCGACGGCTTCGGCGTTCGATTCCTTCGGGCGAGCCCGCTGCGCTCGAAATCCTCTTCGCCCTCTGGTCCTTCGTCGCAACCAACCGGCCGAAGGGTGTGCTCACCGGGATGGAGCCTTCCGACGTCGCCGACGCCGTCGAATGGAAAGGCAACCCGGAGGATCTCATTCAACTCCTGCACGAGACGACTCGCTTTCTCGATTGCGGCGACGAGTGCCGGAATCAGAGTCCCGGTTCTGCAGCGTGTTCGCCTGGTCGATGGTTTGTTGTTCACGACTGGCGTGAGCACAATCCTTATGCGGCTGAAGCAGAAGAGAGGGCGGAGCGAGCCAGACGCAACGCTCACGCGCGGTGGTGTGAACAGAGAGGCGCGCCGTGCGCCGATCGAACCTGCAAGAATTACTCGGTAGATAACGAGCATGCCAGCAGCATGCAACCTGCATCGGAGTCGCATGCCAGCAGCATGCAACCTGCATCGGAGTCGCATGTGAAGAGCAATGCTCCAACCATCCTTCCTAACCAACCATCCATCCAGCCGGCACAACGTCGCTCCGCTCCTGGTGTGACCGACAGAGCGGAGTGGTTCGAATCAGCGTGGACTCAGTACCCGAAGAAGGTCGGCAGAAAGGAAGCGATCCGGCGATTCAAATCGTCGGTGAAGAACGAAGAAGACTTCCGCCGGTTCCTCAACTCTCTCCAGAACTTCATCGCCCATCACACCGCACGAGGAACGGAACAGCGCTACATCCCGAACGGGTCGACGTGGTTCGGCAACTGGGAGGACGAGGAGTGGCAGACGCCTCCGAAGGAACCGTCGGCACGACCGAGATCGGCACCGCAAGCGTTGAAGGTAGTTCGACCGAGGGACGACGATTGAGAAGCGACCGAGCAACGGACTTCCGGCACATGGTTCGAGCGGAAGACTCTCGAGGAAACGCGACTCCGGAACCTCGAATCACTCACAGCCGAACAGCATCCCTGAGACGTTCCATCCGGATTCCGAGAGAAACACTCACTCTCGTTTCCGTTTCAGGTTGCGAAGGACATAGACGGGAACAGGAAGGGAGTGAATATGTCCCGCAGTGAACCGAACGGCGAGAAACCGCCCCTCACAACGGGGAAACCGCTCGTTCGAAGGAAACGAAAAGCGCGGGATTCCGATCCGATGACGAAGAGTGCGGCGGTTGTCGAATTCTTCACCCGGCCGAAGGCGTCATACATCGCCGCCGATCTCGCACGCTTTGCGGGATACCGCGGAACAGACGGAGCCAGAGCGTACCGAGGAATGATCGTCGAGATGATTCACGCCGGCATTCTTCGACCGTTGAAGGATTCGAGCGGTCATCTTCGGTTCCATCGCGACGATGTCGAGCGCCTGTTGCTCGATCCGACTCGTTTTCAGTCACCGGTGAAGACGCTCGCGGACCTGCTGAAGGCGGCGAGGGACGTCACGATATCCGCTGAGGCGCTCAGGATGATCTGCGGATACGTCGCGACACACTCAGACGAGTTGTTCGGTGAGTTGCGAATGGTCGACGCGTTGAAGCAGATCGCAGCACAACGTCATCCGGGAGAAACGCCAGCGGTTCCGACAACGAGCGTTGCTGTCCCGATTCCGGCGGAGTGGTTCGAGCAATTCGACTGACGAGGTTCTACTCTTTCTTCTCGCGATTCTCTCGCTCTATCTGCGCGTCGAATCGATCCCGGATCTCCTTTATCGATTCTGGAGGACAGTGCAATTTGACCATGGCCAAGCAGCTGTCTCGCTTGTCGGTCGTCGAACCCCATACCCATTCCACGACCTTTGAGCAAAACCGGAGATCCGCGCGGCATTTATCAGCCTTGGTAAAGCTGAACTCGACGTTCTCCACCATCGTCTCAGTTTCTGTGTCGAGAGCCGCGAGGATGCCCTCAGCGTCCCACGCGAGATGTAGCTGGTAAATGTCAGATCGCCATTTGGTGTCAGGCGCTCCATGCCTCTCGATGAGCCGAGAGGGAGGGAATGGCGCGCTAGGAATCCATCTCACCCAGCGGATCGTGAGAGTGTCATCATCTGAACCTTTCGCGATACTACGGGCAACATCGGCGTTGGGAGGCTCGCGCTGCGCTTCCCTTTCGTAGCGCGGCCGCGGGTCATCAAACGCAAGCATCACGGCGCCGTCGATTCCTTTGCCTGTCATCCGAAAGAACGCGTCGTTCTCCGTCACCCAAGCCGCTTCAATTCGCTCGAACTTCGCATACGGAAACTTCTGTTTGATCTCTCCGAGGGTGAGTCGAGGTTCGATCCCGAGGAAAACGTAGAGGAGCACGCCGAGAATCGTCACGATCGAACCTCCTCACCTCGGCAGACTTCAAACCACGTCTCCGCCTCCGCAGCGTCCGCGGCCACGCCGCGCATGATCTGTCGTCGAAACACTTCCCCTCCGAACGTGAAGAAGCGAAAGGCACTGAAGACGACGTACGCACGTTCCGCGTTGCTCACGTGGGTGATCGAGGTCTCGATCCCTGGCAGCCATCGAAATTCAGGCTCGACAGGTTCGAGGCGTAGTCGTCCGAGGTCGCGGGAAGAGATCATGATTTCACTCCTCGTCCGATCCGGGATCTGTCTCTGCCTTCGGGCAACCGCACACGCCGCCGTGAGACGAACAGCAGCCGCGAATGTCGCCGCAGTCGAAGCACGAGGGCGAGCGCGTACCATCGCAGCAGAGAATCCCGCCGGATGTGGACGGATTCACGGTGATCGATGCGGTTCTCGTCAGCGTTGAGCCGTCCGAGGTCGTCGCGGTGAGCGTCACCGCGTCTACTCCGGTCGACGTCGCGCTGTACGTGATTGAGAAGGTGCCGTTCCCGCCAGTCCGCTGCGATACCGGGTTTCCGCTCGTCAGCGTCCACGATGAGATCTTCGACGCGTTGACAACGATCGTTCCTGTTGATCCCTGCGTGAGTGTCGACGGCACAGCGAGCGAGATCGTCGGAGGCGTGATTCCGACAAGCAGATCGAGAGAGCGAGTGATCGGGTCACCGCATCGCCGTTCAGCGCGAAGCGTGATGACGTCGTTCCCCTCTCGCTCCGCGTGATAGTCGAGGCGGAACGTACCGGGCGCCGTCTCCGTCCTCTCGATGCGATTGCCGAGTAAAGACGTGACGGTCCACGATTCAACTTCGGTGACTATGGCGGTGAAGGTTCCGACAGATCCGGGAGCGACGTCGGAAGGACCACTCAGCTCCGCCGCGGCGTTCTTCGGAACCGTCACGAGCAGTGAGGTATCAGAGCTGGTGCAACTCGCTCCGCGAGCGCGAGCGACATAGAGCCGCGTCTCGAGAATGATCACGCTCTGACTTCCCGTTGCTGGCAGGTTGTTCCCGATGCCGACGATATCGACGCGTGCAGTTGGGTCGTTGCTCTCCCACGAAACGACGAATTCCTCGCCGGGACAGACGCGCGCCGTAGTGGATCGGAGAGTTACCTTCACCGGGCATGGCCGCTTGACGATCCGCTTCCGTCGAGTCACCGTCTCATCGGGTGATGTTCCGCGCCGCAGACCCCGCGACCATCCGAGGTCACTGCAGAGAAGTAAAGCCACCAACGAAAGCACGATCGCGCGCAAGGTCAGCCCCCTTCGTTTCAAACACTCACTCAGGAGTGATTCGCGAATGCGTTTCTCTACCCTCTCACCGGCAGACCCCTCCGCACGTCTTACACGCCACGCCGCCGCGCTCTTTCGCTTCGCGCCGCGTCATGCGCTTGCAGTTCTTTGTACACGCCTGCGCATGTCGACAATCCGCGCAGTGGTATTTCTTGGATTGCGTGTTGAAGACGACCGTCTCGTCATCCGAGCCGGCGGGAAGCGAAACCGCGGTCAGCGCCAGGACGAGCAGCAGCGCGAGGGCGAAAGCTGAGCGACGACGGAGCACGGGGAACCTCCGGAACACGTTTGTTGAGTGTTCCGCGACGGTATCACAACTCACTTGCGCGAGACATCCGTGCGCGTCACATCTCGGCGTTTGCTTCGGAGTTGTCTGATCAGATCTTGAGCCGCTTCGACTTTGTCGTTTCGCTCTGCGGCTGTGAAGCTCGCGTCCTTTCGGCTTCTCTTCAGCTCCGCGGTCGCCGCTCGGATCTTCTCGTCGATCTCCGCAATCCTTGCCCGCTTCTGCTGCTGCGGGTCGATCGCCCGGGTCTTCACACCGAAGATCGCATCAGCGACCGCGGGTCCGACCCCCTGCACGTTGCCGCGGTAGTCCGGTGTTTCGGTGATCGCGCGCATGATCCGCTTCCGGCCCCATCCGGCGATCGAGGGGAGTGCCTGATTCGCGAGATACCCGGCGACCTTCGCGTATCCCTCCGGCGTGAGCACTGTCTGCCCTAGCTTCTCGGAGGCCGCATGGTTGACGTCCACGACCTCGTCATAGATCGGCCGGCCGTTGTATCCCTGCTCGTTGAGCCAGACTTCCGCGACCGTCCGGAGGAGCGGGTTCCCGGGATCCAGTGCCTGCACCGGCATGAGCGACCGGGAATCATCCACCATGTTGTTCAGCGGCACGAAGTAACTCGCGTCGAGGAAGAGCATCTGCCCGTTCTCGTCGAGCTTCGGCAGGAGCGGGAGCACTGACGGCGCGAAGACGTCGCCGCGCTGCATGTAGTTTGGCAGCACCGCGCGGACGCTATCCTGATCCTCTTCGCTGATCCCCAGGTGCTGCGCGGAGAGGTCGTTGATGAACTTCCCCAGGGCGAACCACTTCGCCGCCTTCACTGGCTGCTGGAGAAGGTTTCTCGCCATGATCGGCATTGCCGTCCAGGTGAACTTGAAGAAGGGCGAATAGAGCTCGATCGACGACGTGAGGACGTTCTTTGGGATCTTCCGGTAATTCGGAAGGAACTTGTCGACGTACTGCGCCGCCTCGTCGACTGAGAGGCCCGCTGAGCGCCCTTTCTTGAAGATCACCAGTCGCGCGAGATCATCCTCGGCCTGGTAGAGCCGGATCAGATCGCGCGTCACCTGATACTTCTGCGGCAGCATCGCGAGACGCTCGAACCACTCGTCTCCGTCCTTCACCGGCTTGAATGCGACGCCGGTCAGCGCCTCGAGGTCGGCCGCGGCATGCGTGCCGAGACTCTGCCCCGTGCCGCGATACTCGAGCCATGCGCCTGAGCCTTTTCGAATGTCGTCGATGGCCTCGAGGTACGCCGCCGGCTGCTCGTGAATCGCCACGCCGGCAAAGTCCATGAAGACGGTGTTCGAGAAGATGTTGCGCGCGTGCGTCGCCGGGTTCAGGGCCGTCTTGTTCGTCTTCCACAGCCCCATGAGCGCTTGATAGATCCGCAGGCCTCGCGCCTTCGTTCCGGCGATCTGCTCGATCTCGCCGGCAATGTCGCGATGGACGTAGAGATCCTTCAGCGGTCCGGCCGTGATCTGCACGAAACCAGGCTGCTCGGTCGCCGAGACGACGTCAGCTCTCTTCCTCAGCGACTCGCCGAGCTCGAACGCGGCGCGATCATCGGCGAGCTGCTGGAGCTTCTTCGCGACCGGATACGACGGGTCGAGAATCTCCTGCATCGCCTGTCGCACCTGCGGAGGCAGCTCGTCGCCATCCGGTTCGGTCCTCGTCCTCCCGAGACGTAGGCGAGGGTCACGCTTCGGTCCCGTGCGGTGAATGCCGTAGCGCTGCAACGTGTCGGCTTCTTCCTTCGAGAGGTACATCCGGGGCGAGTAATTCGTCCCGCCGAACTTGTAGCTCCACTTGATGGACGTGTTCGCTGCGTTGATGCGCTCGGTCAGTTCCGCAATGCGTTCCGCGCGCCCTTCGAAGTTCGGAACCTTCGTCAGTCGGTCAACTTCCTCGACGAGCGTGTCGCGCATCACCTCCGCTGAGCGCCGCTCTTTGTCGAGCAGCTTCGAGACGTTGCGGAAGTGCTCGATCTGGCGTTTGCTCGACGCGATGATCGCCTCGCGACGTTTGACCTTGTATCGTGACGCATTCGCCGGAAGCTCGGCGAGGTCTTTCTCTGCATTCTTCAGATCCTCGCGAGCGGACGCGAGACCCTCCTGGGCCTCTTTTCGCTGCGCTCGAATGTCGTCGAGTGCGCGGTCCTGCACCTCGACGCCGGCACGCTTTTCGAGGATTCTGGCGCCCTGCCGCTCAGCGACTCCGTCGAACGTCTCCCCCATCGAGCGGAGAACGTCGTCGAGTTGCCGCTCCTGACCGTCGAGCCGCTCGAGCTCCGCGATGGTCTGCTGCCGTTCGTACTCGAGTTTCAGCCGTGCTTCATCGCCGGTGATCTCGACGCGCTGATTCGTCGTCTTGTCCCACGAGTACGTCTTCCCGTCGTCGTACTGGCGCTGATTGCGCGCGATGTCGGCATAGAGCTCCCGCCGACGTTCTGCCATTCGCCACGCCTGGACGTCGAGTCCAAGGTCGCGAAGATCTCGCCGCGCCTGGAGCTTCGCCTCACGCCGCTCCCTGATCTGCTGTGGTGTCAGCTTCGTGTGATACACCGTCGCCGGGATTGCTTTTCGCGCCGTTGCCGCCGCACTCTCCGGCTCGAGCAGGGTCCGAGCCTTGATCGCCAACTCGTCCGTTTTTCGGAGGAGATCGATCTTCGAGCGATAACCATCCGTTGCAGCCGCGACGAAGTACGGGTTGACAGCATCTCCTCGCATGGTGTCGACGACCTGACGCTGCTGCGCGCGGAGGTCCTGCACTGTCTTCTGACGGACGTCGCGAGCGACCGAGGTGTCGGCGTTCACCTTCGCGATCTGCTCCTCGATCTCGCTCCATGCCTGACGACCCGCGGCGGTGACTTCCGCGCGCTTCATGTCTGCGCCGATCGAGCCGCGAATCTTCTGGCCCGTGCGGATGCGCGCGGCCATCGGGAGTTGTGTCACTTCCTCGGCAAACTCCAGGCCTTCACTCGCTGCCTTCGCGCGCGTCAGAAAGAAGTCGTCGAACACCTGACGCACGTCATCCGACACGTTGCCGAGGTAGCGAAAGTTTCGCGCGATCTCGCTCCCGAGCTTCGTCTCCAGCGCCTTGTTCAGCGTCCACTTCGCCGCGCGATAGCCGGGCCCTGCGATGCCAGCGCCTACGACGTCGATGCCGAGACCGATCGCAGCACCTTGCGCGAGCCTCTCGCCCTGTGTCTCTCCCTCTTCGAGTCTCCTCCCGGCGGTGAGAAGGCCTCCGACGATCTGCCCCTCGATGATGTTCTCTGCCAGCGGAGCGAACCGCGCCGGACCAGTAACGGGCTTCCCGATCGCGCGAGCAGCTCGAGCCTTGTCCGCGGCCTGCGTGAATTTCCGCAGCGCCGGAACTGATCGCGCCCCGACCTTGATCGCCTTGCTGATCCCGCCGGCAAGGATGAGATCAGCGCCCATCTCTCCGGTGAACTCGGCGAGCTTCACTCCTGGAGACTCAGCGTTTCCGCCCGTCGTCATGGCCGAGGCTTCGACGACCGCGTCGCCCGCCTCGACGATTCTTTCCGCCCCTTCGCCAATCGGACCAGGGACCAGGGAGACGAGCTTCGGAATCGCAGTCGCTGCACCGGTAACGACAGCAGTCGCTGCGACAGGGATGTCCTTCAGTGTCTGAAGCGCAGCCTCGGGAGCGCCGCGGACCATGTCGGCCGCATTCGTCGCCCCGCGCTCGATCGTTCGCAGGAGACGCTGCGCGGTGCCGAGCCGTTCGCGTTTCGGTGCTTGCGGCGGCGTGGGCGATGTGCTTCGCGGCCTCGCTTCGAGATCGTTGAGAAGACGTTGAGCCGTTCCGCTCTGGCCGTCGATGTCGGCGAGCAAATTCTGCGCTGTTCCCATCACATTCTCCCCTGCCGCGCGGACGGCTGTTGAGAGATGAATTATCGCATGGTTGTTAGTTGTCTGGTTGTCTGTTTTGCCTAACAGTCTGATGAGGTTTCTGCGTTAGCGATGCGCCTATTCACCGGACTTTTACTTTTTGATCACGACCCGTGATCACGAGCCTCTCTCGGTGATACACTTCGACGTTGTTAGCCGCCGATGAGTGAACCGCTGAACACGTCAGAGTTACGCGTCGGAGATCCTACCGATGAGCTAATTTCGCTCGTCGCGCTCATGGAGGCGAAGTACAAGCCCTTGGAGCAGCTCGCGGCGTTCGCCGAAGCCGTCTCTCCCGTTCGCCTGGCGAGAAGCGCGCCGACCATCACACCCGAACACTGGTCGTCCGCAGTTGCGCGCGTGACGGGTTGGAAGCTTCGCGGCCTCGACGTCAGACCTGTGAGCGCCAGCGAGTACCCTTCGGTCCTTCGAAGCATCTTCAACAAACCGCCGCTCGTTTTCATACAGGGGACGTGGGACGATCGGCGAGACGCGTTCGCTGTCGCCGTTGTCGGAACGCGCAAGCCGTCGAGCGAAGGAATTCGCAGAGCTCGAAAAGTAGCCCACGAACTGGCGCGCGCGGAAATTACCGTCGTCTCAGGGCTCGCCGCCGGAATCGACACCGCTGCGCATACGGCTGCTCTCGACGCCGGCGGCCGCACTGTGGCAGTCATCGGGACCGGAATCGACATCGTATATCCGAAGAGCAATGCGGCGCTCGCGGGGCGGATTACCTCCAACGGCGGGAGTATCGTTTCGCAGTTCTATCCGGAGCAGCCACCTACTCAGTGGTCATTCCCGATGCGGAACATCACCATGTCCGGGCTGTCGCTTGCGACGGTGGTAATTGAAGCGGGCGAGACGTCTGGCACTCGCCAGCAAGCGCGGCATGCGTTGCAGCACGGTCGCACGGTGTTTCTCCTTCGTTCGGTCGTTGAGGGGAACGATTGGGCGCGAACGTTCGTGACCGAGGGTTACGAAGGATCGAAAGCGATCGAGATCACGTCGGTCGAGGAGATTCTTGATCGCGTGTTTGCGCGAACAGAAGTTCCAGCACTCGCGGTGTGACCCGTGGTCGACATCCCGCCGCGATCCGCGCTTGACGTCTATCGTGAGAACCGGGCGCTTTTTTCGCCGGTCATGTCAGACGCTTTCGACGAAGTCTGTCGGCTTTGCTTCGGAGCGTTCAACGGTGAGTGGCCGCAATGCTACGACTGTTACGAGCTTTTCAATCGCTCGTCGTGCCCGAACGCTCTCGCAAGAACTGTAGTGCCGATGTCGCTCGTGCTCAACCCTAGCCCTTGGTACGGCGTCCTTTCGACGTACAAGACCGCGCGACCCGAGCACTACCAGATCATCGGAGCGCTGGCGCTTCTTTGGATATCGGAGCACGAGGAAAAGTTGGCGGCGATTTGTGAGGGCGCAATTGATCTGATCACTATTGTGCCGTCGAAACGACGAGGTATTGGGTTCGACCGGCAACCGCTGCAGCGGGCGCTCGCCCTTTCCGCTCCGATCCGCAGACGGCTCAGACACACGCTTTCTTACGTCGAAGGATCGCATTACGGCCGACTGCAATACACACCGAGAGCCTTCGCACCAGGACCCGTCAGCGTCGAGGGGAAGAACGTGCTGCTGATCGAAGACACCTGGATCACCGGAGCAACGGCCGTCAGTGCGGCCGGTGCGCTCCTTCAACACGGCGCGAGGGCGGTCGTCGTCACTCCGATCGCACGCGAGGTCAAACTGTCCTTTCATGGATCGGGTCATCCGGTGGTGCAGTTCGCGAAGACGGTGAAACACAGCCTAACGGCCTGGCCGCGCGAGGATGACTCATAGAGGCTCACTCGCGCGACGGGGCCCGCCGCAGTTTCGCTTCTGAAACGGAAACGGGACTCGGCGCGAGGATGGGACCCGTTTCGAGATGGGACCCGCGCAGGTGATCGGAGTCCCGGCGATGGATGGGACCCGGCGGATGGGATCCACCGGATTCTGAAATTCTGATTTCCGAATTCTGAGTTTCGCCCAAGGCGAAAACGAGCGGATTCACAGACGAACAGATGTCGACATGGAGGGGGACCCGCGCGGAAGGAAAGGATACCCACCCCACACCCCACCCTACCGGGTTTCGAAAGCGAACCTCTCCGCCGGCGGCGCGACTTCCTCTATGCCTGCGCCGCCCCCTTACCCTCTGCACCGCTCCGCTCCGTTGCTCCGCCGGACACACCTTCCCGCCGCTCACCTGGGGGAAGATCAGCCGTTGCAACGGCGACATGCGAACGCTCAGCGAGAGGCGAGCGTTTAGGGGCGCGAAAAGGGGCGCGAACGAAAACGGCCACCGCGAGGGTGGCCGTAAATCATTGAGCTGTATGGCTCCGGCAGTAGGACTCGAACCTACGACCCACGGATTAACAGTCCGTTTTTTCATGTCCACGTCCCGCCCTGACTTGTCCACGTCAAGCACTACATTGCGCCCTATTTTCTTCGACTTACGCGAAACGACCCACGGAACGCAGTGGACACAGCATTACCCTCATGGACAAACGAAAAGGGGCGCGAAAAGGGGCGCGGCTCCGGAAAGGCGGGAAAGTCCATGAGAGAACGGTCCGGTTGCGTCATCAAGCGAGACGGCAAATGGTGGGCGCGCGTTCGGTGGATCGACGAGAAGGGGCGGTCGAGAGAGATGCGCCGCGCGGTGACGTCGAAAGCTCACGGGAAGGCGGAAGTCTCGCGGCTCCTGGCTGAGATCGAGGCGACAGACGGCCGCTCGGTCGAACACGAGGCGAAGACGTTCGAAGACCTGGCAACGTACTACCGCGAGAAGTATCTGCACGCTGCGCAGTACGTCGACGGTCGAAAGATCTCCGGTTACCGCTCGGTCGGTGATCTCGTTGGCCGGAAGGACGGAGAGCTGAAAGGCAGGCTCGGAACACTACTCGCGCACTTCGGCCGGCAGCGGCTACGGAGCATCACTTACGGCGACCTTCGAGAGTACCGCGCCGTGCGACTTCGCGAACCGATCATCATCAAGTCGAAGCCGGCAACCGAGAACGCGGAAGCGGACGCGAACACACCAGCGGACGCGAACACACCGAAGACGCGGCAGCGCTCGATCGCGACCGTGAATCGCGAGCTTGCTCTGCTTCGTCGAATGCTGAATGTTGCGCTCCGGGAAGGATGGATTCTCCGGAATCCGTTCGACGCCGGCGAATCGCTCATCTCCGCCGCCGACGAGAAGCAGCGCGAGCGGATCATCAGTCGCGAGGAAGAGGCTCGGTTGCTCGCTGCGTGCAAAGATCGCCGCGCGCACCTTCGACCAATCATCATTTGCGCGCTGGATACCGGCATGCGTCGCGGCGAGCTGTTTGCGCTGCGCTGGCGGAACGTCGACTTCGCGAAACGGTCCATTCACATCGAGGCGTTCAACACGAAGACGCTCCGGGCGCGCGACGTCGCGATGACGAGCCGCTTGCTCGCTGAGCTTCGCGCTCTCTACTCGAGCGACGATGAGAAGACGCCGTCGCCGGATGATCGCGTCTTCGGAATCACCGACACCGTGAAGAACGCGTTCGGAGCCGCACGTCTCGCGGCCGGACTTCCGGACGTGCGCTTTCACGACCTGCGGCACACGGCGGCAACGCGTCTCGTGCGCGGGAAGATGGAAGCGGCCGAAGCCGGCCGAATTCTCGGCCACACTCAGCCGCGAACGACCTACCGTTACATCAACGCGAACGCGGAGACAGCGCAGCGAGCAGCGGCGATTCTCGACGCGTTCCAGGCAGAAGCCGAAGCGACGGAGGCGACCGAAGAGAGCGCGCCGCCGTCAACGATCAATTGAGCCGGAGAGGAGAGAGCCATGCATCACGACATCATGAACGAGCAGTACACCACGACAGCGAACACTGACACCTTTTCCCCGTTGATCCGCGAGGGTGACGAGCTGCTCGTCGAAGACGTTCCACTTTCGCCGTCGTCGCTTCGTTCGAAGGCGGAGATCGTTCTCTTTCTCGACGACACCGACGAGACGAGTCCACGCGAGGTTCTCGGGAGAGTTGTTCGTCGAACGATCGACGGTGACTACATCGTGGAGACGGAATCCGGCCGTCGTCGCTTCCAGACTGAAGACGTTCTCGGCACGGTCACCCACAACGTCAGCGCGGATCGGCGACGCATCAGCCGCGAGTTTCTCGGGAAGCTTCGTCGCCAGTTCATGATCGCGTCATAATCTCCAACGGCTCACCTCACGCACGCCGGCCAGCGTGCGGAAATGCTGCGCCCCTGACGCAGCCGGTGAGCCGTACCACCTTTTCAGGGCCGGAACCTTTCCAGGGAGGCTCCACATGTTGAGCGACCATCTGAGGGCGCGCCTGCTTCTCCTTTCAGCCGATGAGCGTCGCGAGGTTGCGCAGCGACAGGAGGCGTTGAAGAGCAGCCTGACCGCGCTCCTTACCGCGCAGACGTCCGCCGCTGCAGTTACATTCGACCGTCTCTCCGTCGAAACTGTGATCCGCTCTCTCTCGGGAGATGACGAAGTCGCCGATCTTCATAGCGAGCTGGAAGCGGCGCTTGCGATCTTGGCTCCGCAACTTCTCCTGTCGACGCTCTCGCTCGTGATCGCGCGCAGGCCCGGTGGAACGCGAACAGACGCGTTCGTCGCATCGAGGCAGGAAGTGGCGTTGATAAGGTCGTTCCGCGCCGTTGAGGCGGCGATGCTGGCAGCGAAGGAGCGGAGATTCATTGAACTCTGGAAGGCGGCGAAGCGAGAGGCGCTCGAAATGCGATGGCC
>Ga0196972_1000668_pt1 | contig 14419 bp, 11 predicted proteins | sample S1v_2013CmetaG_FD_148618 | JGI IMG/M metagenome (GOLD analysis project Ga0196972, IMG submission 148618) | Soil microbial communities from Anza Borrego desert, Southern California, United States - S1+v_20-13C | ecosystem: Environmental > Terrestrial > Soil > Desert | place: USA: California...
ACTGGCTCCTTACTGGCGCGGCATCCTTGCCCGCATGCGCTGGCCGATGCATACCGGCCAGCTCGAAGGTATCAATAACCGCATCAAGGTCATGAAACGCATGGCTTACGGCTACCGGGACAGCAGCCACTTCTTCCTTAAGATCAAGGCCGCATTTCCCGGAAATCCGTGAAGAACCACAAAAAAGGGCGACACCGCCTGGTGTCGCCCTTTTTGCTTGGTTCCCGGAATACTTACTTCTTCCGTGTCGGCGGCAAGTCCGTGCACACCCCTTCGAACGCTTCCGCCGCCATGCCGATCGACTCGCCAAGCGTCGGGTGCGGATGGATGGTCTTGCCGATATCCACGGCATCAGCGCCCATCTCGATCGCCAGCGCGATCTCGCCGATCATGTCACCCGCATGGGTGCCGACAATACCGCCGCCAACGATGCGATGCGTCTCGGCATCGAACAGCAGCTTGGTGAAACCTTCATCACGGCCGTTCGCCGTTGCGCGGCCGCTGGCCATCCATGGGAACAGGCCCTTCTCGACCTTGATGCCCTTGGCCTTCGCTTCATCTTCGGTGACGCCGACCCATGCCACTTCCGGATCGGTGTAGGCCACCGACGGAATCACGCGCGCATCGAAGAAGGACTTTTCGCCCGCAGCCACTTCCGCAGCAACGTGCGCCTCGTGCACCGCCTTGTGCGCCAGCATCGGCTGGCCGACGATATCGCCGATGGCGAAGATGTGCGGCACATTGGTGCGCATCTGCGCGTCGACATTGATGAAGCCACGGTCGGTGACAGCCACGCCGGCCTTGTCGGCTGCGATCTTCTTGCCGTTCGGGCTGCGGCCGACAGCGACCAGCACCATGTCGTACAGTTGCGGTTCCGGTGCAGCCACCGACGGATCGGCGCTTTCGAAAGTGACCTTGATGCCTTCCTTGAGTGCCTCGACCGCGACCGTCTTCGTCTTGGTCATGACCTTGTCGAAGCGCTTTTCATTGAACTTCTGCCAGACCTTGACGAGGTCGCGGTCTGCGCCCTGCATCAGGCCGTCCATCATCTCGACCACGTCAATACGGGCACCGAGCGTGGAATACACGGTCGCCATTTCCAGGCCGATGATGCCGCCGCCGATAACCAGCATCTTCTTCGGCACCTGGCGCAGTTCCAGCGCGCCGGTCGAATCGACGATGCGCGGATCTTCCGGCACGAAAGGCAGATTCACGACAGCCGAACCGGCAGCGATGATCGCCTGCTTGAACTGCACAGTCTTCTTGCTGCCGTCGGCAGCGGTGACTTCCATGTGGTTCGGGCTGACGAACTGGCCCACGCCCTGCACCACGTTCACCTTGCGCGACTTCGCCATGCCGGCAAGGCCCGTCGTCATCTTCTTGATGACCTTTTCCTTGTATTCGCGCAGCTTGTTGATGTCGATCTGCGGCTTCCCGAAGGTGACGCCGTGGGCTGCCATTGCAGCCGTCTCATCGATGACTGCGGCAACGTGCAGCAGCGCCTTGGACGGGATGCAGCCGACGTTCAGGCAGACGCCGCCGAGGGTGGAATACTTTTCCACCAGCACGGTGTTCATGCCGAGGTCGGCAGAGCGGAAGGCGGCAGAATAACCGCCGGGGCCGGCGCCGAGGACGAGCATGTCGCATTCGACATCGATCTTGCCAGCGTAGCTGCCCGCCACCGGTGCTGGAGCCGGTGTGGCAGCGACTGGCGCGAGGGCAGCAGCCGCAGGAGTGGGAGCCGGCGCGGCAGTAGAAGTGAAAGCGCCCTCGGCCGCTTCCACCAGGAGCAGCAGGGAGCCTTCGGCAACCTTGTCGCCGAGTTTGACCTTGAGTTCCTTGATCACGCCGGCATGGCTGGAAGGAATTTCCATGCTGGCCTTGTCGGACTCGACTGTGACCAGCGATTGATCGACGGCGATGGTATCGCCTGCCTTGACCAGCACTTCGATGACTTCGACTTCCTTGAAATCGCCGATATCGGGAACCTTGACTTCCACAATGCTCATAGCGTTTGCTCCATTCTCTCCCGCCACATGTGCGGACGGGAATTTATTAATCTCTCATCGGAAAACTGAAAATCCGGAACGGTCCCGATGTGCTCTTATCGAATTCCTCACCTGCGCGCACGCCGACTTCCGCGATCTCCCGTGCCGACAGCTTGCTGTCGTACACCGCATACATTGCGCCCAGCGCAAAGTTGCGCCCGCTGCCGATTCCCCAGAAGCGTTCGAAGCTGAACACCTCGCGATAGGAATACACGCCGAAGATACCGTGCGGGTTGGCGATCAATGCGGTGATTTGCGACGACTCATACGGATCGTCTTCATCTTCCTTGGTGTTCAGGAAATACTTTTCCTTCAGTATTTCGTGCACCCTGGAAAACGTCTCGAACACTTCGTCGCGCGTGCTCAACTTGCACTCCTCGCCCATGCCGGTCAGCAGCTTGCGCATGACCGGAAAGTGGGCGGCGGTGCCGGCCAGCGTTACATACGAATCACCGACAGGAAAAACTTTTTCGTTGATTTCATATGCATGCGAGAGCCGGGTATCGCCGAAAGTAACGAGCGAATCCGACGCGATAGCGACTTCGTTGTTCTTCTTGACGACGACGCAGGTGGTCATTGTTGATCTCCGTAGGTTGGGAAGCCGGCGCGGGGCGCCGCGGGAAAAGTGAGGAATTTTCTCATTTTCCCGCGCGGCAGGCGCCCGTTTGCCTGCTTCCCAGCTCCTGAATCACAGCAATGTCTTGCGCATGTCGCCCAGCACTTCCGCCAGATATGCCGCAAAGCGCGCGCCCATCGCACCGTCGATCACGCGGTGGTCGTAGGACAGCGACAGCGGCAGCATCAGGCGCGGCTGGAACTGCTTGCCGTCCCACACCGGTTTGATCGAGGACTTCGACAGACCGAGGATCGCGACTTCCGGCGCGTTGACGATCGGCGTGAATGCCGTACCGCCGATGCCGCCCAGCGACGAAATGGTGAAGGTCGCACCCTGCATGTCGGCCGGCTTCAGTTTGCCGTCGCGAGCTGCCGCCGACAGGTCGCCCATTTCTTTGGCGATATCGGAAATGCTCTTCTTGTCGGCGTTCTTGACGACCGGCACCACCAGGCCTTGTGGGGTGTCCGCGGCGAAGCCGATGTTGTAGTACTTCTTGAGGATCAGGTTCTCGCCCTTCTCGTCCAGCGAGGAATTGAAGGCCGGGAACTTCTTCAATGCCGAGACACTGGCCTTGATCACGAACGCCAGCATGGTGAGCTTGACGCCGGACTTGGCGAGCGCGTTGTTGGAATCCTTGCGGAATTCTTCCAGCTCGGTGATATCCGCCTCTTCGAACTGCGTGACGTGCGGGATCATCACCCAGTTGCGGTGCAGGTTCGGGCCGCTGATCTTCTTGATGCGGGACAGCGGCTGCAACTCGGTTTCACCGAACTTGGAGAAGTCCAGCGACGGCCACGGCAGCAGATCGAGGCCTGCGCCGCCGCCCTTCGCAGCAGCAGCGGCCGGTGCAGCCGTAGTGCCGGCCATGACCGACTTCACGAAGTTCTGGATGTCGGTATGCAGGATACGTCCCTTCGGACCGGTGCCGGTAACACGGCCGAGGTCGACGCCCAGCTCGCGCGCAAACTTGCGAACCGACGGGGAAGCGTGCGCCCGAGCATTGGCCGGTGCAGCCGGTTCCAGTGCGGCGGTCGGTGCCGGTTTCGGCGCCGGCGCAGGTACGGATGCAGTTGCCGCTGCAGGAGCACTGGCTGCGGCCGGTGCAGGCGCCGCTGCGGGTGCGCCGCCTTGCGTTTCCAGCTTGAGGACGAGGGAGCCCTTCGACACCTTGTCGCCCACCTTGGTGATGATTTCCTTGACGACGCCAGCGTGGCTGGAAGGAATTTCCATGCTGGCCTTGTCGGACTCGACGGTGATCAGCGACTGGTCAACATTCACCGTGTCACCTGGCTTGACCATCAGTTCAATGACTTCGACATCCTTGAAGTCGCCGATATCGGGAACCAGCACGTCGACCACGGACGGGCCCACCGCAGGAGCGGCTGCCGGTGCAGGGGCGGGAGCCGATGCAGCCGGTGCCGGTGCTGCGGCTTGCGGCGCGGCTGCCGCATCGCCTGCACCCGCTTCCAGCAGCAGGACCAAGGTGCCTTCCGACACCTTGTCGCCTACCTTGACTTTCACTTCCTTGACAACGCCGGCGTGGCTGGAGGGAATCTCCATGCTGGCCTTGTCAGATTCCACCGTGATCAGCGACTGGTCGACACTGATCGTATCGCCCGGCTTGACCATCAGTTCAATGACTTCCACTTCCTTGAAATCGCCGATATCCGGGACTTTGACTTCCGTTAAGCTCATAGCTTTCGCTCCGTTCTTTCGTTCTTATTCTTCCGCTACATGCCCCTTCCCCTTCTGAGGGGAAAGGTCGGGATGAAGGTATGGAGGTTGATTTACATCATGTGATTGCTCAACCTCGCTACTCCCACCCTGCCCCTCCCCCTGCAAGAGGGAGGGAACACTACCGAGGAAGCGAAGAAATGTTTGTATTGAATTACACAGTCACCGGATTCGGCTTGTTCGGATCGATGCCGTACTTGGCAATCGCCTGTGCAACTACCGATGCTTCGATCGTGCCGTCTTCCGCAAGTGCCTTGAGCGCCGCGACCGTCACGTAGTAACGGTTGACCTCAAAGAACTCGCGCAGCTTGGCGCGCGAATCGGAACGGCCGAAGCCGTCCGTGCCGAGCACCTTGTAGTTGCGGCCCTTCGGGATGAAGGCGCGGATCTGTTCGGCAAAGGCGCGCATGTAGTCGCTGGTGGCGACTACCGGGCCGGTTGTACCTTCCAGCAGCTTGGTCACGTGCGCAACGCGCGGCGCCTCGGTGGGATGCAGCAGGTTCCAGCGTTCCACATCCTGGCCGTCGCGGGCCAGCAGTGTCAGGGACGGTGCGGACCAGATGTCGGCGGTGATACCCCAGTCGTTCTTCAGCAGTTCGGCCGCTTCGATCGCTTCGCGCAGGATGGTGCCGGAGCCCAGCAGCTGCACGCGCTTCTTCGACTTCTTGTCGCCTTCCTGCAGCAGGTACATGCCCTTGAGCAGGTCCTGCTCGGTGCCCGGCTTCAAGCCCGGATGCGCGTAGTTCTCGTTCATCAGGGTGATGTAATAGAACACGTCTTCCTGCTTCTCGACCATGCGCTTCAAGCCGTCATGGATGATCACGGCGACTTCGTGCGCGAAGGTCGGGTCGTACGGAATGCAGTTCGGGATGGTCGACGCCAGGATGTGGCTGTGGCCGTCTTCGTGCTGCAAGCCTTCACCATTCAGGGTCGTACGACCCGCGGTGCCGCCGAGCAGGAAGCCGCGTGCACGCATGTCGCCCGCTGCCCACGCCAGGTCGCCGACGCGCTGCAGGCCGAACATCGAGTAGAAGATGTAGAACGGAATCATCACGCGGTTGTTCGTCGAATACGACGTTGCCGCAGCGATCCAGGAACTCATCGCGCCTGCTTCGTTGATACCTTCCTGCAGGATCTGGCCGGCCTTGTCTTCGCGGTAGTACATCACCTGGTCCTTGTCGACCGGTTCGTACAGCTGGCCCTGCTGATTGAAGATGCCGATCTGGCGGAACAGGCCTTCCATGCCGAAGGTACGTGCTTCGTCAACGAGGATCGGGACCACGCGCTTGCCAAGGTTCACATCGCGCAGCAATGCAGTGATGATGCGGACATAAGCCTGCGTGGTGGAAATCTCACGGCCTTCCGGCGTCGCCTCGAGCACTGCATGGAATGCCGACAGGTCCGGCACCGGCAGGGTTTCTTCCGCCTTCACGCGGCGCTGCGGCAGGTAGCCGCCAAGTGCCTTGCGGCGCTCGTGCAGGTACTTCATTTCCGGTGCATCGTCGGACGGCTTGAAGAACGGGATTTCCGGCAGCTTGTCGTCCGGAATCGGGATGTTGAAGCGGTCGCGCATCTCGCGCACTGCTGCATCGTCGAGCTTCTTGGTCTGGTGGGCGGTGTTGCGCGCTTCGCCGGACTTGCCCATGCCGAAGCCCTTGATGGTCTTGACCAGCAGCACGGTCGGCTGGCCCTTGTGTTCCTGGGCGTTCTTGAATGCGGCGTAAATCTTGTGCGGATCGTGGCCGCCACGGTTGAGGCGCCAGATGTCGTCGTCCGACATTTTGGAGACCATCTCCAGCAGCTTCGGATGCTTGCCGAAGAAGTGCTTGCGCACATAGGCGCCGTCCTTGGCCTTGTAGTTCTGGTATTCGCCGTCGCAGGTTTCCATCATCACGCGCTGCAGGATGCCTTCCTTGTCGCGTGCCAGCAGTTCATCCCAGTAACTGCCCCAGATCACCTTGACGACGTTCCAGCCGGCGCCACGGAAGTCGGCTTCCAGTTCCTGGATGATCTTGCCGTTGCCGCGCACCGGGCCGTCCAGGCGCTGCAGGTTGCAGTTGACGACGATCACGAGGTTGTCCAACTGTTCGCGGCCGGCCACACCGATCGCGCCCATGGATTCCGGTTCGTCCATTTCGCCGTCGCCGCAGAAGGCCCAGACCTTGCGGTTGTCGGTCTTGGCGATGCCGCGTGCGTGCAGGTACTTCAGGAAACGTGCCTGGTAGATCGCCATTAGCGGGCCGAGGCCCATGGACACCGTCGGGAACTGCCAGAATTCCGGCATCAGCTTGGGATGCGGATAGGAGGACAGGCCCTTGCCGTCGACTTCACGTCGGAAATTCAGCATCTGGTCTTCGGTCAGGCGGCCTTCGAGGAAGGCGCGGGCATAGATACCCGGGGAGGAGTGGCCCTGGATGTAGAGCAGGTCACCGCCGTGCTCTTCGGTCGGGGCATGCCAGAAATGGTTGAAGCCGATGCCCAGCATGTTGGCCAGCGAGGCAAAGGAGGAAATGTGGCCGCCAAGGTCGCCGTCCGCACGGTTGGTCTTCACGACCATCGCCATCGCATTCCAGCGCATCCAGGAACGCAGGCGCTCTTCGTATTCCAGGTTGCCGGGGCAGTGGTCACCGAGGTGGGCGGGGATGGTGTTGACGTAGGCGGTATTGGCGGAGAACGGGATGTGGGCGCCGCGACGGCGGGCCAGGTCGACCATGCGCTCCATCAGGTAATGCGCGCGCTCGGGGCCTTCGGTATCAATCACGGCTTCGAGCGCATCGAGCCATTCTTGCGTTTCCATTACATCGGGATCGTTGGCGGCTTGCGCCAACACTTGGTCGAGCTGGGCGGACATTGTTGTGTCTCCTAGGTTAAGTGCTGGTTCTGGCCGGGTTGCGACCAGAGGATTTTTTGACAAGAAACAGCCTGGATGGTGCGCGGTGAAAAGATTCTAACAGCACTTTTTCAACTTTTCAAATTACGAGATTAATTTTCATAATATGGAATTTTGTGCGGCGTCGCAGCATGCGGGGAGGGGATCTTTACAGCCTGACCACGCTCGCGGACTTATAATCTTTGTTTTAATCCGTACCAACCCCACCTGCAAACGAACCATGCCTGCACAACTCATCGACGGTAACCTCCTCTCCCAAAAACTGCGCGCCGACGTAGCCAAGCGCGCCGCCGCCCTCACCGCCAAGGGCAAACAGCCCGGCCTTGCCGTGATCCTGGTCGGCGACAACCCGGCGTCGCAAGTCTATGTACGCAACAAGGTGAAGGCATGCGAGGACAACGGCATCTATTCGGTGATGGAGAAGTACGATGCCGCCATGACGGAAGAAGCACTGCTGGCACGCATCGACGCGCTGAACAAGGACCCGAAAATTAACGGCATCCTGGTGCAACTTCCCTTGCCGACTCATATCAATTCCCACAAGGTGATCGAAGCGATCGCGCCGGAGAAGGATGTGGACGGCTTCCACATCAGCAATGCCGGCCTGCTGATGACCGGACAGCCGCTGTTCCGTCCATGCACGCCCTATGGCGTGATGAAGATGCTGGAATCGATCGAGTATCCAGTACGCGGCGCCAACGCCGTCGTGGTCGGCGCATCCAATATCGTCGGCAAGCCGCAGGCAATGCTGCTCTTGCAAGCGGGCGCCACCGTCACCATTTGCAATTCGAAGACCCGGGACCTCGGTCATCACACGCGGCAAGCCGACATCCTCGTGGTCGCAACCGGCAAGCGTAATATCGTCACTGCCGACATGGTCAAGCCCGGCGCGGTCGTGATCGACGTCGGCATGAACCGCGACGATAACGGCAAGTTGTGCGGCGATGTGGATTTCGCCAACGCCAAGGAGGTCGCGGGCTACATCACCCCGGTACCGGGTGGCGTGGGGCCGATGACGATTACGATGCTGCTCGTCAATACCATCGAAGCCGCAGAAAGAACCTGAACAACATGACTTCCGACCTGAATCCCCTGCTCGACTTTTCCGACCTGCCCCGTTTTGCCGACATCAAGCCGGAGCATGTGACCCCAGCCGTGTCCGCGCTGCTCGACGAGAATCGCGCCGTCGTCGCGAAGCTTGAAGCGCCCATGGACAAGGTGACCTGGGACAATTTTGTCGAACCGCTCGAGAACGCGACCGAAAAGCTCGGCCGCGCGTGGGGAGTGGTCGGACACCTGAACGCCGTCGTCGATACGCCCGAACTGCGCGCCGCGTACAACGAGAACCTGCCCAAGGTGACTGAGTTCTGGACGGCGCTGGGACAGAACCTTGCATTGTTCGAGAAGTACAAGGCGCTCAAGGCCGGCGGCGAATACGCTTCGCTGTCGCCGGCCCGCAAGAAGATCATCGAGAATGCCCTGCGCGACTTCCGTCTGGGCGGTGCCGAACTGCCGGACGACAAGAAGATCCGCTTCGCCGAAATCCAGGAAAAGCAAGCCGCGCTGTCGACGAAGTTCTCCGAGAACGTGCTCGACGCGACCAATGACTACAGCCTGTTCATAGAAGATGAAAGCGAACTGACCGGCCTGCCGGATGATGTGAAGCACGCTGCACGTGCTGCTGCGGAAAAGGATGGCAAGCCGGGATTCAAGTTCACCCTGCACTTCCCGTCCTACTTCCCCATCCTGCAATACGCGGACAAGCGCGCGTTGCGCGAGAAAATTTATCGCGCCAATGCGACCAAAGCGTCCGAACTGGGAGTGAAGCCGGAATGGGACAACACGCAGAACATCGTCGAGATCCTAAAGCTGCGCGACGAGGAATCGAAACTGCTTGGCTTCAAGAATTTCGCCGAAGTCTCGCTGGTGCCAAAGATGGCCGAGACGCCGCAGCAGGTCATCGCCTTCCTCAAAGACCTGGCTAAACGCGCCCGCCCCTTCGCCGAAAACGACCTCGCCGAACTCCGCGCATTCGCGAAGAAGGAGCTCGGCCTTGACACGCTGGAAGCCTGGGATGTCACCTATACGTCCGAAAAGCTGCGCCAGCAGCGCTACGCCTTCTCCGAGCAAGAGGTGAAGCAGTACTTCCCGGAGCACAAGGTAGTGGAAGGCCTGTTCCGCGTGATCCAGACGCTGTTCGGCGTCGATGTGAAACCGGACACCTCGCCGACCTGGCACAAGGATGTAAAATTCTTCCGCATCGAGAAGAACGGCCAGCTGGTCGGGCAGTTCTACCTCGACCTGTACGCACGTCACGGCAAGCGCGGCGGCGCATGGATGGACGATGCGCGTGGACGCCGCAAGCACGATGCGTCGGTGCAGACTCCGGTGGCTTACCTGACTTGCAACTTTTCGGAGCCGACCGTTGTCGATGGCAGGGCCAAACCTGCCTTGTTCACGCATGATGAAGTGATCACGCTGTTCCATGAATTCGGCCACGGCCTGCACCACATGCTCACGCAAGTGGACGAGCTGAGCGTATCCGGTATCGCCGGCGTCGAATGGGATGCGGTCGAACTGCCGTCGCAGTTCATGGAAAACTTCTGCTGGGAATGGGACGTGCTGCAGCACATGACCGCGCATGTGGACACAGGTGCACCGCTGCCGCGTGAACTTTTCGACAAGATGATCGAAGCGAAGAATTTCCAGTCCGGCCTGCAGACCCTGCGCCAGGTGGAATTCGCGCTGTTCGACATGCACCTGCACTTCGACTACGACCCGTATAGCGGCAAATCGGTGCAGGACGTGCTCAACGAAGTCCGGCATCAGGTCGCCGTCATGATCCCGCCCGCGTTCAACCGCTTCCAGAATTCCTTCGGCCACATCTTCGCAGGCGGTTATGCTGCGGGTTACTATAGCTATAAATGGGCTGAAGTCCTGTCCGCCGACGCCTACAGCGCCTTCGAAGAAGCCGCCGCGGCCAGTGGAAACGTACTTTCTGCGGAAATCGGCCAGAAATTCCAGCGCGAAGTGCTCGCCATGGGTGGTTCAAGGCCGGCGCTGGAGTCGTTCAAGGCCTTCCGTGGACGCGAACCGAGCATCGATGCGTTGTTGCGGCACAACGGGATGACAGCCTGATCTTCAGGGACAAGACATGAAACAAATTCTGCAATCCTGCGCCATCGCCGCACTGCTGTGCGCCGGTTCGGCGCATGCCCAGCTGTACAAGTGGGTAGGCCCGGACGGCAAGGTCAACTACAGCGATGCGCCGCCGCCAACGACTGCTGCACGCGTCGAAACCAAGTCGCTGACCATCGGCGGTGTGAGCGCTGCCGACTTCCCGTATGAAGTCGCCGAGGCGATGAAAACCTACCCGGTCACGCTGTACAGCTCCAAGGATTGCCCGCCCTGCGACGAAGGTCGCAGGCTGCTTACCGAACGCGGCGTGCCGTTCACGGAAAAGACCGTGCATTCCAGCGAAGACATCGCGCAATTCAAGAAGGCCGGCGGCGACGGACAGTTGCCGCTGCTCGCCGTCGGCAAGTACCGCGAACGCGGCTTTGAATCTGGCGCCTGGCATAACGCGCTGAACACCGCCGGCTATCCGGAAAAGAGCAAGCTGCCGCGCAGCTACCGCAACCCGCCGGCCGAATCGGCCGCGCCAACGCCGGTCGTGGCGGAGAAACCGGGAGCGGCAGAACAAACCACGAAGGCTCCAAGCCGGCCGTCCGCCACCGAACTGCCGCCGCCTACCGGCAATGCACCGCCCGGCTTCCGTTTCTGACGCGATGGACGCTCGCAAGATAAGCAAACATGCGCCGCGCAATGCGGCGGACACAACATGACGCGCATCGATTTCCACAGCAACGTACCAGACAAGATCGCCTACGCATGCCGGCTGACCCGCAAGGCGCGCGCGGCCAATTGCCAAGTCGTGCTGTTGGTCAAGGACAGGCAGGACCTGATGACGCTCGACCAGGCGCTGTGGACGTTTTCGGAGCTGGAGTTCCTCCCGCATGTCGTTGCAGGCGATCCGCTCGCCAACTCCACGCCGATCATCCTGACCGACCGGGACGATGCGGAATTGCCGCACCATCATGTGCTGGTCAACCTGTCGGCCGACACGCCCGCACATTTCGCGCGCTTCGAGCGCATGTTCGAGATCGTGTCCTCCGACGACGCAGACAAGACCGCCGGCCGCGCGCGTTACCGGTTCTACCAGCAGCGCGGATATCCACTGACCCACTATGAAGCAGACAAGGCATGAGCACCACCACCTCGGATGCCGGCATCCCCCTCCTGACGGAAATCATTCCTGGTCCGTCGTCAGACGATTCCAGGCTCGCACCAACCGCCACGGCGGTGGTCGAACAGGCGAAGGAAGGTCTTGTCTCGATCGAGACCCGTGCAGCGACGATGCTCGAGGAAGAGGAGTGGCAGCGACTGGAAAGCGAAATCCGTGAGCGCGTGCTGTACGAAATCCTCGAGCGCATCGACTTCGTGCTCGAGCAACGTGTACGTGACAGCCTGGCCGATGTGCTGCAGACGGCGGTCGAAGGATTGGCGACGGAAATCAAGGGTGGATTGCATGTATCGATCCGCGACGTGGTCACGCGTGCAGTGACCCATGAGATCACCAAGCTGAAATCTGCAAAGAAATAGGAATATCTGGAAATTTTTTCCCGCTTCGCCAACCTGCGTCTCGAGGCATTCATCGGGGAAATTTCCGGTCTCCGGATTGAATGCCCAGAAAAACGATAACTTTCTACAATTCCGTTATCGCTCAAGCAATTGGAGATAAGTTTTCATGAAAGTCATCGTCCTCGGTTCCGGTATTGTAGGAACCGCCTCGGCATGGTTCCTGAACAAGGCCGGCCATGACGTCACCGTCATCGAACGACAGCCCGGCGTCGCGCTCGAAACCAGCTTCGCCAACGGCTGCCAGATCTCCGTCTCGCATGCAGAACCCTGGGCCAACCCGGCAGCGCCGTTCAAGATCCTGAAATGGCTGGGCAAGGAAGACGCTCCGCTGTTGTATCGATTCCGTCCTGAATGGCTGCAATGGAAATGGGGACTCCACTTCCTGCGCGAATGCACACCTGCGCGTACCGCCTCCAATATCCGCCAGATCGTCGCGATTGCCGAATACAGCCGGCAAACGCTGCAGGTAGTGCGTGCCGAAACCGGCATCGAGTACGACCATCTCACCCGCGGCATCCTGCATTTCTATACCGACCGCCGCGAATTCGAACACGCCATTGCAACCGCCAGCCTGATGCGCGAGCTCGGCTGTCCGCGGCAATCGGTCGATGCCAACGAAGTCGTCAGGATCGAACCCGCCCTGGCAAGCATCCGCGACAAGATCGTCGGTGGCGACTATACCGCCACCGATGAATCGGGCGACGTCTACAAGTTCACCAGCGGCCTCGCGCAAAAGACAGCGGATGCAGGCGTCGACTTCCAGTTCAATTGCACCGTGACGCGTCTCATCACGGAAGGATCCGGCGCTTCGGCAAAGGTCAGCAGTGTCGAGGTCATTGATGCGCACGGCCTTCACCGGGTATTGCGCGCCGATGCCTTTGTGGTCGCAATGGGCAGCTTCTCCGTGCCCCTGCTCAAGCCGCTCGGGATCGATCTGATGATCTATCCAGGCAAGGGATACTCCGCAACCTATACCGTCACAAACCCGCATGCCGCGCCATCGGTGTCGTTGACCGACGATGGCTACAAGCTGGTCCTGTCGCGCCTGGGCGACCGCCTGCGCGTGGCCGGCACCTGCGAACTGAACGGCTACACGCGCGACCTCAATCCGACGCGCTGCGAAGCGATCACCCGCCGCACCCGTGAATTGTTCCCAGATGCATGCGACTACGACAATCCCGTCTACTGGACTGGACTACGTCCGTTGACACCGTCGAACGTGCCGTACATCGGCAGGACGAAAGTCGGCAATCTGTTCCTGAATACCGGTCACGGCACGTTAGGATGGACGATGGGATGCGGGTCGGGACGAGCCATTGCGGACATCGTGTCTGGCCGCCGCCCGGATGTCGATTTCGCGTTCACCGGGATGCCGTCGCGCAAGCAAGGCGGCATCGCTGCCGCACATCCCGCGCGCGCCTGACGCCCCATCTCCATCGGCCACAAAAAAAATCCCGTCGGCTTCTTCGCACACATGCGAAAGAAGCCGACGGGATTTTTTTAACGACAGTCATCCGCCCGTCGCTGGCGGCGTTATTAGGTCACGGGCTATTTCGACACGCGGACCTGCAGCTCGGTCTGCTTTTCGTCAAAGGCGATACGTGTGGCGAACTTAGCGCGCTTCATCGGGAAACGCGACTGGAAATGGCGCACATTGCCGGAGCCCGAAATTACTTTGCGCACGAACTGGTAGTACGCATCCATATCAATGACATGCACCACAAGGAAGTAGTCATATTCGCCGGAAACGAAATAGCACTGCATGACCTCGGGCTCTTTCGCCATGCGCGCTTCGAACTCCTGCATGTGCTCGTCCGACTGGTTGTTCAGCGACACCTCGAGAAAAGCCAACATGCCGTAGCCGAGCGCAAACGGATCGACCAGGGCTACGTCCGCACTGATGACTCCCGCTTCGCGCAGCTCGCGGATGCGTCGCAGGCAGGTGGGCTGGGAGATGTGCACCTTCTCCGCGAGGGTACGGGTGGGCATCTGGTTGTCCTTCTGCAGGAGGTTCAAAAGCTTGCGGTCAACCTTGTCCAGTGCACGAAATTTAGGCATATAAAAATTGATGAATATTGCAAAAAACAGTAGAAAAACTCTTTTCGAACCGTTTTTTCTGTTGTACCGTCTGCCTGTTCAGAAATCTGAATGGTAACAGTATGTCATGAGGACGCATTTTTCCATCCGAAAAGGCGGCCTCTGGCCAAAAAGCTACGGCTCTTCTCATCACGGTGAAGACGAGTAGAAAACAAGTGAGTCTTGCAGCACCCTTGTGTTTTATCAATCCTTAGGAGGATATATTTATGCAGTTCACTACAAAAATGATTCCGTTGGCTGGCGCAATTGCATTTGCTTTCGCGGGTGCAGCATCGGCACAGGAACAGGTGGTCAAGATCGGCCACGTCGGCCCGATCTCCGGCGCCATCGCGC
>Ga0196972_1000669_pt1 | contig 14407 bp, 14 predicted proteins | sample S1v_2013CmetaG_FD_148618 | JGI IMG/M metagenome (GOLD analysis project Ga0196972, IMG submission 148618) | Soil microbial communities from Anza Borrego desert, Southern California, United States - S1+v_20-13C | ecosystem: Environmental > Terrestrial > Soil > Desert | place: USA: California...
GCATCCTTCAGGCCGTTCAGGCGATGCCAGAAGGAATACTTGTAGCCCAGCGACCAGAGCACCGCGCAACGCAGGTTTTCGTACACCGACAGCCGGTGGAAGATGTTGGTGATCTGGAAGCTGCGCGACAGCCCGCGCCGGTTGATCTCGAAGGGCTTCAGGCCGAGGATGCTTTCGCCGTTCAGCTTGATGTCGCCCGACGACACCGGGAAACGCCCGGAGATCAGGTTGAACAGCGTCGACTTGCCGGCGCCGTTCGGGCCGATGATCGCAAAGCGCTCGCCTTTCGGCACCTTCAGGTTGGCGCCGCGGATGATCTCGGACTTGCCGAAGCTCTTGCGTACGTCTTGCAATTCGAGGGACAAGGCGCTCATGCTTCGGCCCTCCGGATCAGGTCTTCAATTTCGGTATTCACTTCACCCCACGCTTGTTTGAAAGACTTCCTTGCATGCCAGAAACCGTAGGCGCCGATGGCGAATACGGTGGCCGCGACAAACCATCCCGACGGTGCCGCCGTATCAATCATGAAGCCGAACAGCTTCATCTCGGTGCCGTTGGCCGCTTCCAGCGTCAGGTGGTACAACATCTCGATCGCCATCACGATGCCGACGCAAGCGACGATGGCCATCGCCGACACCGCCCACAGATGCGGCCATACCCGGCCGAACTTGCCGTACTTCGCCACCCGCAGGTTCAGCATGATCAGGCTGGCAATGCCGCCCGGTGCATACATGACCATGGCAATAAAGAAAACGCCGAGATACAGCTGCCATGCCTTGGTGAAGTCGGACAGCATCACCGACAGGAACACGCCGATGATGGCGCCGATCATCGGACCGAAGAAGAAGCCGACGCCGCCGATGAAGGTGAACAGCAAGACGCCGCCAGAGCGAAGCGCGCTGACATTCTCGGCAGTAACAATCTCGAAGTTGATCGCCGACAGGCCGCCCGAGATGCCGGCGAAGAAACCTGACAGGATCAGCGTCAGGTAACGCGCCCATTGCGTGTCATAGCCGATGAACTCGACGCGTTCCGGGTTGTCGCGCACCGCATTAATGATGCGGCCCAGCGGCGTCTGCGTGAACGCGTACATGCCGACTGTGCTGATGAACAGCCAGAACGCGATCAGGTAGTACACCTGGATCTGCGGGCCAAACGTGATGCCGAGAAACTTCTCGCCATACACGCGATTGGTCGAAATGCCGCCCTCGCCACCGAAGAACTCCGGGAACATCAGCGAGCAGGCAAACACCAGCTCAACGATACCCAGCGTAATCATCGCGAAGGTCGTCCCCGACTTCTTGGTCGTCACATAGCCGAACAGGAAGCCGAAGAACATGCCGGCCAGGCCACCTACCAGCGGAATCATCGTGACCGGCATCCACATCTTGCCGGCCGAGGCCAGGTTCATCGCATGGATCGCGAAGAACGCACCCAGGCCAGAGTACACCGCATGGCCGAAGGACAGCATTCCGCCCTGCCCCAGCAGCATGTTGTAGGACAGGCCGAAGATCATCACGGTACCGATCTGCGACAGCAGCGAGATCGACGAGCCCGATTTGAACACCAGCGGGGCGAGGATCAGGATCAGGGCGAACACGCCCCATACGATCCAGCGCCCCAGGTTCACGGGCTTGTAGGTCATGGTATTGGTCATTGACATCGTATTCATCGAATCAGCCCTCGCGAGTACCCATCAGACCGCGCGGCCTGAAGATCAGGATCAGCACCAGCAGCAGGTAAGGCAGGATCGGTGCGACTTGGGAAATGGTGAGTTTGAGCACGGGATAGCCGAAGGTTTCCGGCGTAATCACCGCGCCGAAACCGGTGAACAGGGTCATGATCGAATGGTCCAGCGCGACCGCATACGTCTGCAGTACGCCAATCAGGAGCGACGCCAGCAAGGCCCCGGTTAATGAACCCATGCCGCCGACCACAACCACCACGAAGATGATGCTGCCGACGGTAGCCGCCATGCCCGGTTCGGTCACGAAGGCATTGCCGCCGATCACACCGGCCAAGCCGGCCAGCGCGCAGCCGCCACCGAACACCAGCATGAACACCCGCGGCACGTTATGGCCGAGCGCTTCCACCATATCGGGATGGGTCAGCGCCGCCTGGATCACCAGGCCGATGCGGGTCTTGGTCAGCACCAGGAAGATCGACACCAGCATCAGCACCGCGATCAGCATCATGAAGCCGCGGTACATCGGGAACGTCGTCGTGAACAGCGTGAAGAGCGGGCCGTCCAGTTCCGGCGGAATCGGATACGGCACAGCCGCGCGGCCCCAGATCAGTTGCACTACTTCAACCAGCACGTAGGACAGGCCGAAGGTGAACAGCAGTTCCGGGATATGGCCGTACTTGTGCACGGTACGAAGACCGTAGCGCTCGACGACGCCGCCGATCACGCCCACCAGCAGCGGCGCAATGACCAGCGCCGGCCAGAAGCCGATCGTCGTGCTGATCGCATACGCGAAGTACGCACCGATCATGTAGAAGCTCGCATGAGCAAAGTTGAGCACACCCATCATCGAAAAGATGAGCGTCAGCCCGGAGGAAAGCATGAACAGCAAGAGCCCGTAGCTCAAACCGTTTAGCAGTGTAATTAATGTGAACTCCACGAGACACCCCTATGACTTACTACCTAGAATCAAATTCTTGTACGACCGTACTATTTTTTGACCATAAAAAAGCAGCGTGGCGGTATCCCGTCACGCTGCCCCGCCTGAAGAGATCAGGGTGAAGAAGGACGCTTCATCTGGCACGACGTCGGCTGTACGCCCACGTGCGTGTCGAACTTGACGTCGGTCTTCCAGCCGTAGCCGGTGTTTTCCTGGTCGAACTTCACATCCTTGCCGTTGACCTTGGTCCAGGTGGCAATGTAGATCGGCTGCTGCAGCTGATGGTCCTGCTTGCGCATTTCCACCTCGCCGTTCAGGCTGGTCATCTTCATGCCTTCCATCGCCAACGCCACCTTCACCGGATCGATCGACTTGGCTTCCTTGATTGCCTTGCCCATCATGCTGAGCGAGGTGTATGTTGCCAGGACGTAGTAGTCGTCGTTGTACTTCTTCTTGTAGCCTTCGACGATGTCCTTGCCGGCGAACTTCTCGTTATTCACATTCCAGTAGCCGGCATACTTCACGCGCTCGGCCCCGGCTGCCCCCATTGCGGTCGGCACGCCGGTCGTGGAGCCGTAATAGGTGTAGAAGTTGGCTTCGAGGTTCGCGTCCTTCGCCGCCTTGATGAGCAGCGCGAGGTCGGCGCCCCAGTTACCGGTGATGATGGTATCCGCACCGGACGCCTTCATTTTCGCGATATACGGCGAGAAGTCCTTCACCTGGCCGATCGGATGCAGGTCGTCGCCGACGATCTGGATGTCCGGACGCTTGCGCTTCAGGTATTCCTTCGCCGCGCGCGTGACCTGGTGGCCGAACGCATAGTTCTGGCCAATGATGTAGACCTTCTTGATATTCTGGTTCTTCTCGATGAAGGAGGTCATGGCCTCCATCTTCTGATCCGAATTGGCATCGAAGCGGAAATGCCAGAAGCTGCACTTGCTGTTGGTGAGGTCGGGATCGACGGCCGCGTAATTGATGAACACGACCTCCTTGCCCGGATTGCGCTCGTTGTGCTTGTTGACCGCATCGACCAACGCCAGCGCCGCACCCGAGCCGTTGCCCTGGATAATGTAGCGATAACCCTGGTCGATCACCGTCTTCAGCACCGACAGCGATTCCTGCGGACTGGCCTTGTTGTCAAAGCCGGTGATCTCGAACTTGTGCTCGCCTGCCCACTTCTCGTTGTTCGCCTTTTCGGCGATGTACTGGAAGCTCTTGAGGATGCCCTGGCCAACCGGCGCAAACGGACCCGACAAGGGATCGATGAATGCCATCTTTACCGTTTCCGCGCTTGCCGTGCCCGGCAGCGCAAACGTAGCGGCCAATGAAAGCGGGATGATCAGTTTCTTGAATTGAGTAGCCATTTGTCTCGTCCTTATGTGTGTTATGTGGTTTACAGCATATCGATGGTTATACCCAGTGTAAAGCGCTGATCAGGCTCTTGTCGGCCTTGTTTTTTCCCCACACGCGCGGCCCGATTTTGGTGTCGTTAAATGGCCATGACGCCTTTCAAAGGCGACGTCGCGCACACCCGACGCGGCCGGCATCCGCCGCACCCGTCGTGCATCAAATTCTGCTCAGGTAAATCTTTCGCTGCGCCGCAGCGAACTACGGTACGGGCCGCTTCGACCCGTACCGTGACCATCGGGTGATGGATTAGGAAGGACGTGCCGGACGCTTCATCTGGCACGAAGTCGGCTGGGTCGCGACGTAGCTGTCGATCTTCTGATCCATGCTCCAGCCGTAACCGGTGTTTTCCTGGTCATACTTGACCTTCTTGCCATCCACTTTCGCCCAGGTGGCGATGTAGAGCGGCTGCTGCAGCTGGTGGTCGACGGCGCGCATTTCGACTTCCCCGTTGATCGCCTTGACCTTTGCACCTTCCATGGCGAACGCCAGCTTGACCGGGTCGACAGAGTTGGTGTCCTTGGCGGCCTTGGCGACCATCTGCACCAGGGAGTAGATGTCCTGGACGTAGAAGTCGTCGTTGTACTTCTTCTTGAAGGCTTCGACGATTTCCTTGCCGGAGAAGGACTCGTTGTTCGGAATCCAGTAGGCGACCTGCTTGACCAGGCCAGCTGTCGCGCCGCCCATGGCGGTAGGCACGCCAGAAGTGCCAGCGTAATAGGTATAGAACTTGGCGGTCAGGCCGGCATCCTTCGCGGCCTTCACCAGCAGCGCAAGGTCGGCGCCCCAGTTACCGGTAATCACTGCGTCGGCGCCCGATGCCTTGATCTTGGCGACGTAGGGAGCGAAGTCCTTCACGGTCGCGATCGGGTGCAGGTCGTCACCGACGATCTGGACGTCCGGACGCTTGCGCTTCAGGTACTCCTTGGCGGCGCGGGTGACCTGATGGCCGTGCGCGTAGTTCTGGCCGATGATGTAGACCTTCTTCAGCTCTTGGTCCTTGGCCATGTAGGAGGTCAGGGCCTCCATCTTCATGTCGGAGTTGGCATCGAAGCGGAAGTGCCAGAAGCTGCACTTGCTGTTGGTCAGGTCGGGGTCGATCGCGGAGTAGTTCAGGAAGACGATTTCCTTGCCCGGGTTACGTTCGTTGTGCTTGTTGACCGCGTCAACCAGTGCCAGCGCGACGCCGGAGCCGTTGCCCTGGGCGATGTAGCGATAGCCCTGGTCGATCACCGTCTTGAGCTGGTTCAGCGATTCCTGCGGGCTGCCCTTGCCGTCGAATGCGGTCACCTCGATGGTGTGATTGCCGGCCCACTTCTGCTGGTTAGCCATCTCGGTGAACATGCGGAAGGTGTTCAGCTGGTTCTGGCCGATCGGCGCAAACGGACCCGACATCGTTTCAATCATGGCGATCTTGATCGTGTCGGCCTGGGCTGCGGGTGCCGCAAATGCTGCCGCCACGGAGAATGCCAGAACGAGGGGACGCATCTTCTTCATCATTTGTCTCATTTCCTTTGGTGGGTTTGTCTAGTTATTGCTTGGTGATGGCTGATTAGCTTCTGTTCTTGTACATCATTTTTTCCAGGCGCCGCTGGGGCGTGGATCACACGCCCTGCGATCTTGTTATGCAGTAGGCAGCTTGTACTCCTTGAACTGTTCACGAATACGGTTCTTCAATACCTTGCCGGTCGCGCCGATCGGTAGTGCCTCGACGAAGGCCACATCGTCGGGCGTCCACCACTTGGCGATCTTGCCTTCGTAGAACTTGATCAGTTCTTCCTTCGAAACCTCGGCACCGGGCTTCTTGACCACGACCAGCAGCGGACGCTCGTCCCACTTCGGATGGAACACGCCGATGCAAGCGGCCTGTTGCACCGCCGGATGCGCCATCGCGATGTTCTCCAGGTCGATCGAGCCGATCCACTCGCCGCCGGACTTGATCACATCCTTGCTGCGATCGGTGATTTGCATATAGCCGTCCGGGCTGATGATGGCCACGTCACCGGTCGGGAACCAACCGTCCTGCAGCACATCGCCGCCCTCACCCTTGAAGTAGCTGCTGATGATCCATGGCCCGCGCACGAGCAGGTTGCCGTAGGTCTTGCCGTCCCACGGTAGCTCCTCGCCGTCGTCGCCGACGATCTTCATGTCGACGCCATAGATGGCGTGGCCCTGCTTCTCCAGGATGGCCTGTTGCTGCTCTTCCGGCAATTCCAGGTGATGGCTCTGCAGCGTGCAAGTGGTACCCAGGGGCGACATCTCGGTCATGCCCCAGGCGTGGATGACATCGACACCGTATTTGTTGCGGAAGGCCTTCATCATCGCCGGCGGGCAAGCGGAGCCGCCGATCACAGTACGCTTGAAGGTGGAGAATTTCAGGTCGTTCTGGCCCACGTGGTTCAGCAGGCCGAGCCACACGGTCGGCACGCCGGCGGAGAAGGTCACCTTCTCCTGCTCGAACAGCTCATAGATCGACTTGCCGTCAAGCGCCGGGCCGGGGAACACCATTTTGGCGCCGGTCAACGGCACGGAGTACGGCAGGCCCCAGGCATTGACGTGGAACATCGGCACGACCGGCAGCACCGAATCACGCGCGGAGACATTCAGTGCATCCGGCATCGCAGAGGCGTACGAATGGAGCACCGTCGAACGATGCGAATACAGCGCCCCCTTCGGATTGCCGGTGGTGCCCGAGGTGTAGCACAGGCTGGAGGCAGAATTCTCATCGAACAGCGGCCACTCGTACTGGTCGGAGTTCTTCGCGATCAGGTCCTCGTAGCACATCAGGTTCGGAACCTTGGACTCGGCCGGCATGCGGTCCTTGTCGCACATCATGACGAAGCCCTTGGTCGTCTTGCAGTGCGCGGCGAAGGCTTCGACCAGCGGTAGGAAAGTCATGTCGAAGAACAGGTACTGGTCTTCGGCGTGGTTGACGATGTAGGCGATCTGTTCGGGATGCAGGCGCGGATTGATCGTGTGCATGACTGCGCCGGAACCGGAGATCGCGTAATACAGCTCGAGGTGGCGATAGCCGTTCCAGGCCAGCGTCGCTACACGGTCACCCATCTTCACGCCGAAGCCGGCGAGCGCATTGGCCATCTGGCGGGCACGCTTGTGGCAGTCGCGATAGGTATAGCGGTGAATGTCGCCCTCGACACGGCGGGATACGATTTCGTTGCCGCCGAAATAACGGTCCGCGTGCTGGATAATGCTGGAAATGAGCAAAGGCTGGCTCATCATCTGGCCCATCAAGGGGCTCTTAGGATATTGCGACATCCTGTCTCCTGTTTATTGTCGTTAGAGTGTTGCCACTAATTTTAGATGTGATTTTTGAACGACCGTACGAAAAGCGTCAATGATTTTCGATGCTGCGCCGCACAAAAGTCGCCTATGTGACTTTTTACTCCGTAACCGCCTTGTAGATCGTATTTTTCGGCTGGGCCATCACGCGGCGCAGCATCGGCTCGAAAAACTCGAGCGGCAATGTGTCGTAAGCCGGGTCGAAGGCCGGCGCGTCGTACTTCTCACAGAACTCGACCGTGGCGTCATACAAGGCCTGACCGGCAAACCGCTCTCTAAGATTGCGGTCCATTCCGAGATGATGGAAGAAATAGTGGCCCTGAAAAATCCCGTGCTTTTCCACCATCGCGAGGTTCTGCGGGCTGACGAAGGGCTTCAGGATGGCAGCCGCAATGTCGGGATGGTTGTAACTCCCTAGCGTGTCGCCGATGTCGTGCAACAAGGCGCAGACGATGTATTCCTCGTCCTTCCCGTCGCGATAGGCGCGAGTCGCGGTCTGCAAGCTGTGGGTCAGGCGGTCTACCGGGAATCCGCCGAAATCGCCGGCCAGCAGGCGCAAGTGCGCAAGTACGCGGTCCGGCAAAGCGGATGCATAGGGTTTGAACTCTCCGGCGATGATCTGCCAATCCTCGGCGGTACTGTCCTGCATATCCTTGAAAGTAGCGCGTGCGTTCATGTTTGTCTCCGTATAGTTGTGGATTGCCCGGTACGGCGCGAGCCGCGGGCGGCGAGTGAAATGAAGATGCGCCGGCAAGCGATTGCTGCCGGCGGCGGATATCGATCTGTAGGCGACGCGTCAGGTGCGATAGGACGGGTCGATGCGGTCCAGCCTGCGCAGCAAGGCCGGCCATGCGAGCATGCCGCCCTGAGATTTGGTGACCGTCTTGGCTTGCTGCTGTGCGCCGTCGATGATCGCTTGCGGAACCTGGACGAGATCCCCTCCTCCCGACTGTGCGCGGATCTGGATCATGCAGGTCGCTTCGAAGATGTACATGTTGACGAAGGCATCGGCGACCGTCTTGCCGAGCGTGAGCAAGCCGTGATTGCGCAGCATCAGGTAGGTCTTCTCGCCAAGGTCGGCAACCAGGCGCGGCTTTTCGTCCGCGTTCAGCGCCACGCCCTCATAGTCGTGGTAAGCGAGGCTGGAGAGTACGAAGATCGATTGCTGCGAAATCGGCAGCACGCCCTCCTTCTGCGCCGACACCGCCACGCCGTTGATGCTATGTGTGTGCAGCACGCACTGCGCATCGTGGCGCACGGCGTGGATCGCGGAATGAATCGTGAAACCGGCGGGATTGACGGGGAAAGGCGACTCTTCCACCTTGTTGCCGTCGAGATCGATCTTCACCAGCGAAGATGCGGTAATCTCATCGAACATCATCCCGTAGGGATTGATCAGGAAGCGGTCTTCCTCACCCGGCACGCGCGCCGTGATGTGGGTGAAGATCAGGTCGCTCCAGCCGAAATTGGCGACCAGGCGGTAGCAGGCGGCCAGGTCGACGCGGGTTTGCCATTCCTCCGGGGAAACCCGGTTTTGCATGGACGGAATCGCCAGCTTTTCAGGGGCGTTCATATGGGGTCTCCTCTTCTCTGTCAAAATAAGACGCTTGCTTTGGCAACAAATGCAAGTCTGCTGTTTTCTTCAGTATCGGTATAACGTACCGCATAAGACTGTCAACTTCTTAACAATCGCCATGCTTATCCGTCTCGTCAATGACATCGACAAAAGCAAGTTGCTGCGCAGCTCATGGCTCTCGGATTTTCCCGACGAGGTCATTGCGGATGCGGCGGCATGCGGGACGCTGCGCGCCGTCGACGACGGCACGCTCCTGCACGCGCGCGGCGCGGAAGCGGACGGTTTTTACACGATTGCAAGCGGCTCCGTCCGCTTCACGCGCACCACGGCCGATGGTCATGCGACTACCATCGCAGTGCTCGATGCACCGAGCTGGTTCGGCGAAATATCACTGTTCGACGGCATGCCTCGTTCGCACGACGGCTTTGCGATCGGAACCACGACGGTCCTGTTCCACCCGAAGGCCGATTTCAAGCGCCTGCTCGCCACTTACCCCGCGATCCAGGAACGATTTGCCAAGATGCTCGCGTTGCGCCTGCGCGCTACCTTCGATCTCGTCGAGGAAGCAGCCGTTGCCCCGCTGCAGCAGCGCCTTGCGCGCCGCCTGCTGGAACTGGCGCAATTGCGCCCCTCGGCAATGAATGCAGCCACAAATGCACGCGGTCGTGAAGTTCCCCTGACGCAGGAAGAGCTCGGCCATCTGCTCGGCAAGTCGCGCCAGAGCATTTCGAAATTGCTGCATGTGTGGGAACAACAAGGCTTGATTCAGACCAAATATGGCCGCATATCCATCAGGCAGCCCGATGCGCTGCGGGTAGTGGCTTTTCCGGAACTCGCTGCATCGTCTGCACGCAAGTCTTCATCCATCGTGCGGCCTCAAGTCCGCCGCAGCAAGGAAACAACATGAATTCACCCGATACCGGCATCTTTCGACATCGCACGGATGCGTTGCCGATCGAAAACAGTTTTGCCGGATTGCCTGCGGCTTTCTACACGCGCCTGCAGCCGACGCCGGTGCGCGCGCCCTATCTGGTCAGTGCAAGTGCCAGCGCCGCAGCCCTGATCAGCCTCGATCAGGCCGAGTTTGCGCAAGAACGCTTCGTCGAGTCCTTCGCCGGCAACAGCATCCTTCCCAGCTCCATGCCGCTCGCCGCGGTGTACTCCGGACACCAGTTCGGCGTGTGGGCCGGACAACTGGGCGATGGCCGCGCGATCCTTTTAGGAGACGTACCTGCGCATGGCCAAGCGGATGACAACCCTACCGGTCGCCTCGAACTGCAGCTGAAGGGCTCGGGTCTGACGCCGTACTCACGTATGGGCGACGGCCGCGCGGTGCTGCGCTCGTCGATCCGGGAATTCCTGTGCTCCGAAGCAATGGCCGCGCTGGGCATTCCAACCTCGCGCGCGCTGTGCGTCGTCGGCACCGACATGGTGGTCATGCGGGAAACGCCGGAAACCGGCGCAATCGCCACCCGCATGGCGCCCACCTTCGTCCGCTTCGGCTCTTTTGAGCACTGGTTCTACAACGACCGCAAGGAGGAGCTGAAAACACTCGCGGATTACGTGATCGGCAATTTCTATCCGGAATTGCGCGACGCGCCCAATCCCTACCGTGCACTGCTGTCCGAGGTCACCCGGCGCACCGCGGAGCTGATCGCCCAATGGCAGGCCGTCGGCTTCATGCACGGCGTGATGAATACCGACAACATGTCCATCCTCGGTATCACGATCGACTACGGTCCGTTCGGTTTCATGGAAGCCTTCGACGCCGGGCATATCTGCAACCACAGCGACCACCAGGGCCGCTATGCGTATCATATGCAGCCGAAGATCGGGCAATGGAACTGCTTCGCACTCGGCCAGGCCTTGCTGCCTCTGATCGGCGAAGTGGACGACACCTACGCGGCGCTGGAAATCTACAAGCCGGCCTACGAGCAAAAGCTCGACGAACTGCTGCATGCCAAGCTCGGCTTGAAAACCGTGCAACCCGACGACAGCAAGCTGACCGATGCGATGTTCGGAATGATGCAGGCCAATCATGTCGACTTCACGTTATTCTTCCGCCGCCTGGGCGAACTGCAGGTGGACAATCCGTCCGCCGACGAGCCGCTGCGGGATCTGTTCATCGACCGCCCGGCCTTCGATGCCTGGGCCGGACAGTATCGCCAGCGTCTGCGGCAGGAAAACAGCATCGATGCCGAACGTCGCATGGCCATGCATCGCGTCAATCCCAAATATGTACTGCGCAACTATCTCGCGCAGGTCGCGATAGAAAAGGCGCAAAATAAGGACTTCTCCGAAGTTGCAAAATTGCTCAGCATCCTTGAAAGACCTTTCGACGAACAACCGGAAAACGAAAAATATGCGGACCTGCCGCCCGACTGGGCGAGCCAACTGGAAGTGAGCTGCTCATCATGACGAACAAGATCGTAAAAAGCGACGCCGAATGGCGCGCCCAGCTGGACCCGATGGAATACCAGGTAACCCGCCATGCCGCCACCGAGCGCGCATTCACCGGCCGCTACTGGGATCATCATGAACATGGCATCTACACCTGCGTGTGCTGCGGCACGCCGCTGTTCGAATCAGACGCCAAGTTCGATTCCGGCTGCGGCTGGCCGAGCTATTTCAAACCGCTCAATCCCGAGCATGTTGCCGAGCGCATCGACCGCAGTCATGGCATGATACGCACCGAAATCCTGTGCAATGTTTGCGACGCGCATCTCGGCCATGTTTTCCCTGACGGGCCGCCGCCGACAGGATTGCGCTATTGCATCAATTCCGCCGCACTGCGGTTCGAGTCCAAGTAAGCGAAAGACCACTTTCAATGAAGTTTCTATTCGATCTTTTCCCGGTCATCCTCTTCTTTGCCATGTTCAAATGGGGTGAAGGCCATCCCGACGCCGCACAGGCACTGGCGCATCAATACCTGTCGGGACTGGCTTCAAGCGGGGCAACTGCAGCCCAGGCGCCCATCATGCTTGCCACGGCCGTCGCCATTCTTGCGACCTTCGCACAGATTGGCTACCTGCTGCTCCGGGGCCGGAAAGTGGACAACATGCTGTGGGTGTCGCTCGCCATCATCACGCTGTTTGGCGGCGCGACCATCTACTTCAACAATGAAACCTTCATCAAGTGGAAGCCGACCGTACTCTATTGGTGCTTCGGCGCGGCCCTGCTGATCGCACACATGGTTTTCGGCAAGAACCTGATCCGTCTCATGATGGAGAAGCAGATCGAGCTCCCGGACAACGTGTGGCAACGGGTCAATTTTTCCTGGGCGGGATTCTTCGGCGCGATGGGCTTGATCAACCTGTATGTCGCGTACACCTTCCCCACTTCGTTCTGGGTCAACTTCAAGCTGTTCGGCTTTACCGGCCTGATGATCGTTTTCGTCGTTGCCCAGAGCGTATTCCTGTCCAAACATGTGAAGGACCAGCGATGAGCGAACGTATCGAAAAAATGCGCGGTCTGCTGACCGCAACTTTCGCCCCACTGGAATGTCAACTGGTGGATGATTCGCATCTGCATGCCGGACATGCAGGTGCTGCCTCGGGCGCAGGACACTATAGCGTGCGCATCGTTTCCGACCGTTTTGATGGGTTAAACCGCGTGGCGCGCCATCGGCTGGTGTATGATTGCCTCCGTGACATGATGACCAGCGACATACACGCCCTCAACATCATCGCATTGGCGCCGTCGGAAGTATCCCAGTAGCCGCGCCGCATTTTCAACCTTTCATACCTACAATCAGGAAACAAACAATGACTCTGAAACCTGCTCGCCTGCTGATGCTGCTCGTTGCAGCCGTCGCATTGCCCGCTTTCGCACAGAACCTCGCAGTGGTCAACGGCAAGCCCGTTCCCTCTTCCCGTGCCGACGCAATGATCAAGCAGCTGGCTGCACAGGGCCAACCCGACTCGCCGCAACTGCGCGCCATGGTCAAGGAAGAACTGATCAACCGTGAAATCCTGATCCAGGAAGCAGACAAGCTGGGCCTGTCCAACTCCCCGGACGTCAAGAACCAGGTCGAGATCGCCCGCCAGTCGATTGCCATCCGCGCGCTGGTGCAGGACTACCTGAAGAAGAACCCGGTCAAGGATGCCGAAATCCAGGCCGAGTACGACAAGTTCAAGTCCCAGGCCGGCGACAAGGAATACCATGCCCGCCACATCCTGGTGGACAAGGAAGATGAAGCCAAGGCCATCATCACCAAGCTGAAGGGCGGCGCCAAGTTCGAAGAACTCGCCAAGCAGTCCAAGGATCCCGGCTCTGCCGGCAACGGCGGCGACCTTGACTGGGCATCCCCGGCCTCCTTCGTGAAGCCGTTCTCCGACGCGATGATCGCGCTGCAAAAGGGCCAGATCACCGAGAGCCCGGTCAAGACCCAGTACGGCTACCATGTGATCAAGCTGGAAGACGTGCGTGCCGCCAAGCTGCCGTCGCTGGAAGAAGTGAAGCCGCAGATCGCGGAATCGCTGCAGCAGAAGAAGCTGCAGGCTTACCAGGAAGACCTGCGCAAGAAGGCGAAGATCCAGTAAGCTGGCAGGCATCAACAAAAAAGCGCTCTTCGGGGCGCTTTTTTTTCGGCTATGCATGGAGAAAACAGAGCGACTATACTTGCCATTCACACAATAAGGAGATGGTGCAATGAGCGATCTGGTGTTCTACACAAACCCGCAATCAAGAGGCCGCATTGTTCACTGGATGATGGAAGAGATCGAACAGCCCTACGAGACGGTTTGGCTCGATTACGGTCCGCAAATGAAGTCCGGCGACTATCTCTCGGTGAACCCGATGGGCAAAGTTCCTGCGTTAAAGCATGGCGATGTCGTGGTAACGGAAGCCGCCGCCATATGCGCTTACCTGGCGGATCGCTTCTCCGAGAAGAACCTGGCGCCGCCGGCGAACCACCCCGCTCGCGCTGCCTACTACCGGTGGATGTTCTTTACCGCCGGTCCACTCGAAGCGGCGGTAACGTCAAAGGCACTCGGCTGGCAAATCCCTGAAGGCAAGAACGGTTTCGTCGGCTTCGGCTGCTACGACGACACCATCAACGCCCTGGAGAAGGCACTGACACCCGGGCCCTACATCTGCGGCGAGCTATTTACCGCTGCCGACGTATACGTCGGCTCCAGCATTGGCTGGGGCCTGATGTTCGGCACCATTGAAAAGCGTCCCGTATTCGAAGCCTATGTCGGCAGGTTGTTTGCGCGGCCAGCTGCACGGCAAGCCGAGCGAATCAACGCGGACTACTTGCAGGCGGCCAAGCAGGCGTAAAGCCCAATGAAAAAAGGCGCTCCGATGGAGCGCCTTTTTTTTGGTTCTTCACGGATTTCCGGGAAATGCGGCCTTGATCTTAAGGAAGAAGTAGCTGCTGTCCCGGTAGCCGTAAGCCATGCGTTTCATGACCTTGATGCGGTTATTGATACCTTCGAGCTGGCCGGTATGCATCGGCCAGCGCATGCGGGCAAGGATGCCGCGCCAGTAAGGAGCCAGT
>Ga0196972_1000670_pt1 | contig 14403 bp, 12 predicted proteins | sample S1v_2013CmetaG_FD_148618 | JGI IMG/M metagenome (GOLD analysis project Ga0196972, IMG submission 148618) | Soil microbial communities from Anza Borrego desert, Southern California, United States - S1+v_20-13C | ecosystem: Environmental > Terrestrial > Soil > Desert | place: USA: California...
TGACTATCTTATATTCAGCCGCTAACTGTATATATCCTTTATCTGCGAAACTTATAAGGTAATCATCTTTGAACTCAGTAAAAGAAATCTGTTGCTCACCTGCAATGCTTGCTAATCCCAAAGCCTTAATGATTATATTAGCCATTTCAATTCTTGTAATGCTCTTTTCAGGTGAGTAATTCATGCCATATTCCACCTGACTTATTGCTCCTATACTGACTAGGGTTGTAACTTCGCCCCTAGCCCAATTAGTCGACATATCATTAAAGGCGTTCCCTTCAACCAAATCCAACTTTAGTGCCTTCCGAACTAACTTCGCAAATTCTGCTCTTGATATTGTATTGTTTGGTCTAAAAGTACCGTCAGAATAGCCATTGATAATATCAAGATTAACTAACGTATTCACTGTCTGTTTTGCCCAATTATTTTCCATGTCTGAAAATTCTGTAGTACCTTGTGCCGATACGCTTATTCCCAAGAGCATCATTAAAACTATAACCCAAGTAAATTGTCTTTTTAGATCTAACATCAATAACTCCCCCTAGATAGACGAATAAAAGATATATTCGATATATTTTTCCAAAACCCTTTGATATAAGATATCGAATAGTAGGTGGCTGCGTAAATTTGAATATACACCATTCTAATATAATCAATACTATATCGCTTTAGCTCTTACTATTAATCTATCTTTACCAATGTTAGTACATGTAAATAGAGTAACCCATCGCTCCCCTTGTGTATCATTTCTTATGACCTTTGAAATTGCTGTTTCGTCAACAACAAATATCTCAAACACTTTATAATTAACTCCTTCAATCGAAACAATATCCCCCTTTTGAACATGCTTCAGCTTGCCAAAAGCGAAACCATTCTTATAATTATGTCCAGCTATTACAAAATTGTTAATTTCATTTATCTGCCCTGCGTACGCTGTAATAGAGAGCTTCAGTGCTTCGTCTGTTGTCTTATTTAAGATGGGGTATTTTATATTTAAACTAGGAATTTCAAGTATACCTATTGGCTTATAAATGTCTGCAATGTTAGCATCAACTATAGCACTAGCATTTTCTTTAATATCATTCTTTTCCAAAGAAATGAGGCTATTTTCTAGGGGTAATGCTATTTCTCTATACTTAATCGCATTGTACCTTTCTAGTATTATATTTGCTTGCCTTTGTTGCAAAACAAGCCCCATTTTAGGAAGCATTATATATAACAGTAGTAATACACCGATATATAACACGAATATCACCTTTTTCTTCATACTATATCCTTTCTGAAAACATGTAATAGAGGCATTAAATATAAATCTAATGCCTCAACTTCATATTCCTTAATTATAGAATTTATCTCTTCTTCAAAAAGAAATACCATACACCAAGCAGCAAAAATACTATAAGCAGAGTAGTTTCCAACATTCCACTGTCGCCAGTTTTCGGCAGCTTTTTATTTACTATATCTGGTTGCTGCGGTTGCACATCTGGCTCTTCTGCTTTAACAGGAATACTAAGATCCTTCTTTTGTTCCACCACCCCCATAATTTCAGTGATATCTAAAATATCAGAGTCATTATTAGTCTCAATAGACTTCTCGTTGATGCATTCCTCATCTTTAATAATTAATTTCGGAGTAACTACAATATCCACTTCACGGTCTTTTACTTCTTCACTTAATATTAAAGGGGCATTAGTTTGATTAGTTAAAACTATATTCTCAGAAGAATTCATTGCTTTTAATATAATCTCAAACTTTGATACTTCTTGAAATCTAGAGTCTATAACTGTGATTGTATGTTCCCCTAGCTCAACATCCACAAATTCATATTCTCCATTCTCATTTGTGAATGTAACCCTTGGCATTGAATGCAATTCAACCCTAAGATTTTTAATAGGGTTGCCATATACATCTATTGCCCTTCCACTTACTCTTCCAAATTGTGTAGGCTGTTCAGTTTGAAGAGTATCTGGCTCTTCCTTTTGTTCAGGATCATTTTTCCTTATTTGCTTATACTGGAAATTAACAGTTTGTACAGGGCTACTCTCAGTGAGCACTACTACCTTCTTCTTGGAATCATTTAATTTGTATCCATCAAAGTTCCTTGCCATTACTTCAAACGAAATTAATTCAAGATTGTTCATAGTTTCTTGCTCGATGACATTGCTATCTTCATCTATGTACTGTATGGTTATAATACCTTTTGTAATAGGCATAGGTGTTTGGTCTGGAGTAGAATCGGTTATTGCCTGATACTTAAAGGTTACGATTTGATCTGAATTAGCCTCCGTCAACATAAGCGTCTTAGTATCAACATCATTAAACTTGTACCCTTCAAAAACCTTAGCTGTGACTGTGTGTGATCCTAATTGTAAATCTTTTATTACTTCTTCTTCGATAATGCTATTATTGCTATCTATATATTTAATAACAATGCTTCCCTTAACATTAGGTGTTTGTTGAGTGGTCTCATTTTTCTTATACTTTGCAATAAATGTTCTGTTTGTTAAACTTCCATCAGTAGAGTACTCTCCGTTAATAAAAGTATAGTTTTCAATTGTTGGTAAATCTAAAGCCCAAGGAGCATCAGCTATAAGCAACTCTTCAAATATTCTTTCGGCTAGAAATTCACCAGTTTCAATATCAACACAATTTACTAAAACCGTACATTTAGTGGGAGCAGCTGGTGTTAGATAAATATCTCTATTAATGAATTCAGGATAATCCTTTGGAGGGCTAATAGCGATGATATTATCTTCATAGCCTTCTGATTTCATCTCTAACTGATAGTATTTATAGTCCAAGTCCATATTAAAAGTGCCATTTGTAATTGCATAGGACTCGATTAAATTGTGAAGGAGATCATAAACATTCAAAACCCCACTATTAATATTCATTTCATTTTTAGAATCTATAATATTCCCTTTCAAAATATAATACGGTAAAAAAGGAGCTTGATAATAGTAAATTCGTTCCATCTGAAATTCTTCAATAGACTGCCTACAGCTTTTTCTTTCCGTAGTTATTATATATTTCTCGCCTGATTCAAGCCCATATATAAGGCGGTCTCCATTTGCTAGGTCTATAAATTCATATTCTTCGCATTGAGGATAGATTTCACTTCCATCAATGCTTACTTCATCTGTTGGCGTAATTCCTGTAAGCCAAAAGACTGGCTGCAGCTTTATATTTAGCATTTCATTTGAATTTGCGACATTGATATTTCCTATAGAAGTATAGTACGCATCAGAAGCAAAGCCGTAATCAACCTGATATTGATGCACTCCGTATTCAACGTTATTAAAAGTAGCTGTTCCCGTTGAATCAGTTTGAACCATTTGATAGGTTCCCAAGATTATTTTTGCTCCTTCTAAAGTATTATTGTTTTCATCTACAACATTGATCGTTACATCTCCATAACCCTCTAGAGCAAATACCCCAGTAGACATTAACATGCTGAATATAAAGCATATTACAAGAATGGTAAATATTTTTCCATTCATTTTCCAACCTCCTTATTTTATTGTCATTATTTATAAGTGAAGGTGAAAAGCTGAAAGAATTTGTAAAACCTAACAAGCGTGTAAAAGCTCATCTATTTGTAAAAGCCGGGTATTTAAAACTCTATATCCAATGTGTCTTCAAAAATATCATCCTCATATCTAAAGTTGAATGGTCTCGTGAAAATCTCTTTTTCAAACTCATTGTATTCGTAGTAGCCCCAAAGGTTAGCAATGCCTTCGCAGGCTGATAAGGGCATAGATAAAAACATCAGCTTTGCCCCCTTATTACTTTCAAATCCAACAGGCTTCTTAAATATCAGCTTGCCTTCCATTGGGAAGGTTGGGGGTACTCTCTTATCAGCTGGTATATTGGATAAAACACTTAAGACATCATTAAAGGTTATATCCCTATTATCCAGCATGAATTTCTCAAAATTTATCAACCCTACCCCATGAATTTCAGCTAGTGGCAGCATACCATTTGCCGTAGCAAGCTTTGTTTGAGCCGAGCTGAGGAAGATCATATCGTTGCCATATTCGGCGTTACTAATATCTTTCACTGTATATTTAATGTTGACAATGATTTCTTCCTCTGTAATTTCACTATTTAAGATCTCAATAGTATAATATTCATTATCATGTTCCACTTTAAGCTCTTGTGCTATAGGAACTGCTGTATCCACAGAGCCATTAGTTGCATAATCATTCTCTTTTGTTTCTGCCGCAGAAGTAGGAACTGCTTCCGATGAAAATTTAGCTTCACCTGCATTGGCAGATTTGCTATCACTCTTTTGCCCCGTTAGTTCATTTAGAAAAGCCTGCTTGTCCGCATCGACTTCGCTATTATACTTATTTTTTATATTTGAATAGTTACTATAGAATATCAATCCAGTTACTATTGTCAGGATTAATAGGATTATTATTTTATGTTTTGAAATGAGCTTTATAATGTCCCTTCCCATTCCACCTTGATTTTGCTTATCTTTATGCATCTTTGCATTCCCCCTTGATTTAGTGATTACTTACATCTTGAAGTGTTATAGTTATGTAGTCATCATCCTTTGGAGACTTCATCGTCTGAAGGCGAACAGCCATTTTCTTTTTTATGTTCTCGAAAATGTTCCTTACATCTCTGCCATTCCCGAAAGCATTATCACGTACGAGGTACATCGTTTCAAAGTGTCCTTCAAGCTGTTCCTTTGCTTGTGGTGATATAATAAAGCCCTCCTTTTTGGCCATACTTTCAAATATTTGCATCATTTCAGCTCCTGTGTAGTCCTCGAAATGTATCCTATTATTGAACCTGCTACTTAAGCCTGCATTAGAGCTAATAAATGTATCCATATCCGACGTATAGCCTGCAACTATAACCATGAGACTGTCTCTATAATCCTCCATTGCCTTAAGCAATGTATCTATAGCTTCCTGCCCAAAGTCATTATCCCCTTTACCGGTAAGTGTATATGCTTCATCAATAAATAAAATACCGCCAAGAGCTTGTTCGATAACATTCTTCATTTTAACAGCTGTCTGACCGACATATCCAGCTACTAAATCCTGTCTTGACACCTCAACAACATGACTTTTGGGCAGAATACCCATAGTCTTGTAGATATCCCCTAATATTCGAGCAACGGTGGTTTTCCCAGTACCTGGATTACCTGTAAATACGGAATGTAGGGATATTTTACTAATCTTATTCCCCATAGAATCCATCTGTTTGTTGTGTTGTGCAACAGCTATAAGTTCATTTACTTGCTTTTTGACAGCGTCCATACCAATGAATTTGCTTAATTCTTCAAGGGCTTCCTCCAAAGTTTTTTCGCTTTCTTTTGTGATATAGAAGTCATCTGCAATAAGTAAATCAAGATCGTCCCCCTTTAAGCTAAATTGATAGCACCTGCTGCCTTGCCTTTCTATCGCTTTTTCAATAATATTCCTTGCCAATCTGGCATTCCCCGATTTTTGTACCATTATATTTTCTTCTTTGATGGCTTGTAAAAGTGATTTGTGAGCTTTTTCATCCAGCAAACGATAACCTTTACTCCTAATCATTCTAGCTCCGATCTCTACAAGCTCGTTATTACTGTAATCCTCTACCTCCAGTTCGTATTTAAATCTGGATTTTAAGCCTGTATTTCGGTTCAAGAAATCAATCATTTCTTTCTTATAACCAGCCGCAATAAAAATTACATCCTTGTTTTCTTCTACAAACTTTACTATGGTATTTATAGCCTCTATACCTACAGAGTCTTGCTCATTTGTAACAAGTGAATATGCTTCATCCAAGAATACTATTACCCTATTTTGCCTCGCCACCTCTAGCAGATTTAAGGTTTTCTTTGTTGAGGCTCCTTGAACACCTTCTACATAATCTTGTTTATTAGATGAATACAAATCATCAGCATATCCTAAAGCAATAATTATTTTAGAAAGTATTCTCGCCAGTGTACTCTTTCCAGTCCCGGGGTTCCCTATCAGGACAACATTTCCGAAGTAGTCATCCTTTACGATTTTTCCTTGACGTTGACGTTCCAAACCATGAAGTTTGGAGTTTACAATATTTCTAATTTCTTTCTTGATAGACACCATGCCTACTTGGTTATCTAACTCAGCAAGAGCTTCCTTTAAAAGCGTGGGATTGTAGCCATGCTCAATAATGGCCGTCTGATGCTCTCCTATCAACTTTGTTAGCTGTTGTCGTGCATTTATTTTTTCTCCTTCGCTTGAACTTGAGCTCAACAAGCATTCCTTAAATGTTTTTACTTCATTTATGTTATTTGTGTTTTGAGTTAGTGGCCATTGTATTGCTTGTCCTATTGGTTGTTCCATAGACAAAGGTACCGTGTGTGTTATAGCTTCAGTATATTTATCTATTGTGTTTGCAGCGTAAAGACCCAGTTTGTTAATGTCATAAAGATAATAAACGACTCTGCCAATAAAGGATACTAAGAATACTGCTATAAGTACCATAATAAAGCTAAACATTAAGCTTCCTCCTTTTCTGACTGCTTTATTTTTTTTGCCAACCATTTTGCAGTTTTTATAGCAGGAACTTTTGTAATCTGGAACATGGTCTTGAAAAGAAACGTATATAGTTTAATGATTACTCCCATGACCCAACCAATTAAATAAGCTATATATTCCATGTTGTTTTCACCTCTTTAAAAATCAAAATCTATTTCAAAACTACCTTCACTCGTTGATCTGTCTTCGCTATCGGTTTCATTTTCAAATTCCACCTTTTCAGCCTCCACAAACCATACATTCTTTTTGTTTTCTTTTATGTCATTACCATCAGTTACCTCATAAGTAAGCTCACGCTCTTCTTCGTCTGTCACAGAAATAATATCTCCATATTCCTTCCAGTTCTTTAAGTAGCATAGGGAAACTAGCTTGCGATTTTCCTTATACTCAACAAGTCTCTCTTTTCTTCGTGCCACATTTATTAATGCAACGTGTTCTGGCATTTCGGTTTTAAACTGCTCATAACGAATTCTGTCTTTGTCCTCGGTCGTGATGCTTGTATTTAAGGCAACATTGCTCTTCTTAGCTTTTATAGTACCTCCTGTAACATCGATTCCACCTTTTAGTGCGGTCTCATTTATCGATTTTGTGACTTTTTCCTTTTCATACTTACCCGCCGTTTTAACCATATCCTCAAGGGTTTTATTATCATCAGACCCAAGCCATATTTTGTTATTTATATTTTGGAGGATTGACTCAACAGTATTAGAATCCATCTTCGCATAAAGTGATTGGTAGCTCTGCGTTGCAAAGATTCCACAAGTATTTGATTGTCGGGCTACAGAAAGCCAATCACCCCAGCTTGGGGACATCATAAAGTGTACCTCATCGCAAATAAAAGCTAGCGGTCTTATAACATTGAGATTGGTAACAGGCTTTATCCTTTCAAGACTGGTCTTCTGGAAATCCAGGGCTAAATATGAGGCAACGAAAGGAGCTAGGGCTGGATATGTTGCAGAATCCATTGCAAGGCAAACAATTAAACCTTTATTTATCATTTCTTCAAAGCCAAAAAAGTTTAGATCTTCTTCATTACAAGAAAATGTATCTTCAATATTTTTTTCTTGTAGAAAGGAATTAATCATCGGCTGGATTGTTTGTTCAACTATTTTCATTACCTTAGCTGCTTCGTCTCTTCCTTCGTCTATTTCAATTTCAAAGTAGGTAAGTACTTTTTTATAATCGTATTCTTCAGCTGCCGTCAGCAAGCCATCGTCGTATTTCTCACTTATCTCTGCGAGCAGTTGGTTATGCTGCTTACCACGAATAATCCGATCTATAATCTTAAAATTCACATATCCCGAATGCAGCCTTGCAAGCCTTATAGCGTTCTCTATAAATGCCTTTCCTTGCGCTTCCCAAAATGCATTGTCTCCGTTTTTTGAATTGCCGTCTCTAGCTCTGGCGATTTCTATTACTCTATTTGCCAGCTCCCCTGCCATCATATTGGGCTTGTGTAAAGGGTTATACTTCGTTTTACTACCAAGTGTCAGTATCTTCACATCGCCAAGCCTTCCAGCCATTTTTGCGAAGTCTAGGACTTGCTTGTAGTAATCCCCTTTTACGTCCAAAACCAACATCCCTGTTTTTTTATCTGGATTATCAGGCATAAACTCCATGAGCTGTCTTGTAATGGGGTACAGTGAGCTAAAAGTTTTGCCCGTACCTGTTGTGCCTGTTGTTAACACATGCGTCCTCACCCCCTCCCAGTCTATCCACGCCAACTGAGGTTTATATTTAAGCTTTTTAAGTCTAAAAGGGAAGTGTATTTCCCCTAAAATAACGCTTGGCATTTCACCTATTTCTGTTCCATTTGCGTGCTTACTTTTTACAAAGCTAGTAGGTACTTTCGTAGGAGTCTCAATAATGTCATCCTGTTTCACATCAATTTCAAACTTGCCAGCTTCCTTCTTAGTCTTTAAGTAAATATTGTAAAACCACACCGAAATTCCTATAGAGCCAAAGAAAACTGTTGCAATGGAATACAGATAAACTGCCTTGTAGCCTTCTGCATTTGCTATGTATAATTGCCACAGGCTCTTGCTGATTTTGGATACTTTTGCGGCATCGACTGTCCCCGCGAGCTCTATCAGCTTGTCCGCTGGATTCGAAGTAAAAAACATACTCAGTAAATTCCTTATGCCATCCTCGATATTCCATCCGTCAAATGACAAGACGTTAAGCGTCTTATGCACAATTGCATAAAGAATTGGAATTAATATAAGAGATGTGATCACAGTAAAATACTTAATATCCGTGAGCATTTCTATTGCATTTTGCTTGAATGATAGCCTGTATCGCATGTCTTTAGGGTGCTCATTCATCTCCCTATATTCTTTTGCTATATTTTGGAGGTCACTTTTAACACTCATTAAATCACCGTCTCTTTATTTTTTTCACTTACTTTTGTGTTACTTTTACTTCTATCCTTTTTCCAATCTTTGAACTCCTTTGCATAAAATATCTGCTTGATTGCTTCTTCGATGATATAATCTATATCATCTTCTCCGATAAAGTCTTGATACAGCTTTAGTTCTTGCAGTACATCCAAACTTAGCTGTACCTTTATCCTCGTAGTTTCTGTTTTTGACTTTGGTTTAATAACTTTTACCATGTTCCAATTCTCCTTTCTTTTTTAACATAATTATTGAATTTTAATTCTATAAATACTCTGATGGCTTCAAAGATGCTTATTCTAAACTGCTCATAATATTTAACTCATCTAAATACTCATATTCTGATATTTTTTTGAGCTCTCGTAATGTACTTGAAAAGTAAAATATTATTTGATTGACAAATTAGATATTTCATCTTCGTTAATATAAAATATACCTTGAATATTACTTATTGGAACAAATACAAACCCATCACCATTTAAACCACAAACATAAAAGGAAATTCCATTTGCGCACAAATTTGCTATACACAGAGAACTCATGTCATAATTTCTTTCTAACTCTTTTAGAGTAAGATATATTGTTTCATTACTAAGTTGAATTAACAATTTTCTCGACTGGACAAAATTTTTCTTAATAACGTCAGAATCACTATATAAACCAATTTCTCGAAGAAATTTATTGGTTAGAATCTGTTCCTCATGTCTGTGTACGGACAATTCGCATATTATTCTATAATTCATTTTTACCTCCAATGGTAATGAAAAATATTGATACATCATTACACCCTATCAATTTAGATTATTGTCCTGCTGCAATGTACGAAAACGATTTACTATCATAGTTCAACTTTGAAAGAGTCTCCACCATATAATCAAACGAAACAGTAATTTCATCTTCTGGCTTTATAAAACACAACTTATACTTATCTCTTTCAGTTTTGTCTTTTAAATCTATACTTTTTAAGGCATTTACGACTTCATCATTTGACCAACCTTGTACTAGTCGTTGATCAAACAAAGTATCAATTTTGATATTAGAGATATCAGAATCCATTAAAGCCTTTTCTAGGCTCTGGAACAGCACCATTATTTGACCATTTTTAAATATCACCTTTTCATCCTCCGAAAAAATAGGTTCATAGTCAAAATAAAACATATCTAAATGCATTACTTTAATCATTTATTTTTCTCCTTTTAAGTTTAAGTGATTATATTGCAATCTAATTGTTCGGAATAAGTTCTAAAAATTTGTATTCAATATATTATCTAGTTGGTTCAGCGATTCATTAATATTTAGTTTTAGCGTTGTATCTAAAACCTTAAAATTATCAGGGCTTTTAATGTCAAGTATGTTGTCTAACTTTTGAGTTCGCAACATTTGGTTGTTGTATAAAGTTAATTCTAAAGCCCCAATGCTAAATAGAAGTATTAAAAAAGTAATTGCAAAGATTAGGACATTTTTTTGAAATTTATTAAATACCATTGTCATACCCCCTATTTTTGTATCAGTTTCTTACACACTGAATTCTAGATGCTTTCCTCTTGACCCACTCTCCTTTTACAAAAGATATTTTCCTCACACTTACACCTACTTCAAATGTAGACTTGTCGTTCTTGTTAAATAGCAATTATTTTGTTTTATCAAAGTTCTTTTTCAAATAGCCCTCCTTTTTTTGCGTACGCATTTTTGAAAATAAAAAACGGAGCAAATACAAAAAGTTCGAAATTCTTCGAACATGCGTATAAGCTCCGTTATATCCATTACTGGATTAACTTAATTAATTTGTAAAAGCACAGTTGCATCAATTTGCGAAGCAACCTAAAGATATAAAATGTGTAAAATTCTTAGGTAATAACCTTAATTATATTATACTATAATAACGCAATATATTTCAACAGTTTATTACATATTTTCATTATTTATTCATTTCTGGATTATATTTCGTTATTCAGACGCCCTATAGATTAATAAGAAAAGCTTGACTTTTCTTGAGATTAATCATGGGCGTCTGCTCCGCTCTCGTGCCTTACTCTAGTCCGCAGGTTACGCCAAAGTTTAAGAAAAATAAGTATGTAGTAAGGTTGAAAACAAAGGCTTTTTTTATTTTCTTTTTCCTTAACAGAAGCCTTAAGATTATGGAAAAGCTAGCCTTAACAGAAATTCTGCCGTTAAGGCTGAAAAAACTACTTATTAGAAAAAGTGTAGAAGGTCTTTTTAACGCAATATGGTGCAATCGGTAGATGCAGTTTCTTCTTGTCTAGACTATTTCCGTTTTCATCAGAGGGAGTAAAATTAATATGGTTGTAGTAGTTAAGTACTATAATATCTTTTAAAAATCCTATTGCTGTTTTGAAGCCTGCTTCGCCTTCCTTTTGGAGAATCTCTTTAACGAAATCCTGTAACAATTTTATTGGCTTATTGTTATAGAACTCTATCCTTTCTTGCTGGTGAGGCTCTAATTTTTCGAGTTTCTTTTGTGATAAATCAGACTCGATTTTCTTCTTTGTTTCTCCTTTCTCAAATGCTTCAATTAGTTTAAGAACTTGCTCTTGATTATCCTTGCCTTCGAGATACTTTTTTTGTACCCCTATGTAGGTCTTTACAAGTATTTCGTCAACCGACTTTGCATTACCAGAGGTAACTTTATTGCCTAACCTGAATGTATTTGCAGCCTCAATAGCTGCTATTTTCTTATATAACTCCGCTCTCTTTTTGTTGTCTGCAACAAACAAAAAACCAACTTTCGCTTTGCCTTCTTCTATAATTTTCCTATAGTTTTCTAATAAGATTCTCACTTGCGCTGTAATCGAAGAAGGATGATCCTTGTCAATGTAAACAAATATAATATCAGCATCAATATTAAATAAAAACTTCGGCTTTTCAGTCAGATTTGATGCATCAATGATCATCTCCTCAACCTGTATTGTTTCATCATAAATTTGTTTATGAATGTTGTAGTTTTTCTTACTTGGAAAGCTATTTTCGTTGTACCCCTTTTCCATAAGAAACTGAATTTTTTCTCTAACGTCAAATATTATGGAATCGTATATTTCTGCGGAATTTTCTACAACAAATAGCCCTTTGATCAGACCTCTTTTTATATAGCTTTTGTTGTGTTTCTTACGATAGTAGCTATCGGGATTATTCATCATTTTGCAAGCCCTGCCAGTCACTTGGTAAGTGACTGGCTCGTTAGTACTATTACTATCTAAAAGGTGTTCTTTTAAATAACCCAGATCAACAATTTTTTTAAGTCTCTCCCAGTTGGATTGATTTGATATATCGCTAAACAATGTATTCATATGAAGCTGCGAAAAGTATCCTCCGCAGTTGAAAATTACTTCGATAGTCCTTCTATCCTTCTCATTTAACTGATCTATTCTTGATTTAACTACTACCACTTAAACCCCTCCTTTATCTCAAAAGAAAGACATTTCTTAACACATATTTCAGTATCTTTGTCCGCTGTTTTTCACTATTAGTAGCCCAAAGTTGATTCGGAATATTTGCAACTTTTTCCTTTATTTCATCCTCCGTATAGCTACCCATATCTACCTCAATATTCACAGTGCTTATATCCCCTGTTTCAATATCGGAAACAACAACTTGACAGTCAGAAAACATCACTTGTAATCGTCCAGTGCTTATGTCATTACGGAGGTTTTCGCCCTTTTCTGTGATAGTATATTTTCCATCTACCTTCCTTATAAATCCTTTACTTTCAAGTGCTTCAAATGTCTTGTCAAAGCTCTGCAATTTCTTGTTTATGAATCCTTCTTTCGAATACTGATTTCGCACTTCATCTTCGTATGCTTTTCTGCTAATCTCAATATGTTCAGCGGCTTTATCAAGGATGTAAACTGAAGCAACTCCAATTCCTATATTCTCATATTCTTTAGCTAAAATGCTCTGTTGCAAGCTCTTCATCTGTCTATCTGAATATGTTATTTCAAGCTTTTTATTTTCACTTGCAAGCTGCGATTCAAGATGTTTTATTGTGTCATAAATATAAAGATCGTGAGCTAGTTCCCCTTCCTTATTAAGTTTGCTCTTAGTCGCTATCCTATCTTTCCCTGTGTTAATTTCAGCCACAGCTCTGCCCTTCGTTGTTAAGGCAATTACAGTCTGTTCGCCCATGCCTTTTAGGTCATATTTTTCTGCCACAATGAGCTTCTTCCTTTTCAAATCAGCCAAGTCGATAATATATAAATCAGATTTACCACCATATATATATTTGATTATTTGTACTTCCGTAAGCTGGCCAAAGCTTCCTATATCAGCAATTGTTGCATCCTGTTCTCTATTTAGCCTTATGCTTCTCTCATTGCCTTTTAAACTATTTTTTTCTAACTCAACGGTTGCCCTGTCAATGTAAGATTCGTCAAGCTTATATGTGCCATTTTCAAGCTTTTCTACAAAGCTTAAATCGTTCTCAACAAAGGTTTCAAGCCTTTTTACAGCAGACTGATATTTACTTTCTATCTGCTCTGTTGTCCACCTATAAGATTTTCCACCAGCCCCTACAAAGTCATTATTTTTAAAATATGCTGTGTAGTGCTCCTTCGAAAATACTCCGTTTTCATCCACAGCAACTACAATGTTGGAATAATCAAATGATGTAAATTTCACTTCATCCTTCTGCTTCTCTATAGACTTTGGAAACTCAATAATAGGCTTCTCTTTACCCTCTAGAAAGGCTCTTTCAGCCATAAGTCCACGTTCGGTTATTGTAATATTCCCATCGGCAGCCTTTGCGATTATTCCCGCAGCGAGCATTGTATTGACCCGTTTAAATAAGTATGAGTTTGTTACTTCATCCCTGTTCTCGTTCTTATACTCGTCAAGATTAAATTTTCCCTTAACCTCAATTTCCTGCCTAATTGCAGGGAACCATTTTTCGTAATCATGTTTAGTAAACTCAAACCTGTTGTAGTTCTCAATGCTGCGGTGTTCTAACTGTTTCTCCATAAAAGACTTTTCTGCCTCTTCTCCACGTTCCGTAATGATGATATTTCCGTTCCTATCTATTTTTATAAGACCTGCATTTTCCATCGTTTTAAGCCGCTTGAGCATAAACTTATCAGTTTTATCAAGATTAGACTCTTTGACATCATCCTTGCCATGCTTTTCCGTTTTGTACTCATTAAGGTTAAAACAACCTTTTGACTCTATCTGATCTCTACAAATATTGAGATATTTAGCATCAGAATACCTGAATTCAAAGTTCTCATAATTTCTATCAATCTGTTCTTTTAGAGTCTCAAAGCCCTTCTCCCTCATACTCTTTTCAAATTCATCTGTAACCTCATATTTTCCGTCCTCAGACTTGTTTATATATCCGCATTTAACCAGTTTCTCAATTCTGCCTTCGACTATCTTTGATCTTTCCTGATTGGTTGAAAATCTTGTCATATCAACGATCCTATTGTTATTCAAGGCATTCGCTAGAACATCCTTATCCATCTTAGCCGAGGTTA
>Ga0196972_1000671_pt1 | contig 14345 bp, 13 predicted proteins | sample S1v_2013CmetaG_FD_148618 | JGI IMG/M metagenome (GOLD analysis project Ga0196972, IMG submission 148618) | Soil microbial communities from Anza Borrego desert, Southern California, United States - S1+v_20-13C | ecosystem: Environmental > Terrestrial > Soil > Desert | place: USA: California...
GCCCAGAAATGCAGGATTTTTGCAGTCGACCCTAGCAATCCTCGTGCTGGCTGGGCATGCGGATCGGTGACCGGTTTCGATCCAGAGCTACGTTGCGGCCCAGGCTTCAGGTGCCGGTATTCGATACGGCGGAAGGCCTGGGCCATTTCGCGCATATAGCACTCAATGACTGAGCTCTTGCCGCTGCCGTCCGGACCAAGAAACACGATATGCAGCCCGGTTGGCTGCTGGATACGGGTGAGCTTGCGTTGCAATTCGTCCAATGTCTGCTGTACTCGAGTCTTCCAGGGTATTTTTACTGCCCGCTCATGCAGCATTTCCCGGATGTGCGGCAGTGCTGCTTGTAGCGATGTCCATACGGGATCATCAAACTTACGTTGAATGCATACCGCAGCCTGGATCAGGCTTGCCTCCGTGGTCGGCAGCAGACTATGCAGACGAGCGCTACAGCCACGCGGGTCTTCTGCAAAGCGTGCAATGAGCTGATCAGCTTGATCTGCTGACAGGTTCATCTTGTCCAGCTTCTTGATCAGGTAATAGATGAAGGCGTCAGGCGCTGAAGGAATCCAGAACCCCTTGGGGTGGCGGCGGCGGTTTTTGAGGATATCCACAGAGCTGAGCCAGAAGCGGTTACTGCGCTTGTAATCGCAGCTGGAATCGGGATGCAGATAGGACAGGGTTGGCCCATTTTGCTGGGCCAGCACAAAGTAAGTGGCTGTAGTCTCATGCTGCAGCGACTGCACCAGATGCGCACCGCCATCCTCTGCCGTTTCTGCAATCAAAGAAGGTAACCGGCTGCTCCATGATGAGTGGATCATGAAATCCACGTCGGACGAAATATTGTCCGGATAGCCGTCATAGCCCGCCAGAATGCAATAGGGCATTCCTACACTTTCGAATTTCTGGATAAGCTTTTTAAACAGCTCGCTGTTGTTGGGCATGAGGTATTGCTTCCATAAATCGAGGTTGTGGCATCCATTCGGCACGCTTGCGCAGCAGCTCCAGGTAGGCATGCACGACTGGGTGGCGCGGCGCGAGGTAACCGGAAACCGTGGTGTAGAACGTCAGTGTGTCCAGCAGGTAATGCAGGGCCAGCGGACCACAGGCCTCGGCAACGCCGCTATCTTCACCGTATACGGTACGGGCAAAGGTGGCTACATCTGAAAGTAGGGTAGGCATGCCGCTGGCTCCCATGGACCAGCGTCTGAGCACACGTTGAATCAGGTGGAAATGCAGGAAATCCTGAATGGGATTGCCGCTTTCTTCCGCATACTCCCAGTCAAAGACATACAGGTGCTGTTCAGCAACCCGCACATTCCATGGCGCAAAATCGCTGTGCAGCAAACAGGTGGGGAGCCATTGCGGACCGATGTCGCGTTCCACTTCTTCCATGACTGTCTGTAATAGGTCCTGGTATTGGGCGTCCATGAGCGGAACAGCTTGCTGCATCCGTTCACGTAGTCGCTGATGCGCACCGGTATGTAGCCATGAGGTAAGTTCCGGACGATATTCCGCCAATAACTGCAAAAAGTGCCGATGTCGACGGTCGAAGCCCCGTGAGGACACCCCTTTTGGCAGTGCCTGCATACTTAGATAGTTACGCCCGCAAGCGAGCGTGCCTTCGCTAAGCAAGCGAGGCAGGAAGGGCGAGATTTCCGGCACCTTGCCCAAGGTGTTGAGCCAATAGGATTCACGTGCGATGGCTGGGTTGGCACTCTTGTTAAGCGCTACCTTGGTAACCTTGTCCAGGTTGTCATTGTCGCTAGGGCAGAACAAGGTCAGTTTCTGCAGGGGGCCAGGAAAGCCCATATACATTGCAGGACAGGGCGAGCCCTCATCACCAGCCAGGCTGACCGGGAATTCATTGAGGTGTAGAGTGGGTAACAATCCAAGTTGCGGTAAGGCATCATCGACTATCAGCGCTGCCTTTCCCCATAGCCGTAATAGCGGATTGCGAATGAAAAAGCTGATGGCATGCTGTGCTGCGGTAGTGTCGGTTGAAACGAGCAGGGGCTGGTTGCGCTGGGCATAGAGTACCTTCCAGGCCATGCGACGGCTCCTGGATTCAGCATCTGCCAGAGTTTCCAGCTGATAGCGTAGCTGCGCAATGCTCATACAGCTCCTTCTTGAATACGGTAGCGCTTGAGTGCATTCACTAACTGCTCTGGTACTCGTGCGCTATAACCGCCTGTTGCCAACTTGCAGAGCACACGTTCCGTGCGGCCCAAAACGCGCAGCGCAGGCCATAAGGCGCGCATGGGTATGCTGGCACGTTGCCGGATTTCATCGTACTCCTCCAGGCTGCGCCCGTGCATGGCGCGAGTTTTCTGCTCTGGGTAGTACCGCATACACGAGAGATAGGCCGGGATATGGGCAATCCGCGTGTGCTGGGAAAAGCGTTCCCACAGGTCGGCATCCATGGCGAGATTGAAGCGGGCATCGAGACCGCCCACCTTTTCATACAGGCTGCGACGCCAGAACATGGACGGTTGCGAGATATAGTTGTGGTCGAACAGGAAGGCCAGCCGGCGGAATCCCATTTCCTTCTTGGGCCGGATGAAGTTGCCTTCGCCGTCTATCCATAGCGAATCGCCATAGACGGCGTCCACCTCGGGGTGTTCTTCAAAATAACGGGTCACCAGCTCCAGCGCCCCGGGCAGCAGCAGATCGTCAGAGCAAAGCCAACCCATGATGTCGCCGGTGGCCTTGTTGAAGCCCTTGATGAGCGCATCGGTCTGGCCTTTGTCCTTCTCCGATACCCAGAAATAGAGCCTATCCTGGTAGCGCTGGATGACCTCCACACTGTTGTCCTTGGAGCCGCCGTCCATGACGATGTACTCGACATTGGCGTTCTCTTGCTCCAGCACCGATCGCATGGTGGCATCGAGATAACGTCCCTGCTGGTAGGAGCAGGTGACAATGCTGATTTTCAGCCTATGATCAGACTTTTTTTGCAAGCTGGTATCCATGGTTTTTCCTGTTTTTGTAATATGGGACAAGCGCCAGTTTCTGACCGAGTTCGCGTCTTAACTTGGGTGCATCTACCGCATTACGGCCAAAATACAGCGCCATGCCTAGTAACATGCCGATCTGGGCCCAGTGCAGCAGGGCTTTTGCTGGCTGCAGCAGAATGGGATTGAAGGCGTAGACGATGATGCCGGCCAGACTCATGCAGGCGAAGGTATGGACAGAGGCATGTATGTCATCCTGTACCCGGCCCCGTAAAGCATGGCGCAGTGAAATGCGGCCAATGCGGATGTAGCCCCATAGCCATAACATAAGGGCAATCACGCCGCCTTGCGCTGCCAGATCCAGAACATCGCTGTGGGTGGCCAACACGCCACGTGCTGCCAGAATCTGGAAACCGGTAAATCGCTTAGTCGCGGGATCGGTGAAGCCGGACCCCCAGATGGGTGATTCGAGGAAACTGTTCCATGCCTGTTCGTACGTCAGCATCCGGTACTGAGGATTGCCGGAGGGTAGCCACTCACCGCGCTGGTAGGCGAGGAAGCCATAGGCCGCAATCCCGGCCACAGCAATGACGATGACCCACAGCATGGTCCAGAACTTGAAGCCCGTGCTTTCCTTGAAACGGAACCGCCATTCCACCACCCAGATGTAGAGCAGGGTCAGAACAAGTACCAGGAATCCGGTGTTTTTCTGAAACACCAAGCCCGCCATCAAGAAGAACAGAACCCAGAAGGCTCTCCAATGACGGTTGCCGGGGCGCAAGGCAAAATACACGGCGAGCGGGATGATCATGGCCTCCAGTTCGTGGTAATTCACTTGCGGCCAGCCCAGCGGCAACATGCGTATGGTCATGAAAATACCGGCCACCACTGCGCCTGACAAATAAGCACGGATTAGTGTCTCCCGGGCAGGCGATAGCATCGTCATGCGCGCAACGAGTACCGTGAACAGCATATAGAGCCCGACGATGATGAAGGTGTTGTTATTGCCCACATACTTGCGGGTATACCAGCTGCCGATCATGATCCAACTTCCCAGCAGTACCAGCGGTAATGCTGCCTTCAATATCTGCCAGTATTTTGGCTTGCCTAGGCCAGGCTCGCGCCCTGGGAATAACCAGACGCCGATGTTGGCCAGGATAATCCCTCCCACGCACAGGAATAGCGGTATATGCTTGGTGATCCCAATCTTGTCCAGCCGCCAGAAGAAGGGATCAGAGACGTAGAATAGGGCCAGCCAAAAGCCTCCCAGCAGAAAATAGTCGGACATGGATAGCCGAGGCCGCGTATCTTTCTTGGCATACAGTGGCTTGAATTTGAGCGGCTGAAAGGGCGATTGCATTGTGTGGCTTGTTGTCATGATGCCATCCTCGTCCAGTGTTTCATTTAGCAAGTCTTATCACGCGGCCATTGCCGCTGGAATTACCCTGCGGTGCTTGAGGCGCAGGGTTGAGAATACGGTTGGCGCCTACTACCGTTGCCCCTGGAGGCACATCTCGCGTGACCACAGCATTGGCGCCGACGACGGCATGACGGCCAATGCGCACGTTGCCTAGCACCTTGGCGCCGGCACCGATATACACGTCATCCTCAATGATAGGTGCCTCATTGACACCTAACCGCCGACCCCCTAGCGTGACCTGCTGCATGATGACCACGCGCTGGCCAATCTGCGTCTTTGAATGAATGATGATGCCGTAAGGGTGCGGCATGAAGACCTCACGATTGCGGAGGTCGCAGAAGATGTCGCAATTGAGCAGCAGCTTGTAGATGCGTCCGACCAACGGCACATAGTGCCGGCAAAAGAACAGCAGCAGCTTGGCTGCGCCGGGATTGCTGCTGGGTTTGCCAAGGTCGCTCATACGATGCTCCTTAGGCGGCGCGGCGGCGCTTGGCTTGTGTCTGTCCGGCCCATCATGGCGTGCACGTCTTGCACATGCCAGTCGCGGTTCATGAAGCCGGGCGCCAATGCCTGCAGCTGCTGATTGTCCAGGTCCCACCAGCGCCATTCAAGCAGGGCATTGATGGTTTCCTCATCGAAGCGGTAGCGGATGACGCGTGCCGGCACACCGCCGACAATGGCATAGGGTGGCACATCCTTGTTAACGACGGCGCCGGCGGCGATGATGGCCCCATCGCCGACGCTGACGCCGTCCAGCACAATGCTGCCAGCCCCTATCCACACGTCATTGCCGACCTTCACGTGTGGCAGCTCCTCGATCATGTCAGTCTGCGAAAAGGTGTCGCCTGCTTGTAGTCGCGCTGAGTAAAACGCAGGATGCGTGGATAGCCTGTCTACTGGATGGCTGCCCAGACCGCCCAACAGCACGTTGGGTCCTATGCTAGTAAAGGCGCCGATATCGGCAAAACCAATGCGGCTCACTTCGGCCACGTAAGTCATACGGCCCAATGTCGTGTTGCGCAGATAAGCACGGCGGTAGATACGGTTGTGGCTAGAGAATTTGCAGTCTGGCGACGCATAACTCCAGAAGCTGGCCCAGAACCCCGGCAGAGCACGTGCCAAGCGCTGTCTGCGCAGGACGGCCCACTGCAGCCGGTCAATGATCTCCATTATGCTTTTCCTCCCGCACTTACTTTTTTGAATTGGTTGTCATCGAAATCGAAGTTCGGCGCTTCTTTTTCCTGCCGCAGAGAAATGGCCAGCTTGCGTGCTGACCATGCCGAATACAGCAAGCTGATGCTGACGCCACCCAGCAAGGCAAACATGAGCCCTGTTGCATGGTAGGTATCCACCGTGAAGGTTGCGATGGCAATCGAACACGCGGCAAGGATGATGCCGGAGCGCAGGATGATGCCCGTGGCCTTGACCGTGCGCAGGAAGAAAAAGGTCTGCCGCAGGTAGAACTGGATGAAGATATAAAGCGCTTGCCAGTACACTAGCGAGGCAAACGCTACATAACTCTCACCATAAAGCAGACCCATGAGCGGTACGGCAAAAACCGACAGCAGGATCAGAACAGGCGCGAGCAGCACTGTGCCCCACAGGGTAATCTTCCACAGGTAACGCGACAACGCATCCAGCCCTGAATTGCCGTAACGGCGGGCCGCAGCTACCGGGATCAGGTTGTCCATGGCCAGGAACAGGATATTGATCGGCCCGACGATATTCTGTGTGGCGCGTACACCACCAACAGCATGGGTACCTACCAGGCTGGCTCCCACCATAAACACGCCTTGCGAACCCAGCCACTGGAACTGCCATGCCACCAGATAATCGCGTCCGGTACGCCAGCCTTCGCGCAAGACATCTCGGGCATGAGCAAACACGGGCCTGAGGGAATGGGTGAGGAAACCGGCGCAGAAGGAAGTCAGAGACGCGCCGGCGATGATCCAGAAACCGGTCGCCACATCCAAGCGCCCCATGACAAAGGCCACTCCCAGCAGCGTGACCTGGCCGCCGTAGCTGATGATGTCGATGAACAAGGCTGCACGCGCTTTTTCATGCACAAAGTAGTAGCGGCGCTGCCAGTCCTGCAGTTGGAAGGCAAGCATGGCGCAGACGACAGCCATTACCGTCATGGAGTCGAGTCCTGCCATGTGAATCAATCCCAGCACATGCGCGCCCACTGCCAGCAGGCTGACAGCCAGGCCCAGCATGAACCCAAGGATGAGCTGCATGGCAAATACGCCCTGCAGGTATTTGCGGCGCTCCTGATCAACCAGTTGCGGTGCCGCGCTCATCATAGGCTGGAATATCAGAGCCCCCTGGAATGAGTTGACATACAGCATCACCGATTGCAGCAATACGAATACCCCGAATGCTTCCGGTCCCAGGAACCGCGCGAGCAGTATCCCGATGATGAAATTGCTGCCGCTAACTACTGATTGATCAAGGAAAGCCCAGTTCGCATGCCGATGACGGCTAATTAATGATCCGAGCTTGCCCATGATGTTTTGCCATTTTTCTTGTAGTCAAACGATGTCATACCCTGAGCTCAGCAGACGGACGCGGTGCGTGGATTTGCGGCTGAGTCGCCGTGCGCCGATCTGCAACATAAGCGCGATACGTAGCGGCGATGCCAGCTCGTAGCGGAATTTTTGCCTGCCAACCGAGCTCAGCCATTTTGGAAACGTCCAGCAGCTTGCGCGGCGTGCCATCAGGCTTGCTACTGTCGAACACGATATTCCCAGAGTAGCCCACCACTTTCATGATGATTTCCGCCAGCTGACGAATGCTGACTTCCGAGCCGGTGCCTACGTTGTAAAGGCCAGGCGCAATGTCACGTTCCATGGCAAAGACGCAGGCATCTGCCATGTCATCGACATGCAGAAACTCGCGCATGGGCTTGCCGCTGCCCCAAACCGTGATGGATGGCTCACCCTTGAGCATGGCTTCATGCGTCTTGCGCAGCAGGGCAGGCAGCACATGGCTGGTGTTGAGGTCGTAGTTGTCATTGGGCCCGTAAAGATTGGTCGGCATGAGGCTCAGATAACGGGTGCCGTATTGGTCGTTATAGGCTTCGCACATCTTGATACCGGCGATCTTGGCTAACGCATAAGGCTCGTTGGTGTGTTCCAGTGCGCTCGTCAGCAGATACTCTTCCCTGATCGGCTGTGGGCAATCACGCGGATAAACGCAGGAAGAGCCCAGGAACAGCATGCGCTTGACGCCGGCCATGAAGGCGCCATGCACCAGGTTGGCCTCGATCATGAGGTTCTGGTAGATAAAGTCAGCCCGATAGGTATTGTTGGCGTGAATGCCGCCCACCTTCGCCGCTGCGACGAAAATATAATCGGGCTGTTCGTAGGCCAAGAATTCATGTACGGCGCGCTGGTCCAGCAGGTCCAGCTCGTCATGGCTGCGCATGAGGATATTGTCATAACCGGCAGCACCCAACCGGCGCACGATGGCTGAGCCGACCATGCCGCGATGACCGGCGACGTAAATCTTGGAATCTTTACTGATGACCATGACGGTCTCCTTCAAATAATTCGGTTACTCGTGGTGTTGCTATTCGTGATGTTCCAGGGCGCGGTAGCCGTGACGCTTGATCAGGCTGTCCCGTTCGGCGCTCTTGAGGTCTTCGCGTACCATTTCGCTGACCATTTCCTTGAACGTGATCCTGGGTTCCCAGCCCAGCTTGGCCTTGGCATTGCTGGGGTCGCCCAGCAGCGTCTCGACTTCAGTGGGGCGGAAGTAACGTGGGTCCACTTGCACAATGCAGTTGCCATCTTGGTCATAGCCTTTCTCGTCGACGCCTTCACCCTTCCATGACATGTAGATATCGAGCTCGGCAGCGGCAGCTTCTACAAACTGGCGTACGCTGTACTGCTTACCGGTAGCAATCACGAAGTCTTCGGGTTTCTCTTGTTGCAGCATGAGCCACTGCATTTCGACGTAGTCCTTGGCATGGCCCCAGTCGCGCAGTGCATTGAGGTTGCCGAGGTACAGGCATTCCTGCAGGCCAAGTTTGATGCGGGCCATGGCACGGGTGATCTTGCGCGTAACGAAGGTTTCGCCGCGGCGCGGTGATTCATGGTTGAACAGCACGCCGTTACAGGCATACATGCCGTAGGCCTCGCGGTAGTTAACCGTGATCCAGTAGGCGTAGAGCTTAGCAGCAGCGTAGGGGCTGCGCGGGTAGAAGGGGGTGGTTTCCTTCTGTGGAATTTCCTGCACCAGGCCATAAAGTTCGGAAGTGGATGCCTGGTAGAACTTGGTCTTCTTCTGCAGACCCAGAATGCGCATCGCTTCAAGTATCCGCAGCGTACCCAGGCCATCGGCATTAGCCGTGTATTCGGGTTCTTCGAACGACACCGCAACGTGTGATTGCGCAGCCAGGTTATAAATCTCGTCGGGCTGTACCTGCTGGATAATGCGGATGAGGCTGGTCGAGTCCGTCATGTCACCGTAATGCAGGAAAAAGCGCTGATCGTCGTGGTGCGGATCCTGATAGATATGGTCAATGCGGTCGGTGTTGAAGCTGGAGGAGCGGCGCTTGATGCCATGGACTTCGTATCCCTTCTCGAGTAACAGTTCAGCGAGATAGGAGCCGTCTTGGCCAGTGATGCCGGTGATAAGTGCGACTTTCATATTATTTTCCCTGAGGTTCTAGTTATGAAAAATGAAACTTGCTAAAGGGGTAGTCGATCAGGCGCCGAATCTACCCGCTACGCGAAGACGATCCTTGGTGTCCATGCTTTGCAGCATGTCCCGGATGAATTTCTCTTGCAGCTTATAGGCCGCATCGTTCTGCAGATTGATGGAGGACACCCGGACCAGCATACCGTCTGGAATCTTGCCCGTGAGGCCATAAGCTAACTGGCTCATCTTGCGTTCAATGCCTGGCAAGGTCGCCTTGTCGCCGACAGTCACCCAGTAGGTGATCGGCTCGTTACGGCGGCCTTGCACGGCCAGCAGGCGGCGTACAGGTAGCGTGCCGTATTGCGTGAGCAGAGTGCCCACATTGTTGGCCATGACCTGAAAACCTTGCGCTGTGTAGCAGAATTCTGGGCGGTGCACTTGGCTACCGTCACCGCTCTGGTCGGCGCCATAAGCGATCGACAGCATGACGCGTTCACCTTGCCCATTTATGTAAGTGCGCGCTAGCAACTGGCTATAAATTGCGTCGAGGCTGGCTTGCACATCTGGGCTGGGATCGATCGGGACCATGCTGGTATCAATTCGCCAATCGCCGAAGCTCTTGGGGACGGCCTCTTCCAGTGAAAGCGGCGGCAGTTCTTCCGCCAGCCGCTGTTCTGGTTTAAGGACTACAGCAAGGGCGGCAGAGCTCACCATGAGCAATGCCATGAAAACGGGGACGAGAGGAATGCGTCTCATCAGGTGGTACTCCGTTGTCTAAAGAGCGTCAGGCGCAGCACGCTGTCATAGGCCAGCAGCATGAGCAGGGCTACGACGAACAACACCATGCCTGTGGCACCGTGAGCAAAACCTTGTCCTGCTTCGTCGCCGAAGTAGTAAGTAATCAGGACCAGGCTCATGACGCGGATCACGTTGGCCAGGAACGCAATCGGCAGGATGGCAAGAAGAATTAGACCGATGTGCAGCCAGTTGCGGTAATTCATGATGTACAAGTAGAGCAGTCCCAGAGCTGTCAGGCTGAACATGGAATTCAGGCCAGAGCAGGCGTCTGCGACCAATAATTGGTATTGGCCAATGCTCAGCACCACACCATTGCGTGCAATAGGGTAGCCGGCAAGATAGAGCACGTTCTCTGCGACTGCGGAAACCTGTTGCTTGAGGCTGCCGGTGATCATGTCGACCAGCATGCCAGGCAAGGGCACCATGAAGCACAAGAACAGCAAGGGGAACCAAAGCGCTTTGACTGCTGGCCACCCACGCATGATGAGCAGTACGCCGACGAGGACGGGCAGCAGAGAACCGACTTCCAGTGTGTTAATGGCTTGCGAGCGGCCGATGATGTACACAAACAGGCCAAACAGCAGTATCGACCAGCCGGCAACCGGGTTAGTGCTTTTTGCCAGCGTGCCGTCTATCAGTACATCCTTTTTCTGCCAAACCAGCCACAGGAATACGGCGAGAATTATTGGCCCATGGCCGTTCTCCTCAGTATTCCAGGCGGTTTGCGACAAATGATAGAACATCGGCAGGCAGAGGGCTGCCAAGCCAATGGCCACAGGCACCCATGCCATCCAGGGGGACAGCGGCGAACGATTGTCTGCTACGGAACTGCTCAAGGTCGTCATTGCCGTTTAAAACTCACTGAGCACTGTGCCAACCAGAGATACACCCAGCTGCGCCATGCCATCTGCCATCTGGTGCACGGCACGCAGGCTGGAATTGTTCTGGCGGGCGATGATCAAGGCGCCGCTGGTATGCATCGAAACGATATGTGCATCAGCGCAATGTGCTGCAGGCGGGGTGTCGATCAGGATGATGTCGTAATCCTGGCTGACGGAGGCGAGCAGCGAATCGAAAATCGGCCGCCCCAGAAGTTCCTGTGGATTAGGCGGAATCGGTCCGGCAGTGAGGACTGACAGATCCATGAAGGAGGCGACGCGCTGAATGGTATTAGCATCTGCCCGGCCTGACAGGATGGATGACAGGCCGGACGAATTTTCCAGCTTGAACAGTTTGTGCTGTTTTGGATGCCGCATATTGGCATCGATCAGCAGGGTACGTTCGCCCAATTGGGAGAACACGATAGCCAGGTTGGCCGTGAGATAGCTGCGGCCTTCCTTGCTGCCCGGGCTGACAATGGCCAACGTTTTGTTCTGGCTTTCCTCAGTGAACCACCGCAGCATGAGCTGGCTGCGCAATACGCGCAAAGATTCCACCTGCGGGCTAAACGGCTGGTAAGCCGCCACCAGTTCGTCAGAAACGATATGGTTGCTCTTGAGCAGGTAGGAATAGTGGTATTGCCGAGCCAGGGCGAACCTGACGTCTTCCGGCGTAAGCAGGCCCAGCTTGATGGCTGCTTCGCCGAAGGGCAGGTGTTTCTCTTTCTGCAGGCGCAGTACGGATTCAGCCTTTTCCGGTGTTAGCTTGCCGGCATCGACAAGTATTGCGCCGATAGAGTGGCTGACCGGTGCACGCTGCAGCGAGGACATCTTGCTGGACGTGGCGCTGGACTGCGCAGTGGATTGCAAAACGGTTTGCATGATTGGTTGTTCCTTTTCGTTGTTACTCAAATCAGCCCATGAATTCCAGGGCTGGCCTGTTGGGTTTGGGCAGCACATTCACCCGACCCCACAGGCGACGCAAGCCGCTCGGCTGACGATTAATGACAGCCAGTACTGGTAGACCCATGCCGATCTCCACGTCTTCAATGGTGCGAATGCGGCGGTCGAACATTTCCATGAGGAAGGCGACGCCAATACCGATGAAGGTGCCAAGTACAGCTGCAATCATGGTGTACAGCGCTGGCAATGGAGCGGTAGGCTGCAATGGAGGCTCCGCTGGAGACAGCACCGAAACGTTAGTCTGCGTTGCCTTGCCTTCCAGGCTGGTCTGCGTGTATTGCGCAGCTACAGTGTCATAGGCTTTCTGGGCAGAAGCGACTTCGCCTTCCAATACACGCGCCTCATCACGCTGAGTTTGGAGTTCGAAAATCCTCTGCTTTTGAGCAGCAATGAGCTGTCTGAGCAGACCTGCACGGTCTTGACCGACATCTACACTGGTACCGTAGCTGGTAGCGATTTTGGATGTTTCAGCACGCAGGCTCTGCCTGAGGGCATTGAGTTCTGCTTCCATTTGCTGATATTGCGGGTGGTTTTTGCCTAGATTGCCGCCAGCTTCACGCAGCTTGCCTTCCAGACGGCTGATATCAGCCTTGAGGTTCTGAATCAAAGAACTATTCATGACCTCGGGCAGGGTATCGGCGGCGCTTCCTGCAGCGGATTTACTCTTGGCGTCTGTGGAAAGTGCTTCTACAGCAGTAAGTTGCGCAGAGAGCTCGCTTAACTTGGCCATTTCTGTATCCAGGCGCGCATCGGTTACGACGATGCCCTGCTTTTTCTGGTAAGCCGCAAGTTTTGCCTGGGCTTTTTCCAGGTTCTCGCGCAAGACTTTGCCTTGCTCATCGAACCAGTTGGCATATTCCTTGGCTGGCTCAGCTTTCAGTGCCACATTGGTTTCCATGTAGGCACGGGCAAAAGCATTGGCGACAGCAGCGGAGAACTGAGGATCCGCCGACGTGTACTTAATATTGATAACGTTACTGTCGGTAGATGGCTTGACTCTGAGGTTGTTCAGCAGCACCGCAGCCAGCCATGTTTCGAGCTTGCCGCGGCCTTCGGTCTCCTCCAGCCACTTGTCACGGACTGCGCGGTTCTTGTCCAGCTGCAGGATCTGAATCGCGCGCAGCGCGGTACGCTCGCTTTCGATGATATCCACCTGTGTGGGCAGGTAGCTGGTGTTGGGCCCCGCCAGGATGGTACCCAGCAGCGGATCGGGCGTATGCAAGTCAACGACGATGCTAGTGGAGGCAGCGTAGCGCGGGGCTATCAGTAAACTGATGGCCAGTGTGGCAGCCACAATGGTGAGCATTGTGAACAAGGCGATCTTGTACCGCGCCTTGAGGATGAGAATAAGCTGCTGCAAGTTCATGGTGTCTCCTTAACAAGCCTTATAAGAATAATTTTTAGAACAGGCTTTCTGACACGTAGATCACATCGCCAGGTTGTACGAGGTCATTCGGGTTGGTGCGAACCGCTTGCACCTGGCCATCATCGTTCTTGCGGTAGATCTTGAGGCCGCGCTCAGTGCCGCGAATGGTCGGCCCGCCTGCTTCAGCCAATGCCTGCTGGATGGACATACCGTCACGGATGCGGAAGGAGCCTGGTTTCTGTGTTTCGCCATAGATGTAATACAAGGGTGCAGGTGGGACATACAGAATGTCGCCCGCTGCAACCGTGACATCGTCCGTCGAAGCGTCGTTCATAAACATATCCTGAACGTCGATTTCCTTACGGATGCGCTCACCATTGCGCCAGCCGACCAGGATGACCTTGTCGTCGCCGCCGCCGCTAGGGCCCACGCTGCTGGTGATGCCACCGGCGTTAGCCAGCATTTCGGAGACACGGGTGTTGAAAGTCTCGATCGGATAACGGCCAGGGCGGTTGACTTCGCCCAGTACCGACACCTGATTGCCACGGATGCGCATGAGCATGATGTTGACTTGTGGCTTTTGCACGAAGCCGCCGGACTTCAATGCATTAGCAATGGAAGCTTCGGCAGCGGTGATGGGCTTGCCACCGACGTCCACGGAACCAATGAGGGGATAAGTAATGCTGCCGTTTTCATTGACGCGTGTATCCAGGGTGAGGTCGGGGTTCTGGAAAACCACGATACGGATTTCGTCGCCTGGCCCCAGAGTGTAGTTATTCGGATCCGCGGTAGTGGGATCTGTGGCCCCACCGGCTGGGGCAGCTGCGACCTGGTCGGCCACTGCTACTTTCTGGTTTTCAGCATAGGCATGAATTGAAGTCAAAGAGAGCAGGGCGATCAGGCCCGCATGTAGTAATCTGTAGTGTTGCATCACAGTCCTCCTAAATAAAACTTGTGGTTTAAACTGGCATTGGAAAGTTGGGTGGGCATTAAAGTCCGATCCCTTTTTCCACATTGACTGCCTCAGGCTCGGCTTTATCGGGTGTTGCCACGACGGGTTCAGCTGTCTCCTGTTTGGCCATGCTTTGGAAATCATTGAGGTACTCAATCTTGGCGGTAGTCTTGAGCCGCTGCAGATCCTCATTGATAATGTCCTTCGCTTGCTCGTTAGCCAGGAAGCGAGGGATGCGCTGCATGGCGGTTTCCTTATTTACCGGCGACAACTCAGATGAGACGAGATGTACGACCGTCACTGCTTCAGGGCCTTCTATGACCTTGGTTTGTCCATCCTGCAGCGAAGCAATTTGGGACAACATGGGCAGTGA